>ERZ825159.3757-NODE-3757-length-10484-cov-3.311535_pt1 | contig 10484 bp, 8 predicted proteins | sample MGYA00519932_ERZ825159 | MGnify/ENA primary metagenome ERZ825159 (study PRJEB31778, sample SAMEA3449191) | human gut metagenome | biome: human gut; feature: human-associated habitat; material: faeces | place: United Kingdom | collected 2010/2012 ...
TCACCAAAGAAACCGTCCATCCATTGCCCTCCCATTATAACAAAAATAAGCATAGCTTCCGAGGCTTCCTATACGCTTCGGGTGCTATGCTTATTTTGTACCAAACAAAGAAACAGTTGGATATTGCGCTTGCGGCGGGCTGCGACTTCATTCAGGGCTTTTATTTCTCGCGCGTCCTGCCGAAGCGGGAGGCGGAGCGCTATCTGCGCGAGCTGACAGAGCAGTAAGGAGAAAGAAATGGAAAACAAAACGCGTTCGCGTGTCATGCTGGCGATCACGCTGTTCAGCGCGATCGTATTGTCGGGTACGGTCTTCGTCTGCGCAAGGCGCGCAGGTGAGGAGGTCACACAGCGTTCCTTCGATGAGCTGACGACCGCAACAAAGCAGCTTGCCAAGGACATCAACAATGCCACACGCACGGACCAGACCATTCTCTCCGCCATGGCGGAGCTGATCGCGGGGCAGGACGAGGACGATCTGGATTCTGTGCTGCGCATCATGAACACCTTCAGCCTTGATAAGACCTTTGTCTCCGCCGTCGCGCTGCTGCGACCCGACGGCACGCTGCTGCTGACCGACGGCGCCCGCTACGACGTTTCCGGCGCATTCGATTTTGAAACGGAGGCGGCGCGGGGCGCGTACATCTCCGACCGCGTCACAAGCTACTTTGCGCCGGAAAAGCTGGTGGTGCGCAACGTCGCGCCGGTGAAGCGCGACGGCGAGACCATCGCCATCCTCTATGGCATGGTGCCGTTGCAGGAGCTCTCGCGCAGCTACAAGACCGACCTTTACGGCGGCAACGCCTTCGTTCTCATCGTGGATGGAAATACCGGCGACATCCTGCTGGATACCTGGCACGACTCGCTCGGCAACCTCTCGGATCTGCGTGGCCGCAAAATGCTCAAGGGCTACACCTACGAGGAGGCGATGGAAAAAATCCCCAACGGCATCGGCGGCGATATGTGCACCGTCTCCCAATCCACGGGGCTGACGCTCTACCTGCACTACGAGCCGGTCGGCATCAACAACTGGAGCGTCGTGCTCGGCGTGAGCGAGGCGGAGGCGCTGGCGGGCACGCGCAGCGTGGTGCAGACACTTTCGATGATGGCGATCATTGTCACCGCGCTGCTGCTGAGCTATCTTGGCTTTATGGTCTGGTATCTCGCCTCGGCGCGGCGCGGCGTTTACCGTATGAGCATTACGGACCAGGGCACGGGCCTGATGAACCGTGTCGCCTATGAGAAGTGTCTGCGCAAGAGCGACCAGCGCGTCATCGCTCCGGCCGCCTGCATTTATATCGACGCGAACGGCCTGCACGAGATCAACAACGAGCGCGGTCACGAGGCGGGCGATCAGCTGCTGCGTGCGGTCGCAGAGCGTCTGCGGGAGCAGTTTCCGAGGGACGATCTCTACCGCGTCGGCGGCGACGAGTTCGTCGTGTTTCCCGCGCCGGCGGCAGAGGCGGAATACGAGGCGCGGATGCGGGCGGTTTCTGAAAGCCTTGCCGCGCAGGGCCACAGCATCTCCTACGGCATCGCCGTCTGCGAGGCGGCAAACGGGCTAAGAGAGCTGGTCCGCGAGGCGGACGAGAAGATGCTCGGGAGCAAGCGCGCCTACTACGCCGAGCACGATCGCAGAAGGCCGAGATAACGCCAAGACGATAAAATGACCGCCGGACGATACCGGCGGTCATTTTGCCGTCCAACCAACAAAACCGCTTTAGAATATCGTTCATGATAAATCCCCCTCTCCGCATGATCTCAACCCTTATTTTCTTAGAGATGAGCAAAACAAACCCTAAAACAAAAGGGCGAATGGTCATCTTATTTTTTATACACATTGAGGCTTAAAGTAACTGTGGTATTGGTGATTGGAAAAGAGTGTTCATTTGCAATTCTAAGGGGTGCCCACGGTATTTGCCGCGAAAACCTGTGGAAAGAGTGATAGGGGTGAAATTTTCAACGACTGGCAAAGGCATTTTAAGGGGAAATAGTCAATAACCAAGGCACCGCTTCTGCAAGAATTTTGAGCAAAAAAAGGCTTGCAATTCAAGAAAATCTCGTGTACGATGCCATCCCAATTTCGAAAGCGGAGGTATGGTTTATGTGCAAAGAGAAGGAAATCACTGTGCTCAAGGTCAGCCCTCATAAGAAACCGGAAGTAGACACCCTGAAAAATGAGTTGTCGGCTCTGCAAGAAGCCGTGAGCAGCGGAGTGAAGGACTAGCATCACCTGATCCAGTTGGTCGGCGCGGAAGAAGGCGTAGTCCTGCTCCTGAACGATGAGGGTAAGCTCATTGGCTTTGAGCCTGATCGCCGATTCGGACAGGACGTGCTGGTTGGCGATTTCTATGTCGTAGGGACTGACGGCGAGAACTTGGCGTCACTACCGCAAGACAAGATGGAGAAGTACGCGGCACTATCTCGCGCTGGTCAAATGCGCGGTGCGAGACAGTGGGCGCAACTGCCTCTATTTTTACCCGGACGCGTATCTCGACGAGGCGCAGAAGCGCGGCATCGCCGACAAGACTGAGGAGCTGCGCAAGGGCAAGCGCTTTATGACGTTCTTCTGCCTTGTGATCTTCGTCGTGCTGATCGCGGTCATCGCCGGATGGAACGGTGTGAAGGACTTTAAGACCGCGAGTTTTGAAACCTACCTCTTCCTTGTGGTCGTGAACTGGTTCGACGGCTTTGTCATCGACCTGCTGTGGGTCGGCCACAGCAAGATCTGGCGTATCGAGGGCATGGAGGGCGCCCCCTATGGGAAGCCGTGGCGGACGGTCTACACCAAGCGCAGTGCGGCCACAGCGCTGTACCTTCTTGTCGCGGCCGCGGTCGACGGGATCGTTGTGCTGATCGGCAAAATTTGACAGCGGAAGAAAAAAGGTTCCCAAGCCATTGGCTTGGGAACCTTTTTCGCATCGCCGCGCGATGCAGAGGATCAAAGGAGAGGTTCATAAAGAAGTTTGGAAGAGATCGTTTCAGATACGGCTGCGGATCTCCGCACCCATGGCCTTGCAGCCGACGAGTTGGCAGTTTTCCTGCATGATGTCGCCGCAGCGGAAGCCCGAGCGCAGCGTTTTATCCACCGCGCGCTCGATGGCGTCGGCCTCGGCGGCCATGTCGAAGCTGTAGCGCAGCATCATTGCGGCGGCCAGGATCGTGCCGATGGGGTTCGCCTTGTCCTGTCCCGCAATGTCCGGGGCGGAGCCGTGGATGGGCTCGTAGAGTCCGTTCGTGCCGTCGCCCATGCTGGAGGACGGGATCATGCCGATCGAGCCCGTGATCTGGCTCGCCTCGTCGGAGAGGATGTCGCCAAAGAGATTTTCGGTCACGATGACGTCGAACTGGCTCGGGTCACGCACGAGCTGCATCGCCGCGTTGTCGACATACATGTGGCGAAGCTCGACGTCGGGATAGTCTTTTGCGACCTCTGTGACCGTCTTGCGCCAGAGACGCGAGGTGTCGAGCACGTTGGCCTTGTCGATGGAGGTGACGCGCTTGCGGCGCTTGCGCGCGGTCTCGAACGCGACGCGCGCGACACGCTTGATCTCGTGCTCGGAGTAGGCCATGATGTCGGTGGCCTTCTGCTCGCCGTTCGCCTCTTCCGTGCGGTGCTCGCCGAAGTACACGCCGCCGATGAGCTCGCGCACGACGACGAAGTCGATGCCGCCTTCCGCGATGTCAGCGCGCAGCGGGCAGGCGGCGGAGAGCTCGGAGAACATCTTCGCAGGGCGCACATTTGTATAGAGACCCATGCCCTCGCGCAGCTTGAGAAGGCCGCGCTCGGGACGGTTGGCGGCGGGCTGGTCGTCCCACTTCGGGCCGCCGACCGCACCGAGCAGCACGCTGTCCGCGTTGCGGCAGGTCGATAAACTCGAATCCGGCAGCGGCACGCCGAATTTATCGATGGCGTTGCCGCCCATCGGCGCGTCGACGTAGGTGAAGGTGTGGCCAAACTTCGCGGCCACGGCGTCCAAAACGCCCATGGCCTCGGTGACGATCTCGGGGCCGATGCCGTCGCCCTTGATGATGGCAATGGTCTTGTTCATCTCGCCGCCTCCTTTGCCTTGAGCGAGGCCATCAGGCCGCCGCGCGCGATCATGTCCTTGATAAACGGCGGGAAGGGCTCGGCCTGATACGTCGTGCCCTTTGTCACGTCTGTGATGACGCCGGTGTCGAAGTCGACCGTCACCTCGTCGCCGTTTTCGATCTCCGCGCTCGCGGCGGGGCACTCCAAAATGGCGAGGCCGATGTTGATAGCGTTGCGGTAGAAGATGCGGGCGAAATTCGCCGCGATGACGCAGGAGATGCCGCTCGCCTTGATGGCGACGGGCGCGTGCTCGCGCGACGAACCGCAGCCGAAGTTTACGCCCGCGACCATGATGTCGCCGTCTTTGACGCGGTGGATGAAGTCCTTGTCGATGTCCTCCATGCAGTGGGAGGCGAGCTCCTTGTGGCTCTGGGTGTTCAGATAGCGCGCGGGGATGATGACGTCCGTATCGACGTGATCCCCATACTTATGGACAATGCCGTGTGCATTCATTTGTTCATGACCTCCTCCGGATGAGAAATGTGGCCGGTAATACCAGACGCCGCGGCGACAGCCGGAGAGGCGAGGTAGACCTCGCTGTCGACGTGGCCCATGCGGCCGACAAAGTTGCGGTTGGTGGTGGAAACGCAGCGCTCGCCGGCGGCGAGGATGCCCATATAGCCGCCGAGGCACGGCCCGCATGTGGGCGTGGAGACGATGCAGCCCGCGTCGAGGAAAATATCGGTGTAGCCCTCGTGCATGCAGGCGCGGTAAACTTCCTGCGTGGCGGGGATGATGATGCCGCGGACGTTCGGGGCCAGGTGATGGCCCTTCAGGATCGCGGCGGCGGCGGCCATGTCAGGGAGCTGGCCGTTCGTGCACGAGCCGATGACGATCTGGTCGATGGCGATGTCGCTGCCCTCGCGCGCGCTGTGCGCGTTTTCGGGCAGGTGCGGCCAGGCGACCGTGCAGTCGACTTTGCCAAGGTCGATGTCGATGACGCGCTCGTATTCTGCATCGGGGTCGGCCTCGAACGCTGTCCAGGGGCGGTCCACGCGGCCCTCGACATAGGCACGCGTCACGTCGTCGACGGGGAAGATGCCGTTTTTGCCGCCCGCCTCGATGGCCATGTTGCAGATCGTCAGGCGGTCGTAAATCGTGAGGTTCTTGACGCCCTCGCCGGAAAATTCGATGGACTGGTAGCGTGCGCCGTCCACGCCGATCATACCGATGAGCGTCAGGATGACGTCCTTGCCGGAGACAAACGGGCGGAGCTTGCCGGTGAGATTCACCTTGATGGCGGACGGGACCTTGAACCACGTCTCGCCCGCGGCCATGGCCGCGCCCATGTCGGTCGAGCCGACGCCGGTGGAGAACGCGCCGAGCGCGCCGTAAGTGCAGGTGTGCGAGTCCGCACCGATGACGGCCTCGCCCGGGGCGACAAGTCCCTGCTCGGGCAGCAGCGCGTGCTCGATGCCCATCGTGCCGACATCGTAGAAGTGGTCGATGTCGAAGCGGCGGGCAAAGGTGCGGCACTGCTTGCACTGCGTGGCGGACTTGATGTCCTTGTTCGGTGCGAAGTGATCCATCACCATCGCGATGCGGCTCTTGTTGAAGACCTTTTCAAAGCCCGCGGACTCAAACTCGTTGATGGCCACGGGGGTCGTGATGTCGTTGCCGAGGACGAGGTCGAGCTTTGCCTGGATGAGCTGGCCCGCGCGCACGCTCTCAAGTCCTGCGTGCTTGGCGAGAATTTTCTGCGTCATTGTCATGCCCATGTCGCGTTTCTCCTTTCAGTTGCCGGATTCCATGATCTTGTTGATGCCGTTGACGTAGGCGCGGATCGACGATTCGATGATATCGGTCGAGAGACCCGAGCCGGTGTACGAGCGCCCGTCGGGGCCGGAGACCTTGACCACGGCCTCGCCGATGGCGTCCTCGCCGTCCGTGACGGCGTTGAGGCTGAAGCTCTCGAGCTTCACGTCCATTTGGAGCATGCGGTTGATGGCCTTGAACGAGGCGTCCAGCGGGCCCGTGCCGATGGCGACGTCTTCGATCTGCTCGTCGCCGCGCTGGAGCTTGATGCACGAGATGTTCGGCACGCCGTGGCCCGTGTTGACCACATGACTCACGAGCTGGCAGCTGCCCTGCACCGCGGCCTGACGGTGGAGCACGAGCGCCTCAATGTCGCTGCTCGTGATGCTCTTTTTCTTGTCGGCGAGATCCTTGAAGCGGGTGAACACGCTTTCAAGCTCCTCGTCGCTCAATTCGTAGCCCATGGATTCGAGCTTTTCACGCAGCGCGTGCTTGCCGGAGTGCTTGCCGAGCACCATCGTGTTCTGCGGGATGCCGACGTCGGTGGAGTTCATGATCTCGTACGTTCTTGCATTGGCAATGACGCCGTGCTGATGGATGCCCGACTCGTGCGCGAAGGCGTTCGCGCCGACGATGGCCTTGCTCGGCGGGATGGGCACGCCCGTGATGTTGCTCAGCAGTTTGCTCGAGCGGTAGATCTGCTTGGTGTTCACGCCGGTCTCGGCGTCGTAGAAGTCCTTTCTCGTGCGCAGCGCCATGACGATCTCTTCAAGGCTCGCGTTGCCCGCGCGCTCGCCGATGCCGTTGACCGTGCATTCGACCTGCGTCGCGCCCGCGCGGACGCATTCGAGCGAATTCGCGACCGCCATGCCGAGGTCGTTGTGGCAGTGGACGGAGATGTCGACGTGCTCGACGCCCTCGATGTTTTCACGCAGGTAGGTGATGAGGTCATACATCTCCTGCGGCGTGGAGTAGCCGACGGTGTCGGGCACATTCAGCGTCGTCGCGCCCGCGGCGACGGCAGTGGAGTAGCAATGGGCCAGAAACGACCAGTCGGAGCGGGAGGCGTCCTCGGCGGAAAACTCGATGTCATCGCAATAGCTCTTGGCGTAGGCGACCATCTCGTGGATGCGGTCGATGACCTGCTCGCGCGTCATCTTGAGCTTGTACTCCATGTGGATGTCGCTCGTCGCAAGGAAGACGTGGATGCGGGGGTGGTTGGCCTCCTTCACGGCGTCCCACGCCGCGTCGATATCGCCCTTGGCGCAGCGCGCGAGCGAGGCGACCGTGCAGTTTGTCACCGCGGCGGCGATGGCCTGCACGCTCTTGTGGTCCATCGGAGACGCGATGGCGAAGCCTGCCTCGATCACGTCGACGCCCAGCTTTTCAAGCTGGCGGGCCATTTCGATCTTTTCCGTCAGATTCATGCTGCAGCCGGGGGACTGCTCGCCGTCTCTCAGAGTCGTGTCAAAAATTTTAATGCGTTTCATGGTGTGTTCCTCCTGCTCTTTTTTCTCTCGCATAGCAACAAAAAAAGCCTCCGTCTCTTCCCTTGAAGAGACGAAAGCTCAAAACTTCCGCGGTACCACTCTTGTTGGCATAAAATATGCCCGCTTTCTGCATCGGCTTAAAATCAAGCGAATGCGCCTCGTTGGTAACGGTGAGGAGATCCGGCTGCGCCTAAACGAAAATCGTCTCAGCGGAGCTACTCAGGGGCCAGTGACATCATCCCGCTCTGCATTGCCTCGCAGCGACCGGCAACTCTCTGAAGCGTCTGTAGGACGAATTTTTCCCCGTCATGGTATTTGTGAACTATGAGATTGAATGATGCTACTATAATCGCCCGCCCCCGCTTTGTCAAGCAGGGAAAAAGAAATTTGCGCTTTTGACAAAAAACCACGCGGCGGAAAAATATATTTTGCGCACGTTGAACGGAGAAAAAGGCGGGAGAGCAAAAGAAAAGGGAACGCGCAAGCGTTCCCTTTTTTGCCAAAATTTCTTACCTGCCGCCGAAGATCAGGCTGCCGAGCCCCGTGGAGGTCAAAAACAGAATGAGCATGACAACGGGCACGACATACTTCATCATCACGCTGTAGAGCTTGGCGCGGCCGAAGTGCTCGCCGTTTTTCTCGACCTCGGCAATGATCCATTTCGGACCCACGACCCAGCCGACCAAAATGCTCGTGAGCAGGCTGATAAACGGCATCAGGAAGCTGTTGCTGATGTAGTCCATCACGTCGAGCAGCTGCGCGGTCGAGCCGTTGGGCAGCGGGAGCTCGAAGTAGAGCGCGTTGTAGCCCATGCAGATGAGCACAGCCGTCACGAGCGAGTAGACGCCCACGGCGGCGCACATCTCCTTGCGCGACTTGTGGAAAATCTCCATGCAGTTGGCGACGAGCGTCTCCATGACGGACACGCAGCTCGTCAGCGCGGCGAAGCCGAGCGCGAGGAAGAACACCGCGCCCACGACGCGGCCCACGCCGCCCATCGCGGCGAAGACCTTCGGCAGGCTGATGAACGTCAGGCTCGGGCCGCTGGCCATGCCGTCGGTGCCGAGGAAGACATAGACGGCGGGGATGATCATGAGGCCTGCGAGGAACGCGACGCCCGTGTCGAAAATTTCGATCTGGTTGTTGGCCTTGTTGAGGTCGACGTCGTCCTTGACGTAGCTGCCGTAGGTGATCATGATGCCCATGCTGACACTGAGCGAGAAGAAGAGCTGACTCATCGCGTCGAGCGCGATGTTCAAAAAGCGCTGGACGGTCAGGCCCGTGAAGTCGGGCTTAATGTAGACGAGCAATCCTTCGATACCCGTGCGCGTCATGCCGCTCTCGTCGGTGTAAGAGAGCGTGAGCGAGAAGATGGCGATGCCGATGATGAGAAGGAGCAGACCCGGCATGATGTAGCGGGAGTATTTTTCAATGCCCTTTTCCACGCCGCAGTACACGACCCACGCCGTCAGCGCCAAAAAGATCAGCATGAAGACGATGGGCGAGACGGGGGAGGTGATGAACGAGGTGAAGAACCCGTCCTGCGCGGCGGCATTGCCGCTTGAGACGAGGTAGAGGGTAAAATACTTCGTGATCCAGCCGCCGATGACGGAGTAATACGTCATGATGAGCGTGGGGACGAGGAAGGTGAGGTAGCCCAAAAACTTCCACTTCTTGTTAAGCGTTGCAAAGGCGTTGAGGGCGTTCTGCTTCGTGCGGCGGCCAATGGCTACGTCAGTCGTCAGCAGGGTGAAGCCGAATGTCAGCACCAGCACCAGATAGACGAGCAGGAACAGTCCGCCGCCGTCCTTGGCACAGAGATAGGGGAAGCGCCAGATATTGCCGACGCCCACTGCGCTGCCCGCCGCAGCCAGCACAAAGCCGAGCGAACCGCTGAAACTACTGCTTTTTTTCATGTTCGATTCTCTCTTTTTTCATGTAAATGGAATGACTAATGCCCCATTATAGCAGAAGAAACCGAATTGGCAAGGGGAGAGACGCTGAAAATGCAGGAATTCTTGCGAAAATGTGAAAAAATATCTCACCAGCGGCTTGCTGATGAGATATTTTATTCATAGCAGGATTAGATTTTGTCATGGCCGGCGGCTTCGTCGGTGAAGACGGCCTCGAATGCCTCAGCGCTCATCGTCTCGTGCGCAAGCAGGAATTCCGCCACGGCGATGAGGTGCTTCTGATCGCGCGAGAGGATGTCCTCGCAGCGCTCGTAGGCAGCGTCGACGATGGACTTGACCTCCTCGTCGATCTGTGCGGCGACCTGCTCGGAATACGGCTTGGCCTGCGCCATCGAGCGGCCGATGAAAATTTCATCGTGGCCGGATTCGAACGAGATCGAGCCGAGCCTGTCGCTCATGCCGTACACCGAGACCATCTTGCGCGCGATCTGCGAGGCGCGCTGGATGTCGTTCGACGCGCCGGTCGAAATGTCGCCGAGCATCAGCTTCTCCGCCACGCGTCCGCCGAGCAGCGAGACGATCTGCTCTTCCATATAGCGCTTGGACTGGTACGAGCGGTCCTCCGTGGGCAGCGAGATCGTCATGCCGCCCGCGCCGCCGCGCGGAACGATCGTGATCTGGTGCACAGGGTCGTGCGTCGGCAGCGCGTGCATCACGATGGCGTGACCGGCCTCGTGATAGGCGGTCAGCTTGCGCTCGTGCTCGCTGACGACGCGGCTCTTCTTCTCGGGACCTGCGATGACCTTGATCTCCGCCTCGGAGAAATCAGCCATCGTGATGAGCTTGCTGCCGCGGCGCGCGGCGAGCAGCGCCGCCTCGTTCGAGAGGTTCTCGAGGTCCGCGCCCGTGAAGCCGGGCGTTCCCTTGGCGACGGTGGAGAGGTCCACATCCTCGGCAAGGGGCTTATTCTTGGCATGTACCCGAAGAATGGCAGCGCGACCCTTGGCGTCCGGTGCGCCTACATAGACCTGCCGGTCAAAGCGTCCGGGACGAAGCAGCGCGTTGTCCAGAATATCGTCCTCGTCCTCCCGCTCCACCTGCCAGCGCAGGAAATCCACCATGGGCGCGGTGGAGTCCATCTGCCGCAGCAGCTCGATACCCATCATGCGGGCTTCGCAGGGGGCGGACTTGTCCTTCACCAGCTCCATCAGGGGCTTGTCGTCGGCGATCTCCG
>ERZ825159.3774-NODE-3774-length-10444-cov-2.255366_pt1 | contig 10444 bp, 6 predicted proteins | sample MGYA00519932_ERZ825159 | MGnify/ENA primary metagenome ERZ825159 (study PRJEB31778, sample SAMEA3449191) | human gut metagenome | biome: human gut; feature: human-associated habitat; material: faeces | place: United Kingdom | collected 2010/2012 ...
GCCATGGGATATGCCAGGTTATGACAGTCAGGTCATTATGGCAGCTGGCGCATTTGTACAGGGCTCTTCTATTGAGCTTTCCGCAGATGGACCTGTGAAAGAGCCATATGCCGTATATTTCCAGGGAGGACTTACCTGGGAGCATGCAAAACTAGGTGTTATGATGTCCTTGCAGAAACTTGTGGAGCAGGATTTGGTAAAATTACAGTGAAATCATGAAAAACATGAATTTTCGTGCAACGCCAGGCGTGTAACAGGGAGGCGCTGAACCGTTACCATAAGTTCTTTAAAACAGATGTAAAAAACGGGAGTTTATATGGAGAAAAAACGTGTTATCGTTACAGGCGGCGGGGCGTCCGGGTTGATGGCTGCCATTGCAGCTGCAGAAAACGGGGCCGCTGTAACCATATTGGAACAAAATGAAAAACCAGGCAAAAAGATCTGCGCTACAGGAAACGGCAAATGTAATTTTACCAATATCCAGGTGCCGTCTGATGCATATCGAAGCGAAAATCCAGGCTTTGAACAGGCAGTTCTGAACCAGTTTCCGGTAGAAGACACGGTGAAATTTTTTACCCGGCTTGGAATTTATCCTGTAAATAAAAACGGCGGCTATCTCTATCCTCACAGCGGACAGGCAGCAAGCGTTGCCGAGGTATTGTGTATGGAAGCACGGAATCTTGGGGTAAAGATCAAGACCAACCAAAAAGTACAACGTGTTTTTAAGGAACAGGATATCTGGAAGGTTCAGGTAGAAGGCTGGATATACGAGGGTGAGGCTGTTATTCTTGCCAATGGTTCCAAAGCTTCTGCAATTTCCGGTTCCGATGGCAGCGGTTATGAGCTTGCCGCAGCACTGGGGCACAGGCTTATAGAGCCTCTCCCAGCTTTAACTGCCCTGAAATGCAGGAATACAGGCTTTTCCGGCTGGGCAGGTGTTCGAACAGAAGGCAGAATTACGCTGCTTGTGGATGGGGAAAAAGTCACAGAGGAAACAGGAGAACTACAGCTTACTGATTATGGCGTATCTGGAATTCCGGTGTTTCAGGTCAGCCGATACGGAATCCGTGCACTGAAACAGGGAAAAAATGTGACTCTGATTTTAAACTTCCTGCCAGAATTTTCCCGGGAACAGTTGAAAGCTTTTCTGAAAATACGAAAGGAAAACTGCCCCTATAAAGGAAAAAAAGACTTTTTGACCGGACTTTTCCCGGATAAGCTTGCAAAAGTGCTTTTGTCAGCAAATGATCTGGAAGAAGCAATCAGCAGCTATCCGCTTAAAGTGACTGGTTATCAGTCTTTTGAACAGGCACAGGTGTGCTCAGGCGGCGTTGATACTACGCAGGTTAACGCCCGGACCTTGGAATCCACACGAAATTCAGGCCTATATTTCGCAGGAGAACTATTGGACATTGATGGGAAATGTGGCGGTTACAATCTGCAGTGGGCCTGGTCCAGCGGTTATGTTGCAGGAGTGAATGCCAGTAAATGTCAGAGCGTGTTTGAAAAAGGAGAATAACATGATTCGAATTACCCAGCTGAAACTTTCAATCAATCATACCCCGGAAGAGTTAAGCCAAAAGATCCGTAAGGAGCTTCGTCTGAAAAATGAAGGCTTCACTTACGAAATAGTGAAGCAGTCACTGGATTGCCGGCATAAAGAGGATAAGAAATTTGTTTATACAGTAGACGTGTCTTTGCAGGATATAAATCAGGAAAACAAGATCTTACGAAAGGTTCATGATAATAACATTATGTCAACCAAGAAAAAGGAATACATATTTCCATCTCCTGGTGAAGAGGAACTGAAATATCCGCCGGTCATTGTAGGAAGCGGACCTGCCGGAATTTTTTGTGCCTGGTATCTGGCAAGGGCAGGTTATCGGCCTCTGGTTCTGGAACGGGGAGAGGAAGCGCATATCCGTCAGAAGACTGTCGAGAATTTCTGGAAAAATGGCATACTGGATCCGGATTCCAATGTGCAGTTTGGTGAAGGGGGTGCTGGTACTTTTTCCGACGGAAAACTAAATACTCTGGTAAAAGATCCTTCAGGAAGAAATCATGAAGTACTGAAGCGTTTCGTGCAGGCGGGTGCACCGTCAGAAATTATCTATCAGCAGAAACCACATCTTGGTACAGACGTGCTGGTTGGCGTGGTGGAGACTCTTCGCCATGAAATTGAGGAAATGGGCGGCAAATTCCAGTTCCGTTCCAAAGTGACAGATCTTTTTTTTGAAAACAGTCAGTTAAAAGAAATTGAGATAAATGGGGAAAAAAGGATTCCGGCCCAGGTATGTGTGCTGGCAGTTGGACACAGCGCAAGAGATTCTTTTTCCATGTTTGAGAAAAAAGGAATCTATATGGAACCAAAATCTTTTGCAGTAGGTGTACGTATGGAACATCCACAGTCCATGATCAATCTGGCTCTTTATGGGGAAGAGGAAAACGAGAAACTTGGAGCAGCTGCTTATAAAGTCACTCACACATGTGAAAATGGCCGTGGTGTTTATTCTTTTTGTATGTGTCCGGGCGGTTATGTAGTAAACGCTTCTTCAGAACCGGAGATGCTTGCTGTAAATGGTATGAGCTATCAGGCCAGGGACAGCCGCAATGCAAACAGTGCGCTGATCGTATCGGTAACTCCGGCTGATTTTCCGGAAGAGGGGCCTCTGGGCGGCGTAGCATTCCAGCGCAATCTGGAGCGCGCAGCGTGGAAAGCTGGAAATGGTAAGGTTCCGGTACAGTTGTTTGAGGATTATCAGAAGCATAAGCCGAGTACAAGACTTAAAGATGTAGAACCTTGTATTAAGGGCGCCTGTGTTCCAGGTGATGTGCGCAGTATTTTTCCAAAAGAGATCGGTGATTCCATAGAAGAGGGTGTTCTTGCCTTTGGAAAAAAAATCAAAGGCTTTGACCGTCCTGATGCAGTGCTGTCCGGCGTGGAAAGCAGAACATCATCTCCGGTGCGTATTGTCCGTGATAAGGATTCCCTGGAAGCAAACTATGAGGGGATTTACCCCTGTGGGGAAGGCGCTGGATATGCAGGCGGGATTACTTCTGCTGCTATGGATGGCATAAAAGTAGCGGAAGCTGTTTCTAAAAAGTTTAGAAATTTTTAGGAGAGAGTGTACATCTCTCCTTTTTTATGCTAAAATGAGTCTGCATTGTGAAACACAATGCGGGGAAAACTGTCTTTGTGTCTCGGGGAATAAGAAGAATCTGCTTATTATGGCATGAAGAACAGTCCCATTACTGTTCATTGGCAAAGCTGTGCGAAGTAAGTTTCAGGTATGGCGTGAGCAGTATCCTGTCAGTCCTGGAGAACTGCAGGTGAAAGATATGAATGAAATGAAACAGACCATCAGAGAACTGCCGGAGTCGTCACGTCCTTATGAGAAATGTCTGCAGTGGGGACCATCCGTGCTCAGCGACAGCGAGCTTCTGGCAGTGATCCTGAGAAGCGGTGTACAAGGCTGCAATTCTCTTGTACTCGCCAATCAAATCTTAAGTCTTACGAAAGATACCTCCTATCCGGGACTTCTGGGACTTTTACATATGTCCATTCCGGATCTGATGAAGGTGAACGGAATCGGGAAAGTCAAGGCCGTCCAGCTGAAATGTATCGGGGAGCTTTCCAAGCGGATGGCGTCTGCTGTTGCCAGACCAAGACTTTCTTTTAACGAACCCATCACGATAGCAAAATACTATATGGAACGTCTCCGGCACGAAGAGCAGGAAGTATTGATCGTTATGCTGCTGGATGGAAAAAACCATTTTCTTGGCGAGCAGATGCTTTCCCGGGGAACCGTGAATTCAACTCTGATCACTCCAAGGGAGGTTTTTATGGAAGCATTGAAGTTTCACGCTGTAAGTGTGATCCTGGTTCATAACCATCCAAGCGGAGATCCTACGCCCAGTGAATGTGATAAGAAAATTACAGAGCGTATTTACCGGTCTGGGGAGATTCTTGGGGTGAAGCTTCTGGATCACGTTGTGATCGGTGACCAGAGATACATTAGCTTTAAAGAACAGGGAATGATGCCAGAGGAATGATCCGCCGGAAGTGCTGACGCCGTCTGTAAACCAGTGGCGGGTATTTGTTTTTGCAGGGCATAGTAATGATGAAGGGACAGATATATGCTGTTTGAAAAAACATATGGAATAGACCTTGGAAGCAGTTCCGTCAAGGTCTATTCCATGATTCGAAATAAAAGCTACATTGAGAAGAACATGATTGCGGCCAAGGGCCGCAAAATCATAGCCGTGGGCAACGAAGCGTATGAAATGTTTGAGAAAGCACCCTCTGATATTTCCGTAAGTTCGCCGATGGCTTTTGGTATGATAGCCAATCTGGAACTGCAGGAAATTGTACTTTACAGTATGATGAAAAAAATTGATAAAATTCTGGGAATAGGCTCTGTCATGTACTTTGCAGTTCCTCTGGACATGACTGCTATTGAAAAAAGAGCTTATTATCAGGTGGCGAATGGACATTGGCTGCGGAAGAACAGGGTTTACATGGTAGAGGCTCCTATTGCAGATGCCATAGCTATGGGTGTGGATCTGGAGAACAATGCAGGAAGCATGATTGTAAATATTGGTGCCCAGAGTACGAATTTTTCCATTGTTACGGGAGGCCGTATTATCATAAATAAGAAGATTCCAATTGGCGGACGTCAGATGAATGAGGCCGTGTGCAGCGAAGTACGCAAGCGTTATAATCTTCAGATCGGTACCCGTACCGGGAAGCGGCTGAAGCTGGTAATGGGACGGCTTGCAGACCAGCATAAGCAGGCACGTAAGGTTGTAGGAATTGACAGTGTTTCCGGTCTTCCAAGGGAAGAGGTTATTTCTGCCTATGTAGTCAATGCGGGAATCATGAACTGTGTCAATGAGATCGGTGCCCAGATGAAGGTTTTTCTGGAACGTATCCCGCCGCAGATATCCTACCACATTGCGAAAGAAGGCATTTTCCTTACCGGAGGGAGCACCAGAATCCCTCATATTGATACATATCTGGCAAGTTATACAGGCTATTCTTTTAACCTGTCAGATCTTTACGAAACTTCAGCTGTCAAAGGTCTGGAGAAGATCATCCACGACAGAGAACTTCGTAAATGGGCTCAGCCCATCACACAAAGAAAATTATAGTAACTGTGAAGGTACTGAACAGTTATAAATCATAAATTTTTAGGGGTGCCATTTTATGAAAAACCTTAAGAAAAAATTTCGATTTCGCATAAATCTGAAAAGTAAACATTTGCTGGCGATTATGACACTTTTCTGTCTGAGCTGTATTGTGGCTACATTTGCTTCAGGTATTTCCACAGCTCCTTTGCAGGAAACAGCGGGAATTGTCATAGTCCCTTTTGAAAAAAGCATTGAAAAGATCGGCAGTATGGTCCGTTCCGTCAGGGACAGCTTCAAGGACAAACAGGATCTGCTTTTTGAAAATGAAGAGCTGAAGGCAGAACTGGACAGTCTGACTACACAGAATAACAAACTGATCCAGGATCAGGGGGAATATCAGAGACTGAAAGAACTTTACAATCTGGATCAGACCTATGAGGACTATCCGAAGGTGGCTGCGACTATCATTTCCAAAGATCCTGGAAACTGGTACGATACCTTTATGATCAACAAAGGTTCTGATGATGGGATAAGGGTCGATAATAATGTGATCGCAGGCAAGGGGCTTGTTGGAATTGTCACAGAAGTTGGTTCCTCCTGGGCTACTGTCCGCTCCATTATTGATGACAGCAGCAGCGTAAGTGCAATGACTGTAAGCACTTCTGATAACTGTATTGTAAACGGAGACCTGGAACTGATTGATGAAGGAAAGCTTCGCTTTGAGCAGCTTTATGATCAGGAGAACAAGGTGACTGTCGGGGAACGTATTGTCACTTCCAATATCAGTGAGAAATTTGTAGAAGGATTGTTTATCGGCTATGTAAGCGAAGTGCAGGTAGACAGCAATAATCTGACTAAGACAGGAACCATTGTAACACCTGTGGATTTCCTTCATTTGAAAGATGTATTTGTTATTACTGTGAATAAGCAGGATCTGGTAGACGGAACCGCGCAGGTGGAAGGTAATTCTGACAGCGGCAGTTCTGACAGTACTTCTGGCGACAGCAGTCAGGAGAGTAGCGACAATACTGACGGCAGTGCAGCAGACGGACAGGAGGGCGCAGATGAAGGGTAAGATTGTCTATTTTCTTACGATCGTAATATGTTTTCTTCTGCAGTGTACGGTTATGGATCTGATTTCTATTGGCTCTGTAACTCCTAATCTGATGCTGGTTTTCTGTGTATCCATGGGGCTTATGCGCGGGCGCAAAAGCGGCCTTTGGGCAGGATTTTTTTCAGGGCTTTTTGTGGATCTGTTCTTTGGATCAGTATTTGGATTTTATGCTTTGATCTATATGTATATTGGTTATTTAAGTGGATATGCGCACAGGATTTATTACGATGATGATGTGAAGGTTCCTATGTTTCTGACTGCAGTTGCAGATCTTTTATATAATCTGTCTGTTTATGGGCTGCAGTTCCTTTTAAGAGGCAGACTGGGACTTGGGACTTATCTGTACAGGATCATTATCCCGGAAATGTTTTACACGGTATTTATTACCTTGATTGTATACCGGATTTTCCGTTACATAAACTATCACTACATGAACATAACCAGGAAAGAAAGTGAGTCAATTTGGGTACTAAAATAAAACGAATTTTCAAGAAAATCAGTTTAAAACGAACAACAGTCCTGATCTTGGTATTTGTGATAATGTCAGTTGTTCTGGTGCGTAGATTATTTGATCTGCAGATTATTCAGGGAGAGGATTACATCAGCAAATTCCAGGCCAGGACAACCAAAGAGCGTGTGCTCAAGAGCACCCGCGGAAATATTCTGGACAGAAACGGAGATATTCTTGCATCTAATGTGCTATCCTATTCTCTGACGCTGGAAGATAATGGAACTTACACTTCTACAAGGGAGAAGAATCTTACATTAAATGGTGTAGCCTATCAGGTACTTCAGATCCTTCACAGCAACGGAGATGATATTACCCATTCCTTCCATATTGTGGTAGATAAGAATGGAGAGTATGCTTTTGATGTTGTTGAGGGCTTTACCCTGAATCGCTTCCGTGCCGATATTTATGGACAGGCATTGATCGATGATCTGAAAGATGAACAGAAGACGGCGACTGCGGATCAGATGATGGAGTTTCTCACTGGTTCCGAGAAATTTTCTATTGTTCTTAGCGGTGATCGTGCTTATACAGAGGATGAACTGACCTCCCATGGTCTGCCTCTTACTTTGACCAAGCAGGAAATGCTTGATATTGCAACTATCCGCTACGAACTGAATACCAACAGTTTTAAGAAATACATGCAGGTTACCATTGCTACCAATGTCAGTGAAAAGTCGGTAGCTGCGATCATGGAGAATAAGACCGGACTGCAGGGAATTGATGTGGTTGAGGATTCCATCCGCCAGTATATTGATGATGAAAGCATGGCACCAATCCTTGGCTATACTGGTAAAGCTTCCTCTGAGGAGCTGACAGAGCTTCGGAAACAGAATCCGGATTATTCCAATGATGCGATCGTAGGTAAAGCAGGAATTGAGCAGTATATGGAACTTACCCTTCAGGGAACAGACGGTAAGGAGACGGTTTCTGTTGATAACCTTGGAAAGGTTCTAAAAATTGACGAGGACACCAAAGTAGAGCCGGTTGCAGGAGATGATGTGCAGCTTACTATTGAAACTGACTGGCAATCGGCAATCTATCAGATCCTCAAACAGCGTGTGGCTGGTGTTCTTCTGACGAAAATTGATGCGGCAAAGACTTTTGATTACACGTATGTCACAGATGCCAGTCAGATCCGTATTCCTATTTATGATGTATACAATGCCCTGATTTCCAACAGTGTGATTGATATCACCAAATTCAGCAATGAGGATGCCTCTGACATAGAAAAAAATTTATATGCCAAATTTCAACAAAAGCAGCAGAGAGTTTTTGATACAATAAGCACGAAGCTGAATGGCTCAAACCCGCCAGCCTATAAGGATGAAGATGAAGAAACACAGGAATATCTGTCTTACATCTGTAATGACCTTCTTAGAGACACGCTTGGAATTATTTCCAAAGATGCCATCGATACATCAGATGCTACTTACAAGGCCTGGACAACAGATGAAACCATCAGCCTGAAGGATTACCTGACTTATGCCACAAGCCAGGGCTGGATCGACATCAGCAGCTTTTCACCGGAAGGAGAGTATCTGGATTCTGAGGAAATTTATCAGGCACTGACAGCATATATTATCGATTATCTCAGTACAGATACTGGATTTTCCAAGCTCCTTTACAAATATATGCTGCAGGAAGATACAATTTCCGGACAGGAAATCTGCCTGGTGCTTTATGAGCAGGGAGTCCTTGACAAAAATGATGATGATTATGAGAATCTGGCTTCCGGAGCAATGGGAGCTTATGATTTTATGATCAACAAGATATACACTCTGGAGATAGAGCCTGCACAGCTGGCATTAATGCCATGCTCAGCGTCCGCTGTGGTTGTAGATGTAAAGACTGGAGATGTAGTTGCACTTGTTTCCTATCCCGGATATGACAATAATCGTCTGACCAATGATATGGATACAGATTATTATGCAAAGCTGGCACTTGACCAGTCCAGTCCGTTCTTCAATAAAGCGACCCAGCAAACCACTGCGCCAGGTTCCACACTGAAGCTTCTTTCAACAATTGCAGGAATGGAAGAAGGAATTATTGACGAAGGTACATATATTGAATGTACCGGAACTTTTGACTATGTAGATCCGCCTATTAATTGCTGGTATAAGAATGGTCATGGAAGTCTGGATATCCGTACTGCAATCGAGCAGTCCTGTAACTATTTCTTTAACATGATCGGTTTTCAGCTGGGAAAAGTAGGGGATAATGAGTTCTCCGAAGTGCAGAGTCTGAATAAGCTTCAGGAATATGCTTCTTTGATCGGTCTGGACCGGAAGACTGGAATCGAGCTTTCAGAGGCAACTCCGAAGGTTTCCGATGCCAAAGCAGTTCCATCTTATATGGGACAGGGAAATAACCTGTTTACCACATCAGAACTGGCTCGTTATGCTACTGTTATGGCTACTTCCGGGAATGTATTTAAACTGACCCTTCTGGACAAAGTAATGAACCCGAAGGGAGAAGTGATCCAGGAGTATGAGCCGGAAATTGAGGATGTGGTAAATATATCTTCAAATATCTGGGATGTGATCCATGATGGTATGCGTCGTGTGATCCAGACTCATTCCCAGTTTGACGGTCTTGGAGTAGAAGTGGCAGGTAAAACCGGTACAGCCGAGGTAACTGTTTATCATCCAAACCATGGTATGTTTGTGGGATATGCCCCGGCTTCAGACCCTGAATATGCGATTGCAGTGCGTATTGAGAATGGATATGCTTCCGGTAATGCGTGTCTTGCAGCTGATGATATTTTTAAATATATCTTTGAATTAACTGATGAAAAGTCTATTCTTACCGGTGTTGCGGCAAGTGATACCAGTGACACTTCGAATGACTAAAACTACCATACAGGAGAATACCAGAAGAATGGAAATTTTTTCAGGGAGGAAATTGTAACTATGAGTGAAGTCATTGTGATTACTTCCGGCAAAGGCGGAGTAGGAAAAACCACAACTGTCGCCAATATCGGAACAGGTCTGGCTATGCTGGGCAAAAAAGTTGTTGTGGTTGATACAGATATCGGTCTGCGGAATCTGGATGTCGTCATGGGACTGGAAAACCGGATCCTCTATAATCTGGTCGATGTCCTGACCGGGAGATGCCGCGTTAAGCAGGCGCTGATCCGGGACAAGCGGTATCCGAATCTCTGGATCATACCGTCTTCGTGCTCCGGTGACTCCAAAAACAATCTGAATGAAAAACAAATGAAAAATCTGCTGTCGGACCTGCGAAAAGAATTTGATTACGTTCTGATTGACAGTCCGGCGGGAATTGACGGCGGTTTTAAGCTGGCGACGGCGGATTCCGACCGCATTATTGTGGTCACAACGCCGCAGATTGCGGCGATTCACGATGCGGACTGTGTAATCCAGCTTCTGCACCGGAAAAAGGTGCCCCGGATCGATCTGCTGGTCAACGGTTACCGCAGACAGATGGTGCGTGACGGCAACATGCTCGATATTCCGGATATCTGTGAGCTTCTGGAAGCGGAGCTTCTGGGTGTTGTTCTGGAAGACGAGGAGATTATCATCAGCCAGAACCACGGGGAACCGGTGATCGGGAAGCATACGGTTTCCGACACCTGTTACCAGAATATTGCACGCCGGATTGCCGGCATGGAAGTCGCAATACCGGATTATCTTCATCACAAAGGGATGTTCTCCAGATTCTTCTGGCGG
>ERZ825159.3775-NODE-3775-length-10442-cov-12.810917_pt1 | contig 10442 bp, 8 predicted proteins | sample MGYA00519932_ERZ825159 | MGnify/ENA primary metagenome ERZ825159 (study PRJEB31778, sample SAMEA3449191) | human gut metagenome | biome: human gut; feature: human-associated habitat; material: faeces | place: United Kingdom | collected 2010/2012 ...
CCGGGGTGCATCTGCTGGCGGCCACCGGGTGCGACGCCCTGGTGTTCGGGGCCGAGACCCCGGACGCTGCCCTGCTGCTGGAAACCGCCCGGGTGCTGAACAGTGCGGCCTACCGCGCGGCACTGAAGCAGCAGCTGGCCGCCGGGGCGCGCAGCTTTGCGGCAGCCCGGCAGGCGGCAGTGCAGGCCGTGGGGGCCGACCCTGCCATGGCGGCGCTGCTGAGCCAGCCGAACAACAACCTGGCCGTGGAATACTGCCGCGCCATCCTGGAGCAGCGGGCAGGCATGACCCCGGTGCCGCTGCCCCGCAGGGGGGCCAACCACGGGCAGACGCTGGAGGAGAGCGGCCACGCGCAATTTGCCAGTGCCAGCGCTCTGCGGGCTCTCTGGGCCGAGGGCGGAGCCGAGGCCGTGGCCCCGTTTGTGCCGGAAAAGGCGTTTGAATTGTATAAAACGGCGGAAAATGACGGTGCGTATACGGATTTTGACGCGGCAGGCCGGTGTGAGCTGACACTGCTGCGGGCAGCCTGCGCAAAGCCGGAGCCTTTTGCAGCGGTGCGCGGAGTGTCCGAAGGGCTGGAACACCGGTTGGAACACGCGGTGCGACAGAGCACCAGTCTGCCGCAGCTGCTGGATGCCCTGACCACGGTGCGCTACCCCCGGGCCCGGATGCGCCGCCTTGCCATGGATGCTGCATTGGGCTATACGGCCGACACGGTGCCGGCCCTGCCGCCGGCGCTGCACCTGCTGGGAGCACGGAAGGACGCCCTGCCGCTGCTGGGGCAGGTGTCCCTTCCGGTGTCTCACTCGTTGACAAAGCTGGCCCAGACCGGCCCCGACGGTGCCCGGATGGCGGCGGCGCAGGCAGCGGCCAGCGACTTTGGGGCCCTGTGCCGGGCAAACCCGGCCCCGATGGGCGGAATATATCGTCAAAAAAATATCTTTTTGACGAATTGACAAAAAATTCTGGCAAAAAATCAGCAATTCCGCTCTTGTAACCGTGCCGTATTGGGTGTATCATTAAAGCAATGCAATGTTGGATACAACATGTGAGAAGAAGAAGGAAGATCGGCCCCGCCGATCCAAGGAGGAACGCATGGCACTTCATGTTCTGGACGAAGCCAACCGCTGCCTCGGCTGCAAAAAGCCGCTGTGTCAGCAGGGCTGCCCCATCCACACCAACATCCCCGAGGTGATCCGTCTGCTCAAGGCAAACCAGATGGACGCCGCAGGCCAGATGCTGTTTGAAAACAACCCGCTCACCACCGTGTGCAGTCTGGTGTGCAACCACGAGAACCAGTGCGAGGGCCACTGCGTGCGCAACCGGATGCCCAGCCACGACCCGGTGCACTTTTCCATCATCGAGGACTACATCTCCACCACCTACGCCAACAAGATGACCGCTGGCCCGGCCCCCAAGAACGGCATGAAGGCGGCTGTGGTGGGTTCCGGCCCGGCGGGCCTGACCATTGCGGTGCTGCTGGCACGCTGGGGCTACGATGTGACCATCTTTGACACCCGCGACAAGATCGGCGGCGTGATGCGCTACGGCATCCCCAACTACCGCCTGCCGGACAGTGTGCTGGATGATTTCCAGTACCGCCATCTGGAGCTCAAGGGCATCAAGGTGCGGCCCAACACCACCATCGGCAAGACCATCACCATCGACGACCTGTTCCGCGACGGCTACAAGAGCGTGTTCATCGGTGCCGGTCTGTGGAAGGCCAACGCCATGCACATCAAGGGCGAGGCCCTAGGCAACGTGGCCTTCGGCATCGACTATCTGGCCAACTCCAAGGCCTTCCGGCTGGGGGACGACATCGCCGTGATCGGCGTGGGCAACTCGGCCATGGACTGCGCCCGCACCGCCATCCGCAACGGTGCCCGCCATGTCACCTGCTATGCCCGCCGGGACGAGAGCTGCATCAGCGCCTCGGAGTACGAGGTCAGCTATGCCAAGCTCGAGGGCGTGGGCTTCCGCTTCTGCAAGGCCCCGGTGGAGATCCGGGAAAACGGCCTGATCTGCCGCGACACGGTCAAGAACGAAGAGGGCAAGTTCGTGCAGGTAGAGGGCAGCGAGACCTTCTACCCCCACACCGGTGTCATCGTCTCGGTGAGCCAGGGCTCGGAGAGCAACCTCGTCAAGACCACCACCGGCATCGAGACCAACCAGAAGGGCCTGCTGACCGTCAGCGAGGACGGCAGCACCACCCGCGAGGGCGTGTTTGCCGGCGGCGATGCCGTCATGGGTGCCCGTACCGTGGTCGAGGCCGTGGCCATTGCCAAGCAGGTGGCCGAATCCATGGACAAGTACATGAAGAGCCTGCCTGCAGATACGACCCCTGATCCCTACGCCGACATCCCCACCTTCCAGACCCCCACCTCAGACGTTCTGGGCAAACAGGAAGTCAAATAATGCTTTTCCCGCCCGGCTGGTCTGTCCCGCCGGGCGTTTTATTTCTCATCGGTTTCCATTTGATTTCCAATTTGTAAATTTTGCGCCCATTTATCCATCTTTACCGTTTCTTAGTTGACCCCTTTTTCCGCTTTTCGGTATACTATTCATATATCTGCATGTGTTTTGTACACTGCGGAAATATTTTCTCGAAAGGTCGGTGGACATTATTCTCAAGGCATCCATCCCCAAACTGCGGGAAAAATTATTGGAAGCGCTTCAGGCGGTGCTGCCCATCGTGGCCATTGTGCTGGTGCTCTGCTTCTCCATTGCTCCCGTCTCCCCCAGCATCCTGCTCTGCTTCCTGCTGGGCGCGGCTATGATCATTGTGGGCATCATGTTCTTTACGCTGGGCGCGGAGATGAGCATGAGCCCCATGGGCGAGCGGGTGGGCGCAATGCTCACCAAAAGCCGGAGCGTGCCGCTCATCATCGGTGTCGGCTTTCTGCTGGGCTTCCTCATCACCATCTCGGAGCCCGACTTACAGGTATTGGCCAATCAGGTGCCCTCCATCCCCAACATGACCCTCATCCTCTCGGTGGCGGCAGGCGTGGGGCTGTTCCTCGTGGTCGCCTTCCTGCGTATGCTGCTGGGCATTGCCCTGCCCAAGCTGCTGGTGGTGTTCTACGGGCTCATCTTTGTGCTGGCCGCCTTTGTGCCAAAGGAATTTCTTTCCGTGGCCTTTGATTCCGGCGGCGTGACCACCGGCCCCATCACCGTTCCTTTCATCATGGCGCTGGGTGTCGGCGTGGCCGCCATCCGTTCCGACCGCCATGCCGCGGACGACAGCTTTGGTCTGGTGGCGCTCTGCTCCATCGGCCCCATTCTGGCGGTGCTCACTCTGGGCATTGCGTTCCAGGCCAGCGACAGCACCTACGTTCCGCCCATCCTGCCCAACGTCAGCGATTCCGTGGAGCTGTGGCATCTCTTCCACGAGGGCCTGCCCACCTACATCAAGGAGATCGCCACCTCCCTGCTGCCCATCATCGCCATGTTCGGCGTGTTCCAGCTGGCGGCCCTCAAACTCGACCGCCGGACGCTGGGCCGCATCGGCGTGGGCCTTGCCTATACTTATATCGGTCTTGTGCTATTCCTCGCAGGCGCAAACATCGGCTTTATGCCTGCCGGTAATTATCTGGGTCAGGTGCTGGCAGGCCAGAGCTTCCGCTGGCTGCTGGTGCCCATCGGGATGCTCATCGGCTACTTCATCGTCAAGGCTGAGCCCGCCGTCTATGTACTGAACAAGCAGGTCGAGGAAGTGACCGACGGTGCCATCTCCGCCAGCACCATGGGCGCAGCCCTCTCGGCAGGCGTTTCCCTCTCGGTGGGTCTTGCCATGGTGCGGGTGCTCACCGGCATCTCCATCCTGTGGTTCCTCATCCCGGGCTATGCCTTTGCCATCGGCATCTCCTTCGTGGTGCCCAAGCTCTACACCGCCATCGCCTTTGACGCGGGCGGCGTTGCTTCCGGCCCCATGACGGCCACCTTCCTGCTGCCGCTGGCACAGGGTGCCTGTGTGGCCGTGGGCGGCAATATCGTCACCGATGCCTTCGGCGTGGTGGCTATGGTCGCCATGACCCCCCTCATCACGGTGCAGCTCATGGGTCTGATGGCCCAGCTCAAGCAGCGCCGGGCCCGGCAGGCACAGCCTGTGCCCGCCGCCGCGCTGGCCTTTGCCGACCTGCCGGATGATGCCATCATTGAGCTGTAAGGAGGTCCTGCTGTGAATACTTTATACTGGCTCATCACCATCACCGACCGCCACTCCACCGATGCCTTTCTGGCCCTTTACGAGGAGCACGGCATCACGGTCAGCCTGCGCACAGTGGGTGCAGGCACGGCGGTGCGGGAGACCCTTTCCACCCTGGGGCTGGAGCAGACCGAAAAGGCCGTGCTCTTTGCCATGATCACCGCCGAGACCTGGCCCGGCCTGCAAAAAGACCTGCGCCGCAAAATGCGCATCGATGTGCCGGGCACCGGCATCGCGTTCATCATCCCGGTCAGCAGCATCGGCGGCAAGCGGGCGCTGCAATTCCTGACCGAACACCAGACCTTTGCACTGAAGGAGGAAAGCACCTTGAAGGATACCCGCTATGAGCTGCTGCTCGTCATTGCCAATCAGGGCCACACCGGCTCCATCATGGACGCGGCCCGCGCCGCCGGAGCTGGCGGCGGCACCGTCATCCACGCAAAGGGCACCGGCATGGAGGGTGCCGCCCACTTTATGGGGGTGGAGCTGGTCAACGAGAAGGAGCTGGTGCTCATCGTGTCCCGCACCACCCTGAAAAACCAGATCATGCAGGCCATCATGCAGGGGGCAGGCCCCAAGGCGGGAGCCATCGTGTTCTCCCTGCCCGTGACCGATACGGCGGGTCTGCGGCTGCTGGACGAGGAGTAACGGTCTCGCCCTCTCAGGCGCTTCGCGCCAGCTCCCCCAAAGGGGGAGCCCTTGGCAGCCACATCAATCCCGCTGTTCTGATGGGAAGCCACCGCATCGGGTGGATTTTCTTGAAGTTTTCCTGTATTATAAGGATAGTATGGGAGGTACTGCTATGAAATCTACTCGTCGCTGGCAGCAGCTTTTGCTGAACAGTCTGGCTATCATCCTGGGCAACGCGCTGTATTCGCTGGCGGTGGCCCTGTTTCTGGAACCCGCCGGGCTCATCACGGGCGGTGCCACCGGCATCGCGCTGGCCTTCGGGCGGCTGACGGGGCTTTCCGTCTCCGGTTTCCTCTTCCTCTTCAACATGTCCATGCTGGTGTGGGGCTGGGCGGTGCTGGGCAAGAAGTTCGCACTGAACACCCTTGCCAGCAGCGTGCTGAGCCCCGCCTTTCTGGCGCTGTTTGAGCGGCTGCTGGACGGCCGGGTGCTGACTGAGGATATCTTCCTCTGCACCATCTTCTCGGGTCTGGGCATCGGCGTTGCGCTGGGCATGGTCATCCGGGCGGGCGCTTCCACAGGCGGCATGGATATCCCCCCGCTGGTGCTGCAGAAATGGTTCCGCTGGCCGGTGTCCATCACCATGATGCTCTTTGATATCGCCATCCTGCTGGTGCAGGCGGCGTTCAGCCAGCCGGAGCAGGTGCTCTACGGCATCGTGCTGGTCATCACCCACACCATCGTCATGGACAAGATGCTGATGCTGGGCGACAGCCGCACCGAGGTCAAGATCATCAGCACCCGGTCGGATGAAATCCGCGCCGCCATTCTGGCTGAGATCGACCGCGGTGTGACCGTACTCCACGGCGAGGGCGGCTACACCGGCGAGCCCAGCGAAGTGCTGCTCAGCGTCATCTCCAACCGGGAGCTGCCCCGGCTGGAAAAGCTGGTCCATTCCATCGACCCCGCCTGTTTCCTCATCGTCAGCCGCGTGACCGAAGTCAGCGGCCGGGGCTTCTCGATGGAAAAGGAATACCAGTAAATCTTCTTGACAGTGTTTCTGCTATCTGCTATATTGATGTCAGAATAACAATGTCGATTTTGGGCTTTCGCACAGGGACCCCCCTGCTTTTTGGGGTTATCTGTACGAAGGCCCGTTTTATTACAGGAAAAAGGAGCAACCTATGAAAATCACTCAGATCCCCATGGGGGCCCACAATGCCCAGCTGACCTGCTACCTGCAGGATCCCTGCACCGAAATGCCTGCTCTGGACCGCTGCCCTGCGATCCTGATCTTTCCGGGCGGAGCCTATGCCTTCTGCTCAGACCGGGAAGCCGATCCTGTAGCGCTGGCCTTCCTGAACGCAGGCTACAATGCCTTTGTGCTGCGGTACAGCGTCTCCCAGAACTGTCCGGTGGAGGAGGTCTATACCAATGCCTTTGCCGAGGCGCAGGAGGCCATGGACTACCTGCACCAGAACGCAGGCGACCTGCACATCGACCCGGAGCAGATCGCCGTGGTAGGCTTCTCTGCCGGCGGGCATCTTGCCGCCTCGGTGGGCACCATGGGCCGGGTCCGTCCCGCGGCCATGCTGCTGGGCTACGCTGTGTTCAGCGTCCCGGGCAAGGCGTTGGGCATGGAGCTGCCGGACCTGCTGCAGCAGGTGGATGACCAGACTCCCCCTACCTTCCTTTTTGCCACTCAGGGCGACCATCTGGTGCCCGCCACGCAGTCCCTGCAGTTTGCCACCCTGCTGGCAGAGCGGAAGATCCCCTATGAGATGCATATCTTTGCTTACGGCGACCACGGCTTCTCCACCGGCAGCCGCCACATTGCCAATCCCCAAAACCCGGAAAACTCGGAATCCGCAGTGTGGCAGGGTATGGCACTCGGCTTCCTGAACCACATCTTCAACCACGACGTGCTGGTGCCCGCCCCGGAGGAAGTCAGGGAATTCTGTCTTGATATGAAGATCGGCACCCTGCTGGACACTCCTCAGTCCGCTGCCCTGATCCAGCAGCTGTTGCCGGAGCTGGCCCAATATGTGCAGCAGGAGCCCGGCTCCCGGGGCATTTCGGTGAATGATCTGCAATTCTACAGCAACAAAATGTTCGATGAAGAAAAGCTGGCCGCACTGAACGAAGCGCTGGCAAAGCTGAACTGAACCACACACAGAAGCAGCCCCCTCAGGTCATAATAGCCTGAGGGGGCTGTTGCTCTGTAATTCAGCTGTTACAGCAGCGGTGCAATGACCTTGAGCAGCATTCCGGTGGCACGGAGCAGATAATGCTTCTGCCAGATGCTGGCCGAGGTATTTTCCACCATGCGGCACTGTTCCAGCGTGTGCTGGAAATCCTGCTCAATGTCCCGGATACAGGGAGCATCCACCATCCAGACGGCATCCTCAAAGTGATGGTACAGGCTGCGGTAGTCCAGATTGATGGTGCCCACCACCGCTTCCCTGCCATCCACCACGAACACCTTTGCATGGACAAAACCAGGGCTCCACTCGCTGATCTTCACGCCCGAATCCAGCAGGGCCGAATAGTGGCTCTTTGCCAGTGCGTAGGGGAACTGCTTGTCCGGCTTTCCGGGCAGGATAAGGTGGACATCCACGCCTCGTTCGGCGGCAAATTTCAGGGCAGTCTCCAGCTCACCGTCCAGAATGAGGTAGGGGGTCATAATGTGGATGTAATCCCTGGCCCGGTTGAGCAGATCGATATAGACCATCTCGCCCACCCGCTCGCCGTCCAGCGGACAGTCCCCGTAGGGAGCCGCCACGCCCTTTGCATTTTCCGGCACCGGAATGGGCCGGGTCAGGAACTGCTCATATTCCGGCTCCTTCAGGATGCCCCACATCTGCAGAAACTGAGCCGTCAGCGAACGGACTGCCTCGCCCTCCAGCATCACAGCGGCATCCTTCCAGCGGCCATGCTTCTGGATGTGGTTGATGTACTCATCGGCAAGATTCACGCCGCCGGTAAAACCGACCCGCCCGTCAATGACAAGAATTTTCCGGTGGTCGCGGTAATTGTAATGGGTAGAGACGAACGGCTGCACCGGGCTGAACACCTTGCACTGAATGTTCAGCTTCTCCAGCAGCCGGGGATAATTGCGGGGCAGGGTGGAGAACTCACAGGTGCCGTCGTACATCACCCGGACATCCACGCCCTGCAGCGCCTTGCGGGCCAGCACTTCCAGGATCTTGCCCCACATCAGGCCCTCGTCGATGATGAAATACTCCACAAAGATATATTCTTCTGCCGTTTCCAGCTGGCGCAGCAGTTCCTCAAACTTTGCCTCGCCGCCGGGAAAATAGGTCATGGCGGTGTTCTGGTACACCGGAAAGCCGCCGCCCCGCCCGTACAGGTACTTTGCCAGCGAAGCCGCACCGGGTTCAAGCGCTTTCAGCTGCTCCACTGCCTTTTGGCTCTGCGGCAGCCAGCCGCGCAGCTGGTCCTCCAGCTCCAGCAGCCGCTTGCGCAGGATGTTGTGCCCGAAATTGCTCTTGACATAGAAGAACATCGGAATGCCCACCACCGGCGCAATGGCAACCACCACCATCCAGGTGATCTTGGCGCTGTTGTCCATCTTGCTGTTGAGCAGGTAGATGACCATGGCCGATGTAACGACCACGCTGCCGCCAAAGTAATGGGGCCACAGGTTGCCAAACCACCGGAAGATGCTGAACAGCAGCCCCACCTGCAGCAGCAGGAGGATCAGCACCAGGCCAAAGCGGCTGAAGATGGCGTGGATCACACCCTTCTGCCCCTTTCTCAGCAGCCGCAGGCCGCCGTCCTCAAACTGATGAACATAGCCCTTGACGTTCTGTTTCAGTTCCTCTGTTTTCATGTTCCGCCTTTCTTATTTCCGCCGCAGGGTCACCGCATAGGAGTCCTGTGCCGCGTGGCAGCGCTCCACCAGCTCCTTGGGCTGGGCGCAGACCCCGTGGTCATGCCACGGGTCATTGAACCAGTAGTTTTCCTCATCGTAGCCCACCAGCAGCAGGCAGTGCTCGTGGCACTTCCAGGCAAAGTCGGTGCCATCGGCCAGCAGCCAGTGATCCCGCTCCTCGGGCACCGGGGTAAAATCCAGCGTTGCCCAGAACACCACCGGCATTCCCTCGTCAATGAACCGGCACAGCTGCGCTGCGGTCTCGCCGCTCACGTCCAGCACCTCGAACCGGTCCGCCGCGCCCTCGTGCGCCAGCGCGCTCTGCAAGGCCTGCACGATGCAGGGGGCATAGCAGCCGTACCCGGTGTGGTCGTGGGGGTCGCCGGGGTAGACGAACATCGGGTCAGGCCCGTAGAGCCTGCCCTCCTGTTCCCAGTAGGGGGCGTGGGGCAGGTCGCGCTCAATGAACACATCCGGGTCAATGGGAATGCCCACAGCCTGCAGCAGCATCACGCTGCTGATGCTCTCGCAGCCATTCACCCAGCGGGCAGTCTGGTCGATATACGGGGCCGGAACGATCTTTTTCATCAATTTTCCTCTTACTCTGTCAAAAACAGTGGATTTGTGATATCATAAGCAGTGAGAAACAGGGGTGTTCCCCAACAATATACCTATTATAGCTTATTCTGACCGGTTTTTCTACCGGAATCGGCAGGCGGGAGGATTTTTGGACATGAACAATCTGATCATCGGCATCGCAGGCGGCTCGGGCAGCGGCAAGACCACGCTGGCTTACCGGCTCAAGGAGCGGTTCGGGGAGGACGAGGTGCGTCTGATCTCCCACGACAGCTACTACAAGCGCCACGATGAACTGCCCTTTGCAGAGCGCTGCAAGCTGAATTATGACCACCCGGACGCATTCGACAACGACCTGCTCATCCAGCACCTGAAGGAGCTGAAAGCGGGCCGCGCCATCGACTGCCCCGTGTACGATTACGCCAACCACAACCGCAGCAGCGAGGTGCAGCATATCGAGCCTGCCCCCGTCCTCATCGTGGAGGGCATTCTGCCCCTGGCTGAGCCGGAGCTGTGCAGCCTGTTCGATTACAAGATCTATGTAGACACCGACGCGGACGAGCGGATTCTCCGCCGCATCCTGCGGGATGTCAAGGAGCGGGGCCGCTCTCTGGACAGCGTCATCGCCCAGTACCGCGCCACTGTCAAGCCCATGCACGAGGCTTTTGTGGAGCCCAGCAAGCGCAACGCCGATATCATCATCCCCAATGGCGGTGAAAACGGCCCCGCCATCGAGATGCTGGCCCACCATATCCGCAGCCTGATCCAGAAGGCGAATCTGCGCTGAACTTTCACCGCAGTTCCGTATGATACCAAAAAGGGGTGGTTCCCGACCGGGAACCACCCCTTTTTATGATTCTGCGGATCCTGCTCAGACCTTGCAGCTCTCGCCGCTGCAATGGTCACAGTCTTCTTCCAGCTTGCCCACGATGGGTTCCGGATCGATGCCCTGACGGCGGTAGTAGTCAGACAGGGCAGCCTTCACGGCCTGCTCTGCCAGAACGGAGCAGTGCACCTTGATGGGGGGCAGACCTTCCAGAGCTTCCACAACGGCCTTGTTGGTCAGCTTCAGGGCCTCGTCAATGGTCTTGCCCTTGATGAGGTCGGTGGCCATGCTGCTGGTGGCAATGGCGGCAC
>ERZ825159.3782-NODE-3782-length-10430-cov-3.183133_pt1 | contig 10430 bp, 10 predicted proteins | sample MGYA00519932_ERZ825159 | MGnify/ENA primary metagenome ERZ825159 (study PRJEB31778, sample SAMEA3449191) | human gut metagenome | biome: human gut; feature: human-associated habitat; material: faeces | place: United Kingdom | collected 2010/2012 ...
TAGCAAACCATCTTTTTCCAAATCGCAGATGAACTTGTCCTGGCAGCAGAGGCGAAGACGTCGTTCCATCGCATAGACGGACGGCACGGACGCTTCTGCGGCGGCTGCGGCATATTTGCGCGGCCGCCGCTGATTTTTTTAGAAACGGAGGGACCCCGGTTATGAAGGAAAGAGAAAAGACGTTGTTTGAAGACGTGCCTGTGCTGGAGGCGATCTTCAAGCTGGCCGTGCCCACGGTGGTCGGCCAGATCATTCTGGTTTTGTACAACATGGCCGATACGTTCTTTATCGGCCTGACCGGCAGCGACGCTATGATCACCGCCGCCACGGTCTGTATGCCCGCCTTTATGTTCCTGCAGGCCATCTCCAACCTGTTCGGCGTGGGCGGCGCAAGCGTTATTTCCCGTGCGCTGGGCAAGCACAGCCCGGAGCGCGCCAGGCACACGGCGGCGTTTGCGCTGTGGGGCTGCATTGCGGTGACGCTGCTGTATTCGCTGGCTGCCTACCTGATGCGCGATACGTTTATCAACCTGCTGGGCGGCTCTGATCCCACGGTGCACGCCTACGCGGTGGAATACCTGGTCTGCACGGTGGTGCTCGGCGGCTTCTGCACGGCGATGAACACGCTGCTGGCGCATCTGATCCGCGCCGAGGGGCACTCGCTGCAATCCAGCGTCGGCATTACGCTGGGCGGCATCTTCAACATGGCGGTTGAAGGATTAGGTAAATACACGGCCATTGCCAGCGGTATCTTTATGACAATGGTGTTCGGTTGCGCCGTAATGGTTGCTATCCAGGGTTGGGTTGCCGATATGACCGACTACATGACCAGCTATTGGGTTGTGCTTTTCAGTGCTGCTTACATTTTATTCTACGCAGCTATCGGTTCCAAACCGTCAAAAAAATCAGAATAAGACTATAAATATGCCAATTCATGAAATTATCCGGTTACCAATAAAGCCGGATAATTTCTTTATTTATAACACATCTAAAAAATTAATATCATGCAACAAAAGATCAGAAATAAATTTCAGGAGTTATTCTCAACAAAAGGTAGCGTATATGCATCTCCGGGCCGTATTAACCTGATTGGCGAACATACCGATTATAACGGTGGTTTCGTATTTCCGGGGGCTATCGACAAAGGCATGATTGCCGAAATCAAACCAAACGGTACAGGTAAAGTTCGTGCTTTCTCTGTCGACCTGAACGACTACGCCGAATTTGGCCTGAACGAAGAAGACGCTCCAAAAGCAAGCTGGGCAAGATATATTTTCGGTGTTTGCCGCGAAACCATCAAACGTGGCGGACAGATCCAGGGATTCGATACCGTGTTTGCAGGCGATGTACCTCTGGGTGCAGGCATGTCCTCTTCCGCCGCATTGGAAAGTACCTATGCATTTGCTTTAAACGACTTGTTCTCCCTGAACATCGACAAATTTGAATTAGCTAAGATCGGTCAATCAACGGAGCATAACTATTGCGGCGTAAACTGCGGTATTATGGACCAGTTCGCTTCTGTATTCGGAAAAGAAGGCAGTTTGATCCGTCTGGATTGCCGTTCACTCGAATATAAATATTTCCCGTTCCATCCGGTCGGTTACAAATTGGTTTTACTGGATTCAGTCGTTAAGCACGAACTGGCATCTTCGGCTTACAACAAACGTCGCCAATCTTGCGAAAACGCCGCCGCCGCAATCCGTCGCAATCATCCGGAAGTCGAATTCCTACGCGATGCGACAATGGATATGCTGAACGAAGTCAAAGGCGACATCAGCGCTGAAGATTATATGCGTGCCGAATATGTGATCGAAGAAGTACAGCGCGTACTCGATGTTTGCGACGCTTTGGAAAAAGACGACTACGAAACCGTAGGCAAGAAGATGTACGAAACACATCACGGCATGAGCAAATTGTACGAAGTCAGCTGCGAAGAATTGGACTTCCTGAACGATGTTGCCAAGAAATGCGGTGTAACCGGCTCACGCGTAATGGGTGGCGGTTTCGGTGGTTGTACAATCAACTTGGTGAAAGAAGAAAAATACGATGCATTCATCAAAGAAGCATTCGAATCCTACACTGCTAAATTCGGCCACGAACCTAAGTTATATAATGTAGTAATCAGCGACGGCGCACGCAAGCTCGCATAATAATTAATTATAATTCCATAAAAAAAATCATGACAGCCGCTTTTTATCAGAACGAAACCAAATTTTACGTTGCAGTAGATTGTATTATACTCGGATTCGATCAAAAAGAGCTTAATGTATTACTTTATAAACGTAAGTTTGAACCCATGATGGGACAATGGTCTCTGATGGGCGGTTTTATCAAAGCAGGAGAAAGTATAGAAGAGGCCGCCTCACGCGTGCTTACCGACTGTACCGGCATTGATAATCTTTTTATGGAACAGGTAGGTGCTTACGGAGATATTACCCGCGATCTCGGAGAGCGGGTAATATCCGTAGCATACTATTCACTCGTCAATATGAACGATTTCAGTAGCGAAACACTGGAAGAGTATAATGCAGTCTGGGCCAAGGTCAGCGAAGTTCCACAACTTATTTTCGACCATAACCAAATGATCACCGACACATTAGCCCGTCTGCGCAGAAAAGCCGCTACCCGTCCGGTCGGATTCAACCTGCTTCCCGAAAAATTCACGTTACCGCAATTGCAGAACCTGTATGAAGCCATCTACCAGACTCAACTGGACAAGCGTAATTTCCGCAAAAAACTAAATGCGATGGATATTCTGGAGAAGTTGGATGAAAAAGACAAGAAAGGTTCCAAAAGAGGGGCTTTCTATTATATGTTCAACAAAGAAAAATACGACCATCTGCTGGAACAAGGGTTCTATTTCTCCCTATAATAAAAAACATCATTCAACATGCTGACTTTGGCAGATGTGCCGGATATTCCGATCACAAAGTAGCCCAAGCGGAACAGATTTGCGCATTCGATGTTTCCATATTCGCAGCCGTAGCACCGTGCATATATGCCAAAATCGAAGACACACAGCGGACTATAGGATAAGGTTTTGCAAAAGAATACCAGTCGAATCATAAAAATCATCTGGCGTATCTTGCTCTCTATGAGAAATATCGGAAATTAGGAAACTTTACAGAAAATGAATTGTTTCATCGATAGGATGGTCATTACGAAGAGATTGACTATCTTTGCAAAAAATAAAAATAACTCATCACAATGAACGATATTAAATTAATGAACAAAGCAGCGGACAACATCCGTATCCTGGCTGCGTCAATGGTAGAAAAAGCGAAATCCGGTCACCCCGGTGGTGCAATGGGTGGTGCAGACTTTGTGAACGTACTGTTTTCAGAGTTCCTCGTGTATGATCCCAAGAATCCCGCATGGGAAGGCAGAGACCGCTATTTCCAGGACCCGGGGCATATGTCGCCGATGCTTTATTCAGTACTCGCCCTCGCAGGCAAATTCACGATCGACGAACTGAAAGAGTTCCGCCAGTGGGGTAGTGTGACTCCGGGACATCCCGAAGTCAACGTGATGCGTGGTATAGAAAACACATCCGGTCCGTTGGGACAAGGCCACACTTACGCCGTAGGTGCTGCTATCGCCGCCAAGTTCCTGAAAGCACGCCTAGGTGACGTCATGAATCAGACGATTTACACATATATATCCGATGGTGGCATCCAGGAAGAGATTTCTCAGGGAGCCGGACGTATTGCCGGTACGCTGGGACTGGACAACCTGATTATGTTTTACGATGCCAACAACATCCAGCTTTCCACAACCGTAGGCGAAGTGACGACAGAAAACGTAGCCATGAAATACGAAGCATGGGGTTGGAAAGTCATCACAATCAACGGAAACGATGTAACGGAAATCCGCCGGGCACTGACCGAGGCGAAAGCCGAAACATCCCGTCCTACCCTGATTATCGGTAACACGATCATGGGTAAGGGTGCTGTGGGTGCTGACAAGAGCAGCTACGAAAACAAGGTGTCTACACACGGACAACCTCTTTCGGCAGCCGGCGTCTCTATCGCAGACACCATCCGGAACTTAGGAGGAAACCCGGACGATCCGTTCCAGATCTTCCCCGAAGTTGCGGAACTATATGCCAAACGTGCCAAAGAATTGGAAGCAATCGTTGCGGAACGCTATGCGGCCAAAGCAGAATGGGCGAAAGCTAATCCGGAACTGGCCGCCAAGATGGATTTGTGGTTCTCAGGCAAAGCACCTGTCATCGACTGGAAGGCTATCGAACAGAAACCGAACCAAGCGACCCGTGCGGCCTCGGCAACCGTCTTAGGCGTGCTGGCAACCCAGGTAGAAAATATGATCGTTTCTTCAGCCGACCTTTCCAATTCGGACAAGACAGACGGCTTCCTGAAGAAAACACATGCATTCGTAAAAGGCGATTTCAGTGGTGCATTCCTTCAAGCCGGTGTTGCCGAACTGACGATGGCCTGCGTATGTATCGGCATGTCGCTCCACGGAGGCGTAATCGTAGCCTGCGGTACGTTCTTCGTATTCTCCGACTACATGAAACCCGCTATCCGAATGGCTGCCCTGATGGAACAGCCGGTTAAGTTCGTCTGGTCTCACGATGCCTTCCGCGTAGGCGAAGACGGACCGACACACGAACCGGTTGAACAGGAAGTGCAGATTCGTCTGATGGAAAAGCTGAAGAACCACAAGGGACACAACTCAATGTTGGTATTGCGCCCGGCAGACGTGACCGAAACAACAATTGCCTGGAAGATGGCTATGGAAAACACAGCCACTCCGACAGCTTTGATTTTCTCCCGTCAGAACATCACAGACCTGCCCGCAAAAGGAAACCGCTACGACGAAGCCTTGCAGGCTGAAAAGGGAGCTTATATTGTAGAAAGTGACGAAAACCCTGATGTAATCATGGTCGCTTCCGGTTCAGAAGTCTCCACACTGGAAGAAGGAGCAGCATTGCTTCGCGCCGATGGCATCAAGGTCCGCATCGTATCTGTTCCGTCTGAAGGCTTATTCCGCAGCCAGAGCAAAGAATACCAAGAATCTGTCATTCCAACAGGAAGCAAGGTATTCGGGCTTACTGCCGGTCTGCCGGTCAACCTGGAAGGATTGGTGGGTGCCAACGGTAAGGTGTGGGGACTCGAATCATTCGGTTTCTCCGCTCCATACAAGGTATTGGACGAAAAACTCGGCTTCACGGGTCAGAACGTATACAATCAGGTAAAAGAATTATTGAATTAATTTTCAGATTTATGATTTATAATTTCAGATTTATGAATAGTTGGTAAATCATAAATCTGAAATTATAAATCATAAATCTCCAAACTCCTCTAACAGATAAATATGAAAACATTAGGTTTATGTAGTGACCACGCAGGGTACGAACTGAAAGAATTCGTAAAACAAATACTCGACTCGAAAGGGTTGGCCTATAAAGATTTCGGAACCGACTCGACTGAAAGTTGTGATTATCCCGATTACGCTCATCCGCTTGCCAAAGCTGTAGAAGCCGGCGAAGTATATCCCGGAATAGCCATCTGCGGATCCGGAAACGGAATAGCCATGACACTCAATAAACATCAGGGAATACGGGCCGCTCTGTGCTGGCAAGAAGAGATAGCACGTCTCGCACGCGAGCACAATAATGCCAACATACTCGTAATGCCCGGCAGATTTATCAGTCAAGAGGAAGCCACTCATACGGTCGAAGCCTTTCTGAGCACCTCGTTCGAAGGCGGTCGGCATCAGCGCAGGATTGACAAAATTCCTTTGTGAAAGCCAATTCCTATTGCCAACGATATGGGATATCCCCACAAAAGTTAAAAAGAGAAACAACTATCATACTATCACTGAGGTTCGTATATTGTTTAAAAACAAGACATTATAGTATGATAGTTGTTGTTTTCAACTATCATTCAACGATCTTTTTTGCGCGCGAACAAGGCTGGATTCACCCAATAATCATCGGAGATTAACACAAAGACAAAACCAATTGTAGGGATCAATCCAAAGCCGATAGAGTGATAACCGCTATACTTCTATCATTAAACTATCATATCATAGAGCTTTTGACCTAAGTCGAAAACCTTTTCGACCTTGGGCAAAAAGGCTTTTGACAAGGGGCAAAAAGGTTTTCGACCCAGGCCGATAACAGAAAGAACTATAAGATTAGATTCAATTCACTTTAAATTCTTGTTTTATTGAAAGTTGTAGATATTTATGTATATTCGAGCCGCAGTTCTTGCAGGATTATGGTTAAGCCACCCATACCGACATGAAGATCTTTTAAACCTTAAGGAAACCGCATCATCATTCGTCGCAAACGAATTGCTTTCCACCATTGCTTTTGGGAATCGATAGAGAAAAGAACAAAATCGAACTTTCCAATGATTGCCTCTTCCGAAATAAAACCAAACGACCGGCTATCATGCGAGTTCATCCTGTTATCCCCCTCCATATAATAAAAGCGTTGCTTGGGTATATACTGCGAGCTGCTCTTTCCATCGATATATATTTTCCCATCTTTCTCCATCACTTTCCCTCCGTCACGCAAAATCAACGAACGATAAAGAAGAAGCGTTCGCCGGTCGATCCGAAGAGGCTCTCCTTTTTTTACCACCCGGGTAATTCGCTTGACCAACAACAATTGCGGATCTGCCGGGCTGTTGAACACCGCAATATCCCCCTGTTTAGGTTCGCTGTAACCCGGCAAACGACGATACTCCCAATGATTCTCTTCATCAGCAAGACGCAGAGGGCGTATCCAAGTAAAGACATTCAGCAACGGGATATCCGCCCAACGAGAGGGGAATCGTCCACCATAAGCCAGCTTGTTAATCCAAAGCCGATCTCCGCAAAGCAACGTCGGCTCCATGCTCCCCGAAGGCACAGTACATGGCTCCCCGATCACCATACGGATAAAACAGCATAGCAGCAAAATACCAATAATGAATTTCCCCGTTCTCATTCAACAACAATAGATTTTATGCTTTTCTTTGTACATAGCGCAAATAAAAATCAGTCCCTTTCATCCTTAATTTTAAACGATACTTTTTCATTTTTTCACTTCTTAAATAACGTAAGCAATGTCACATCATCGATATTCTCAGCAGGACGCCGATTCAAATAAAACAAACCGGCAGTAACTGATAAAACAAATGCCGAAACTATTATATTGATCATGCTGATTTTCATAGATCCTTTATTTTAAAGAATACCAAAACCAAGTTATCATCCTCCTTTACATTCTCAAATAATCTCATATTTTCCTCTTTGACCGGATAATGATTTTTTTCAAGTTGAGATTTCAACATCCTCAAGGACTGAGGCAAGATCATTGCGATAAAGTAATCTTCGTAAGCATGAATACCCGCAATAAAATCAAAAATAAAATCAGTATCACACTGTATTCCGGATACTTGCAACAATTTTTTAGAACGCTTGTCATAAATCGATACCAAACGTTCATTTCCATTATCACTTGTAAGAAAAAACAAATGAGTTGAGTTCTCTGCAAAAGTCGATAAATAGGTATGAGAAGAACGATAATCTCTTAATTCATCATAATTTTCAAAAGTAGCAATTTTTTCCTTTTCAAATGGAGTAAACTCGCTGTAATCAAATTTATACCGAAGAGACAAAGTGGTATCCGTTACCGTATAAACTTCATTCAAATACATCGGAACATATAAAATATCATTTTCCAGCCTTCTTACAGGGTCGTAGACCAATTGATTATGCTCACTCTCTTGATAATAGCAGGCTGCTTTCTGCAAATTCCCCAAACTATCTGTATACAAAAGTTTATAATCGGCAATAGGACCCAAATGATTATTCCAATCACCCTTGCTCGTGGCTGTTATATAATAGCCTGTAGATGATATTTGAAAATTGCAAATAGTGCGGAAAGGAACATCATCAGAATCTATATAATTCCCATCTAAAGAAAAATGCATCCACTTCCGTTTCTGATTGTCATAAATAACAATTTGCTTTTTTTCTCGATCAATAGCAAATGATCGAGGTTTAAAAAATTCAAAAGGAGCCCCTCCTTTTTCACCTATTGATTTCAGAAACTTACCATTTTTTCTGAAAATAAAAAGCTTTTCCGTCCCAGTCCTGTCAAACACAAAAATTTTATCTTCAAAAACTTCTATCTGATTACAATAAGCAAACAATGATTCTTCAATTGATTCTAACGGTACATAAAAAAAATCTTCAATCAATTTTGAAGCCGGAATATTTTCTCCAATCTCATTGGTTACTTTTATGATCTCACCTTTCTCTTCAGATATAGGAACGATTTCAATACGACCTGCATCTACTGCCGGAAAAGGCCTGTTTTTCATAATCAACTCTTGACAACTGCAACAAAACAAGACAAAAGCTATTAGTACATATTTACTTTTCATGCCTAAATTACAAAAAAACAATTAAAAGGAACCATTTCAATTCATAAAGAAGACAAACATGCTTTCATTACCAAATCCAAAATGGCTTCCACATAAATCATAAAATCAATCAATTATACAAACATTCCGTTTTTGTTTCTTTTAATGTCCAAAACCATCCACTCCCCGATGAACTGGATCCGGATCCGGAAGAAGAACTGGTCTGTGCCAAGGCAAATGTACTTAGACTATTAGTACCCATACCGTAATCATTCAGCGAATGCCGAAGATTCATTCCCACACCCAGCAACAGAGCGACTGCTCCACAAACTGATAAGATTTTTTTACCATTTAACATAACCTTAAAATTTTAATTGTCTATAAATGATTACTTCCATTCAACCTTTTTTCTAATACTTCTTTTGTGTATTTCTTCACCATCGTTGTGTTTTCCCACTTTTTTGTATAATGAAAAGTATATACTGACAAAAAGAAACAATAGAAGAAAAGAAAGACCAAAGCAGCTTTAAAATAAGATAATCGTTTTCTCAACCACCAAATTCCATTTGCTATAAGGAAAGCAATGCCAACATAACTCAAATACATATATCTATCGGCCACAATGGCATGACGAGACATATTAAAAAGATGTATTGAGAACAATAAGTTGACAAGAAACAGCAATACACCGAATACCAAATATCGATTATTCCGATAAGCTATGATCCACCCCATAAGAAACAATAGCACTACCGGATAAAGGTAATAGTGTAAGGGCGGTTCCTCCCCCAATACTATAGGAAATGGATAAAAGAAATTCAAATTAACGGGCAGCAAACTTTTAGTAATATATTCTACTAAGGCAAAACATCCAAAAAGTAAACGCTGATATAATGGGAAAATCATTTCATAAGGCCCTTTCCCTTGAGAAAGAACAGTAATAATTCCAAAAAAGAATGCCATAATGAGAAACGACATTTTCTCACTCCAGACCTCAAGATTTTTCATATTCCGGTTCGTAAACCAATCGACGATCAACAATGCCAGTGGAAAAGTAACAGCCTGTTCCTTTCCCCAAAAAGAACAAAGAAAGCACCCTATCGTTAATACATAATAAAAAATCTTTGATGTTCGTATATAACGTAAATAACAAAGTAGCCCCAAGAGATAGAAAAAAGCATATAACAACACTTTCAACGCACTGATCCAGGCAACAGCCTCCACGTTAATCGGATGGACTGCAAAAAGAAGCGTTGTAATAAAGTTTACATATAAAATTTGCTTTTCACTCACTCCTCCATGCACACGTAGAAGGGAAGAGATTAATTTCCAAACCAAACAGACACAACCGATATGCAACAACAAACTAAACATATGAAAATAAAAGGGATCATAGCCGAAACCGGCATATAACACCAAATAGCTCAAAAAGGCAAGCGGAGCATACTGCCCACCATAAAAATCAGTGAAGATATGCCACAAGTTATCGACAGTCCAACCTCTTTCCGTATAATGGCTGAACACCATCCATTGATCATCCCATCCCGTAAGGAAGCCGTTTTTTAATGTGGGATAATAAACCAATAGAGTGATTATCACCAAAATATGAATTGATAAAAAACTTCATCTTAATTGCTTTTATTATTTAAATACGAAGTAGAACAAACTCTAACAGATATTAGATAATAAAAAGACCTTTCACATATTACGAATATAACATATATATTCATAAAAAGAAAAAAAATAATTAGTTTTATTGAGAAAAATATAATTTTGTTGCTATACAGTCCAATAATAGCTTGTCTTCCAGTCTTTTTCTAGAATGTTTCTCTATATCCGGAAAAGTTTGTGTCACGCCGCCCGTTACGATAAGCCGTTTCTCCCAAGAAAAGGGCAGGCAATACCGGCGGACATGGATATGGGCAAAACTACCCGTACATGCAATGCAGAGGGAGCAGGAGAGCCTTCACCACTATCGAAGAGAGAAACGGTCTCATGCCGGGCAACATGATAGGTCAACCGTATCTTGAAACCGCATTGCCTGCC
>ERZ825159.3785-NODE-3785-length-10427-cov-4.022464_pt1 | contig 10427 bp, 10 predicted proteins | sample MGYA00519932_ERZ825159 | MGnify/ENA primary metagenome ERZ825159 (study PRJEB31778, sample SAMEA3449191) | human gut metagenome | biome: human gut; feature: human-associated habitat; material: faeces | place: United Kingdom | collected 2010/2012 ...
CATTTCCAAGACAACCGACAGGTCTTTCCTGTTTCCGATACAAAAGTACGGGCATTATTCCACAACAGCTTTGCTGCAAGGCTTAAACTGTTTTGTTCTGAAGTTCATCTTACCATGAAGGAGCGACACCATAAGCCTCCTTGTATATTTTGGAGAAATGCGACAGGTTCTTGAAACCCACATCGAAGCAGGCTTCCGTCACTTTCTTCTTGCCTGATTTTATCAGGCCGTGCGCGGCTTCCAGACGACGTTTGATAATCCACTTTTGCGGTGTCAGGTTGCTGACTTTGGCAAAGTCCCGCTTGAAGGTAGCCAGGCTGCGTCCCGTGTAACTGGCGATTTCCTCCAGAGAGAGATCACACATGTAGTTCTCGTTCAGATAGTCGAGAATGTCGATTTTCCACGGCTCCACGAAGTCGAACAGCGAGGCATAGAGATTCCGGTCTGTATTAAGCAGTACATATATCCCTTCTACCATTTTCAGCTTCAGTACATCTTCGGACGGTTTTTCGCCTGCATCGAAATAGGGTATGACCGATTCGAACAGCGAACGGATATCAAGCCTGTTACTGGGCAACACGCGCAGGCTTACCTTCTCACGTTCGGAGTCGTTCGGAATCTGTTGCCGGTTAAGCGTCTGGTAAAATTCTCTTAGAAACGGTCTTGAGAACTTCAGTACGACAGAACGGTAAGGCTTTCCGTCCTCTACCTTTTTCTGCAACCACATCCGGTTATCGCGCCGCATGAAAGCACAACCCCCCGGATGCAACACGGTTTTCTTACCACGTTCCTCTATCTCCAACTCACCGGAGCACAAATAAATAAGCGTATGCTCCCTGTTTTCGTGGGCGCATCCCCGGTCATCGGTGAAATAACTCGCTATAAGCACATTCGAGCAATCGAATACATCTAATCGTTCCATATTGTCAGTCTTTAATTTTCGCAAATATAACGCATTCCAACCATAAAGTTTTTGTTGTAAGGCTCAAATTTGCAAAACGGATAAAATATTTTTGTACGCTTGACCTCGTATGGTAGCTGTTACCTTACAGACTACAGTACAACACATTACGGTTTCAACGGGCCATAAAAGTACGATGCCGTAGCACCGCCGTCGATCAGAAAGTCCGCTCCCGTGATAAATGCCCCTCTGTCGCTCATAAGTAGTTCGGCAACATTGGCAACCTCGTCCGCGGTTCCGGGGCGTCCTGCCGGACATTTGGCGAACATGTTTTTGTAAAAATCACCTCGCGGCCCGTTGAACTCGTCGATAGCCAAGGGAGTTACAATGATACCAGGTGAAATGGAGTTGATTCTTGCCCCGCGCTCGCCCCATTTCACAGCTTCGGCCATTACACGTTTCACGTTACAACGCTTGGCCATCTGGTAAGCGTGTAACGTATCCTTGATACTATCCGGTTGCAGCATGTCGAGCGAGAGCAATTCTTCGGCAGGAGTCGTGGCCAGTAGCATATCCTCCTCGATGGTCAGTGCGGGCATCCGATGCCCTGACTGGCTGGAAATCGTTACCCCGACACCGTTTTCTTTAATAACCTTCCCAACTTCTTCGAGCAGGACAGCCGTTCCGTACAGATCGACTTTCAGAATCGTTTCGATGGAAGCCTGACTCGGTGATACGACCGCCGTATTGACGAGCATTGAAATTTCACCATGTTTCCGTGCAACCGCAATCAAATTCAAAATGGACTCCCTTGAAGAGAGATTCATTTCGACGGGTACTGCATCAAATCCCGCCTCATTCAATATACGGCAAACAGCCTCGGAACTCTCCGGGTTCAGGTTTCCGACAACGATCTTTTTCCCATATCCCATACGGCGGGCTATCGCCATTCCTATCTGACCGGCACCGGTCAATATCATTACTTCTTTCTTCATATTTACTTTTTCTTTATTCTTTGATAACGTGATTTTTTATCTCATTGCCGGTTTATTCTTCATTTTGTTCCAGCACACGGGCCATCCGCTCCAACCCTTCAACAAGCAGTGTTCGGGGGCAAGCAATATTCAGACGGATAAATCCCTCGCCGCCGGGCCCGTACATCGTACCTGAATTGATCATCAATTTTTGTTCCTCTTGCAGGCGCAAGGTCATAGCATCCGAACCGATACCGAGTGCTCGGCAGTCTATCCATACTAAGTAAGTTCCTTCGAGTGGTAACACGGGATATTGCGGTAACCGCTGCTCAAAAAAGTGGCAGAGATATTCGTAATTCCTACGCAAGTATTTGCGCAAAGCATCGAGCCACTCTCCACCCTCGTTATAAGAGGCGATTGTAGCGATTACGCCGAACGGGTTGACATCGCACACTTCATTGATGTTGATGGCGCGGTCAATACGACGACGTACATCATCATCGGCCGCAATGATATTGGCAATTTGCAGTCCGGCAAGATTGAATGCCTTACTCGGTGAAACGCAAGTCACGGAATTTTGTTGGAAGCGTTTAGACAGGGAAGCAAAAGGAGTATAGTCATACCCCTCATAGGTCAGTTCGCAATGAATTTCATCTGCCACAACAAACACTCCGTTGCGCAAACAGATGTCTCCGATATGCCGCAGCTCTTCCGGCGTCCAGACCCGTCCGACCGGATTGTGAGGATTACATAGTAATAGGATTTTCGCCTTCGGATCAGCCACCTTTGCTTCGAGGTCGTCGAAGTCGATTGAGTAGCGACCATCTCGGTAAATGAGGTTATTGGCCGACAGTTCGCATCCGTCGTTGCGAATCGACGAATAGAAGCAGTTGTATGCCGGAGTCTGGACGATTACCTTGTCGCCCGGTACGGTCAGGGCTTTGATAATGGCCGACAGAGCCGGTACGACACCGCTTGTATAGATAATCCACCGGGGATCTATCCGCCAACGATGACGGTTCTCGAACCACCGGACGACTGCATCGTAATAGGTTTCGGGTACTTTGGTATAACCGAAAATGCCGTGTGCAACCCGCCTTTGCAAGGCTTCTACAATGGTCGGTGCAGTACGGAAATCCATATCCGCCACCCACATGGGCAGCACATTTTCCTCCTCAGGAGTGTCCCATTTGTAAGAGTTCGTCCCGCGACGCGGGATAATCGTATCGAAATCGTATTTCATAACTTATCTATTTATGCGTAATTTATAAATCCAGTTACTGCCCCAAAGTCTCGCGAGGAAGATTACTCCCCGGAAACAAAGCTCGATGCACATGGCAAGCCACACGCCGCGTAGTCCCATCGTGGGAGCAAGCCATGCCGCCAGTGTCAGTCGCACGCCCCAAATGCTGCCGAAGTTCATCAGACTGGGTACGAATGTATTACCCACACCTACGAATACACCGTAGGCAACGATAGATGCCGCAAACATCGGCTCTGCAAAGGCTTCTATCCGCAGAATCTCGATTCCCAACGTGCGGATTTCCTCCACGGGAGTCATCACTCCGATGATTTGCGGAGCCGCCACATATATCAACGCTCCCATAACACCCATAATCAGCATTCCCGACCAGACGGTAATATTGGCAAAACGACGGAGCAACCGGATACGGTTCGCTCCAAGGCTCTGACCGACCAACGTCGTGGCAGCCTCCGAGATGCCGTAGCCGGGCATATAGCAAAGGCTTTCGGCAATAATGGCGAACGAGTTGGCAGCAATGGCAACGATGCCGAGCGGTGCGACAACCACCGTCGTTGCGATCTGCGCTCCACAAATGGCCATGTGTTCGAATCCCATCGGTAACGAAATACGGAAAGACTTACGCAATGTCTCCCGTTTGGGTAGAAAACTTCCCCGTTCTCCGACGAACTTCAGCATGGGCGAGCGGCGGCATAGATACCACATCATTCCTCCGGCGGTAACGAGTTCGGCCAATACCGTTCCCAATATAGCACCTTTCACACCCAGACCTGCACCGGGAGCGGTAAATACTACTCCGAACCACTCCACATGCCTCGTCGGAAAGATCAGGAAGAAGTTGAACACGACATCCAGCAAGCACATCATTATATTCAGCATGGCGGGCACGCGCATATTCCCACTGCAACGCAACATGCCTCCTGCAAGAAAGTTCAACTGCAAGGCAGGCAGGAATAGTGCGAATATTCTGAAGTAGAGGGACGAATCGTTCCATATCGCCTCGTCTCCACCCAACCAGAGAGGAAGCATACCGCTGATACAAATACCGCCAACAGCCAACAGCGAACTGAAAACAAGCGTGGCAGTAACTGCTTGACGGAGTATCTTTTTGGCTTCCACGAAATCCCCGGCTCCGATACGATGTGCCACCTGCACGGAAAATCCCGTCGCAGCGGCTGCACACCCCCCCCCAGAACAGCCAAGTTGTGGTCGAGACCAATCCGATGGAAGCAGCGGCATTCGCACCGAGGCTGCCCACCATCGAGGCATCGATGTACTGCATGGCGATAGAAGATATCTGAGCCATAATGGCCGGGACGCTGAGGTATGCAGTCAGGCGTAACTGCTGCCCCAGCGTCATTTGTTTCCCTTCGCGGATAAGCGATAACAGATAATCAGTCTTTCCCTTTCCTATTCCCATTAAATTATTCGCAAGTACGTCAATCGGTAAAACAAGTTTTCTCATCCCAGAGTCTCAGCTTGCAATCGGCGGGAGCCTTGATATTCTCGTCAAGGATAATCTCTCCGTAGCTCTCGGCGGTGATACAACCTGTTCGCGGATTCTTTACTCCGCCTATCGCACCTTTGATGGTGGCCTGCACCGAACTGTACTCGAAAGCCCGGTCACAGTCGGGGCCGAACGTGCAAGTCTCCAACACGAGGTCGTGGGCATAGCAGAGCGGCTGTTCGCCGGTAATGGACAGTTCACCAACCGGAGATTGTGCGAATGCCAGCCCAAGTATTCGCCGTTGAGTTCCGAATCGTAGATCGTCACGTTCTCCACCTCCCAGAAAGCATCTTTCGTGGTGATTTTGGCATTATGAATCTCCACATCTTTCACGTACTGGAAAACGTATTTACTGTCACTTTCCAATCCGTCGATGCGGATATTGCTGCTGAACATGAAGGGATAAGTGCCGCCATGCAGTTTCAGATTTTTGATATTCAGATTCCGGCAACGCCAAAACACTTCATCGGCATCGTTTATCTCCACGTTCTCGATTTCGATATCGTGCATCTCGCGGAACATCTTGGGCGCATCAATGCGTGTATTCGTCATTTTCAGATGGTCGGAGTACCATAGCGCCGAACGTCCTCCGACATCGAAGAAACAACGGTCGATAACGAAACCATGCACATGCCAGAAAGGATAATTCCCCTCGAACCGGCAATCAACGGCTTCGATGTTGCTGCACTCCTTGATGGCCGACTCTCCGGCACGGATGATTACATTTTCCAAACGTAAGTCATGTGATTCGAACAAAGGTCTTTCACCTCCGAATTCTGCATTTGATATTACTTTCATACTTTCCTTATTTTTAATTATTATTCATATTCGACTTATAACAGCGCAAAAGTACGAAGCGCCCTTTATGACCACTTTGCTTCAAGGCTCAATTTGCTTTGTTATAAAGTTTATCTAACAGAGGATGGTTCATGTTATAGTACTATAGATTTAATGAATTGGGCGGGAACACCAGCTGCTACCGTATTTGCTTCCAAATCTCTTGTTACAACCGCTCCGGCCCCGATGACGACATTGTCGCCGATGGTTACGCCTTGCAGAATCGTTGCATTGGAACCTATCCATACGTTCTTACCCAACACGATGGGTGCAGGATAGGTCATATGACGTTCTTCCGGAGCCAAACCGTGATTGAGTGTGGCAAAGACCACGTTATGTCCTATCTGGCATCCGTCACCAATTATCACTCCGCCATGATCCTGAAAATGACAGCAGGCATTGATGAACACCCCTTCGCCGACGGTGATATTTTTACCGAAATCGGCATAGAACGGTGGAAATACCCGGAGCGATTCCGGTACCTCGTAACCGAATAGCTCGGAAAGTAATCCGCGTACTTCGTCCTGTGTGTGGTATGCTGTATTCAGCCGGAAAGTAATGCGCCGGGCTTCGTTGCTCATATCGTCCATAAAGCGGTGTATCTCCTCTGTATCGAGTGCCCTACAAGTCTTGACATATTCTTTGAATGCATCTGTTGTCATGCGTCTTATCTCCTTTCAATCTTCACGGGTATATCTCCGGCTATACTTAATACTTCGATACCGTTCCCGTCGATACGACCGATTTTAATCAGGGCGTTACTATGAGACCAACTCTTACAGAAAATAGCTACATTGCCCCACGGTGCATAGATTGTTATATCTCCGGGTGTGGGGGCACAGCCTCGTGTGACGCCTTCGGTTGTCAGAGCCGGATCAGGATAGAAAATCTTCTCCGTCATGTTGTTATAATCGTTCAGTGTTATTTCAAGAGGCAGGCGAGAGAGGAAATCCCGTGCGGCGGCATTGTCTTCCATCGTAGCGGTAACGGTACGGTCGCCGACAGTAATATTTACGTTCAAAGAAGATACATCGGGAGTTTCCGGTTGTCCGGGTCTAAACGGTTCGTCATCACCTCCGCCACAGGCCGCCATCGACAGGACGGTCAGCAGTAACAAAGGAATCAATAATAACTTTTTCATATTCATTTTTTATTGGGATTTACAATGATTGTTTCTGCCGGAATGCGTCGCATTGAATTTTCCCACTCTTTCATCTCCACATCTTCGACGGATACAGATACGAATTTGGCATCGACTCCGAGGGTTTCAATCAATGTGTTGCACAAATTTTCGGCTAATTTTTGTTTTGTTTCCCGATCTCTGCCGGGTAACATCGTTACTGCAATGTGTGGCATAGTCTTTTGTTTTTATTTATTTTTTATCCGATGCAAAAATAGACGGTCTCCGCCACACGCTTGGTAGATAAATCCTCGGTATTTATACCCAAATTACTGATTATGCTTTTTTAGCAGGTAGAATTATCCCCGACAAATGAAAACTCCCATAATCGTTTGAATTACGGGAGTATAAAAGAGATTTTAAGTATATCTGTCATGCCGGGCACTCGATATCATAGAGCCGTTGCACCTCTTCCGGAGCGTGTAGGTCGAGAATCGTATTGTATCCCGTATTCATGGAAGCGATTGCGGTCATATCCTCCGGTGTCAGCATGAAATCCTCGATGTTGAAATTCTCTTCCATCCGCTGGCGATGTACCGATTTGGGAATGGCGACAATTCCGTGCTGCAAGTGCCAGCGTAGTACGACCTGTGCTGCCGATTTATTGTATTTGCGACCGATGCCGGTCAGAATATCGTCCGTGAACAATCCGTTCCGTCCTTCGGCCAAAGGTCCCCATGCCTCCGCTTGTACACCGAGTTCCTGCATAATTCGTATCGCTTCGGTTTGCGGAGTATAAGGATGCGCCTCTATTTGATTTACCGCCGGAATAACTCTGGTATTATGGCATAAATCCAACAATCTGTCCGGTTCGAAATTGCACACTCCGATAGCCCGTACACGTCCTTGAGCATAGAGTTCTTCCATAGCCCGCCATGCGCCGTAATAATCACCGAAAGGCATGTGGATGAGATAGAGATCGAGGTAATCCAGCCCCAAACGGGTGAGCGAAGCCTCGAATGCCTGCAATGTCTGTTCGTAACCCATTTCCGAAATCCATGCTTTGGTCGTGATGAACAGTTCTTCACGCGGAATGCCGCTTTTCCGAATAGCCGTACCGACCGCCCGTTCGTTGCCATAGACCGAAGCGGTGTCGATGAGTCGGTAGCCTACGGCAAGCGCATCGGTAACAACTTTTTCGCACTCGGTGGCATCGGGTATCTGAAAGACACCAAAGCCTTGTACCGGCATCTTTACTCTGTTATTCAATTCTTTGAAATCCATATCCTAATATCCTTATAATCAGTTTTTCAAAATATTCAATCATGATTGTAGATACACTCCGAATCCATTCCAATAACCTGAATAAGAAACATTATCTATTGCATGAAGTTATTGAGTTTGTTGGCCGGATTGAGCGGCTTCTGGTCGGACAATACCAACGACTTGACCATATGCAGTGTCCCTTGCTTGTACTTCTGAAAATGTTCCGAAGCGATATGCTTCTCGTAAGCCTCGCGGCTTGCATAGGTTTCGAGAATCGTTACCTTGCAGGGGTTCTCCTTTTCGCCGACCGCATACATCGTCAGCACACCCGGTTCGGTGCGCAGGGAGATTTCGCCCACTTCAGTTGCGTATTTCATATACTCGTCAAGATACTGCGGGTAAACCTCTATTTTCGACAACCGCACGATGCCATCAGCGCTCATCGGCTCTTTAGCGCACATACCCGGCTGCTTATCCAGATTCAGACATTTGCCAATGATCTCTCCTGTCGCAAGATAGGAGTAGGTAGGGAACTCGAACAAGACGGGTTTCAGTTTCGTATAGTCGAGTTTGCTGTCGCTGTCGAGCACGTCGGAAGCGGCGTATGTATTGACTATCGCGCAAATGAAGTTGTCGAAACCCTCGGTTTCATAAATATCCACCACCTCGCACTCCATCGTGAGCGGCGATGCGTCGATGACGGGCGTACCGTATTCGCCAGTGTGGTAGGCGAAGACTTCCGACTTATCGACCATCGCACCGCTTACGCTTCCTACATAATCGGCCTTCGGCAACATCTCACGGCTCACGAGATTGACGGAAAGCCGTTTCGATTGCTTGATACCTTGGTTGGTGTAGTGGCTTTTGCTCATGCTGACCAGTATCCGGTCATGGTCGATAACGCCCGTGTGTCCCACCACGAGCCAGTTTACTTTCCCTTCGACCTCTGCCCCGACTACCGTCATCGGCTTGGGATAGAGTGCCAACAGGTTTCCGAGATTTTTCTTGTTCGTTTCCATAATATCGGGTTGAGCGGTGTTCTCCTTCACGACCGTACTGCACGACGACATGACAAGCAGCGACAGAACACCCAAAATCGTTTTTACCATAATTGATTTCCTTATTTATCTATTTGACTTTCGGTGAACGGGTCGGCACGATGCCCCATCAGGTCTATTTTCGTATACTCGCGGTCGAACTCCTCCATTTCCCAAGCCGAGAGACGTACAGTTCCCGCACCGAGCAAATCATCCAAATGTGCCGGGGTGGTTGTTCCGGGTATAGGAGCGATCCACGATTTGCGCGACAACATCCACACGAGGGCGAACTGCGCCGGAGTAACCCTTTTCCGTTCCGCCCATTTTCGCACCAAAGCCACGAGCGGCATATTGTGCTTCAGGGCTTCGGGCGTGAACTGCGGCAAGTTCCAGCGGCGGTCGCCCTCGTAGAAACGGCTGTTCTCGTCGATTACACCCGTGAGGAACGCACGTCCCAGCGGACAATAAGGCACGAAGCCGATACCGAACTCTTCCAACATCGGGAAGATTTTGGTTTCCGGCTCCCGCCACCAGATGGCATACTCGCTCTGTACAGCCGAAAGCGGGCAGACGGTGTGCGCCCGGCGGATGGAACGCGCACTCGCTTCCGATAGTCCCCAATGCAGCACTTTCCCCTCCTGCATCAAATCCTTAACTGTCCCGGCCACATCCTCCATCGGCACTTTCGGATCGACACGGTGCTGATACAGCAGGTCAATATGGTCGGTGCGCAGGCGTTTCAGCGAACCTTCCACTGCCCGGCGGATATGGTCGGGACGACTGTTGATGGCGGTCGGTTGCTTCTCCTCGACGCCGAAGCCGAATTTCGTCCCGATTTTCACTTTGTCGCGAAACGGTGCGAGTGCCTCGCCGACCCACTCTTCGCTGGTGTAAGGGCCATAGACCTCCGCCGTATCGAAGAAAGTGACGCCTTTGTCGTATGCCCGGCGAATCAGAGCGATCATATCCTTTTTGTCGTACTTCCCGCCGTAATAACCCACCATCGGCAGGCAGCCCAGACCGATGGCCGATACATCCAATCCTCCGAGTTTACGATACTCCATTGTGTCGCCCATATTCGGTGTATTTTCATCAGACTGATTTCCCGTCAAAGAGAACGAAGGAGTTTTGGCAAACACACGGGAAACACCAGTCGTAGCTCCGGCTGCGAGTAGTGCAAAACTCGATGCCGTCCTTAAGAAATTTCTGCGATCCATAATCTTCTATTTTTTCATTGTTCATTTTCTGATTGCAAATTTACCACGATTGAATAAGCCGGCTTGTATACGATTTACGGATATTTATACCCGAATCCTCGATTCTGCAATAGGACCGTATGTAATTCAAATCAAATGAATTACTTTTGCTCGAAAGAATTTAAATAAACGCTTATGGAAGAAGTTATAAAACTCGATGAAATAGATAAATACAACAAACTGTTCGGACTCGAAACACGACATCCGTTAGTGAGTGTAGTCGATTTGTCGAAGGCAACGCAGTGGCCGGAACACTTTAAGATCAACT
>ERZ825159.3786-NODE-3786-length-10424-cov-2.880895_pt1 | contig 10424 bp, 7 predicted proteins | sample MGYA00519932_ERZ825159 | MGnify/ENA primary metagenome ERZ825159 (study PRJEB31778, sample SAMEA3449191) | human gut metagenome | biome: human gut; feature: human-associated habitat; material: faeces | place: United Kingdom | collected 2010/2012 ...
ACCTGTATAGTCTGGATTTGGTTTTTCTGGATCTGTACCTGGATTAATTGATTGAGTTGTAACCGTTAATGTACCAAACTTTTCACCATCTAATTTGTAGTTAGTAGCTTTAGCAGTTTTCCAAGTTAATTCATATTTGTCATTTAGAATATTACCAACATCAGTTAAACTCTTAGTTGTTTTAATCTCAACTACTTCATCTGCAATAATTCCATTAATCTTAGCACCAGCAGTTAGAGGAGTACCATCGTAAGTCTTATTTCCATCTAATGTTTCAACTGTGTACTTCTTACGGTTGATGACTAAGTTTCCGTTTTCTGTCTTCACTGTAAACTGAGCGGTTACATCATTTCCGTCTTTGTCTTTTACGACTGCTGTTCCTGAAATGTTGTTTGTATATGTTCCAGCGTTTGTCTTCTTTGGAGATTCCGTTGTCAATCCTGAAACTGTATATTTCTGTTCATTTACTGTAAATTCAGTTGTTTCAAAACCTGCAGCTTCATGTTCTTTACCATCATATGTAGCGTTTACACTATTAGCTTTTACTGTGATTTTGAATCTCTTATTTTCGGATCTGTTTGTTACTGTTAATGTTCCGTTTGCTGTTGTGATCGCATAGTTCTTTGCTTTTGTTCCTTCATTCAATGTATATGTGAATGCGTTCTCACTTGATCCAACCAATGTCTGGCTTCCTGTGTAACTGTATGTTGCACCTTCACCCTCAACGAATCCATCACCTGTTTCAGTTACTTCATGCTTAGTCAATGCTGTTCCATCATATGCCTTAGTAGCTGATTCACTGCACGTTTTGTGATGCTTAGTTCCTCTTTTCCAGTTACATATCCTAAACAATCATCACTAGATACTCTTACATTTACCGTTTTACTATCAGATACATCTTTTGCAGTAATTTCTTCACGGTTTGTTGTCCACTTGCCATCTGCTTTCTGATATTCAACTGTAAGCTTTCCAATCTCATTCTCTTTACCAGCTTTAGCAACAGCTGTTGCTTCTCCAGCTGCATGAGATTGACCATTGTATTTTTCTTCTACATCCTTTGTTGTTAATGTAACGTAATCATTAATATCTTTCTTTTCCCAATTTGCAGTTAATGTTACATTTCCATTTGGCATTGTAAAGCTTTCGCCACTATTAATAGTAGTTGTACGATCAAGTCCTTCTACCGTCCAACCTGTGAATTTGTAACCTTTACGTGTAGGTGCTTCCTTTACAACAACATCTGTATCAACATTATGTTTTTCTGTTGCTGAAGTTGAACCATCACTAAATTGGCCACCAGCTAGATTATACTTTACTTGATATCCAGCAACATACTTCGCATAGTAGTTAACACTTCCTGTAACCTTAGCTGGGAAGCTTGGTGCTGAAGTTGTTAAACTCTGATCTGTATACCAACCAGAGAATGTATAAGTTACACCATCCACTGTTTTAGTTGTTGGAAACTTCTTACTTGTAACATCACTGGGTTGTGTTGTAGATTCATCTTTCACCAAATAATTCTTAGAACCTAACATTTCATATTTTGTTCCATTCGCATCAAATAGCCAATATTTAACCAATGCAACGCTCTTACATTTAATATTAACATTACAATCCAAGTGCATGTCTGGGGTTGTTCCATTATCCTTTGAAATCTTTGCTGGAACAAGTGTAATTTCTTCTACATCATCTTTAGTAATAGTTACTTTCAATTCTTTTTCAATAGAAGCCTTATATGCATCAAATATTAAATTCCATGCATTATTACTTCTTGGAACTACATTCGTACCATTTAAATCTGTAGGCCATGATAAAACACGTTGGTCGACATTATCAAAGCAGTTTTTATTTCCTGTCCATGTCGCACCTTCTACATTGACAATAGCTGTTCCAAGTGAACTTGGTCCCCACTGATCCGAACCATTTGAATTTGCATCTTTTGTAGGATCTTTCAAATAATAAACTAATGCTTCTCTTTTATTACCACTTGAAGGACTTTCATTCTTCACTACCTCAATAGTCTTTGTTGCAGATAACGTATTCTTATCTGCTCCCTGAACACTTGCTGTAATAGTTGCTGATCCTTGGCGGTTTCCTGTAACTAGTCCATTCTCATCAACAGATAAAATCTGTTCATTTGATGAAGTCCAAGTCACTTTACCGTTCGCACCTTCAGGTGTAAGATTTGCTGTTAGCTGTGTAGTCTGGAACTGCTTAACTGTATCAGCTCCACTGATTGAAATACCAGTTGGTGTTACTGCAGCCGTTACATTAATAGTGTATGTCTTAGTGTCTCGTTTTGACCCTCCCATAAAACTACTATATGTATATGTATCTGTTATTGTTGCTGTTCCAACGCCTTCTCCAGTTACAGTAATACTTGAGCCTGATTTGCTACTTCAATTAACAATGTTTTTCTTATTAACTGTCCATTTATGTTGATAATTGTAACCCCAATCTTCCACATCACTTGAATCTAATGTTGCTTTTTCGCCAACTTTTAATTCTATCGAATTATTCGCAACTGTTGCTATATCATCCTCAGAATCAGAATCATCTTCCTTTTCACCAGATAAATTAGCTGTTTCAACCTTTTTATCTTTGCTTTCGTTTTGAGTAGCTGTGCTCTTATAAACAAGAGTTAAACTTGTCATGTCACTAGTTACTGTTAAACCAGAAGCTTTAACTTGATCCTTAGTGATTTTGTTTTCTTTGTTACCATTCACAAATGCATATTCAAATTCAAATGCTTCATGAGCTTCTTTGAATACATTTGTATCTTGATCCAATCTGTAACCAACATCATAAGTAGCTGTTACAGATTCCATCAAATCGGTATCATCTTCTTTTACATAAGAAACCTTAACCTCTGCTTGTTCAACAGGCTGTGGTTGTGGTTGTGCTTCTTCTGCTGCAGGCTGCTCTTCCTCTACTGCAGGTTGTTGTTGTCCTTCTTCCTGTTGCTGAGGGGTTTCTTCTTCAGTTGTTGGCACTTCCTCTTGCTCTTGCTCTTGTGGTGCAGTCGTTGTTGTTTCCTCTTGTTGAGGTTCAACCGGTTCTTCCACCGCATTTACATAGTAAGAGTCTGCTAAGCCAAACTGAACGGCCATCGCAAATGATAATACAATTGCGGCTGCTTTTTTCAAATTCTTTAGCATATAAAGTCCTCCTTTATTATAGTTATCGATATAACCCTTTCATTATCTGAGACTAGTATAATCTTCACATGGTTATAGATTGGTTATAATATCGAAAAATCATCCTTTTTTTAATGAAATTTTGCATAAAAAAAGGTCTATTGTCATTATGACAATAAACCCACTTATTTTCCTGAACTTCCTAACTTTCCAGCCATTCTTTCAGACTCCATAGACTGAAGTTCTTCGAAAGAAATTTCTTCACTTTCTAACTGAGGCATACGCAATAATACACCCTGACAAATTGCCTTTTCATATGGATATATAATCGCATCTTCCTTATATTCTACATCTTGTTTTTTAATAACCACACGCTTCGTATTCAAGTTTGTGACCGGAGCCATATATTCACCGCGATAACCAGAATCAATCACACCACTTCTTTGTGCAATTCCCTTTGTTCCTGTAGAACCACGCTCTTTTAAAATCATCACAAACTCTGGATCAAATGCACTCGCCACACCCAATGGAACTAACTTTGTTTCATGAGGCTCAATCACCATATAATCTTCTTCAAAACAAGGATATAAATCATACCCTGCATCTTCATAACGCTTTTGCGGAACCTTCGCATCCGCCTTTACTTTTGCCCAATATAGTTTATTCATAAAACTCCTTCTTATATATTTCAATTAATTGTTCTAACGAAAACTGTGCATTGGCACTCGAAGTCGAAGGACAATATACTGTTTCAATATTCGGAAAATACTTCTGCATTGTATTCTGACTTGTCCTTCCATTACAAATTACCTTCTCAATACTCTTATATCTATCCAACAATCCCTGTATATCATTTGGCTCAATATCTTTGATCTCACTATCCGCACTCGTCTTTCTTATACACGAATGACAAATATCCCAAAGTGCAATGTGCGATACTTTTAATAATTCAATCTTGTCTTCTGTTTGAAAGATTTCTTTTAATATCTTCCAAAACCGATTATTTTTATTCGCATAATACATCTGTTCCTTCAAACTAATTGCACTTGGCATAGAACCCACAATCAATATTCTAGAATCCTCAAATACAATGGGATCCAATCCAACTATTCGCTTACACATGTACCGTAAACATCATAAGATTTGGCATCTGTAATCTTCACCTTCACAAAAGAACCTAATTCTAAAGGTTCATCACTTGTAAAGATGACCTGACCATCCACTTCATCCGGTGCATCCGCAGCACTTCTTCCACGATAACGATCCACCAAACCTTCTTTTTCCTCAACAAGAACTTCAATGACCCTACCAATCTTTTCCTGATTCTTCTCTTTTGAAATCTCTTCCTGCACCGCCATCAATCTAGCCAACCGCTCATTTTGAATCTCTTCATCAATCTGACCATCCATATCATAAGCAGGTGTATCTTCTTCCTTCGAATATGTGAAAGCACCCATACGATCCCATTTGATTTCCTTAATGAAATCCACAAGTTCTTCAAACTCTTCTTCCGTTTCTGTAGGGAAACCAACAATCATAGTTGTACGCAAAGTCGCATTTGGAAACATCGTATGAATCTTATCCACAACCTTTAATACATCCTCTTTTGGTCCTCTACGATTCATTAATTTCAACAAACGATTATTCGCATGCTGCATAGGAATATCAAAATAAGGAACGATCTTCTCACTCTCACTCATGGCCTGCAATACATCATCCACAATTTCATCCGGATACATATACAGAACACGAATCCAATGAAGACCCTCTACTTTAGATACTTGACGCAATAATTCAGGAAGCATCAACTTCCCATAATTATCCAAACCATACTTCGTTGTATCTTGGGCTATTAAAGTTAATTCTTTCACTCCAATACTTGCCAAATAGTTGACCTCTTCCATGATATCCTCAATTGTACGAGACTTTTGATCTCCACGAATCAAAGGAATTGCACAATACGCACAACGATTCGAACAACCATCACTAATCTTTACATATGCCTGCCAAGGATTTCCCGTAATCACTCGTTCTGCCTTATCTAACAATGTATCTGAACCTAATAGCTTCTGTAGCTGACTTGCCAAAGTATCATACTCACGAATCGGGATAACCGCATCAATTTCAGGAATCTCTTCCCTTAATGTATCTGTATATCTTTGAGCCAAACAACCACACACGATTAATTTTTCTAAATTTTTCTCTTTATACTTCGCCATCTTGAAAATCGTATTGATACTCTCCTCTTTGGCACTCTCAATAAAACCACAAGTATTCACAATAATAGCCTGTGCATCCTTAGGATTGGCCACAATTTCATGACCACCCCTCTTGATCATACTCATGATCTGTTCAGAATCCACTAAGTTTTTACAACATCCCAATGATACAAAACCTATTTTCATTCTTCATCTTCTCCTTTTCGATGATAAATCATACGACCTTCTAACGCAAAGACACGAGGTCCAAAATGACCTGGCTGCGTTGTATCTAAACTCTGCTTCATCATATACATACGCGCATCTAGATTATCTAATAAAGTTAACACTTCTGCTTCTGGAATCATAGGAAGGACAGGAGATCCAAACTCCATCTTTCCATGGTGTGCCAAAATCATATGTTTCAACAATAAAACACACTCTTTATCGTTTACACCCAACTTTTCAGCCACACGATCCAAACGATTATTCATAATACTAATGTGCCCCAACAAATTCCCCTCATTTGTATATTCAGGAAGAACCGGACCACTCAACTCATCAATCTTTCCAACATCATGCATCAAGATACCTGCAATCAATAATCCCTTATCCAAGAATGGATATTGACGACAAATATCTAGTCCTACACGCGCCATACTAATTGAATGATAGGCAAGTCCTCCCACAAAATTATGATGATTTCTTGTGGCAGCCGGATATGTATAGAATAAATCCTTCGTTTCTTCTAATACTTCTTCAACCACACAATACAAATTCGAATCTGTGATCTCATTCATCAAAGCCTTTACTTCCTCTTCCATTTCCGTACGAGACATAGGCGCCAATCTTACATAATCCGAAATATCTTCACCTTCTAAGACCACCATTTTTCTCACTCTTAACTGAACGGCATTTCTATGAATGATCGAATCCCCAAATACCTCAACAATCTGACCTACCTTATACTGCTCAATCTGCTCATTCGTTAAATTCCAAAATTTCGCATCCAATACACCCGTTGCATCCTCTAAAATCAAAGACAAATAAGGTGTATCCTTCACGGTTTTTCCCTTGTCACACTTTGAAATCAAACACTTAATATTTACTTTTTGTTCCTGAGTAATCTCATTAATTCTCATTCACTTTCCCCTTCCAAAACCTCTTTTATAGCTGATATATTAAATCCTTTACGAACACAATACGTCTGAATCTTCTGATTACGCTTAGGCTGATCAAACGTCGCATATAAACGCTTCGCTTTCTCAATCGTTCTTTGTAGTGCCTCATCATCATTTTCATCCAATTCAATCGACTCCGAGACTTGTTTCGCCAATTCAAACGAATATCCCTTCGTCACTAACTTATTCACTAGCGTCTGCCTTTGCATGCGGCTCGACTGCTCTTTTAGCGAATGCGCTAAACGACGAGCCAATTTGATCGCATTACTACGCTCTGTTTCCACATCCAAACTTGCCAAAGCATCCTCAATTACATCATCCGCGATGCCCGCTCTTTTTAGCTTTTGAAAAATCTGCATTTTAGGCTGACCATACGAATGCCAAGCCTGCGCCTTATCAAAGGCATACTCCTTATCGTCAATCCAATGACGTTCCATAAATTCATGAATAATATCCAAAGCCTGATCTTCATCTAGCCCCAAATATTTCTTTCCATATTGCACCATTTGATACGACGTATAATCATTTGAGAAAACACGCTTTTTCATTAACTCAAACGCCTTATAGAATAACTGCATATCCAAATAGTTGTCAATCAAATATGCATCTAACATTGTATCCTTTGTGATCTTTAAGTCAAAGAAATCATCCGTTGGAATCATTACTTTGACTGGTTCATTATCGCAATCACGCATCACAGTTAAACGAACAAAATCATCCACCATACGAATGCGCTCCACATGATAGGCACGCTTATAATCATCAATCGCCTGATTATAAACACTCAATGCCTTATGCGCAAACATACTCTCTGTATAAGGCGCTGTTTTAGAAATACAATACGCTCTTAATGCATCTCTTTCTTCTTTTGATTTACTAAAGAAAACATCCCACTTTTGACTTAGCTCATTGGCATCATCAAAATAATATCCAGACTTGCCTTCATCCACCAAATCCTTCAACACCTCATCACGACGACCAAACACTAATAGGCCACTCGCTAAAGCCTCAATATATGTCATCCCTTGTGTTTCCGATAAACTAGCGGATACAAAACAATCGAAAGCCGCATAATAATAGGCAATATTTTCCTTAGGAATCTTACCCGTAAAATGCACACGATCTTCAACATTATACTTCTTAGCCAAATCCTGGTAATACTCCATATCCGTACCACCACCCACAATGACTAAGTGTAAATGTGGATTGTTATTTTTACTTATCGCCTCAATCGGAATTTCGATTGCCTTCTCTTTGGCAATACGCCCTACAAAGACCACAATACGATCTTCACTTGTAAAACCTAACTCTTCACGAATACTTTGAACTCTATTTTCATCTAAATTTTTACGATCATACTCCGACAAATCCAAACCTGTCGGAACAATATAAATAGGTGCTATTACACCATACTGCAATAAAGCCTGCTTCGTCTTTTCACTCGGCGCAATCACTGCTTGCGAACAATTGGCCATGACACGAGAAAAAGTACGAATCACACTCTTCCCTAATTTTTCAACTGAATCAAAATCAAGCGGATTAAAATAATGCGTATAATCCTCATACATCGTATGATACGTGTATACAATAGGAATGTGCAAAACCTTCGCCATCTGACGACCAAACATACCTACACCCGCTTCCGTCTGAATATGAATGACATCCAAGTCCATTCTTTCAATGTAGGCATCCGCACTAAACTGTAGTGGACTCGACATCTTATAACCATAAAACTTCTTGATTTCAAAACCCGGCAAACGAAGAATATGACCATCCTCATCTTCTACAATCTTTGTCCCCTTATGATTCGTAATAATAAATACCGTATGCCCCAGCTCTTCTAAAGCGTGTTTAAGGGTTGCCACACTTGAAACAACCCCATTAATATCCGGTAAATATGCATCTGTAAATAGTCCGATTCGCATATACTACATCCCTTCTAAATTGATCTTACTCTCTTTTCTCTCATAATGATTCTTCACAAACACAAATAAAATTCCACCTATAATCAGCACTATGTGATACGTAGAAAAACGCCACAATACTAAAACGGCACCCGTTAAATTTTTCATCATGCCGCTAAACAACAATGAAAAGACAACTTCCGTACCCCCACTTGCCCCGGGAATTGGAATAAAACTATTGGCCATCGTCACAAAGCTAGATAGGGCCATGACATCAATCAATTCATTCATCTTCAACGGAATATGTAGGGCTAGCGCAATCACAAAAGGTAAAGAATAATAGAGTGATAAACGCACCACATTAATACATACACAAAGAAAAATACTCTTCTTATCTTTGGCTAGTACTTTGATTTCACGAGTAAAACTCGTGACTTGTAGAGTCCAAGAATCCAATGTCTTTTCTGGATTCTTTAAAACATGCAGTTTCGACAATGCCTTAACTAAAGTTCGCGAAAGCTTGATATAAATACTAGGAAATAACGCAATCGTATATAGCGCTACAACAACCACTGCATTGATGATATAGCCCAACAATATAATATTGAACCATGCGGATTGAGCACTATAATACGCAAAACGCAAGAGAAACAGAATCGAAACATAAATCATCATTGTCGTCTGATAAATAATGAAATCAGCCCACAACAAGCTAGCCCCATCGCTCACTTTGATTCCTTGCTTCTTCATAATGTAGGCCTGAACAAACTGTCCACCCGTACTACTCGGAGTAATCCCCGAAAAGAAAGAACCAATAAAGGCCACAAGAATCCCTTTACCCGGCGTATAATGATCCGTATACTTTCTACCTAATACGTAGTATACAAATCCCCAGACCGCCGTAAAAAGAACACCCCACAATAAGACTATGACAAGGCTTAACAGATTCATTTGTGAAATGCACTTTAAAACCTGATGAAAATTATCCTTTAGCGCAAACCACAGGGCAAATCCCGTTAAAGCAAGAATAATTAACAGATTTAGTGCGTACTTCTGTTTTTTCATAAAAACCCCTATTTTTTCTTGTTTAATAATTCCTCTTGTTTATCCTTATAAGCACTCAAATAGAATTCTCTCCACATATTCAATACATGTTCTTTCGAATAGAATTCACTCAATAAACGACTCTCATTTTGATACTTCACATATACATCTGAATCATTTTTCAATTTTAACAGACAATTTTTAAAACCCTCATTATCATCGGCATGCATATAACGATCAAATAAGATATCTTTATATAAATCCAAATCACGAAGCACCAATGGAACATGTAAGTTCACCGCTTCTAAAATCGTCATTGGAAATAATTCATTATAGCTTGGCACAAAAAGCACATTCGCCATATTATATAGATCCACCATTTCTTCTCTAGGAACAATCCCTAAGAATTTACAGTTTTCAGGTGGATTTTCCTGTAACTTCTTCAATTCCTCATATCCATCGGTAATACGCCCAAAAGAAAAGCCTCCAGCCCATACGAATTGGACGTCCGGCATTTGTTTGGCAACATTCACAAAATCAAGTACACCCTTACGCGTTTGTACCTGTCCTGCACCCAATACCACAAAAGCATCCTTGTCTACACCATACTTTTTACGAATGGCAGCACACGCCTCATCGGATTTACGATAAAATTTTTCCTTAGATACATAGTTAGGAATATAGTAAATTCTTTCTCGATCAATACCATATTCGACTAATGCATCAATAAAACTTGGATTTACAACGACCAAGCGATCCGCACTCTTATAGAATTGAATCAAATAAGAACGAAATACATTCAATAAAGGTGCTGGAATTTTTAAGCTACCTTCTAAAGTATCCGGTAAAAAATGACAATATGCAATGTTAGCGGCTCTATGATTTTGCATCTTCACATAGAAAGTAGGATCTACTGTATGGAAATGCTGAATATCTGGCGTTTTGATCCAGTTGTTGATA
>ERZ825159.3789-NODE-3789-length-10414-cov-2.946230_pt1 | contig 10414 bp, 10 predicted proteins | sample MGYA00519932_ERZ825159 | MGnify/ENA primary metagenome ERZ825159 (study PRJEB31778, sample SAMEA3449191) | human gut metagenome | biome: human gut; feature: human-associated habitat; material: faeces | place: United Kingdom | collected 2010/2012 ...
ACGTAAACGCCTAATGCAAGCACCGCCCACATAAGCCCTTGCGCCAGTCCTCCCGGCAACGCGCGCACGATATCCATTATATTCATTAACTTTTCCCCGATAAATTATTTTGTGTATTCCGCTTTGAGCGCCGCTATATCTTCTTCCGTGATTCTGAGCGCGGAATTTTTGGCAAGAAGCGCTTTCGCGTTGTTTTCGTTTATAACGAACGTTACCGACTGTTTGTAGTATTCGAAAGGAAGATCGGCGGGTTTCTTTTCTCCGGTAAGAATTTCTATAGCCATTTCCGCAGTCTGAACGCCGAGTTTTTTGTAATCGATGCTGAGCGTGACAAGCGCTTCGTTATCCTCGCACATTCCTTCTTCGCCGGCAACGACCGGAATACCCTTAGGCGTGAGAATGTTGCAGGCGAGCGTCATATTAGCCGCAAGAAGGTTATCGGTCGGTATATAAACGACGTCTATATCCGAGCCGATCGTTTCGACGACCGTCTGAATGTCGCTGGTGGCAGTAACTGTGAAATCCCTGGTTTCCAAGCCGATTTTTTCACATTGCGCCTTTGCGAGTTCGATTTGTTTCTGAGAATTTTCTTCGCCGCCGCAGTATAAGAATCCCACTTTTTTGCAATCGGGAACGATTTTTTTAACGAGCGCGATCTGCTGATCGATCGGAGCCATATCGCTCGTTCCGGTTACGTTAACGCCCGAAATATTTCCCACCACGGGGTCGGTGACGGCGGTGAAAAGCGTGGGGATTTTAGTGGTCGCGGTTGCGAGCGCTCTGGCAGAGGACGTCGCTATACCGAGAAGTAAATCGCAGTTTTTCGCGACGAGGTTGGCGGCGATGGTCTTTTCGTTGTTCTGATCTCCCTGCGCGTTCTGCAGATCGAACTCGATCGTTTTGCCGTTTTCTTCAGCCCATCTGTTGAGAGTTTCGGTGAAACCGTCTCTCGCGGCGTCCAGAGCCGTATGCTTTGCGGCCTGCAACACCCCGATTCTGTAATCGGCTTTGGCGGTGTTTCCGCAACCGGTCATGCAAGCCATTCCCACAGCCAGCGTCGCGGCGAGCGCAACGCTTAAAAGTCTTTTTAACGTTTTCATAATAACACTCCTTTGAAAAGCGATTTTTAACGCACAGGAACAATAAGCCGTAACGAATAATGCGCCGTCAGGCTACGTTTTTCTATTGTTCTGCGCGATTCGCGTCGCAAAAAAAAATCGCAGCCCGTTGGCTACGATTCACGACAAGTCATTTCTGACCGCAAAGCAAAAATATCGTAGCCGATTAACAACTAAGACCGCGATAAAAATAAAAGTAAAAGCTTGCTTTTGCGATGAATAACATTTTTATTCTTCCCTGCGGCGACGCCGCTCTCCTCAATTCGATGATATAATCATACACCCCGAAATTTTGTTTGTCAAGAATTTTAAGGCGCATAATGAAATTTCGGTATATCGATTTTTTATCGCGAGTTATAAGAAAGATTTATATTTCTTAGCCGAGAGAGATTGTGTTCGAACTCGGTCTTGCCGACAAACAAAACGCAATCGCCTGTGGCTATCCGCAGGCGATTGCATTTGTCGCAAACGCCGTAATATGCGACCAATTTGCTCTCGACCTTGAAACCGCGGCGAATCAACTCGTCCTTTTCCACGTCGTTATCGGTTTGCGACAGCGGAGGCAAATCGGTTATCGCCTTGCAGACGTTGCATAAAAAATGGTCGTGCTTTGCAGGATTCGTGTCGAACCGCGCCGGTTCGCCGCGAAAACACACTTTCATAAAAACTCCGTCGTCCGCAAGCAGATTAAGATTGCGAAAAACGGTCGCCCTGCCGACACCCTTTTCGCATTTTTTAACCTCGGCGTAAACTTCTTCAGCGCTCGGATGATATAATCTTTTCGCGATTTCCGCAACCATCGCTCTTTGCGACGTATTCCTTCTCGATTTCATTTAACGATACTCCGTATCATTATAATATCATACGTCGGAAGATTTGTCAAGTTAAACTTATCGATAAATTACGCCGCGCGGCAAAACTTCCGATATATATCAGATATAAAGTTTCTGCCCGACGTAAATAAAATCGGTTTTATTGTTTTTGAGAATTTCGAGTTCGCGTTTTTTATCGCCGCCGGAAATACTTTCCAACGTATCGAAAGGCTTGACGACGTACGCTCTGCCCTCCGGCTTTTCGACGACGAGCATTTCGCCGGGGCGAGGCTCTTCCGTCAAAAGGTTGTCGGCGACGATTATCCTTTCAGTCGTACCGAATTTCTCCGCGATCGAAAGAAGATCGTCGCCGCGCTCCGTTTTATAAACGAAAATCTTTTTGAACCGTCCGATATTATCAAATTTTTTATTCATAGTTCAATTATATTTTTAATAAACATTTTATAGAACACTTTAAAAGGTACTGTCAAAATCAAAACATCGGGGTGAGTATTATTAAAAAAGTTTTCAAAACGGTCGTAATCGTCACCGTTCTTTCATGTTCAGAACGTTTTCTCGGATTTATTTACAGAGTGTTTTTATCGCGCGAGTTAGGCTCCGAGGGGCTGGGGTTATATCAGATCGCCCTTTCCGTTCTCGGACTGTTTATGACGATAACCTCGTCGGGAATACCGATAACCGTTTCAAGAACGATGATTAAAAATCGCGAAGAAGGGAAAAGCCGAAACAACGGAATGGTCGTTTCTTCGGGTATACTTTTAACTCTTATCGTTTCCGTCCCCGTGACTTTTCTCGTTTTGGCGCGTCTGCCCGTAACCGATTTTCTTTTCTCAGACAAAAGATGCTCCGAACTTTTATCCATCGTTATCCCGGGGCTTATCATAACGTCCGTTTACGCAGTGATTCGCGGAACGTTCTGGGGCAACGAAAGGTTTCTGACTTACAGCCTTATCGAACTGTTCGAAGAAATCGTGATGGTTGCGGCGGGAGTGGTTCTCGTTAAATTTTCGACGGATTTTATGAACGGCGCGAAACGCGCGATGTATGCGGTTTTAATATCGTACGTCTTTTCGTTTTCAGCCTCGCTGACAGCGTATTTCACAAAAGGCGGACGGCTCTCTTTACCGAAATCGGAATTAAAACCACTGTTCGTTTCGTCCGCGCCGATAACGTTCATGCGAACGGCAACTTCGCTCATTAACACGCTTATAGCCGTACTTCTGCCCGCAAGGCTCATCCGCTACGGCATGAGCGAAGCGGCCGCGGTTTCGGAATTCGGCAAGGTTTTCGGAATGGCTTTTCCGCTCATTTTTATGCCGTCCACGTTTATCGGTTCGCTCGCGCTGGTCCTCGTTCCCGAACTTTCCTCGAACTATTACTCCGGAAATTTTCTCACGCTTAAAAACAACGTGGAGAAAGCCGTAAAGTTTTCCGTTTTCACGGCGTGCCTCATTATCCCCGTTTTCCTTTCCGCCGGCGAAGCGATAGGTTCGATAATTTACGCCGACCGCGCCGCGGGGATTTACGTAAAAAAAGGGGCGATAACGATGTTGCCGATGAGCATCACCATTATCACCACAAGCATTTTAAATTCGTTGAACAAGGAAAAACAATCGCTCGTTTATTACCTTTCCGGCGCAACCGCGCTCGTTTTGTCGATAGTCTTTCTGCCGAAATATCTCGGCGTGGATTCGCTTATCCTCGGAATGATTTTAAGTTATTCCGTCACCGCCGTTTTAAATCTCCGCGCGGTTAATAAGGTATGCCCCAAAAGCCCGGATACCGCCTCGTATATCGTCCGCGCGGCGACGTTTGTCATTCCGGGTTGCCTTGCCGGATATTTTGCGAACAACCTGTTTTTGCCGGGCGCAGGCGAATTTTTCGCCGCGGCGATTTCTTCCGTAATCTCGCTCGGCGTTCCGCTTATTCTTTTCTACGTTTTCGGAATGCTCGATTTCGACGGAAAGAATCAGCCCGCCGTCCGACGCGAAAGAACGCGTTTCAGCACGGGGAAGAAGGCGAAAAGAAGCGCGTAATTGGCAACACTGTTCCATATCTGTCCCAAAAAGAACAATCTGTATAACACATAGACGAAAAACGCGCAGTTTCCGCCGAAATTCTTCTCGGCGAACGCGACGAAATTCTTGCCGAAGCCGAGATGATAATTATATACGTAAAAACCCGTGGAATTCACCGCTATCGTGCAGACGACGAACGAAACCGCCGCGAAAACGGCAAGCCGCGCGAACATTTTTCCGTACGTAATTTCTTCTTTCGCATTAAAAACTCCGCCGAGGATAATCCCGGCGAGAAAAGCGAACAACCCCGTGGATATGCCTACCCACGGCATATAAATCAGCCCCCAGGAATTGGAAACATAACCGATGAAATCGCCGAATACGCAAGTTATGAAGCCTGCAATCGGACCTAAGATTACGCCGATTATCGTCGAAACGAAAATGGTGAGAGAAAACTGAAGATCGAAAATTTTAACCTCGAGAAACATATTCGTCATCACCGAAAGAGCGGCGAAAACGGCTATCGAGGCGATTTTTTTTGCCCGCGAAGAGTTGCGGAAAATTTCCGAAAAGAACAAATTGCCGAAGTTGAACGACTTTTTTTGCATAAAAAAACTCCTTTTTAAAAGTGGAGTTCCAAGAAAAAGGGGCGCGCCGCCGAAACATACCGGACAAGAATAAAACTCGCCGTCAGGCTTGCCCGAAAAAAGGATTTGCGGCAAGCGGCCGTGATTTTGCATTGGATGCGTCGGAAAATCGCAAGGTTTTTTAATCGCCTTTTCGCGCATATTCAACATCCCGTTATATGCTACTTGACGCTTTCCGTACTACTCTGCTTTTTAATTTGTTGTTATTCTACCACTATCCGCCTGCGATGTCAATCGTTTTCCGATAAGTTTTCCGATAAGTCGTTCGATGTGTTTTCCGGCAGTGATTCCGGGCAAAGTTTTTCAGGAAAACGACAAAACGTCCGCCACGGACAAGCCCGGTTGCAAAGCAAGATTTATGGATGCAGAAATAACCGACGAACATTCTTTTAAAATCGCGTCGACGTCGCGATACGTTACGAACATATCTTCTTCCGGCGAAACAGGGTCAAACCCGCCGTCGCCGCCCGACGCGTCGCGGATAAGCCGCCTTGCGGAAATGACGAACGGAACGCCGATCGCCACAACGGGAACACCGAGCGTTTCTTCGCTGATTTCCTTGCCGACCGATTTCCCCGCCGTTTTTCCCGCCGATTTTCCCGTTGTATTTCCCGCCCCGCTGCCCGCTTTTATTCCGCGGGTGGTAATCTGATAACTTCTGCCTATTCTGTCCGCTCGGAAAGCGCAAAGCGAATCGGCGCATATAACGAGATCGGGCTTTATTTCGTTCACAAGTCCTCGAGCGACTTCCGAACTTTCTACGCCCGTCACACCGCAGACGTTGGCATGAAACGCGCAGACTTCTTTTATTTTATCGACGTCGTTTTTAATCGGCTCGCCCGGTCGCCTCGTCGTTATAATTCCCTCGCAAACGTTTTTTCCGAGCGCGTCGGACGTCATATATCCGTTGCCGAGCCCCAGAACGAGCGTCGTTATATCGGAATCGAGATCGAGAAAATCGACGGTTTCTCTGATTGCCTTTGCAAGACAACGCTGAAAATAAATCTTTTCGTCGTCGCTTTCCGCGTAAACGCCCCGCCGCGTCAGCGTGACGTATCTTCCTCTTTTAACCCCCGTCCTTTCTTCATCCGCCTGATTTTTTATCGTTATCACTTCTCTTTTTACGCCGTACTTCCCGCTGACGATATCCGATTCGATTTTCGAGCCGAGCCCTTCGGCTTCCGCCATATCGATTGCAAGATCGCATCTGATCGTTCTTTTATCCAACATACCGCACCCCGAATTTTGAAAAATATATAATATTATTTACAAAAAACCGCTAAATATTCTTGTCAAACCGTTTTTTTTGTGATAAAATAGGAGTACTGTATAAAACGAACTCATCAAAGGAGAAAATAAAGTGCCTAACATCAAATCCGCTAAAAAGCGTGTTCTTGTAAACGCGAAGAAGAATGCCGTTAATAAGGATAACAAATCCGAAGTTAAAACCGCTATTAAGAAACTCAACGCTCTTATCGAAGCCGGCAACTACGACGAAGCAATCAAACTTTATCCCGAAACCGCTTCGATTATCGATTCTTCCGTTTCCAAAGGCGTATACCATAAGAATACTGCCGCCAACAAGAAATCGGGACTTATCAAGAGAATCAACGCTCTTAAAGCGTAATTTTTCCAAGTCGGAATCCGAATCGAAATCAAATAATCCGAAATTATCCGCGTAAGAAGTAATTTACGCGGAGATTTTTTGTACTCAGCCATATTTCGGGCAAAAAACAAATTGTAAACCCCGCCGGGAAAAGCCTTATGCGCAAAAAACTTTGCGCGCGTAAAACTTTTTACTGCGGGGTTTTATTATTTTTTAGCCGTAGTTCGAGCGAAAATATATCGTAAATTAAGAGTTAAGTCCCTCTTCCGCTTCCTTATAGTTTATATCGTTTAACTCTTTCAACTTATAAAATTCGCCCTTCTTCGCCATAAGTTCGTCGTAAGAACCGATTTCTACGGGCGCGCCGTTATCCATAACCACAATTCTGTCCGCGTCCCTTATGGTAGAAAGTCTGTGAGCCACGATGAACGTCGTTCTGCCTTTGATAAGACCCGAAATCGCTTTCTGCACGTGATATTCGGAAATATTATCGAGCGCGGAAGTCGCTTCGTCAAGGATAAGTATTTTCGGGTTACGAATCAATGCTCTCGCTATCGTAACGCGTTGTTTCTGTCCGCCCGAAAGCCTGCCGCCATGCTCACCGACGTTTGTGTCTATCCCTTCGGGGAAGGACTTTATCAATTCTTCGAGGTCGGCTTCTTTCACGACTTCTGCGAGTTCTTCGTCGGAATAATTATCCATTCCGTAAGTTATGTTCTCTTTTATCGATCCGGAGAAAAGTATGCTGTTTTGCGGAACGACGGATATCGAATGGCGATATACGTCGAGATTTATATCCCTCATCGAGTTGCCGTCGATTAAAATATCGCCCGAGGTAGGGAGCAAAAATCCTATTATCATATTCATAAGCGTACTTTTGCCCGCGCCCGAACCGCCGACAACAGCGATACATTCGCCGGGTTTTACGTGGAGAGTGAAATTTTTAACCGTGGGCGTTTCCGCGCCCGGATACGCGTAAAAAACGTTCTCGAAGTCCACTTGCCCGCGAATCTGCGGCAGCCGCGTTCCTCTGTCCGATATCTCCATATCGCCCGCGTTCATCAGTTCGGAAATAGAATTAACGCTCTCTTTGCCCGTTATTATCGACGGCATAACGTTGATTATGCTGAGAATGTTGTTGTTAATCGATGCGAACAGCGACTGATACAGCACCACGTCGCCGACCGTTATAACCTTTTTAAAAGCGAGGAACGCGCAAAAAGCAAGGCACACGCCGTTCAGCAGGTTTGCCGCAACCCAGGACGCCGAGCCGAAAGATGCGTTTGCGATATCCACCGCCCGCCCGGATTTTTTTACGGCTTCGATTTCGTTTTTAAATCCCTCGTATTCTTTATCCTCTAACCCGTGAGCCTTCGTGACGGTGAGCATTTCGAGGATTTCGGAAAGTCTGTTGGAAACGATTTCGTTATTACGTCTGTAAATATGCGCGTTCGTTTGCAATTTTTTCCTGAACAACATCGCGATAATTACGTTTATCGGTATAACGAGAAGAAAGAACAGCGAAACGACGCCGCTTTTATAAACGGCAATGGCTATCGATATAAGCGCGCCGACGACCGCCGGAATGAACACGTCGTTCAACGACGAAACAAGCCCCGTTACGCAAGTTATGTCGTGCAGGAACTTGGACTGCACTTTCCCCGCTTCCATTTCTTTATGATACGTAATCGAAAGCCTTTGCAGTTTTCTTACGACCGCGCTTTTTATGTTCGCTTCGGTGTTGCGGAACATCTTTGAGGCAACCGTTGCCCAAAGAGTGTGCATCGGTATGTTCTGCAGAAGCGAAACGGTGAAAATAACGGCGTAAATTATGGCGGACTCGATTGCGGCGGAATAAGTGACTCCCCCGCCGAGATAATCCGTTGTGAGATTAATTATTTCGGAAGTTATAACGGGAATAATCCATACCGGCGACGCTTTGATTACATATAACAAAGTCGTCAATAAATAGTATTTGAAGTCTTTTTTAATCAGTTTTCCGAAAAAATCGACTTTCTTTTTCCCGCTTTTGGGTTTATCGGTAAAAATATGCTCGTAGGCGCTTACTTCGTCTACGGGCTGTTTTGCTTCTCGCTTTCGTTTCATAACAGACGTCCTCATACATTATTTTCAAAGACGCGGCTATTCTATCATAACGAGAAAGTTAAGTCAATAGGAATTCACATAATTTGCAAACGTTTTGATATACTTTTTTTATGATAATAATTTTTATTCGTTCGACGTTGACTTTTATCATTCTTCTCGTCGTTATGCGCCTTATGGGAAAAAGACAAATCGGCGAAATGCAACCGTTCGAACTCGTTATCACTTTGCTCATAGCGGAACTCGCCTGCATACCTATGTCCGACATATCCGTTCCGCTGATTTACGGGATAGCCGCCATTCTCGCTGTGTTCATCATTCATCAGGCGCTTTCGCTGCTCGACCGCTCGGGGAGAATCCTCAAAAGGGTGATAAGCGGAAAACCGTCGATTGTTCTCAATAAAGACGGAGTGGATTTCGTGGAACTAAGAAAAAACAATATGGACGTGGAAGATCTTATCGAATCGATGCGTTCGGCGGGATATTTTTCGCTCGACGACCTCGATTACGCTATTTTTGAATCGAACGGCAAACTTTCCGCAATGGAAAAAGCGGGCGAACAATGCGGCAAAACATCCTTGCCCGTACTGCTCGTGTGCGAAGGAAAAGCAATTCATAACAACCTTGAACTGATCGGCTGGGATCTGAAAACACTTAACGAAACGATTAGAAAACACGGCGCGAAAACCCTGAAACAGGTGGGCGTTATGACGGTGGACGGCAACGGAAAAGTCTACTATCAGAACGAAAATCAGAAATATGAAACTTTCAATATAAAATTTAAGGAGGGTTTGAATTGGTAAAATCGCTTATATCGGTACTCGTCGCGCTTCTTTTGCTTTCCGGCGCGGCGGTTTACGAACAAATTTACGTTCGTTCGGCATTCGAGCGACTTCGCGAACAAGCGGTGATTATGCAAGAAAAGGAATTTTCCGGAACGGCGACGGTTTCGGACGCGGAAAACGTGAGAAACCGCTGGATTAAGGAAAAAGAGAAAATTCACGCTTTCCTTTCGCATAACGACATAAAAGAACTCGATATGTGGCTTTCGGAGGGTGTTGCGTTCACCAAAAACGGCAAATACGACGAGGCGTACACCAAATACGTGGTGATTGCGGACTTATGCAAAAGTATTCCCAAAGGCTATCTCATCAGATTCGAAAACGTATTTTAACCGTAAAATCACGCTTATAAAATAGCGCCGCGTTTTTCGCTGACGAAAAACGCGGCGTTTCGGTTTTTAAATCGATTGATTCTTCGCTATCAGATCTTCGGACCTGCGGAAACAAGCGCTTTGCCTGCCGCGTTACCTTCGTACTTCGCGAAGTTTTTGATAAATCTGCCGGCAAGGTCGACGGCTTTTTCGTTCCAGGCTTTCGCGTCCGCGTAAGTATCTCTCGGATCGAGAATCGCGGGATCTACGCCGGGAAGTTCGGTGGGAACTTCAAAATCGAAATAAGGTATCTTCTTCGTGGGAGCCTTATCGATCGCGCCGCTTAAAATAGCGTCGATGATTCCGCGGGTATCCTTGATGGAAATACGTTTACCCGTTCCGTTCCAGCCGGTGTTTACAAGGTATGCCTTAGCGCCGCTCTTCTCCATCTTCTTAACGAGTTCTTCCGCGTATTTGGTGGGATGAAGTTCGAGGAAAGCCTGACCGAAACAAGCCGAGAACGTGGGCGTGGGTTCGGTTATTCCGCGTTCCGTTCCCGCAAGTTTAGCGGTGAAACCGGAAAGGAAGTAATACTGAGTCTGCTCCGGCGTAAGGACAGATACGGGAGGAAGAACCCCGAATGCGTCTGCCGAAAGGAAAATTACGCTCTTTGCATCCGGCGCGGCGGAAACGGGACGAACGATGTTCGTGATATGATCGATAGGATAGGAAACGCGGGTGTTTTCCGTAACGCTCTTATCGGCAAAGTCGATTTTACCGTCCTTGTCGAGAGTTACGTTCTCGAGAAGCGCGTCTCTTCTGATTGCGTTGTAAATGTCCGGTTCGGAATCCTTGTCGAGATTGATAACCTTCGCGTAGCAACCGCCTTCGAAGTTAAACACGCCGTTATCGTCCCAGCCGTGTTCGTCATCGCCG
>ERZ825159.3791-NODE-3791-length-10411-cov-4.301854_pt1 | contig 10411 bp, 9 predicted proteins | sample MGYA00519932_ERZ825159 | MGnify/ENA primary metagenome ERZ825159 (study PRJEB31778, sample SAMEA3449191) | human gut metagenome | biome: human gut; feature: human-associated habitat; material: faeces | place: United Kingdom | collected 2010/2012 ...
AAATTGGGTGCATGAAATCAAGAAACCTCTGTCCCTTATGACGCTTCTTTTAGATAATCGAAAGGTTGAGATGTCACCGTTGGTGCATACTCGTATGCTATATGTACGCGACCATGTGCGGCAGAACGTAGAACAGATTTTGTACTTTTCACGTCTTGGGGCGGCTCACAAAGATTGCTATTTTGAACCAATTCTGATCTTAGAGACTTGTCGGGAAGCGGTTGAGGACAATTTATCCTTGCTTGAAGAAGCCCAATTTTCTGTCACATATTCCGGGAACGACTGTAACGTAATTTCTAACAAAAAAGGCTTTATGTTCATTTTGGGACAGATTATTAGCAACAGTGTAAAGTATGCTGTGAAGGACACCGCCCCCGCTATTCAATTTTCAGTAACGGATAATCCAGAAAGCGGGCAGATTACTCTATCCGTCAGCGATAACGGAACAGGTATACCCGCGTCTGATCTGCCGTTTGTTTTTGATAAGGGCTTCACTGGGGACGCAGGAAGCTTTTTAAGCCGCTCCACAGGTATGGGATTATATTTAGTGCAGAAAATGGCAAAAGATTTAGCGATAGATTTACAAATCACATCACAGTTGTCATGCGGAACAACCATTATTCTGATGTTCCCCAAGGTGCAATATCCAGTCAGGAGGTTTGATGATGCAACAGCAGATTCGTACGCAAACACCAAAGAAAAATAAGCCTGCGGCTTCTCTGATTATAAGTTGGCTGATTATCTTGGGCGTATATTTACTTTTGCGCCTTGTCTTTGTTATCTTCGGATTTCATTTGGCACCAGTTGTTTTAGGTGGATGTTTAGCTATTCTACCTTACATTGCGGGAGCGTTTTATCTTTTTAAGACACCAGCGGCACATCGGGTGGGAGGTTGTGTGTTAGGAATTTTACTGCCGTCCATTGTAGAAAAACTCGTTCTTTATTTTTTGGGTGCGTCCCTTTACGGAATACCTCTGGCAGATGTCAGCGGAGTTATGAGCAGAATTGCAGAGAATGAGCCGTTCACACACATTTTTTCTAATCCGGCAGCACGCTATATTCTTAATCTATCATTTTTTGGATGGCAGTACATTGTCGGCAGTATTGTCGTATGTGCAATTCTGATTTTAGGCATGATGGGTATTCAAAAAAGAAAATCATGTTCTCGAACGTAAGGAAAACTGAGGGGATTTGTAAATGAGCAGAAAAATAGTGATGACACTCGTGTGCATCCTTGTATTGGGTCTATCTGGGTGTGGAGATACACTCACTCTTAATCAATACAATACGAGTGAAATTTGGTATATAGCATATACAGACATTGATACAGTTTGTGAGAGCAATGAATTAACCGCAGATGTCTCCAGCATTTTACATTCTGAGGAAGATTATCTTCTGCTTTCATATGTAGTTGACAGCAATATTGAAATTACAAAAGAGCTAAAGGATGGGGGGTGGGACCATTTGATCCTGACAAACCCTCAATGGATAGATCGCTTTGGTGATCCCAGCAAGTTAAAACCTGTGGAATATGGCAGTTTGGCAAATAGCATGCAGGAATTTTTAGATGTTCAAATGCCTATATTGACTGCTGATGGAAATGTATTGCCTGATGGAGTGGGACTATATCAATATGATGGAGAGACATTATTGGCATTTCCGGTGCATGTGGCGTTGGGCGCAGCAGAGCCGATAGAAGCAAAAAATCCATTGATTATCCTTGTGGATAAACCGGCACAAAGTCTTAAAGCGAGTAGCTGTATGTTGCCGCTGACTTCAAGCGGAAATGTCCTGTTTGCAGAAGGAGAGAAACTTCAAGAGTCATTTGACGAGAGCAAACTAATTGACTATGGATCGATTGAAGAGTTTCAGATGAATCATTAAAGTGAATCTGAAATGTGGAAAACAGTAGCTTAGTATAACAGAAATAGCTGCCGCACGACGGCAAAAGAAAAAAAGCCGTCGTACAGCAGCTAGAATCCGTGCTTATACTTCAAAAGAAACTCGGTATGGTGCGTTCCGTGGATGTTGCCCGGTACATGGAAGTTTCAAAACCCAGCGTATGTTACGCAGTAGGAACTTTACGAGAGGGTGGCTTTTTGACAACAGACGAAAACCATTATATACACCTGACCGACCTTGGCCGGGATGTGGCCGAAAAAATTTACGAACGCCATTGTTTTTTTACTCATCAACTTATATCCGTTGGAGTTAATCCACAAATTGCAGAAGTTGATGCTTGTCGCATGGAACATGCAGTCAGTGATGAAAGTTTTCAAAAACTGAAAGAGCATGCGATGAGAGAGATTGCTTCACAAAAAATTGACAATACATTTGATGATTTTCCTGTGAAGAAGTAGAAAATGTTGCTTTGCTAAAATAGATTAAATATGAAAGACACAAAATACAAGATATTAGCATATTTTGACAATCAATCATATCGAAAACTATTCAATGAGATAAACTCAGATTATGCAGAAAATCTACAAATTTTACTGCATAATTTGAGTTTATTTTCTTATGATGTGCTTATAATAGGAGTGATCCTTTATAAAGAGAACATAAGTAATATTATATCTGCTATTAGAAAAATAACGCAGATACCAATTATTATTTTGACGGATGCTTCCTCTTTATTGTGTATGTCATGGAAAAAAGAATTAATATACGCTGGTGCAGATTGTGTAATGGATATAAATAGCACTATAGAAGAAGTAGATCTGCAGATTTTTTCATTGGCACGACGAAATAATAAACAAAAAATAACTCAAAAGCAATCCGAAACGATGATTAATAAGGGAAAACTTGTAATGGATCATAAGAAACATAAAGTATTTTGGAATAATGTAGCGTTACATTTAACACGACAAGAATATAATTTTTTATACTTATTAGCGGTGACACCGATGAGAGTATACACATTTGAACAGATTTACCAGCTTGTATGGAAAGATTATTCTGTTGGTGATATTAAAAATATCATCTGGTGTCTGGTAAAGCGATTGAGAAAAAAGTTGAATGTCGTTGAAGACGGTGCCGGGAATTGCATTGTCAGTGTCAGGGATATAGGTTACAAATTTGAATTGAATAATGAAAACGAACAGCAGTAAGGCGAATAATCCGTAAAAAGATTGTTCGTCTTATTTTATTTGTGCTGGAAAGAAGGTGATAAAAATTGACCGTCAATTGACAGGTTTCTGACCGTTAACTGACAGGTGCATCCGATACACTGTGCCTTTGTAAAGATATGATTACAAAGGAGATCCGTGTTTGCAGGGAAACAGCAGAGATGCCGGACATTCCTGTGGACAGGAAGAACGAGCCAGATCACCGCCACACTCCGATTTGATTTCACAAAAATTCAGATCGGAGGAAAAGATAAGTGGCTTATAACAAAGCAAAAGAAGAATATAGATGGAACCAGTGGAAAGCAGAGGAAGAGAAGATCCTGCGTGAACAGGGCGTGGATGAAGAGACGATCCAGAAGCTCCGGGAGTATGACTGGGAGGATTTCAAGGCAGAGCGGAGATTCCGGGAACACCAGACCTCGCTTCTGGACTGTATGGAACTGCTCCTGGAAGAAAAAGAAACCAAAGAGTCCCAGCCGGAGAGCGTAGAAGCCCTGCTGGATACCGTGGAGAACGAAGAACTGCTTCAGATCCTGTTATCAACTGATAAGAAAACTCTTCAGATGATTGTCCTGAAGATGATGGGATATGCACCAAAAGAGATCAGTCATCACATGGAACTGCCGGAGCAGACGGTTTATACAAGACTGCGGAGATTAAGGGAAAAGATCAAAAAGTCCATGAAATTTGAATAAAACAAAAGGTTCTCATCGGCTGACTATTAGAACGAACAGACAGGAGGATTGATACGATGGATGAGAAAGAAGTGTCCGAAATGCAGGAAGAAATGATGACGGTACTGGTAGTTGAGCCGATGAAAGCACCTTATGTCAAAAGCATCCCGAATGAGCTGGAGAATCTGCAGCAGGCAGTAGGCGGTGACATTGAAATGACCTATCCGTTTGAAGATGAAGTTGGAATCCTTTTAAACGGCAATGGAAAATTTGAGGGGCTGCCGTTAAATCGGGCATTGTACGATGACCGAGGACAGGTCTATGATGCCATTGCCGGAACATTCCTTGTGGTAGGACTGACAGAAGATGATTTTACTTCGCTGACACCGGAGCAGATTGAAAAGTTTAAAGAAAAATATCAGTCACCGGAAATTTTTACTCTGTTTAACGGAGAACTCCATGTGATGAAGATGCCGCCGCAGGAACAAAAAGAACAGAAGAAAAGCCAGAAGAACGATGCACAGCAGAAGCATCCGGCAAAGAAGAAAAAAAGATCCGGGGATGCAAGATAAAAAATTTTTCTGTAGAATGAATAAAAATATACACTGCTATCGGCTAGTAAGCAGAGGGACATCCCTCGGCTGTTCTTTGGCAAGTGAATATCGGCACTACAGGTACGTTCCCAACCGTAGAAGCGTGACAGTATGAGCGCCATGATTAAGTATAGGGTAAAGATTCTTAGACTTGGAGCGAGAAAGCATAGCTGTGAATAAGGCGGTGGCAGCCTTTCGCCAGGATCACGGACGGGGGATAATGATACACGTTACCAGCCAGAGAGCGGAAGATGGACTCCGGGTTGTAATCAGAAAGACCCCCAGGACATCTGTGAGCGGCGGCAGGCCAGCCGCCCGCCTGTAGTGTCCCCTTTCCCAGAAGAAATACAGGGATAGTTCCGGGGGTGCGAGGTCAAATGCGGAACAGCAAGATAAAAAAGAAATCAATGAAGAAGTGTGTCGTTGATATCAGATACCATGCGGCTGTGGGAGACTACAGCCGTATTCTTGTGGTATTAACGTCACATCAAGGGGAGAGAAAGATGGAAGAAACAAAAAGAAGTGGGATGAGCAAGGATCAGTTCTGGAATCTGATTGAAAAAGCAAAGGAAGTGTGCGGCACCGATCTGGATGCTTCGGCGGTGTGGATCAAGCAACAGCTTTTCTATATGACACCGGAAGATGTCCTGCAATTCCACAATCTTGTTTACAGTTACCGGGATGCGGCTTATAAGTACGGCTTATGGACAGCGGCAGGTATTCTGATGGAGACCGGGTGCAGCGATGATGGATTTTCCGATTTTCGGATGTGGCTGATCGCCCAGGGAAAAGAAGTTTATCTGAATGCCTTAAAAGATCCGGATTCCCTTTCCGGTGTAACTCCGTATGGATACTGCAGCTTTGAATCACTGGGATATATCTCATCGCAGGTCTACAGTGCCATGAAAGGAAAAAATATTTACCAGGATAGTACAGCCAGAATGCAGATGGAAAGCTATGAGCAGGTGATCCGGGATATTGTGTACCATCCCATGATCGAGTATCCGCTGGAATTACCGGAAGCAATGGTGGTATATCCGAAACTCTGTGAATGCCATTTGTCCGAGCAGGTAAGGAAAGCTCCTCAGAAAGTAAGGACATGGAATGTTTCCCGGACGGATATCCGAAGGATGATGGCAAGAGGGAATGCTGCCATAAAGAAAATGCAGGAGCAGGGAGCAAAAGCACCGGAAGCAGTCAGATCCGTCCGTAAGGGTACGGTAAGATAAGCTTCCCGGCAAGGAGAAGTAATGTGTTATAAAAATGAATATCAAAAAAGGGCGCATGGCGAAGTGGAAAGAATCTTTCGGGAACTTCTACCGGAAGCCGGGCTTCACGTAAGAGAAGAACAGATCCGTCTCTGCCATGAAATGCTGGATGCCCTTATGAAAAATGAGATCACGCTCTGTGATGCAGGAGTCGGCATCGGAAAGACCTATGCCTATCTGACAGCCTGCATCCTGATGCGGAAATATAGTGTACTGCATTCCGGTTATTCGGGATGTGACAGGCGGCCTGTGGTGGTATCCACTTCCAGCATTGCCTTACAGAAAGCTATCATAGAGGAATATGTTCCTTTTTTATCGGATGTACTGTTAAAAGCAGATCTGCTTCAGGGAGAATTAAAGGCAGTTGTCCGCAAGGGAAAGGAACATTTTGTATGCGATTACAGGCTGGCCCAGAGATTAGAGGCAGTCCGGGACAAGAATAAAAATCAGGCACAGATGGAGGCATTGAAGTCCCTCCGGCATAACTTTGATTTAGATTCCGTACATAACCTGAGCGGTTTTGACCGCAGGCTGGTGTGCGTACCGAAATTCTGCCCCAGGGAGTGTCCGGGGAAAGCAGGATGCCGTTATCAGAAATATTTGGATGTTTCCAAAAAAGAGGAAGTTTTTATACAGATATGCAATCACAATTATCTTCTGGCAGACGCCATGCACCGGATGAATGAATACCGGCCTCTGCTGGCGGATTACAGAGCATTGGTAGTAGATGAAGCACATAAGCTCCCAGAAGCTGCCAGCCAGATGGATGGGAGAAGTATTGGAAGAGAGGATGTGCAGGAAATCTCGTATTTCTTAAACAGGGAGCATAAAAGTTCGGAAGGTAAGAGACTACAGGATTGGTTTAATACACTTTCAATGGAAATCCGTAAGGATCAGGCCGGGATGGGAGATGACATAGCTGGAAAAGAAAATTTCTATTTTCCGGCAAAGTGCCGATCTTCTCTGGAGCAGGTAAGGGGGAATCTCAGTCTTATGCTTAAAAGACTTGCTGGAAATGTCCCTTACTGGATCTTCCGGCGGCTGGAAGAGATGGAAGAGCTGTTCGGCTGGTTTCTGAAGAAGGATACCAGATACGTTTTATTTCTTCAGCCAGACGGCAGGGGAGATCCTGTGTTTATGGCTGTTAGCAGAGAGATTCCAAGGTTTCTCCATGATTCCTTATGGGACAGGGGATTTCCCTCGATTCTCACCAGTGGAACTTTAAAAGCCGGAAATGGGTTTGTAAGGACCAGACAGATGACCGGGCTGGAAAAGAAAAGCAGAGTCCGGGAGTGTGTAGCAGAATCCCCATTTTGTTACAGAGAGAACTGTCTGCTTTATATTCCTGAGAATTTAAAAGCGACGCTCAAGGGAAGCCGGGAAGAGGCCGAGCAACTTGCAGGCCAGATCCGTGATCTGGTGTGTTCTACTTTTGGGCATACACTGGTACTGTTTACATCTTATACCCTGATGGGAAATGTGCAGCAGCTCCTGCGGGATCAGATCCCGTTCCCGATGGTGCAGGTATGGAGAAACTCACAGGAAGAAATCGCACGGTTTAAGAAGATGGAAAATGCCGTTCTGTTTGCAGCCGGCTCCTGTTGGGAAGGTGTGGATTTTCCGGGGGATATGGTATCGTCCCTGATCATTGTAAAATTGCCGTTTGCTGTACCGGACCCCATCCATGAAGCACAAAGGGAACAATACCGATCACTGGAATCCTACATTCAAAATGTTGTTGTTCCAGATATGCAGAAGAAACTGCGCCAGGGATTCGGACGGGCGATCCGGACGGAGCAGGACACCTGTGTAGTGTCCATTTTAGACCACCGAGCGGCAAAGAAAGGAAAGTACCGGGGAGATGTTCTGGACGCCCTGCCAAAGTGCCAGATGGCAGAAAAAATCGATGAAGTAGAGGACTTTATCCGAAGCCGGAAAGTGGAGCGTTACTACAGCTGATAACATCCGTGGTGTTGTTGGTTCTGCCCAGATCTGGACAGAAAATAAGACAAAAAGTTTAGTGGTATTTCAGGAGCGGTTTTGACCGAATTGGTGGTATTTGTGATAGCTTTATCGGCATGAGTTGGGTATACTGTGTATAGCGTTAGAGGAAAGGAAGTGAGCAGGAATGAGACGATATGAACTGGAAAAAGAAAGAGAGGGTTCCACCGTTTATTTCTTTATCAGAGATGTGGAAACACTGGATATCGTCCTGCTTCCAACCAAATATCTGATGCACAAGATACGGAGTAAATGTTCACCGAATACGGTGCGGCGCTCCGCACTTGCAATCCTGTACTATCTGGAATACATCCATGAAAAGAAAAAGGAATTGACAGACGTATATCAAATGCCTTATGTTGAACAGACAAATCACTTTGTGGAATTTTTATACTGGCTGAAAGCCGGGAAGCATACCAGAGATAAAAATCACAGATCTCCAAACAATGGAACCTGCAACGCATACTTAAGAGATGTGTTCAGGTTCTATCTTTTTATAGAAGAAGAGTACCAGCAGTTCGGGGAGCTGAAAGTCCTGTCCTATAATTATTTTGTAGCCGTGGATGCAGTAGGCGTAAAGAAAAGCATACGATCAAAGAGTTTCAAAGGCTATTTAAAAGAGGAAGAGCATAAGGCGAGAGCAGCAAAGAAAGATGAAATTGTGGAAATCTTGAAAGCGTGTACCAATATAAGAGATCGGCTTCTCATGCTGCTTCTGGCAGAGACAGGCTACCGAATCGGTGAGATCTTAGGAATTGATTACAGTAAGGACATTGATTATCAGAACCACATAATCCGGGTATATTTCCGTGAGGACAATGAAAATGGAGCGAGAGCAAAGAATGCAGAATACCGAAGTGCGAAGATCAGCAAAGATACCTTCGGCTTTTTAAATCTGTATATCGCAGAGTACCGAAAACTACTTCAGCACCAGACAAGCCTGTTTGTGAATATTTCCGGGGATAATATCGGAAAACCAATGAACGTGGAAGCAGTATACTCCATGCTAAAAAGAATGGATAAGAAAACAGGGATTAAGATCACGCCTCATATGCTCCGGCATTACTTTGGAAATGAGCGGAGAAAAGCAGGATGGTCGCTGGAACTGATACAGCTGGCCTATGGACACCGCCACATCCAGACAACCATCAATTATCTGGACATTGTGGATGATGAACTGCTGGATGCCAGCCAGGAATTCTACGAGAAACACTCCTCCCTGTATGGGATTGAGGAATTGCTATAGGAGGTGGTTTTTATGCCTGCGTTTTTACAGTCTTTTATAGAGGCAGAACAAGAACGGAGCAGGCGGATTGAGCAGCTACGAAAAGAAATCCGGGAGTTTGCAAAAGAGGAAGCAGGAAGTTCCATTACAGAACAGATTCTGCTGTTTCTGGCAGATGAGATGGTAGAACATCTTTCGGAAATAGATTATGAACTGCGAATGAAATTTGAATTATACATAACACCGCTGATAAAGCGAAATTACATTTACCGATATACCGGAACGTTCGACCGGATACGGCAGGCGTACATCCGGGAACGGATGAAAACTCCGGCTGGACAGAGGGAATGTGAATGGAAATATAAAAATGAAATACTTTTTGTTCCATACCACTCAGATCCTGTAATCGTAAAGAGTGTGGAAACGGTACGGTGTCGGAGCAACATGGTCTGGAATTTTAAAGCGGCAGCCAGTGAGAAACTGAAACGTCAGATTTTTACCGTGCTGGAATATATTCTGGAGAATTATGAAATTTCCAGACTGAGGGAATATAAACTGACCGGGCTACAGCTTTTTTACGAATTTTGCATCCGGGAGCAGATTACAGATATCCAGCTTCTGGAGCTGGAACAGGAAACAGCATTTCAGGACTACCTGAAGCAGAAAGTCGAGAAAGAGCAACGGCGAAAACGACTGAAGAGCATTGTGGAAACTGCCCGTAAAGTGATTTTTATAGAAACTGATGAAACAAGATGGGATGCTACCATCTGGTATTTAGAGCGGTTTCGTATTGCCAAAGAAAGAATAAACCAGAGTGACAGTATAGAAAAAATATCATTTCAGGAAGTTCTACAGCCCAAGAATCGATTGCTGCTTCAGGAATATATGAAGTACGAAATTGGAATCGGAGAACTGGCGCTCAGTACGGTGTACGAAAGATTCCGAACCATTCGAAATTTTTTGCAGGAGATCAGCGAACTGGAAGTTACCAAGTGTGATGCCAGCCTGATTGATGTATATTTAAAGAATTTGCAGAATGGTGCTATGGGAGCAAAGACATTTAATACCAATGTTTCGGGAATACAGTTTTTTATGAAATTTCTGGAAGTAAAGGGGTATATAAAAAAGGTTCCGTTTTATGCATCGTATTACTTGGAAAAACAGATCCCAGTCCACCATGACAGAAGTGTGGAAGAGGATGTGTATATGGAAATTATCCAAAACCTCTCACAGTTTCCTGAACACCTGAGAATGATGTTTTTACATCTCTGGTGTGTGGGACTCCGGATCAGTGAGGTCTGCACCTTAAAAGGGGATGCGTATTATATCCAGAATGGTGACTGCTGGATGAAGGTCTACCAGGTGAAAATGAAAAATTATAAAAGGGTTCCCATTCCGGTAACATTGTATCGTCTGATGCAGGTTTATCTGAAAAAGCACCCTACCAAAAAAGAAGCATACATTTTTCGGAATCGGAAAGGTGGAGCATTTTCCAAAAGCACCTTCATGGGGCAGATGAAAA
>ERZ825159.3794-NODE-3794-length-10409-cov-2.610199_pt1 | contig 10409 bp, 11 predicted proteins | sample MGYA00519932_ERZ825159 | MGnify/ENA primary metagenome ERZ825159 (study PRJEB31778, sample SAMEA3449191) | human gut metagenome | biome: human gut; feature: human-associated habitat; material: faeces | place: United Kingdom | collected 2010/2012 ...
CCATCTAATAAGGAATATTATAATATTGTAATAAAAATGTAATTATATTGAGGGAGAGTATATATGGAGCAGTTTAATTGTTTATTAGAAATGAAAGATAAAGGAATAATTGCTAGGCAATATATTTATGAAGTTGGAGGATATAGATATAATTGGCATAAAGATGTGGAAATAATGTTTATTCTTTCAGGAAAAGTAGAAGTCTGTGTTGAAGGAAGCGTGTATAACCTTGAAGAAGGCGACTTAATGGTTATAAATTCAAATGTAGGTCATGCCTCTCTAAAAAAGGATGATCATAGTATTGTAATGGTATTACATATAAACCCAATATATTTTGATTTGTTTTGTCATGAGTATGATATTGTTAAATTTGACTGCAATACAGCTTATAAAAATAAAGATGATTTAGAATTTAAGGAAATTAAACAGATTTTATCATCTATGATGTTTTCTATGTTAGAAAATAATAAAGGCAGTAAATTTGAATCTTTAGGTCATTTATCCATGCTGACTAATCATTTATTTAAATATTTTTATAAAGATGAAAATAATAGCGCAAACTTACAAAAACATAAAAAACATCAAGATAGATTGAAAATTGCTATGGATTATATTGAAGATAATTATAGAGAGAAGATATCTTTGGATGATATAGCTAAATTGATAAATTATAATTCCAGCTATACATCAAGTTTCTTTAAAAATTATGTAGGTGTTAATTTTTATGAATATTTATTAAGAGTAAGACTTCAAGGTGCTGTTAATGAATTAATTACAACTAATAAAACTATATATAATATTGCTCTAGATAATGGATTTTCTGATGTAAAAGCGTTTAATTTCAGTTTTAAAAAGAATTTTAATAAATCACCAAGTGAGTATAGAATAGCAAATTCAGAAAATTCTCCTATTTTATCATTGGATGAGAGGGATTTTTTAAATATAGATAATGAATTTATCAAAGAAAAATTAAATAAATACTTAAATAATGATAAGTATGGGAAAACGTATATCGATGAAAAGATTGAAAATAAAAAAGAAGAAAATAAATTTAATGAGATTAAGTTGATTTGTGAAAAAAATAATGAATCAGATAAGTTTATGGATTATTTACTTAAATCAAACTTAAGATTAAAACTAGAAGTAGTAGATAAATAAAAATTAAAAATTTATTAAATAAAAAACAAATCCAAAAAAATTTGAACAGGGTAAATTTTTGGATTTGTTTTTTTTATTTCATAAGGAATTTTTTTATGGACATGTAAAAATAACGAAATAATTAAATATTATGGGTGAAATTTTTTAGTTTTAAAGAAGAAAAAAAGAATGAAAACGATATTATTTTTAAAAAAATTAAAAAAAATATGATGAATTATCTCCATTGTAAAGGTTTTACAGAGATGATAATATACAAACATATCAATTAACGTTAATTAATAAATTATTTGTTAACAAGATTTTATTTAAACTGAATATTTTTAAAGGAGAAATTTAATGAGCCCGATATCAATTACAATTTGTTTTATGATATTTGCAGCAGTCATGTTTATATGGGAAAAGATACCTCTAGCAGTTACATCAATGACAGTATGTTTAGGATTAGTTGTTACAGGTGTGTTAGATTCTAAAACAGCTTTTGCTGGATTTATTAATACTAACGTTATACTTTTTGTAGCCATGTTTATTGTAGGGGGAGCCTTATTTGAAACGGGAATGGCTAACAAAATTGGAGGTATAGTAACTAAGTTTGCTAAAACAGAAAAGCAACTTATAATAGCTATTATGATAATAGTAGGAGTTTTATCAGGAATACTTTCAAATACAGGAACAGCAGCTATATTAATACCTGTAGTTGTTGGAATAGCTGATAAATCAGGATTTGCACGTTCTAAGCTTTTAATGCCATTAGTGCTTGCAGCAGCAATGGGAGGAAATTTAACTCTTATAGGAGCACCAGGAAATTTAATAGCACAAAGTGCTTTAGAAGATTTATCATTGAAATTTAGTTTCTTTGATTTTGCAAAAATAGGATTACCGATGCTTGCATGTGGAGTTTTATATTTTTCAGTCTTTGGACACAAATTGTTACCTGATATAAAAAATATTGAAGAATCATGCGAGAAAGAAGATGAATCAAAATTTGATGATGTTCCAGCATGGAAAAAGAATATGTCCTTAGTTGTTTTAATAGGTACAATAATTGGAATGGTATTTGAAGATAAAATAGGTATACCATTACATATTAGTGGAGCCATAGGAGCCCTTATATTAGTGTTAGTTGGAGTTATATCTGAAAAACAAGCTTATGAATCAATTGATATGCAAACAATATTTTTATTTGGCGGAACATTGTCTTTAGCAACAGCTTTAGAAGAAACAGGTGCTGGAGCAACAATAGCTCATGGAATAATTGCTGCCTTAGGGGAAAATGTTTCACCAATGGTTTTATTAGCAGTATTATTTTTAATTGCTTGTATTCTTACTAACATAATGTCAAATACAGCAACAACATCACTTTTAGTTCCAATAGGACTTTCAATTGCCACACAATTAGGTGCTGATCCAAGAGCAGTTCTTATGGCAATAGTAATAGGTGGTTCTTGTGCTTATGCAAGTCCAGTAGGAATGCCAGCCAATACGATGGTATTTTCAATAGGAGGGTACAAATTCACAGATTATATAAAATCTGGGTTACCTTTAATATTAGTATCAGGAATAGTAAGTATAATACTTTTACCAATATTATTCCCATTCTATGGAGCATAAAATAGGAAATTAAAATTGGTATAAATTAAATATATAAAAATAAGAAAATAATTAGGAGGTCAATCACATGGAAATGGTTAAAAATAATGTAGTATTAACTGATGAAGCAAAAATGGTTGATACAATGGCAAAGTTTATAGGTCTTGTAGGTAAACAAATGCCAGATGACGTAGTAGCAGCTTTAGAAAGGTTACAAGCTGAGGAAAGTAACCCAATGGCTAAAGTATTATATAACTCAATGTTTAACAATATGAAAATGGCAATAGAATTAAATAGACCAACTTGCCAAGATACAGGAGTTATACAATTTTTCGTAAAAGTAGGAACAAAGTTCCCATTAATAGATAAAGTACAAGAAATATTAAGAGAAGCAGTGCTTCAAGCAACTAAAAATGCTCCACTTAGACATAATGCAGTGGAAACTTTTGATGAGTTCAATACAGGAACTAATACAGGTACTCGTACACCTTGGTTAGATTGGGAAATAGTACCTAATAGTGACAAAATAGAAATAGATGTTTATATGGCTGGTGGAGGGTGTACTTTACCAGGTGCGGCAAAAGTATTAATGCCAGCAGCAGGATATGAAGCTATAGTTGAATTCGTATTTGATGTAATGACTTCATACGGATTAAATGCATGTCCTCCATTATTAGTAGGTATAGGTGTAGCAACTTCAGTTGAAACTGCTGCAATGTTATCTAAAAAAGCTCTTTTAAGACCAATTGGAACTCGTAACCAAAATGAAAGAGCAGCTAATTTAGAAAAACAATTAATAGAAGGTTTAGATGCATTAAAACTTGGACCTCAAGGTTTAACTGGTTCAGCATCTGTTATGGGAGTTCATATAGAAAATGCGGCTAGACACCCTTCTACAATAGGTGTTGCAGTAAACGTAGGATGTTGGGCACACAGAAGAGGTAATATAGTAATAAACAGTGATATGACTTATGAAATAAACTCACATAAGGGGGCAATATTATAATATGAAAAAGATATTAAAAACACCAATAACAAATGAAGATTTAAAAGACATAAAAATAGGAGATGTCGTATACTTAGATGGATATCTAGTAACTTGTCGTGACGTTGCACATAGACGTTTAATAGAACAAGGAAGAAAATTACCAGTTGATTTAGATGGATTAGCAATATTCCATGCAGGTCCAATCGTAAGAAGAAAAGAAGGAACTGAAGATAAATTTGAAATGGTTTCTATAGGACCAACTACTAGTATGAGAATGGAAAAATTCGAAAAAGAATTTATAAAAGAAACTGGTGTAAAATTAATCATCGGTAAAGGTGGAATGGGACCTAATACTATGGAAGCATGTCAAGAACATAAAGCACTTCATGCAGTATTCCCAGGAGGATGTGCAGTACTTGCAGCATCTGAAGTTGAAGAAATAGAACGTGCTGAATGGACAGACCTTGGAATGCCAGAAACTTTATGGGTTTGTAGAGTTAAGGAATTTGGTCCATTAATAATATCAATAGATACTCATGGAAATAACATATTTGAAGAAAATAAAGTTATATTCAATGAAAGAAAAGATTCTATAGTAGAAGAACTTTCTAAAGAAGTTAAGTTTATAAAATAGATTTTTTAAGGCGGATATTTAATTATCCGTCTTTTTTTGTTTAAAAACACAATTTAACCTTTATATAACCCATAGCGAATGATTTTCGTATACAATTATATTAAGATATTTCAAAATTTAAAAAAATTGGAGTGTTGTTGTTATGCTTACAGTTATTAATTCTATTGAAAATGAAGTTAAAAATAATGACATGGGAACTTTTCATAGGTTCACTAAAGCAGCAGGGGCAGAGAAGATTTATGAAAGAAAAGAGTATATTATACTAAGAGTAAAAAGAGGCTACATAGTATACAATACGAAAAAGAATTTTGAAAATGGTCATACTCATCTTCAAAGTTTTGAAATGTCAAAAACGCTTATAGATAACATAATAAGAAAGAAAAGACCAAAAACTAATAATACATATTTAATTGAAAGTCATATAAGAGTTACAAATGACAGCAAATATAAAAAAATGCTTCAAGAATTGCTGGCATCAAAGGAAGATAGAACAAAGGACAACAAATATCATAATAAGAATATGTGCAGTTCTTTTTAATTAAATATATAAAAAATCATACCAGGTGGTATGATTTTTTTTGTTAAGGTTAAATATAGAAAACTATGTTACTATAAATGCGAGATAAACATAATATATTATAATAAAGAAAATTTAGATATGATGTGGTTTAATATAGAGTACATAAAATTATGATATAATAAAAGTATAATATAAAAATTAATTTTTATATTATACTTAGCAAATAATATAAATCCAAATAAAAATATAAATTACAAATTTTAAAAGATTTTTTAAATAGAGTGTTTTATGATAGGAGATAGAGAGATTATGATAAAGGAAAAGATTGTGAGTCCATTTGTTAAAACTTTGGTGAATAGCAATGCGCTTGATAAGATTGAAGATAATATGATGCCATTAAAAAGACTTATGGCTTATTACAGATGTGCTATTATGGAAGTTGAGACAAAATTTAATGTATTAAATGAGGAATTTTCTCTTGAATACGATAGAAATCCAATTGAAACTATAAAAACAAGGTTAAAATCTACAGAAAGTATAATAAAAAAATTAGTTAGAAGAAATTTTCCACTTACAGTTGATTCGATTGAAGCAAATTTGAACGATATAGCTGGTGTTAGAGTAGTGTGCTCTTTTTTAGAAGACATATATTTATTGGCTGATTGTTTATTACAACAAGATGATGTCAAATTAATTCAAGTTAAAGATTACATAAAAAATCCAAAGCCAAATGGATATAGGAGTTTGCATTTGATTATAGAAATTCCTATATTTTTAAAAGATGAAAAAAAAGATATGAGAGTAGAGGTTCAACTTCGTACAATAGCTATGGACTTTTGGGCTAGTTTGGATCACAAATTAAGTTATAAAAAAGATATCCCAGAAGAAGAGGCAAAATTATTGCGCCAAGAATTATTGGAATGTGCACAAATTAGTGCAGATTTAGATGTTAGGATGGGAGAGATAAAAAACAGAATTGTAAATAAAGAGAATACGTAAAATATTACTAAACAGTAATCATTTTATGTATATTAAAATGATATAATTAAATGTGAAAAGATATTTAAAGTATTAAAGGAATATAAAAATGAAGGAGAGGGTAAATCATGAATAAATCAACTTATATGACAGTAGAAAACCCAATGGAAGCAGTATTTAAATATTTATCAATATCAATAGTATTTATGTTTGTTGGTTTTTTATTTGGGAAATTATTTGTACCTGCATCATTAGTATATGCAGCTAATATATTTGTAGGAGTTTTAATTGTAGGACTTTTATTATTTTCATTACTTTCTAGAAAAAATGTAATACCAAGAAGTTTTTCAATGAATTTCGTATATCTATTTACTTTTGTAGATGGTATATTGATGTATCCTATATTAACTTACTACTTATATGATTTAGGTACAACTTTATTTATGAATGTAGTATTAGGAACTTGTGTATTATTTGCTTTATTAGCATTAATATCACACAGAAAACCAGCAGGACATTATGTTGGACTTGGAAGTACTTTACTTGCTGGACTAGTAGTTCTTATAGTTATGAGTGTTGTAAATATATTTATACAAGGAACTGTTTTTAATATAGCAGTTAGTGCATTAGGAATAATTATATTCTCAGCATATATTTTATACGATGTAAGTTTATTAAAATACGATATTGAATCTGGCGGAGTAACTTGTAAAAATGACTTATCAATACACGTACTTAATTTATATTTAGACTTTATAAATATATTACTAGATTTACTTAGAATAGTATCTGACTTAACAGATTAATAAATAAAAAATCTTTAAATTAAAAGACGGGCAGTGCCCGTCTTTTTGTTTTATATTAATAACCTTAAGTTAATAATTCTAAATTTATTCCATTATATCTACATCTTCGCCTTTTAAAATCTTATTTATATTTCTAACTGCGCACATCTTACCACACATTGTGCAAGTGTCTTCGTTTTCTGGTTTTGATTCGGCTCTGTAGCGTCTTGCCTTTTCGCTGTCGATTGCTAAGTCGAACATTTTTTCCCAATCTAAGTCACGTCTTGCTTGGCTCATTGCATTATCCCAATCTGTAGCGCCTGGAATTCCTTTTGCAATATCGGCAGCGTGGGCTGCGATTTTTGATGCTATTATACCTTCTTTTACATCTTCAAGATTAGGCAGTCTAAGGTGTTCTGCTGGTGTTACATAGCATAAGAATGATGCTCCATATGTTGCAGCAATTGCGCCACCTATTGCAGATGTTATGTGATCATATCCAGGTGCGATATCTGTAACAAGAGGTCCTAATACATAGAAAGGCGCACCGTTACAAATTGTTTCTTGGATTTCCATATTTGCTTTTATTTGATTAAGTGGCATATGGCCAGGGCCTTCTATCATAACTTGGACATCTTTTGCCCATGCACGATTAGTAAGTTCACCTAATGTTACTAATTCTTCAATTTGAGATATATCGCCAGCATCGTGGATACTACCTGGTCTACATGCATCTCCCAGACTTATTGTTACATCATATTGTCTACAAATATCTAAAATTTCATCGTAATATTCAAAGAATGGGTTTTCATTGCCTGTTAATTCCATCCAAGCAAATATTATAGATCCACCTCTAGAAACAATATTTGTAAGACGTTTTGAGTGTTTAAAACGTTCTGCTGTGTGTTTGTTTACACCACAATGAATAGTCATAAAATCGACACCATCTTCGGCATGCATTCTGACTACATCTATCCATTCTTTTGCAGTTATAGTTCTAAGTGGTTTGTTATAATAAACAACTGCATCGTATATTGGAACTGTACCTATTATAGCGGGACATTCATCTATTAATTTTCTTCTAAATTTTTGAGTCTCACCATAAGAACTAAGGTCCATTATTGATTCAGCACCCATATTTACAGCACTCATAACCTTTTCCATTTCCAAATCCATATCTAGACAATCCCTAGAAGTTCCAAGGTTTACATTTATTTTAGTTTTTAATTTTTTGCCAATACCATAAGGTTTTAAGCATCTATGGTTTTTATTCGCAGGAATACAAACCCTACCTTGAGCCACTAAATTTACTAATTCGTCTATATTTATATTTTCGTATTCACTTACTTTTTTCATTTCATTAGTTATTATGCCTTGTCTTGCGGCATTCATTTGAGTTGTGTAATCCATATTTTCTCTCCTTAATTTAGATTTAAAATATAATTACTTGCAAGTATTTTTAACTAGTTAAATTTAAATATTGAAAACTTATATAGGTGGAGATTTCCTTGGGAAGTGATTTTATTTTAATAAATTATTGTAGAAATTTTGTATAAAAAAATCGTACAAATAATGTACGATTAAGATTCAAATTAATGTATGCTGATACAATAATATAAACTCCCTTATCGGCATTATCCGGTAGGTTCTGAGGGTTTAGAAAAAATTCAGTCTCAGCAAAAGCTCCCCTGTATATATTTCAATTATAATTCTATGGTAACATATGGAAAAGTAAAATTCAATATAAAATATTATAAATATGAGTTTAATAAATAATATAGTTATATTATATTGTGGATAAAATGATGGATATAAAGTTTCAGTTTGAGAAACTTTTTTTACAAAAGTAGCTTTTGACTCCATTGTTGAAGTCCGACTTAGAACATATAATTTAAGTATAAAGAGAGGTGGAGAATATGAATGAAATTAATATAGGAAAAAATATAACAAAATTTAGACGAAGCAAAGGAATTACGCAAGATGAACTTGCGAGTTATATAGGTGTATCAAAATCATCAGTTTCAAAATGGGAAAATAGTATAACATATCCAGATATTATGTTACTTCCACAATTGGCAACTTTATTTAACATATCTTTAGATGAACTTATGGGATATGAGCCACAGCTTATAAAAGAAGATATCCAAAAGATTTATTTTGAATTAGCACAAGAATTTGCACAAAACGATTCCAATGAGGTTTTGAAAAAATGTGAGGAGTATATAAAGAAATATTATTCTTGTTTTGAATTTTTAAAACAAATGGTAGTGATATATTTAAACCACTATATATTATTTGAAAATAAAGATGAAATTCTAAACAGAGCAAGAGAATTATGTATAAGAATAAGAGAAGAGAGCGATAATCCTCAATTAATAAAGGAGGCAATAAGTTTAGAATCACTTTCTTTAATTATGGCTAATAAACCATCTGAAGTTTTAGAAATATTGGGTGAGGATGTAAAAGTATTTAGCCAAGATGCCGAGCTTATAAGCATGAGTTTTCAATTATTAGGAAATATAAACAAAGCTAGTGAGATAACTCAAATTTGTATGTATCAACATCTTATTGGGATGGTGGGAAATATAGCGCAACAAATTATGCTAAATATAAATAATTTAGATGTAGTTGAAGAATGTTTTAAAAGAGGTCTTGGAATATGTGAATTGTTCAAATTAGATGAAATTCATCCAAATGTTGCAGTAAACTTATATCTTGCAACAGCCCAAGCATATGCAACTCATAAACAGAATGAAAAGGCGTTGGAGTTAATACAAAAATATACAGATGTATGTATAAAACATATATACAATTTTGAGCTTAGGGGTGATAAATTCTTCGATAAGATTGATAAATGGTTAGAAGAATTAGATTTAGGTGTAAATGCTGGATTATCTTTTATTGCACTTGTAGCACTTTGTTTAGGTGTAAATGCTCCGAGAAGTCAAAAGTTAATAAAACAAAGTGCTACAAGTGCAATAAAAGATAATCCAGCATTTGTTGAATTAAAAGATGAATACAAATTTAAATCATGTATACTCGCATTAGAAAGTAATTAAATAGGAGGTAAGGATATGGATAATCAATTAGCTTTATTATTACCAGTTATTATATTGGAATTTATACTTGCGATAACTGCATTAATACATGTTATAAAACATCCAAACTACAGATTTGGGAACAAGTTTATATGGATATTAGTAGTTTTATTCATTCAAATTATAGGACCGATATTCTATTTTATATTCGGTAGAGGTGAGGAATAATGAGTATACTACAAATTCAAGGATTGTATAAAAAATTTGGCCAAAACAACATAATAAATGGACTCGATTTGGAAGTAAAAGAGAATACAATCTTTGGATTTATTGGAGAAAATGGAGCTGGAAAAACGACTACGATGAAGATGATACTTGGGTTTTTGAAACAAGACAGTGGAGTTATAAAAGTTTGTGGAGAAGAAGTCAAGTTTGGTGAAACAAAAACAAATAAGTTTATAGGATATCTTCCAGATGTTCCAAAATACTACGGATATATGACCCCACTTGAATATCTAAAATTATGTGGCGAAATTACAAATATGAAAAAGGACGATATAAAGAAAAAGAGTGAAGAATTATTAGAACTTGTAGGTATTAGTGATTATAAAAAACGAAAAATATCAAAGTTTTCAAGAGGGATGAAACAAAGACTTGGGATTGCACAGGCACTTTTAAACGAACCGAAACTTCTTATATGTGACGAACCGACATCAGCATT
>ERZ825159.3815-NODE-3815-length-10333-cov-14.759194_pt1 | contig 10333 bp, 8 predicted proteins | sample MGYA00519932_ERZ825159 | MGnify/ENA primary metagenome ERZ825159 (study PRJEB31778, sample SAMEA3449191) | human gut metagenome | biome: human gut; feature: human-associated habitat; material: faeces | place: United Kingdom | collected 2010/2012 ...
CCCGAATCTTTTTCGAGTCGACCTCGCCCTTGGAAAGCAAGACAACCGTCTCAACATGCTCATCATTGTCCAAACAAATATCCATATTCTCCTCAATAATCGGGAGCTTGAATTTGATAGACTTTATCCACTGACCATTGGACTGACGTTCGTTATAAATCTGAATCTCGGAAACAAGTGCTTCAATGAGCTGTCGTTTTTCGGCATCATTCATTACAGCATACAGCCTTTCAAAACAGATCAGCACCTTGTAGATATTGTCGCTTGTCAGCTTTTCAGATTCAACGGACTGTTTCTTTGCTCTTGCGGAAATAAGCTGATTTTCAACAGCTTCTATCTTATCATACATCTTGTAAAGACGATCGTCAAGATCGGCTTTTCTGTTTATATAGTGCTTATCATCGGGGTCAAGGGAATCTATCTCTTCAATGATCTTCGACTTAACCGAATATGCTTGCCTTAGCTGCTTTTCATAGTTTGCAAGCTCCTGTTCAATAGCGGCCGTATCGACCTGCATATTGATCTTGTCCTGCATCATTGACGCAAATTTTGGATTGCGTACTAATTTAATTATAATCTCTGAAACAGAATTGTCAAGCAAATCTTCATTGATCTGCTTCTTATAGTCACACTTATATCCGTGGAGCATAGTGCGGTGCTTACAGCCATAGTAGTAAAAATCTTTGTATTTAGTGCCGTCTTTCTTATGTTTAACGCTTTTGTTGCCGTACATTCCCACACCGCATACAGGACATTTCACAATGCCCGAAAGAAGATGAATTTTTGTATCTTTGCCTGTGTTCACACGTTCGTATTTCTTTGATTGTGCAAGCAGCTTTACCTGTGCCGACTGCCAGAGTTCTTCCGAAACGATAGGTTCATGGATTCCGTCTGCAAGCAGAAAGTTGTCCTGTTCCACAAGATGATAATCATTTCTTGTTCCGTGTATTTTCTCCGTTTTTCTGCGGCCATAGGCGATCTTACCGCAATAGACGGGATTTTTCAGTATCTTGCGGATAAGAGATGCATCAAAAAGCGGAGTCTTTCCATTCTGTCTGATGATCTTGTGAATACCGTGATCTTCAAGATATTTGGTTATCCCGTTTGCACCCATATCGGTACTTACATATTGCTCAAAGATGATACGGATTGCCTCAGCTTCCTCTTCGTTGATAATCAGCTCGCCGTTTACAAGCTTGTAGCCGTATGGAGCAAATCCGCCGTTCCATTTGCCTTCACGGGCTTTCTGAATACGTCCTTCCATTGTCTGAACACGGATATTTTCTCTTTCAATTTCAGCAACAGCAGATAATACCGATATCATCAGTTTGCCTGCGTCCTTTGAAGAATCAATGCCGTCCTCAACGCAGACAAGGTTCACACCAAAATCCTGCATGATCTGCAATGTTGAAAGTACATCAGCCGCATTTCTTCCAAAACGTGAGAGCTTGAATACCAGTACGTAGGATACACCGTCCTTGCCTGATTTTATATCGTCCATCATCTGACTGAACTGTAATCTGCCTTCAATGGACTTTCCAGATTTGCCCGCATCTTCATATTCTCCGACAATTTCATAGCCGTTATAGTCGGCAAAAGCTTTCATTCGTGATTTCTGAGCATCTAAAGAGTAACCGTCGATCTGCATTGCGGTTGAAACTCTTGTGTATGTATAGACCTTTGTTGCCATATTGCAAAACTCATCTCCAATTTATACATCAGGTTTGGACAAATATCTCACGAATATTATATCACGCACTATCAAGTTTGTCAACAGTCAGTTCTGCGTCTGTATGTTCATTACTTCTGTCATTGGAATCATTATTAGATGTAGGTATATCATCAAAGGAAAGTTCTGCGGCGTGTTTCTCAATCAATTCAGCTAAAAGATTTGCAAAACCGTCCCATACATCTGTCATTGACATTCTCCTTTCTTTGTTGTTTCTTTTGTTCGTGTTTTTTATCTTTTTTTAATGATACCATAACTTGAATCCTTTCGATTGACGCCATTTTGACCAGCATTTGACATCATAATCATATTTCTATTGAACAATGCTGTAATTTGTGTTATACTGAAAGAAAAGTCACGAAAGGAACCGCCATGCGCAGAGTGGATTTCAGCACAGTAATAAGCATCATCATCGAAAACTGCCGTGAGAATATGCACATTTCCAAGAACAGAGAACGTGCATTCACGCAAACCGACCTCATAACGGGAATATTCTCCGGATATTATGACAGCTGCGATGATAAAGTTTTTGAAAGCTCCTCAATATCACGCTGGATAAAAGGCAGCCGTCCTGTTCCTGCCGACCTCATAAATTTTTATCGAGATAACGGCTGTGAAAGTATCGGATATGATTTTCAGGATAACTGTGTTGATGTGGTTTATGATTTAAGCAACCTCTGCAATGAGCTTGTAACTCTTGTATCAAACGACTATTCTCTTTCCGAAGAAAAGAAAGCGAAAACTCTTACAGAAATTGATACCACAGATGAATCCGAAGTCTGCCGTTTTATCGGAAATGTGATTTTTGCAGCTATTGACAGACCTTTCATTCCTGCGGATAAAGCAATGCTGCCAACCTCTGCGGTTACTGCTTCGGAGTGTGTATTTGGTGCAGAAGTCCCCGCACCTTGCAGATATTTCTGCGGACGTGATACGGAGCTTGACGAACTTCATACGGCTTTGCAGGAACACAGCAAGGTTTTCATAAAAGGCTTCGCAGGCATAGGCAAAAGTGAATTTGCCAAAGCATACGCAAAGAACTTCAAGAAAGAATACCGAAATATTCTGTATTTCAATTACCACGGCAGTCTGAATGAAATGATAACCAATATGGATTTTGCAGGTGATAACCTTTCTGATGATGAACACACCAGATTTACAAAGCATATCCGCCTTCTGAAAAGTCTGCGCAGAGGTTCGCTCATCATAATTGATAACTTCAATACTGCAAATGACAGCTTTCTAAGTACACTTATCAATTATGGCTGTAAAATGCTGTTCACCACTCGAAGCAACATTGATTGCGGATATATTTTCAGCCTTGATGTTATCGGAAATCCCGAAGATTTGTATCAGCTCGTAAGTAAATACTATTCCTATGCCAAGGAAAACAAAGCCGTTATCAATGACCTTATTGAAACTGTTCATCATCACACTCTGTCCATTGAGATGACAGCAAAGCTTCTTGAAAAAGGTCTGCATACTCCCGAAGAAATTCTCGAACATCTCAGACAGAACAGTGCCGACCCCGAATCAGCCGATAAAATAAAAATCAGCAAGGACGGCGTAAATACAAGAGAAACATACTATAATCATATCCGTTCGCTTTTCTCACTGTATCTGCTTGATGAGGGCTATCAGAACATAATGCGGAATATGATTTTCTTTGATGAAATCCGCATCAGATATTTTGCTAAAATACTTGAACTAAATGATACGAACGGGATAAACGAGCTGTGTGAGCTTGGTTTCATTGAAAATATCCACGCTGACCTCATTTCATTGCACCCAATGATTCGAGATATTGTTTTGCTTGATCTGAAACCGACATTTAAGAATTGTGATACCATTATCACCAATCTGAAAAGCAAATTACAAATCATTGGCATTGAGCTGTCCGACTCTGCGACTATCATTTCGGCAATCGGAAATGTAATGAAATATATCGGCAGCACCGACAGCAATTCATATCTGAGTTTTCTCGAAGCCGCATACATATTTCTTGACAACTACCACGAGTATAACCTCATGGAACACATCGTTTTTGAAGCCGAAAATCTTCTTTCCAATGAAAGACTTGGTACTGTCAATGATCATGCATTGCTTCTGAATAACAAAGCAATGCTGCCTATGAACAGAAATGATAAGCCTGCAAAATCTATCAGTATGATGAATAAGGCTTTGTCTGTGTGCGATGAAAAATCAAATCCGGTTCTGTTTGCAAACATAAATATGAATCTAGGCTTGCTTTACATCGAAAACAAGGAAACCGAACGTGGCTTAGAGTTTATGGATAAGGCATACCTTTTCATTAAGCTGACACGAGCCTATAATAATGATTTCATCACCATTACAAGAAACTATGCAGCAACACTTTCCGAAAACGGCAGAGTAACCAAGGCTATTGAAGTCCTCAAAGAATGCGAGTTTGCGACAGAAGGCTGCTGCTCCAATAATCATGCGGCATTGCTTTATGACCTCGGAGCCGCATATATTCTTTCGGGAAATTATCCCAAAGCGGTAAAAAAATACAATCTTGCTTTTACGGAATATTCTGCCCTCGGCTGTACTGATGAGCTTACTGCAAGGAAAATTGCGGCAGCACAACAGATGCAGAGATACGGATATGAATATCCAAAGGAATGGGAAACGGACTATCTTGAATGACCATAACTCCTGCGTCTTGCCCGTTCCTGTCTTTCCCACTCTTCCTGCTTTTCAAGCTCAAGCAGATATTCCATTTCTGCCCGGCGCTGTTTTTCTGCTTTGATCTCTGCAAGATAGTCAAGCTCTGCATTGCGAATTTCTGTGGCTTCAGGATTCTTAGCATATGTACCGTCTTCTTGAAGCTCATATCCCTGATGATACATTTCAATCTGCTTACGCAAATGCTCCTGCTTGCGGATACGGTCAAAATCAGTTTCAAGAGTTCTTTCAAGTAATTCCTGACCGTTCCATGCACGATAATAATCCGAATTGGCTTTCTTCAGCTCAGCATATACGCTGTCAATTCCACGAAGATCACTCTGTATCTGATCTATCTGTTTTTGCACCCAATCGGGATCACCGTAATTACCACGACCGAGAAAAGCATTGGGCAGAAATTTTCGATATAATTCTTCAAGCCGTTTCTGTTCAATGTTCGTTCTGTCGGTTTTGTTGACAAGATAATGATATTCATTACCGAATTTTTTTAGCTGTTCAAGCAGTTTTTTCTCCTTGCAAAGATAATCATAACGATAGTAAAGCTTTTCTGCTTTCGCTTTTGCTTTGTCTACAACCGCTTTCATATCATCAACAGAATGAATGTGATTATCGTGTACGTAATTCAGCAGCTCCATTGTTCTTCTGACCTCTGCATAAGAAATATTCGATGAAACGGAACGTGAACGATAAAGTTCGATTTGTTTTTCACGAACAGTAACAGCGTAATCAACCTGAACACCAAGAAACGCACTTATCTTTATTCCGGCAAATTCATTCTGCTTGTTTGCAATTCTCGTTTGAAGCATTTCCATTGAATAACCATAACCAAGTTTGGCTACTGAACACCCGTATTTCACATTCGCAGGCTTAGCGATCATTCGCTTTTCATTGGTGAAAACATAACCGCACTCACGCATTTTTTCGATAAGCGAGGCAATATCGGAGACATCATCACGAACTATCAGCCTGTCGATTGCATCAGCCATTTTCACTTTCCATGAGCAGCCTTTTTTACGGGAATCCCACTCCTTGTATTTTATGGAACTGTGCTTTTTCGGATTTTTGATTATGCTCAATCCATGCTCAAGACAAATCCTGTCGGAAACCTCTTTCGCAAGATTATATGTGTACTGATCTCCGAACCAGCGGTTGCCTTTTACATCATAAGCACAAACGGCTATGTGATTATGACAATGCCCGGTGTTGGTATGCGTTGAAACAATAACCGGACGATTTTCACCAAACATTGCCTTAGCCCACTCCACCCCGATTTGATGAGCCAATTCGGGAGAAACTGACTCATCAAAGGACTGAATGTAGGAGTGAATACGCACACTTTCTTTTTTGCCTTTAATTCGGTTATCAAACTTGTCCTTGGCAAACGCTTCATAAATTTCCTTAAAGTCCTCACATACAGCAGCGTAATCATTGGTACAGCAAATTGCGGTGCTGTATTTCATATCCTCGTTTTTGCCGGGGTTAAGAATGTATTTCAGATGCGCCCTCGGTGTTGTGTGAATCGCTGTGTGCTTTATGTAAGCCAAACTACACCTCCTGACTTTTCAGCGGAGAGATATAGCTATGAAATTCCTCGGAGATTTTTGCGATCTCCCGACGGAGCGAATCTATATCTCCCTTGAAAACTGACTTTTCGAAATTAACCACCACAGCGATCTGGTTAATGTTTGTTCCAATAGAACGCATAAGCTGGTTGAAGCGGTAAATGTTTTCGGTGTCATACAGAATGATTTTGCCGTTCAAAGCCATATCACGGAGAAAATCGCTGACTGTCATATTGGAATCGGCAGCTTTTTTCTTTATAGCCGACAGTTCATCTGCCGACACCCTTATTTTTATATAGTTATCTCTGTTCATAAAACTCCTTTCGCTATGGGATTTTGTTCCCACAAAATCAATGCTTGCTAAATCTACCTTAAATTCTCCGTGGTTGAAAGGACTTGATTTTCTCCTGATGCGAATATCCTTTCTCCCACAGAGAACAGCTAAAATTTACGGATTCTTTCTAAAAATTTTGGGTACAGCTTCTAACCTTTCCGTAAGAAGCCTGTTGTCCTCGTTCAGCTCAGAAATACGCTTTTCAAGCTCACAGATTTTCTGTTCAGAGGTGTGGCGTTCTGTTTCAAACTTCTCTGAAAGCTCGTTGATCTCCTTATTTTTTTCAGATAAGTCGCTTTTAAGGCGGTCTATTTCGTCAGTCAGCTTTTCATTATCCACAAGAGCCTTAGAAAGCTGCTTATCCGTCTGCTCTGCAATGGTTTCAGCCGAATACAGCTTGTCTTTTAAGTCGTTATTTTCACGGACAATGCCCTCGCATTCCTCAATAGCCTGAATGACCTTTACCCGAGTCGGAAGAAGCAAATCAACTGCAAAATCATCAATTTCCATACTTTTGCCATTACTGCGAATAATATGACCTTCAAGCTCGGAGTGTTTATGATGTGCTATTTTTTTATACACCGTCTGAAATTTCTGATCGTACTTTTCGCAATATTCCTTGATAGTCATAGCATCAGCCTCCGATAAAATCCATGTCGATGTCATCATCGTCAAGAGTAGTTACAGATTCTTCTACAGATTCGTTTTTAGGCTCTACCGCAGTGAGATTGCCCCAAACAATAGATGAAAACAGTTTAGGAATCTCCGTTTCCAGAGTTGTACGAATGGTAGCAATAATATCTTTCATATCTGCTTTAAAAATCGTTTCTGCTGTGTTTTTGTCCGCACCGCTGATAACAGAATACAAAATGGTTTTTATCGCATTATTTACTGTATGATATTTTTTCTTATCTATATTTGAAAGATAATCTGCCACTTCTTTGTCTTTGGGATTTTCAAGAGAGAGCCTGAGAGTAATTCTTTTCATCTGCCTCATTAGTCAGCCCTCTTTTCCAAAGCTTTGAGTGATTTTAATGCAAACTGCTGATAGTCTTTAGCCGTAGCGCAGATATCATCAATGAAAATTACCCTGTCCGAGCAATAATTTCCGAAACGTCTGATAAGCTTAACACCGCCGCCGCAAACATACAGCTTCATAAAATCGGGATCATATTCACATCTGTAAAGAGCGTCGAAAATCTTACGGCAATATTTTTCGGCTTCTTTACGGAAAATATTTTTGTAATTGTCGGAAATGTTGGTATCTCCGTTTCGGATAAAATGCTCAACCACTTCTGGATCAATTTTCTTGCCGTATGCAGCCATAACAGCTTTCTGCACGGCTATCACATACTGATTCACACCAAGCTTTTCGGTGACACATTTTTCTTCAATTGGCTTTTTGTTGTTTATCTGCAAAATGTTCGCCGTACCGTTTCCGATATCAATGACCATGTTCACACCTGTCATATTGTGAAGATACTCCGTGACCGCCGCATATCCCTGTGGATAAACGAAACAGCCGACTATGGTGAGATGATAATGAACGTTATTGTACTTGCAGTCAATAATGGGATCGTTCATAAAATACTCTTTTGTGCTTTCACGCTGAGCCGTAAGCATTGCAGTGAGACAGCCGACCGCAAGATATATGTTGCCCTCATAGAATCCGCAGTTTCTGCATTCGTCACAAATTGCGACAATGGTCAGAAGGCGAAATTCTTTGTCAACGGTTTTGTCGGGAATATACTCCTTGTGACCCTTGCCAATGCGGTAATACATTTCTCCGATATGAAGTATCTTGCCCTCAAATGCAGGCTTGGTCTTGTATGCTGCGATTCCCGTGGGGAAAGAGTGCAGTGAGTTTTTTATATTCCCGTAGCCAGTATCTACGGGAACAATGATAGAATTATTGTAAGGGATTATGCTGTTTTCTCCTCCTTTGCCGCTTCTGCGACCTTTGATTTTAACATTCTGATGATAAGCTCTTCCGCTGTTACGGTTGCCTGTGCGTCGGCAAATGAATTTACCACAAATGCTGTCTTTCCAATAGTAATGCTGTATGAAGCCCCATTGGGCTTGTAGGTTCTTTCCTGCATTTTGCACCTCCGCTTTTGTCATATATATTGTATTCTTTAAGAGTCACATTCGGCCGAAAATGAGCATCTTGCGGATAATGGTGTCATTTAAATCGGAAATGACCTCCCTTATCCTGATTTCAATTCTATCACAAAGGAAAATTCTCTGATTGACGTCTTTTTGACAGGGATTTGACGTCGCACAGGTGTCATTTTTCGGATTTTGATGTCATTTCAACGAAAATGATGTCACTTTTTATATATGGTCATAAAAAACGAAGCTCAAAAGGCTGCAATTGCCTTCAGAGCTTCGTTTTTTGTGGATATTCGGTTGTTAAGACGCATTTGCGTGATTATCAACTTGGGAGAATATTTTTTCAACCTGAGAGAATTGCAAGTGTATTCAACTCAGGAGAATTACGCATGATTTTAGCAAGCATTGATTTTGTGGGTACACCCCACGCCAATCCATTATTGTAAACAAAATTATATAGATCATCCATTTCATTTTTTTGTTCTTGACATTGAGCATCTATCGTTTTATAATTTATATATAAGTAACAATCAAATCAAAAGGAGTGAAAAAATGCTAAATTACGGAAACTTAAATGATGTTGAATTTGAATACCTGTGCCAAGATATTATGTCGAAAATTCTAAATGTTGATCTCCAGCGATTTGGTTCGGGACGTGATGGTGGAGTAGATTTGACTGATAATTCTTCTACATATAATATAGTTGTTCAGGCAAAGCACTATGTTAAAACATCGGTTTCAGGATTATTATCCAGACTTCGTAATGAGGTAGCAAAGATTAAAAAATTAAGTCCAAATCAATATTATGTATGCTGTTCAAAGGAATTAACAGCTGAAAATAAATCTGAAATATACAATTATTTTTCAGATTATATGGCTTCGCCTGCTAACATCATAACGTTAATTGAGATTGATGATTTTCTTGCAAAGCCTGAAAATAAAGAGATCCTTATGAAGCATTTCAAGTTATGGCTTGATTCCACTAACATATTATCTGAAATATTTACGAGCAATATTTTCATTGACTGTGAGGCACTACTATACAACATTGAAGAAGAACAAAAAACTGTTTGTTAAAACATCTGCATTTGATGAAGCCCTTCGTTGTCTTGAAAAAAATAATGCCCTGATAATTCTTGGTGATCCCGGAGTTGGAAAAACAACAATTTCTAAAATGCTGATATTACACTATTCCGCCTTAGGGTATAGAATTAGATATACATCTGATGTTACTGACCTTGCAGAATTGAAGAAATCTTTATCTGAAAGATCGGTTAAGGAAGTTATACTTCTTGATGATTGCTTCGGACAAGCTTATTTTGATATGAAGTCAACACAGGAAACTGAACTTCTGGCACTTATTAGATACATAAAAACCTGTAAAGAAAAAATTATTCTTATGAACTCACGAGTTACAATATATAATGATGTATCAAATCGTTCAACGGAACTCACATCTTCATTTAGCAGTAATCAATGCAAGGTGTACCAAATTGATTTGAATCATATGCCGTTACTTGAAAAAGCCAAAATACTGTATAATCATATGTATTTCAATAATGTCCCTGATGAATACAGAGCAATAATTAAATCCGATAGAAATTATTGGAAGATTATTAAGCATGATAATTATAATCCACGAATTATAGAATATTTATGCAATCCTCAACTAATAAGCCGTATCCCGAAAGAACAGTACCTAAGTCATATTATTGAAACCTTAAATAATCCGCAGAAGGTATGGCAAAACGAATACGAACAAAGATTAAGTAAAATTGATCGAATTCTGGTTACTACATTGTATTCGTTAAGCAATAATTTTGCCAGACTTGATTTAGAGCGTATCTGAAAACTCAAAAGAGTTGTATCATTTAGACAAAAGCCAAATGG
>ERZ825159.3816-NODE-3816-length-10320-cov-3.943595_pt1 | contig 10320 bp, 5 predicted proteins | sample MGYA00519932_ERZ825159 | MGnify/ENA primary metagenome ERZ825159 (study PRJEB31778, sample SAMEA3449191) | human gut metagenome | biome: human gut; feature: human-associated habitat; material: faeces | place: United Kingdom | collected 2010/2012 ...
TGATGGATGAAAAAGAAATTGCACACCTAAGCGAAGATGGGCAGTCTCTTTGCGCAAATGAGGACGTGCCGCAGTACAGCCTCCCACTGAACCTTTTCATCGGTGACAAACGTGAAGTTCCATTGGTTGATGTGGTGGTTTGGGCAAAGAAACGAATCTTTCCGAAAAATCGGATGGACTGCAAGGAAATCCTGAAAATGATGGGCCTGCCTGATTACAATGCTTGGGAAATCGTCAAACGCACCAACGCCTGCCTAATGGAAGACCCCTATTGGCTGCGATTCAGCGAGGATGAAACCTTTGAGGACACCACGCGCGGACGAGCCAGAAGAATTATGAACGAAAATCAAAAGAGCAGCTGATACCAAAAAGCCAAACCTCACCGTACATCCTGTACAGCTTGAGGTTTGGCTTTTCTCTTATCATCCTTCACCAGCGCGAGCGATGGTTGATTATTTTATCAGCTTAATCCAGAGAGTGACCGCATTACAAGGTCGATGTCCTGATTTTCAAGTTCCTGAATGATATGCAGGTAGGTTTTCTGCGTGGTTGTCATGCTGGAATGCCCCAGCCTCCTTGCTACGCTTGCAATGGATACCCCTGCAAACAAAAGCACCGAAGCGTGGGTATGCCGCAGACCATGTACCGAGATGACCGGGATCTTGGCCCGGTCGCAGTGCCGTTCCAGAACATCGTTAACAGTGGAATTGTAGGCGTGTTCCTTGAACACGAAAATCGGCTTATCTTCAGGAACGTCTTTTACCAGTGCTGCGAACTGAATCACCGTCTGCCAGTCAATTTGAATTTTACGTACAGACGATTTATTTTTTGTTGGCAGAAATCCGCCGTTTCCTTTATAATCCCACGTTTTGTTGATGGACAGCATCTGATGGGCAAAATCAAAATCCGCAGGAGTGATCGCCAATGCTTCGGAAAAGCGGATGCCGGTTTTGGCAATCAGCAAAATCATCCAGTCCCAGTTGAGTTTTCCCTGTAGATCCAAGTCGCTCAACAAAAGATGCAGTTCAAACTGGTTCAGGTATTTCACCTTTTTAGGCACCGGGGGCTTGCCTTTGATGATCGCTTTTCGGGTTGGGTCTTTCACGATCAGTCCATCATCCACAGCATCCATGATGGCGCCTTTCAGTTGATGGTGGAAGTCCATCGTGGTCTGACGCTCGTGGCCTACGGCATAATCGTTCAAAAGCTGCTGATAGGTCACTCTGGAAACCTCACAGAGTTTCAAAGTAGGAGCGAGTTTTTTTACCCAAGAAAGGGTCATTTTGTACTTATCCAATGTAACCGGGCGAACTGCACCCTCTTTGTATACAGCAACCCACTGCTCATAATAATCGCAGAACAGGTTGTTTTCATTCATTTCGTTTAACACGTTTTACCTCCAAAATCGGTTTTATATGCTCACGCTGATGAAGGGTGATAAGGGTGTCGAGATGCTTAAAAAATTTCGCGATCCAGTCTTGCTCTTCTTTTTTGGGGAGCTGAACGGTCACTTCTGTATACTCGCTGTAAGCAATATTAAGAAGTCCGTCCATTCGAGCACCAGAAGATACTATTTTTCGCAATTGATTTTCAACATTTGCACCGTTCAGCTCAATAGATAAAAATTCAGGATTGCTTTTCTCTACTGAGAAGCAATGATAAACAAAGGGAATACGCGCTTTTTCAACTGTTGTCAATGCAAAGCAGGAACCATACGGACGCAACTTGGATGCTCCGTGGTTATATGCCAGCTCGCCACGTTCCAAAAGAATATACTTCTTTAGGCTCTCGCCGGCATTATTAAAGGCATACCTATCAGACTGCTCTATAAATCCGTTGCCCGCCGTTATCATCATAATTGGTGCATCAGATGCAGGGTCATTTCTGACTACCTCTTTTGCAATTTCACCCAGCTTACGCTGTTCCCAAGTAGGTGTGTTTTGGGATTTTGGCGCGAAAAAAGAGCCGAGGACACGCCTCGGCTCTTGGTCAGCAGGGTGATTTTGCACCCATTTTATGATTCTTTTGGCATTTTCAAATCAAATCCGCCACTTACGATGAACTCGCGCAAGAGTTTATCATACTTGACAGGCACCTTGGGCGGAATAAGCTTTGTACCCTCGATTGCTTCAAAATATGCCTTTGCTTTTGCCTTATCTACGGTGGCTTTCAGGTCATCAAAACGGCCAAACTCGTTAATGTTGGCTTCGGTGATGTTTGCACGCATGAATGCCCGCAGCTTCTTTTCGTCCAAGCCGAAAACTTCAGCTACTTTGTGGATCTGGTCGTTCTGCTTTTGGGCGATGTACTCGGCAATATACTCCCGCAAGGTCTTTCCCGGCTGCGGGACAACTGCCCCGCTCTGAATGTCGTGCAGGAAAATATTCGCATATTTCTGTTCTTCCTGCGAGAGGGTGGCAAAGGTCTTGTGCAGCTCCGTTTCGGCCTGATGAATGGCTTCTGCTTCTGCACCCTCCTGATAGAAAATTTTCAGGTACTTTTCAAAGCGGGAGTTCATATAGTCCGTGTCGATGTCAGCAGTATCAATGGTGGTCAGATAGCTGTTCACCGCATAGGGAACGTCATCGTCCGGGTCATTTTCACCGCCATCTGGATTCGGCGTGAACAACTCTTTATAGCGGAGTGCCAAAACTTTGAACGCTCTCTCGTCAAAGTCTGCATGAAGTTCTGTTTTCTCATCTGTATCCTCATTGACGATCACAATAGGCTTATCCCACTTGAAGCCCTGCACCTTGGCTGCTTCCAGATTTTCGTTGAAGGACTGGAACAGGTCGGCAAACTTTTTGCGCTCTGCCATATCCGCAGGGATCTGCGAAAACTCTTCAATGCCCGCCGACACAAACAGATCTTTGATCTCCGCATAGAGGGCATTCAGTTTTTCCACGTTCTTGTCTAGTTTATCTACAAACAGGCCAAACGGTTTATCGCCGGAATACTCTTTTACCGCATCTGCGATGTTTTTCTCCATCGTGTGCGGACGGCGGTAATACTTGATGGTGCCAAACTGTTTGTCATCGCCAAACAGTCGGTTGGTGCGGGAGAACGCCTGAATCAGATTTTCGTATTGCAGCACCTTATCCAGATACAGCGTATTGATCCACTTGGAGTCAAAGCCTGTCAGCATCTGATCCACCACGATCAGCAGATCAAGCTGTTTTTCCGGGGTGCGCTCGATGCGCTGGTAGGGCAATTTGTGCGCCAGCCGTGCTGCAACGTCCTTTTTCATCTTGGCAAAGGTCGGAATGCTGAAGTCCTGTCCATAGCGGGCGTTATAGTCTTCTACGATCTCTTTTAGCCCTTCTTCTTTGGTGATACCTTTGCCATTGTTGTCAATGTTGGGGTCAAATAGTGCGGTGACTTTCAGCCATGGTGCAGCTTCTCTGAATCTCTTGTAATATTGGATGGCTTCCGGGATGCTGGAGGTTGCAAAAATGGCATGAAATTTGCTGTTGCGGCTCTGGGTCTGCCAGTTCTCGCAAATGTCCTCCACCACGGCTTTCTGGTGTTCTTCACCCTCATACTGGGTGTTGGGAATATAATCCTCGATGCCCTTTATCTCCTCACCGAGCGCATCTTTTCCGCCTGCCATCGGCAGATTCAGATACTTATAAAACACCTTGCTCTTCTGCAGGTCTGCCAAAGCCTCGCCCACAGAAGTGGCCTTAGCTTTTTCCAGCGCGACCGCTTTCCGCAAGTCACTGTCCTTGAAGGTCAGCACCTTGTATGGGTCAAAGCCCAGCACGTTGTGATCCCGGATGCCGTCTGCAATGCTGTACCGATGCAGTTCGTTGCCGAAAACGGTGGCGGTGGTGCTCATTTTCTTCTGGTTTTCGCCTTGGATCGGCGTACCGGTAAAACCAAAGAACAGTGCTTTCGGGAATGTATGCTTGATGGTCTGCATCATATCGCCAAAGGTGGAGCGGTGGCACTCGTCCACGATAAAAACCAACCGCTTTGCGTTGATCAGCGCAATGTCGTTGGGGTTCAGCTTGTTTTGTGCATCATCCTTGATGTTGCTCATCTTCTGGATGGAGGTGACGATCAGCGTATCGGACGGCGAAATGCTTTTCAGCTTGTCCACAAGAATATCCGTGTTCTCGGTAGCCTGCACCTCCTCGTTTTCCCCTGCAAAGTTGCGGTATTCTTTCAGGCTCTGAGTGCCCAACTCGATTCGGTCCATCAGAAAAATCACTTTGTCCGCATCCTTGGAAGATGCAATCAGTTGAGCGGACTTGAAAGAAGTCATGGTCTTGCCAGAACCTGTGGTGTGCCAGATGTAGCCGCCGCGCTGCTGGTCATTCTCCCATTTCGCCTTGGAAACGGCATCCGAAATTTTGCTGGCAGCGTAGTACTGATAGCTGCGCATCACCTTCAAAATGCCATCGGAACCATCGGCAACGGTATAAAAACCCACCAACATATGCGCCATCGGGATAGACAAAAGTGCCGTTGTAACGTCTTTCCAGTCGTTCATCGGCTCGTTGTAGAAGTCCGCCCAATGGAAATAGTAGCTGGGGTTGAATTGTCCTTCCGGGCCGGGATTGGCAAAGTAGACCGTTTCTTCCGGGTTCATGGCCACAAAAATCTGCACCAGCGAGAACAGTCCCATAAAAATGCCCTCTGCCGCGTATTTTTCAATCTGGTTGCAAGCCTGTTTGATGGAAACACCGCTCTTTTTCAGTTCCATGTGAATGACCGGCATACCATTGATGAGCAGCATCAAATCGCCGCGGCGGTCATTCAAAATTTTGGACTTGGTGGGGAACTTTGGCTGCTCTGCGATCTGGTAGCGGCTGAGTCCAGCTGCAATTTCCAGTCGGTCATAGATTTTCAGGGACACTTCTTTGCCGAAATTCAGCTTATCGTCAGGATTGTCACGCTTGATAAGCACACTTTTGCCGTTGATAAATTTATTCAGCTTCATCGGCGTTTTCGCGTTCATGACCTGTTCCATGATCTGCTGCATCTCGCCATCCGTCAGCGGATAATCGTTCAGCCGGTCAATGCCGCGGTTGTTCTCAAAAAGGATGTTCGCCCAGTTCTGGATCAGTTGCTGTTCGGTGTAGTTTTTCAGCACACCATCTTTCCAGCCGCGTTCTATCAGGAGTTTTACCACCGCCTCTTCAAAATCGGCTTCTTTTGTAAACGCCATAACGAGCTCCTTTCGACTTTGCAAAAAGCACCTCTCTGCGAAGGCTTTTCTAATTTGTACAAGCTTTTCCAGCTTACGCTGATGAAGGGTGATAAGGGTGTCAAGATTGTGGAAAAACTCAGAGATTGTTCTTTGCTCCTTGATGTCAGGAAAAACGATTTGTCCCTTGAGCGCATTTTCTGCGGATACCTTCATGTCGTTTTTTGCACCTTTGTTGACGAGTGGGTGCATATAATTATTCATTCTGGCATCCTGCTCAAAATAAATCTGGACAAATTCTGGATTGGCACTTTGTTTTGGCTTGTAAACGGCATATAACGTTGACACGATGCCATTTTTTCCTTTATTAGCTTTAATGATGCCATAAGGATTAGATTTCAGGGGTGATTTAGTGTAAACAATATCGCCGGTTTCAACCACACCATAATTGGCAACGGATGCTCCTGCAAATGAACGTCCCTGAAATTCAATCTGATTCACAATTCCAAAATCGCCCGAAACGGACAAGACATCTTCTTTGGTATATATTCCTTCAAAGTTCTTTTGACCTGAAACTTCGAGATATTCTTCCAGCTTACGCTGTTCCCAAGTAGGAGCAAATGCACACTTTCAGCAGCTATTTTCCACCGCCTACCGAATGTTCGCTGAAAATTTCACTTTCGGTTTTGCGTATTCGGCTCAAATTTTGGTTTTTGACTCCCGATAGCTTTAAAACACAGCAGTTCCAAGCGTTTGACATTGCCTTGATTTTTATTCATCAGCCTGTTTTGCATATTCTGAACGGGCAAGAGAAATTGCGTTGCTCCTTAGCCAAACAACAAACGACGATACGTCCATCTTCTGATTATGGGCAAATTGCACCACTTATTTTTATACAAACATCTTTTCAAGACAGGATTTCTTGATGTTTTGCAGCTTTTCCAACTTACGTTGATGAAGGGTGATAAGGGAGTCAATCTTTTTCAAAATCCTCCCAAGCTGTTTTTGTTCATCGATTTTAGCGGGAATCACTAGCTGCAAATTCAGAAACGTTTCCTTCGGAATATTGTACATAGAGCCACTTGTCCCGGAAGCCATCGAAGTTATTTTCTCTTTATAAGCACTGGACACCAGCATCATATACACAAAATATGTGTCCACCGTATCTTGAAATTTTAGTTTCCAGAGTCTGTCTGGAAGGAACAAATTTGGAAAATCCGTCGATACATAGCCACAAGCTCCGACACGTTCCGGTGTATTCATTCTGCTGACAATGACACTGTCTTTCTCAACAGCACATTTAACAAGCTGTTGTTCACTTTTTACAACAGGCTTACTTTCGGATGGGTTAAATCGATCATACGAAACACAACTTGTTTTTAGTACGCCTATATCTCCATCGCTAACTTCGCCTTCATCAGAGTTTACACTCTTGCCCGTCGTTATTGTTTTTGTCAGCTCAGCTAACTTACGCTGTTCCCAAGGGTCAGTAAAACCCTTGAAGCGAATTTCCGGTACAGATGCCCCATTTTTTGGGAACATCTTGTCCAGCATGGACTTTTTGATATTCACTAGCTTCTCATACTTACGCTGATGAAGGGTGATAAGGGTATCAAGCTGAGTGAAGAAAGAACCGATTTGTTTTTGCTCTGAATATACAGGCACCGATATTGTCTTTGCTAAAAGTTCATCTTTGGTTATGCCTTTAATTGATGTGCCTTGTACCGTGTTAAGTTCCGACTGCAATTTCTTATAACAAGCATAAACTGTAAAAAACGGCTCCGTATTCAACTTGCTCAACGACAAGAAATCCTGACTTGTGGAATAGGAAAACGGCATATATGCGAGTTTTCCAACACCGACGCGCGTGATAATTGCGATTGAATCTTTTGGTACAAGTTGTGTTGCAGAACTATTCAAACCGGTCTGTGTTATATACTTTCGTGGCTCCACACCCATCAGCTTGCCGTCAACGATATCCGAAGATTGTATCCACGGAATATTACCGTTCCAGAATGCTTCATTGGATGTTGTAGGCGTTCCCCCACCATAGGTTTTCTCAGCCAATTCAGAAATCTTACGCTGTTCCCAAGGGTCAGTAAAACCCTTAAACCGGAGGGCAGGTTTCTTCTCGTTATCCTGCATAATCATTCACCTCCCAGCAACTTTTTGAGTTCTGCAATGCCCTTCATGTCAAATTCATTTCCCTGCAAATCGTCCAGCAGCCCCAGCAATTCGTGCTCGGTATCGGCAATCTGGCTCTCTACGTCCTCAAAGGTGGTTTCATATTTCTTGCAGACGGCATCCACCTGCTTCACAAAATCGTCCAGAACGGCATCCGGCAGGCTGTTCAGATTTTCCATCAGGGGCAGGATCCACTTGCGATGCAGCAGGTCACGCACTTCTTCATCGGTCAGGCGTTCAATCACGCCTTTGGTACGCTGGTGGAGGGCGGCACTGTCGTCCTTGACCTGCTTTTTCAGGGTCTTTTCCTCGGCGAACAGCGCGTCCACATCTTTCAGGATGCTCAAGGTAGCTGGCTCTACCTCCCGCGCCTTGATGGCCTTTTTGACCTCAGCCGCAACAAAGGCACCATCGTTGACAAAATCCTGTTCCTTGTCCTCCTCGCTCAGTTCGTCCAGATAGCTTTCATACTCGCCTGCAATTTCGGCAAAGCGAGTCTCTTTTGCCCGCAGTGCTGCCACTTCCTCATGCATTTTAACGCTCTGCACCAGCTCAAAGGGCAGCACATGACCCACCCAGCCGTCCTGTACCTCGGCATCCTTTTTCAGCACCATGTTGGGGTCTACCTGCTTGGTTGCGGCAAAACCCTCGGTCTGGATGATTTCAAGGTCGATGGCAATTTTCTTCCAGTCGTCGTCCAAAAGCTGGTATGCTGCATAGCGGTCAACCAGTGGAATTCCTGCCAGCCGGGCAAAGATCTCCCGGCTCAGGCGTTCTTCCTCGCCGGCAGCATTCAGCTGCGTCATGCCGTCGATGAGTGCGGACTTCAAGTAGGCATCAAAGTCACCGAAAGCATTCTGGAAAGCGGTCTTGAACGCCACCACATCCGGGTGGGACAGAACAGCGTTCTTCAAATTGGCCACATTCAGACGGCAATAGGCTTCGTTGTCCGGGCTGAACAGAGCCGCTTTCAGGTGCGGGAATGCTGTCCAGTAGGCAGACAGGTCTTGCAGTTCGGCCTCGGGAATGCCGCCAAACATCGAAGCGTAAATATCCCAGCTCTCAGCCTTTTCCGAGGAATCCACATACCGGGGGATGTTCAGGTTGTAATCATTCTGGATAATCTCTGCGCGGGATACTCTGCGTGCGAACTTTTCGATTTTCTCCGGGCGTTCCTTGTAAGCATCCACAATGCGTTTGATGTCGCAGGCACGCAGCTTATTGTTTTTGCCGTCCTTCTCAAAGCCCTTAGACGCATCAATAATCAGAACGTCCGAATCCTTTTTATTCTTTCGCAGCACCATGATGATGGTGGGAATGCCTGTGCCGAAGAAAATATTGGCGGGCAGACCGATGATTGCATCAATGTTGTTGTGGTCAATCAGATTTTTGCGAATCGTACCTTCTTCACCACCACGGAACAGAACGCCGTGGGGCAGAACGATGGTCACAATACCATCATTACGGATGTGGTACAGGTCGTGCAGCAAAAAAGCATAGTCCGCCTTGCCCTTGGGCGCAAGACCGTAATCCGAAAAGCGCGGATTATTATCTTTGTCGGTCGGATTCCACGCCTGCGAATATGGGGGATTTGATACCACCGCATCCACAAACAGCGGGTCGTAGGTGTTGACCGGGTCGTTTTCTTCAAAGTACGGCCAATCTTCCTCCAGCGTATCACCGTTGCGCGTTACAATGTTGTCGGGCAGAATGCCGCGCATGACAAGGTTCATGCGGGTCAGGTTGTAGGTGTTTTCCTTCAACTCCTGTGCGTAGTATTTGATGTTGTTGCCATTGCCCATATACCGTGCGGCACACTGACCAATGTTGATCAGCAGCGAACCGGAACCGCTGGTGGGGTCGTAAATTTTGATCTCTTCCCGGTCTTTCAGGTGGTACGCCACGATTTCAGACATGAGCAGCGAAACTTCGTGCGGCGTGTAGAACTCGCCGGCCTTCTTGCCTGCGTTTGCTGCAAAGTTGCTGATCAGATATTCGTAGATAAAGCCGAGAACATCGTAATCCTGCTTGCCGTCCATGGGAATATCTTTGATGAGATAGATCAGGTCGCGAATGGCCTTTGTCCGCGCACCGGAGCTTTCACCCAGTTTAGACAGGCCGGTTTGCAGCGTAGCAAAGACACCGTCAAACACCTTTTTGTGGTGCGGGTCAATCAAACGGCTGAATGCTTGCAGTGCTACCGTCACATCATCGGCCTTGAAGTCACTGCCTTTACTGATCCATGTGGAAAACAGATTTTCATAGGCGATAAAATAGCCGACATTCTTCCGAACGGTATCCAGCGTTTCGACATCGTCTTCGGTCAAATCCGGCAGATATTCGTCTGTCCAGTCATTCTCTTTCAGCCATTTGACTTCTTTGTCCGACAGAAATTTATAAAACATGAAGCCCAGAATGTAATCCTTGTACTCGTTGGCTTCGATTTTAGAGCGCATCTTGTTGGCAGATTCCCAGATTTTCGATGCGAGTTGCTGCTTGTTCATGCTATTCCTCCCAGTGGCCTGCAATAGCGCATTTTTAGATTTTTTAATCGGACAGCCCCTCCGATTTTATGCGTGTGTTCATTGAACCAATTATACAAAAGTGCCACCCGGTTTGCAATGCGAATGAAAAGTTTCTCAATCGCATTCGCAGAACCATAACCGTGGCGAGCAGAGCCTTTGTGCGCACAAAGGCTAAATTCGCACGCAGAATTAAAATTCTGCTGTGTTCATTCGCTTGTTGGGATGCAATCCCAATCCCTGTAATCATCACAATTCCGTGATGGCTGCGCATTCCTGCGGTGTGCTGAAAGAGCGTTTTGCAAAAAGCGCGTAGCCTGCATCCATCGGATGTAGTTCAAGGGTTTGGGATTTCCCAACAAGCATTTTGCAACGCAAAATGGTCTTTGTATATACGAAGACACTGCTTGCTACGGCTATGAACGCCTTTTGAATTGCAAAATGATTTTTCAGTTGCTATAC
>ERZ825159.3829-NODE-3829-length-10275-cov-18.400978_pt1 | contig 10275 bp, 8 predicted proteins | sample MGYA00519932_ERZ825159 | MGnify/ENA primary metagenome ERZ825159 (study PRJEB31778, sample SAMEA3449191) | human gut metagenome | biome: human gut; feature: human-associated habitat; material: faeces | place: United Kingdom | collected 2010/2012 ...
TCGGGCTCCATGCCGTACATCTCTCCCACCTGCCGAACGGTGATGGCGGACTTGATCTTTTGATATAAACTCAAAATTTCTCCTTTGGTCAAAGGCTCTGGCACGGATCAATTTGATCCCTGCCACATTCAAAGCCGGTCTCCCTTGCTGCCTCCCGACAGGAAATCTTTTTGGACTCTGTGTCGGCCCCATGCAGGGCGCTCGCTCCCCCGATGGGAGGTCTTGGCGGTCTGGGCAGTTCGGACGGTCATTCTGTTCTCAAGGTCCTATAATGAAAGATATTTCAGAGGGCTTTCGCGGGAAGCCCTTAATATGTTCGCTGCTGGGGAGTTAATATGTTTTCTTTCTGTCTATAGGATAGCACCGCAATGGCCGCTGTGCCGTATATCCATAATGTCGGAAAACAGGTGCAGAAACTGCAAAATTCCACGCTTATGGACAGGAACCGCCGGAAGTGGTATACTGTGCAAAAAACATCGGAGGTGCGACCATGAACATCAAGCTGACACTGGGAGAACGGCTCAAAGACCTGCGTGTGGAGCGGAATCTGAAGCTAGAAGCTCTGGCAGAGCAGACGGGTCTGTCCAAATCGGCACTGTCGAAGTATGAGAGCGACGATGTGACCGACCTCAGCATTTATGCGGTGACAACGCTGGCTGAGTTCTATGGCGTGACCACGGACTACCTGCTGGGTGTGACGGAAAACAAAAAACGCCCAGATGCAGTCCTTTCGGACTTGCATCTGAGCGATGGCGCAGTGGACGTATTAAGGAATGGAAAATTCAATCATCGGCTGCTGTGCGAACTGATCGTGCATGAGAATTTCCGGCGGTTCATGACCGATCTGGAAATCTATGTGGATGGATATGTCAGCGCAAACATTCAAAACCTCAATGCTGGTCTGGAAGCGACCCGGCAAATGCTGAAAAAGAAGTATGCAGCAGATGAAAACGATCTATACATGAGCACCTTGAAGCTGGGGCAGATCGATGAAGATGAGTACTTTGGTCGGGTCTTGTATGACGAGTTGGTGGCTATCCTGAAGAACATCAAGACGGAACACCGCAAGGACAAGACCACTTCGGATGGTGCAATGGTCGACAACCTGATGAAGGAACTGGAGGATGCACAGAAACTTGAAGGGTCTGCGGATGAAAAGAAGATCCGAACAGCATTGAAGGCAATCGGCATCAACTACGATAAGCTGACAGAGGATGAAAGAAAGCTGATAAAGAAGATCCTTTATAAAACGGCAATGCTGAAACCGGGGACATTTGCAGGCAACCGGGGTAAGCACAGACGCTGATTATTTGCCCTGTGCCTTATAGGGGAAAAACGCTGCTGCGGCAGGACGGGAGAACGTACACCATTGGTTCCTCTGCAAGCCTGCGCTGGGTGGGCAAAGACCGTCAACTGCCACGCCCATCCGCGCATCCTTCTGCCACAGAACAGGTGCTTGCCGGAGCCTTTCGCAGCCCCTTTTCCGCATCAGCCGGAACCAAGGTGTAACACACTAGACTTTGCAAGCAAAGTTGTGTGCCAACGAGCGTTCCGCCGCTCTTTGGATTCTTCCCGGCAGGGCACTGGAAAATGGGGTGTCCTGATGAAAACGGTGGATGGTACACATTCACAAACCCCGAAAGGTGTGTTATTATAGTACCATCAATAAATGGAGGGGAGGGCGGCAGATGTTCAGCATTGCAGGGATTGACCTGTTGGAGCAGGAACTTTTGGACCATGAACGCACCCTCCTTGAGATTTTGCTTCAGGACAAGACCACCAAGAAAAACATCATCTGGGCAACCGATGATTACGCTGAACTGGGCGAACAGTACAGCTTCAAAAAAGAAATCCTGCCGGAACTGGTTACAGGCGAACAGGACGTCTGATCCAGCCCAGAGTGGAAAAAGCACTGGAGCACCAGACCAACCGCACCCGTGACAAAGCAGAGGTGTTTACCCCCAGTTGGATCTGCAACGCACAGAACAATCTGGTGGATGAGCAGTGGTTTGGCAGAAAGGATGTTTTCAACATCCAGAAGGAGATGTCGTGGAAAGCAACGGCTGACAAAATCGCTTTCCCGGACGACCGTCAGCACACATGGCAGAAATATGTGGATGCACAACGGCTGGAAATCTCCTGCGGTGAGGCTCCCTATCTGGTAAGCCGCTACGACATCGTAACGGGCAAAACCATTCCCATTTCCCAGCGAATTGGCCTGCTGGACCGCAAGCTGCGTGTTATCAGCGAAAACACGGACACCGAAGAACAGATCGACCTGTGCCTCGGATGCAAAAAGATGGCGGCATGAGGCTCTGATATTTACAGTGCCTGACTAACGTGGTACAATCATAAAAAGCAATATCCGGTGTGAGGATTTTGAATTATGAACTTGTGCTTTGACCAATCGCTTGGACTTGGATATAAAAGCAATTCACAGAAAATCCGTGTAATGAGCGAAAGCTGGGTCAATGACAATATTTTCTGCCCAGTATGTGGAAACGCTCGAATTTCAAAATTGGAAAATAACCGCCCTGTTGCAGACTTTCAGTGCCCATCCTGTGGGGAAATCTTTGAGTTGAAAAGTAAAGATGGAAGAATCGGAAGAAAAATATCGGATGGTGCATACGATACCATGATAAGTCGCATAACCAGTATGACAAATCCCGATTTGTTGGTTATGCACTACTCCTCTTTACAGGTCGTCGATTTAACGGTTGTGCCAAAATTCTTCTTTACACCTACAGTAATCGAAAAGAGAAAACCGTTATCGCCAACTGCCAGACGTGCTGGATGGGTCGGTTGCAATATTTTGTACGGTGATATTCCAGAACAAGGGCGAATCCCTATTATTGAAAATCAGAATTTCCGCAGTAAGGATCGTATCGTACAAGACTATGCAAGAATCAAGCGTCTGCAAACGGGATCTATTGAAAAGCGTGGATGGCTGTTTGATGTACTCAACTGTGTAAACGCTATCCCGACGAAAGATTTTTATCTGAAGGATATTTATGTGTTTGCAGACAAACTGAAGATTCAGCATCCCGAGAATCAAAACATTGAAGCGAAGATTCGCCAACAGATGCAATTTCTTCGGGATAAAGGGATGATTGAATTTCTGGAACGAGGTCATTACCGAAAACTTTTGTAGATCCGGCAGGAGCAAAGACGCAAGCGGGAGTGGGAGACCCGGCACGGGATTCCCGTCCTCTGCCTGCTGGGGCACAGGTGGGAGATTTCGTCCACGAGACCGATGTGCGCAGCTTTCTGGACCTGATTTCTTCGGAGAACCCGGAGAGCAACTACCCCTACTCCACGCCGGAGTACCGGGAGATGTTCCGGCATACCCTCTGGATGATTCCGGGCGTGAAAGAAGCCAGTGCCCTGAGCAGGCTGCTGAAAGACCACCCTGTGTTTGGAGCCTATAAAGTCGCTAATGTTGCAGGCGACGGCGATGCCGAAATGCCCTATGACAACGCCCTGACACTGGTAAAACAGGTCATCAAGGCGAACCGCTATACCATTACCATTTCCTGCGGCAAGCTGACCACCGGCGTGACGGTGCCGGAGTGGACGGCTGTGATGATGCTGACCGGGTCGGCAAGCACGGCTGCGTCCGGCTATATGCAGACCATCTTCCGGGTGCAGTCGGCAGGGGTGCTGGACGGCAAACAGAAGGAATGCTGCTATGTCTTTGACTTTGCCCCGGACCGTGCCCTGAACGTGATTTCTGAGGTCAACCGCATTACCAAGCGGGGTCGGACCAACGAGGAGCAGAACCGGGTGGCACTGGGCGAGTTTTTGAACTTCTGCCCGGTGATTGCGGTGGACGGCACCCAGATGACTGCATACAGCGTCTCCAAAATGATGCGGCAGATCAAGCGTCTGACGGTGGACAAGGCCATCAAGAGCGGCTTTGACGATGAATCAGTCTACAAGCAGGACACCGGCATCGTCATGGACGAGGACGATGTGCAGCTGTTCCATACCCTGTCGGACAAGCTCAGCGAGCAGAAAGCCGCCAAAAAGGAAACCAAAGTCCACATCAACCATCAGGGGCTGACGGGCGAGGAATACGAAAAGGCAGACAAGATTTCCAACAAGCCCAAGCGGGAGCGCACCAAAGAGGACGACGACCTGCTGAAAAAGCTGCAAGAGCAGAAGAAAGAGCGGGAGAAAGTCATCCGGCTGCTGCGAAATGTGTCCATCCGCCTGCCCCTGCTGATTTACGGTGCCAAGGTGGATTTGACCGAGAGCATCAAGATGGCGGACTTCATCACGCTGGTGGATGAGGAATCCTGGCAGGAGTTCATGCCCAAAACCGTGGACAAGCCCCTGTTCCGCAAGCTGCTGAAATACTACGACGAGGATGTGGTCAGCGGGGCGGGTCTGCGCATCCGCCGCATGGCAAAGGCTGCGGACGAGCTGCCGCCCACCGAGCGTGTGAAGCGCATTGCTGAGATCTTCAGCCACTTCCGCAACCCCGACAAGGAAACCGTTCTGACCCCGTGGCGGGTGGTGAACCTTCATCTGAGCAACATGGTGGGCGGTTACTGCTTCCTCAACGAGCAGTTCGATTCGCAGGAGGTTCTGGAGGAGCCTCGTCTGGTGGATCAGGGGCAGGTCACCGAGGACATCTTCCTCAACCCGGAGGCACGAATTCTGGAAATGAACTCCAAATCCGGCCTGTATCCCCTGTATATGGCATACAGCCTGTACGCCATGAAGCTGCCCGGCCCGGAGGACAAGCTGCCGCTGGAGCAGACACAGGCTCTCTGGCAGGAGACCGTGGAGCAGCAGATCTTTGTTCTGTGCAAGACCCGGATGGCAGAAAGCATCACCCGGCGGACGCTGGTGGGCTATCAGGATTGGACGGTCAACACCACCTACATTCCGCACCTGCTGGAACGGATGGAAAACGACCCGCAGCGTCTGGCAAAGAAGCTGCAGCGAACCGATACATGGGGAAAGGAGGGACAGCCCATGAAATTTGATGCCATTGTGGGCAATCCGCCGTATCAGCTGGAAACAAGTGGAGACAGCAGACAAGCTGTTCCTATCTACGATTTGTTTGTGAATACCGCGAAGTTGGTTGAACCACATTATTTGTCAATGATTATGCCTTCTCGCTGGTTTGCTGGTGGCATGGGATTAGATGACTTCCGAAACGATATGATGCATGACCATCGAATTGTGAAGCTGGTTGACTATATCAATGCAAAAGAGTGCTTTCCGCAAATTAGTATTAGCGGAGGTATTTGCTATTTCCTTTGGGATAGTAAATATGATGGAATGTGCAATTTTATCAGTGTTCGTAACGGCGACGTACACAGCTCTAATCGTGCATTAGATGAATTTCCGATTCTAGTTCGGTATAATGAAGCAATTTCTATACTGCATAAGATTGCAGCAAAAAAAGAATCTCATTTCGACGAGATTGTAAGCCCCCTTATGCCCTATGGCTTGCCGACAAACTATCGAGGCAAAACGGAAAAAGACCGTGCGGATGACCTTGCTCTTTATGCGAGCGATGGGGTGACCTACATCCATCGAGACGAAGTGAATAAAGGGACTAATAGTGTGGATAAATACAAAATTCTTATTAGTAAAACGGGTGCCGAACACGCTGGTGAGCCGGGAAAAGACGGAATGTTTAAGGTTTTAACATCGTCTATGAGAATTATCAACCCGGGCGAAGTATGCACACATTCGTATTTTGTGATTGGTGCGTATGATGATTACAGCCATGCCGAAAATACGTTGCTGTATTTGAAAACTAAATTTGTCAGGGCGTTGATTCTGCTTGCATTGACATCAATCAACTTGTCAAAGCTTGTTTTCCCGTTTGTTCCGATGCAGGACTTCAGCAAAACTTGGACGGATGAAGAACTGTATAAGAAGTATGAGCTGACGGAAGATGAGATTGCGTTTATTGAGAGTACGATTAGAGTGATGGAATAAATATAGAGGAATCTTATGCACGTTCGACCGAGAATTGTTTATAAGTATAAATCAGTATCTACGCAGACTGATTTCAATCGAGTTCTGGATACTATAAAGAACAATCATATTTATCTTCCAAAGCCTTCTATGCTGAATGACCCCATGGAAGCGAATGCTGTTGAAATAAGGCTAACATATGCAGGAGCTTCTTACACTTTTAATTGCGGAAAGATTCTTTCTCCAGTGGAGGATGAGCAAAACAAGTATCAGGTACTTTCTCTTTCTGCAATTCCGAATTCCCCTATTATGTGGGCACACTATGCCAGCGGCTATTCAGGGTGTTGTTTGGTTTATTCAACAGAGATGGCGTTTTCAAAAGTTGAACCAATAATTTATACAGATATGGTATTTCGATTAGGAGAAGAAGACCTTCCGGATGATATCAGTATGGCGAATGCGGTTAGAGAATCTCTGCGGTTTAAGCACAAGGATTGGGCATATGAAAATGAATGGAGAATAATTCGGTGCAAGGATACAGATTATTTGGAATATGAGCCATCGGAACTCTTGGGAATTATTATAGGCGAAAATATGAATCTGGATAGGCGCAAAGTGTTAGTGAAACTCTGCGAAGAGAAAAATGTTCCATGTTTTCGTACTTATACAATGAGAAGCTGGAATGAAATTGCATTTGTGCCATTCGATTTAGTAGAGTCTCTTGACGGACCCGAATCCGAATACATAACACCTAGAAGAATGGAAATATATATCCAAGAAAAGATTGATAAAGGAATGGGAATTCCCAATGAAAGGGAACTTTTTCGAGCATTAAATGAAAAAGTATTGCGAGATCAATACTACTGAGGAATAATTGCTATGAACCAGGACGAGCGAAAAAAGTTTTGGGATGTGCTGCTTACTATGCACGATGATGTACCAGAACATCTTCAGCAGTTACAGAAAACTATTATTGTTCCAAACACGCTGTGCAGATTCCGTGCGGTCAATGAGAATAGTTTAGCACAACTCCAAGAAAATAAGCTGTACTTTTCAACTGCTGATTACTATGATGATCCGTTTGATACATATTTTTATGTAAATTATAGACTTTTACAGCAAAGCACAGACGTAATGTATTCAATACTTGCGAACCCGGCACATCAAAGGGATATAAAAGATACCCTTATGGCATCTGGAATACCAAAGGAAAAGATTGATACTGCGATAGAAAAAACGCTCGCGCATCCGGTGAGTGGAAATTCATTTCGTGAATTAGTGAAAGAATCAAGAAATCGAATACTTCAAAGCCTGTATTCAATTTGTTTTTGCGAAGATCCGTTCAATGAAAATTTATGGCTCAAATATGCGGAAAATCATCATGGCTTTGTTATGGTGTATGACTTTTATGATAACTCTACCAATCTATGCGGGTATAAAGATGTTTGCAAAAATTGTGTAATAAAAAACAATTTTCCGGTGATTTATCCAGTATACTATACGGATAACAGGTATGATGCTACTCTTTATGCTATGTCACTTTTATTAGAGGATAGTATGAAACATGACCATGTTCCAATGAGCGAAGAAATTCAAAACAGGGTATGCGCTACTAAACTTTGGGAAATTGAAAAAATATCACTCAACAAAAAGTACATACACCATTATGATGATGAATGGCGAATGGTTTTGCCAACAAATTGCGCGAATCGACCATTTATAAGGCTAAAACCTAAAAGCATAATAATCGGCTTAAGAACATCTGATGAAGATGCTAAAAAAATTATTATAGCTGCACATGAAGCAGGAGTTACGGATATTCGTAAAATGTGCATAAGTATAAATGATGATTTGGAGGCTCTTCCAGTCAGGATAAGGTAATAGCAAAAATATATTTTTCAAGAAAGGAGGTCCCAACCATGACCGAACAAGCACTCCGCAAAATGATTGCTGCCGGGGAAAGCACCCGGCAGGAGTTTAAGTCGTGGGTGAAGTGCAAGGACTACCGGCAGCGGAAAGACCTTGCGGTGAAAAGTGCGGTTGCGTTGGCAAATACAAAGGGCGGCGTTCTGCTGTTTGGCGTGGAAGATGACGGCACCATTACGGGCTGCCCCAAGAGCGACCCGCAGGCACTGATGGAAGCCGTCTACGATATGACCCGGCCCAGCCTGTTTACCGAAATTGAGCCGGTGGAAACCTCTGACGGCGTGGTGCTGGTGGTGTCGGTGGAGAAATCCAATTCTCATGTTGCCACCACCGGCGGCATCTATTACAGACGGCTGGGGAATGTGACAAAGCCCGACTACCCGGCAAACGATGTGTACTCCCCTGCCGATAACCCGGATTTTTCGGCAAAGATCGTGGAGGGCGCAACCGAAAGCGACATTGACCTGCTGGAAGTGTACCGCCTGAAAGAGAAACTGCGGATTCGGGATGCAGGCTCTGCCCTGCCGGATTTGGCAGATACCACCTTTCTGGACAACCTGAACCTGATCCGCATGGACAAGGACGAAGTGCGTGTAACGGTGGCAGGGCTGCTGTTTGTGGGCAAGGCCGCGTCTATCGCCCGGTTGCTGCCGCAGGCAGAGGTGATCTACCTGCATTACAGCGATGAATCACAGACAGAATACGACAACCGCATGGATATGCAGGAGCCGGTGATCTCGATTTTGGATAAGCTGACGGAACGCATCCGCACTTATAACCACCTGACAAATGTGCAGGTGGGGCTGTTCCGGCTGGAAGTGTATGATTTCTCCGAAGCGGTTTTTCAGGAGGCTTTGCTGAATGCGCTGGCACACCGCTCCTATGAGGACATGGCACCGGTCTACGTCAAGCACTACCCCACAAAGATCGTGATTGAGAACCCCGGCGGCTTTCCGGGGGACATCAACGAAAGCAACATCATCACCCACCAATCCATTCCCCGGAACAAGCTGATCGCCATGACCCTTCAACACCTGAAGTATGTGCAGCGTTCCGGGCAGGGCGTGGACATCATGTTCCAGAGTATGCTCACCGAGGGCAAGCCCTACCCGGAGTACGCCAGCACGCCCAACTCCGTCCGGCTGACCCTTCGTAGCACGATGGAAAACCAGAACTTCGTGCGTTTCATCGCAGAGACACAGGATAAGCGGTCCAAGATGTTCACGCTGTCGGAGCTGATGATTCTGCACTATCTGCGGGAGCACCAGAAAATCACCCTGAAACAGGCGGCAAAGACGATTCAGGAAACCGATGACAATGCCCACAAGGTTCTGAACGCTCTCCGGGACGAGGGGCTTCTGGAACTCAACGGCAAGACCTATATGCTGTCCCTCAAGGTCTACGAAACGGTGAAAACCGATGTGGCCTATGTGCAGGATAAGACGGTCAGCCAGATTCAGGCGAAGGATCGGATTCTTGAATATCTGAAGCATAAGCCGTCGATCACCAACCAAAAGGTGCAGGAGCTGTGCGGCTTTACGAGGGGGCAAGCGTATCGCATTCTTCAGAGGCTTTCCGGTGAAGAGATAATCGAAGGCCGTGGACAGGGCTGTGCAAGGAAGTATTATTTGAAGGTGAAGAAAGAATGCTGAGATGCACGCCGTGCGATTGATTGCACGGGAAATCAACTGATAAAATTGTGATAAATCGTATGTTTTGAAAAATTTGTGCTGAAAAGATCGCACGGCGAATGCACGCGTGCGATCAACCGTGCGATTTCGTAGATCAATCCGCCAGTCTGCCGTGGTCGCAGCCGAGGGAAAGATAATGCTCCATCTCCCCTCTCAGCACCATCTGTGCATACTCCAAGGGCTTGTTATAGAGCAGCCAGTCCAGCTCTGCCCGCTGCGCCGGGGTGCTGCCGTACTCGTCCTCCACGGCGATGCAGTCAATGGCAATGGTGGTGCCATCCTCGAACCGGGTTTCCACCCGGCTGGTGCCCATATTGAAGCGGCGGGAAAGCAATTTCGTCATAGTCGTATCCTCCAAGACTTGATTTTTGGTGTGCGGTCACTCGAACCAATGCCGTCAAGTCGTTGTCGGATGAAGTGGTTTTTAGTTTGTCCGGGAGTAAGTGCACGGTTTCTGCACGGTTTTTGCACGGTTTCAAAACGTGCAAAGGGTGCAAATCGTTGCAAAATCGGACAAAGGGTGCAGAAATTTAAAACTCAAAACCTGCGATGCTTCGCAAAGAATTGACGATAAAACGTAACTTCCAAAAATTGAGGGAATCGCCCGGCGTGCGCTACGAATCAGTAGGCCGGGGGTTCGAGTCCCTTCCATCGCACCAAACAATGAAAATCCGAACCTTTTCTCGATAGGAGAAGGGTTCGGATTTTTTGTTTTCTT
>ERZ825159.3830-NODE-3830-length-10272-cov-4.183420_pt1 | contig 10272 bp, 11 predicted proteins | sample MGYA00519932_ERZ825159 | MGnify/ENA primary metagenome ERZ825159 (study PRJEB31778, sample SAMEA3449191) | human gut metagenome | biome: human gut; feature: human-associated habitat; material: faeces | place: United Kingdom | collected 2010/2012 ...
TAAACCGGACTTTCTCATGATATTGTGGCTTGCTGCGTTAAGTCGATAAGCATTTAAATTTATTTCCCCAGGTTTTATGCTCGTTGATGGCTGACCCAATGTCGTAGTACAGGCATATCAGTTCCCTGTTGACATTCAGCGCTGCCCTATATTGCGCACTTTGGATTTCCTGCTTGATATTCTGTACCAAATCCAAGTACTCGCCACTGTTCATCAGCATTTGCAAATCCTCCATTCTCATGAAATGAAACACACCTTTTTCTCCGGATATTTTACCATACAGCGCAAAAGAAAGCAATTGGCTTTCAACAGCACAAATGAAAAGGCTATACAAACATGTCGTGTTGTCCATAATGACAATCACTCGTGAGCGGAAGCCCGATTATTCAGGACGGCAAGCTGGTAGGCGCCGTGACCCATGTACTGGTGAACGATCCGACTACGGGGTATAGGATTTTTATTGAGAATATGCTGGACGCGGCGGCGTAAGGCAGCGGAAAGGAGAGCCAGCATGGATTTTCAGCAAATGCCCATTGGGTTCGCCATGGCGCTGGCACAGAATTCTGCGGCTATGGAAGCCTATGCGGCGCTTTCCCGTGAAGCGCAGAGCGACATTCTGACCCGGGCGCACGGTGCCCGTTCGGAGGCGGAAATGCACAGGAGCGTATCCGGAATCGTAAACGGCTGAGGGCGGGGATATCCCCGCCCTCAGTCTGCAAACGGCCAGTCCGCAGACTGACCCCAACACATTTATGCTAACATAGCGCAGGGAATATGTCAACGATAAATTGGTTAATACGCTGGAATTCTATGTTATGCAGTAAATAAAATGGTATATTTTATACAAAATTCCGAGTTGCATTTCAGGAAGGAATATGTTATTTTATAGACACAAAGAGGTGATACCAATGTACAGGTAAATCTTCTCAGAGACGACGGCTTCCCAAGGTAAATCTCCCGATCATATATGGTCTTCCCAAAATGTAAAGAAAGGAATTTTCACGGGAGGAATTCCAAATCTGTAAGGCGGAACGCCGACGTCTACTCCGCAGAAAGAGAGGTTAACCAACAGATGTTAGATACCAAGATCGCAGAGGAATGACCCTCGGCGGCTGTCGTGACAGCAGGCCGGGGGTTATTTCTATTTTCCGGTTTTCCACCTGTTGGACACGGTGCGCGCTGCCTGAAAAAATCAATGGACAGTCTGCCGTTTCTATGGTAGAATCGTCCCAGTATATCCGTCGGGAGGCACTTTTTATGCAGGGCGAATTGCCGTCGCAGCGCATTACGGAGGGCGTGATCTGGAAGCAGCTGCTTTTCTTTTTCTTTCCCATTCTGCTTGGGAGCTTTTTCCAGCAGATGTACAATACCGTGGACACCATCATCGTCGGCCGGTTCGTCGGCACCCGGGCGCTGGCGGCGGTGGGGTCTACCTCCGCACTGCTGAACCTGATGAACGGCTTTTTCATCGGACTGAGCACCGGCGCGACGGTGCTGCTGTCCCAGTTTTACGGCGCGAAAAGTAAGCAGGGCGTGCAGGATACCCTCCATACCGGCGTGGCGCTGTCGCTTGTGCTGGGCGCGGTGGTGATGACGCTGGGCTACTCCCTCGGCCCTAAAATTCTGGGGCTGATGAACACCCCGGAAAGCTGCATGGACGACGCCGTTCTGTACATAAAAATCTATTTTGCCGGCGCGATCGCCTCCATGCTCTACAACATGGGCGCGGGCATTCTCCGGGCCATGGGCGATTCCCGAAAACCTACCATGTTCCTGATGGCTGCCTGCGGGGTCAACATCGTGCTGGACATCCTGTGCGTGGTGGTGCTGAAGCTGGGCGTGGCGGGGGCCGCCATCGCGACGGTCTTCTCTCAGGTGGTCAGCGCGGGAATGGTCACGGTGGCGCTGCTCCGTCAGCCGGAAGAAACACGGCTCTCCCTGAAAAAGATCCGCTTTCAGGGCGGGCTGCTGAAACGCATCCTTTACGTTGGCGTCCCGGCGGGACTGCAATTCGTGACATTTGACCTTGCCAATCTTCTGATACAGTCCGGCATCAATTCCTTCGGGGACGTGGCGGTGGCGGCATGGACGGCATATGTTAAGACCGACAGCCTGACTTGGATGATCTCCGGCGCTTTCGGCGTATCGGTGACCACCTTTGTGGGGCAGAATTTCGGCGCGCAGAAATATGACAGGATTCGTCAGAGCGTCTGGGTCTGCATGGGTATGAGCGTGGTGCTGACGGGGGCGATGAGCGCGCTGGTCATCACGTTCCGCCCCTTCATTCTGGGAATTTACACCACCGACCCGGCGGTGATCAGGCTGGGGGTGTATGTCATGGCGTGGACGGTGCCGTTCAACGTGCTGTTCATGCCGGTGGAGGTGTTCGCCGGAGCCATGCGGGGCACCGGATGTTCGGTGCTTCCCACGGTCATCACCTGCGTATGCGTGTGCGTGTTCCGGGTGGTGTGGATCTTCACGGTGGTGAGGACGTGGCACAGGATCGAGCTGCTGGCCGTCTGTTACCCCCTGAGCTGGCTGCTGGCGGCGACGGTATTTGCGATCGTATATTTTCAGGGCGGCTGGCTGCGCAGGCGCATTGCCCAGTGCGGCATGGAACCGGAAGTACGGGTATAGGAGGAAAGAGAATGAAAATAAGATTTTTACGGCTGATTGCTCTGGTGCTGACGGCGGCGGTGCTGCTGTCCGGCTGCGGCATGGTGGACTTTGGCGAGTATTTCGGCGCTGTGCGTTCACTGGTGGATGGGAACGCCATTGTCCCCTACGAGAGCATGACCTACGAGCGCCCGGACATGACCCGGTTCCGGCAGACCCTGGACACCGCCTGCGAGGCGGCGAAGGGGGACGACGTTTCCGCCATTCTGGACGGGGTGTACGACTTTTACGACGCCTATGACTGGTTCAGCACCTACTACGCGCTGGCGGATATCCATTACTGTGCAGATCTGACGGACACCTACTGGGAGGTCGAGTACAACTACTGCACCCAGAACGCGGCCACGGTGGACGCCGCCTTACAGGAGCTTTACCGGGCGCTTGCCCAGTCCCCCGCCCGGGAGAAACTGGAGCAGGAGGAATATTTCGGCGAGGGCTTTTTTGACAGCTATGAGGATGAGGAAAGCGTCTGGGACGAGACCTTCACCGCCATGCTGGAGGAGGAAGCCCGGCTGCAAACCCGGTATTACGAGCTGTCCGCTCAGGCGGCGGACTATCAGGACGATACGCAAGGCTACTATGACGCCTGCGCGGACGGCATGGCGTCCCTTCTGGCGGAGCTGATCGCCGTCCGGCAGGAGATCGCGGAATATTGCGGCTATTCGGATTATCCCCAGTTTGCCGAGGACTTCTACTTCTACCGGGACTACACTGCCGCGGAGGAAGAGAAGCTTCTGGAGGACATCCGCCGGGAGCTGGTGCCGCTGTACCGGGAGCTGGACGCCGGCGCATGGGAGGCGACCGGTGAGTACGCTTCGGAAAGGGAGACCCTTAACTACTTAGCCACGGCGGCAGAGGGCATGGGCGGCACGGTCAAGGAAGCCCATGACCTGATGAAGACGGCGAAGCTCTACGACACCGGCTACGGGGAGAACAAGTACAATTCCTCTTTTGAGCAATACCTGACCAGCTATCAGGAGCCGTTCATCTTCATGAACGCCACGCTGACGGCCTACGACAAGCTGGTGCTTGCCCACGAGTTCGGTCACTTCTGCAATGACTATGCCAGCTACGGCAGCGCCGCCGGGGTGGATGTGCTGGAATTTTTCTCCACGGGCATGGAGTATCTGAGCCTGTGCTACGGCGGGGAAGACCTGACCCGGGCAAAAATGGCGGACAGTCTGGGCAATTACGTGGAGCAGGGGGCATATGCCAGCTTTGAGCGGCAGATGTACGGCCTGACCGGAGACGACCTTTCCGCGGAGGGGCTGTACGCGCTGTATGAGCAGGTGGTGCAGGACTTCGGCTTTGAAAGCGTGGGCTACGACCGGCGGGAGTTCGTGGACGTGACCCATTTCTATACGAACCCCATGTACGTGTTCAGCTATGTGGTCAGCAACGACGCGGCCATGCAGCTGTACCAGCTGGAACAGGAGCAGCGGGGCGCTGGCTTGGAACTGTACGAGCAGAATCTGACGACGCAGGAAACCTATTTCCTGGCCTTCCTGGACAGCGCCGGACTGGAAAGCCCTTTTGAGGCGGGAAGAATCAGCTCGGTCAAGGCAGTTTTTGAATCGGTGCTGGAGTAATTTTAACGGAACCCGCCCTTGGCTCTCCCTCTGGGAGAGCTGTCACCGAAGGTGACTGAGAGGGCATTGCAGCCTTACTTACCCTCTCCGTCCTCGCTGCGCTCGTCCACCTCTCCCAAAGGGAGAGGCAAGGGGTGCTTTGCATCTTTTTGGCGAAACGGCGCATACTGTATGCGAGGTGAGAACGCCGTGAAAGAGGACGAAAAAAAGCCGCTGTCATGGGAAGTGGCCGACCCCAAGCCCCCGGTCATCCAGTCGGGGCATATGGAGAGTCGGAAAGAGAATTGAGCAGGAAACTGCGCACAAAACCGGGAAGGGCATTGCCCTTCCCGGTTTTGTGTATGAAAGCCACGCAGAGGCAAATCGCCAAACTGGAAGTTATCGATTTCTTTGTGCGCTATATCTAACGGACAGCACAATGCTTACTGATGCGGTAATGACCTTTGCAAATACGGCGCTCCACCAAATCATGATTTGACCGCCAAACACCGGCGGCAGCATCAGCATCAACACCAGCATGATGATGGGTTCGATAAAGGTCAGAACATAGGACAGCACACTTTTTTCGGTTGCGTAGAAAGCCGCCGTGGAAACTCGTGTGATGGCGTCAAACGGAACCGACACAAGGAAGATCGGCATGACCTTTATGACCCCTGCGTTTACCTCGGCAGATGAACCGAACAGTAGTCCAATCTTTCCACGGAGCAGGTAAATCAGAATCGCACTGATTACCGCCAAAACCATGGAAAATTCATACGCCAGCGTTTTGGTTTGTTTGAGCGATTTTTCTTCGCCTGCTCCGTAGAACTGACTCATGAGCGGCTGGCTACCATCACCGACACCCTGCAAAAGAAGATAAACAATGCAGATGATATAGGAGATACAGGCATAGGTGGCGATAGCCTCCTGTCCGCCATAAGAAACCGATAATCGGTTGATGATCACAAGAGAGATATTTGGGGCAAGGGTCAAGCCAAATGGAGCAAGTCCGATTTTTAATATCTGAAATGCCGTTTCCGGGGTATCAACAGGTGCGATTTTCAGAGTGAGGTTCTTTTTGATGGCGCAATACACGAGTGCAACCGCCATGGTAACTCCCTGCCCAATAATGGTCGCCAATGCCGCACCGTACATGCCCCGTCCAAGAACCCACACAAAAGTATAGTCAAGAGCAATATTGGTAGCAAAGCCGCAGATCATAGCGATCATTGCCCACAAAGAACCGCCGTAATTACGCATAAACGGAACCAGTCCGGTGCCGAACACCTGTAAAATCGCTCCAAGGGCAATTACCTTGATATACTCATTTCCCAGAGTAAGCAACTCGCCCGATGCACCAAGGGCAGAAAGGATTTTCTCTGAAGTGAAGAAAACGGTGACAGTCAGGACAGCGCTGAAAAGAAGCATCAGCCATGTTGCACCGGCAACGAACTCCCGTGCTTTTTTCTCATTTCCTGCTGCTTTCAGAATGGAGTATTTGACTGAACCACCCATTCCGATTCCTGTCCCTACGGATTGCAGGACCGCCGTGATGGGATATGCAATGTTGATTGTGGAAAGTCCGGCATCCCCGATTGAGTTGCCTACAAAGAAACCGTCAACGATGGCATACACCCCGGAAAGCGCAAAGGATAACACGGACGGAATCACATACTGAAAGAAAGTCCGCTTGTTATTCACTGCCCAGACCTCCGCTCAGCTCTCTTTCAAAGAGAAGATTGAAAAGGTCAAGAATTTCACACATGGCTTGGAGCCGTTCGTTCCCGATTGTTCTATAAACATTCTCCTCGGCTTTTCGTAAAGGCGCAATCATTCTGTGGGCGTATACCTGTCCGCTTTCAGTCAAGACGATCCGCTTCTCACGTTTATCGCCCTCGCTGGCCTCCAACAGTAAATAGCCCTTCTTTTGAAGTGCGCTCACGACCGTATGAACCGTCTGTTTTTGCATACCGAAATTCTCTGCGATCTGCTTTTGCGTCAGTTCTCCCATGGATTCCAGCGCATACAGCACCATCATTTCCGGGTATCCGACGCCAAGTACCGAAGCTGCTTTTGTATATAGAGCAGTGCTTTTCGCCCACGCAACGTTAAAATGATTGTTTTCCATAAGTCCCCCACTTACAAATAGTATTTGTAAATATTATTATAGTATATTATAAGGACTATTGTCAAGGGCGTATGGAGCAACAAATTCCGATTTGTTGAACCAACATTCCGTACAGCACCCACGAAACCCGACGGCAAGCGGTCAGCAAGCGCCTACACCGGGCAGCGTTTCTCCACCCCAAAGAGATACCGCTCCTTAAGTACAAAATGAAACCGGGAAAGACTTTCGCCTTTCCCGGTCATTCTCATTTCAGCAATCAGCCGTTGGCGCGCATCTGAGCGAAGCACTCGCTGCAGTACACGGGACGGTCGGACTTGGGCTGGAAGGGAACCTTCGCCTCGCCGCCGCAACGAGCGCAGGTAGCGGTGAAGAACTCACGGGGGCCACGGGTAGCGTTCTTGCGAGCGTCACGGCAAGCCTTGCAGCGCTGGGGCTCGTTCTGGAAGCCGCGCTCTGCGTAGAACTCCTGCTCACCGGCGGTGAACACGAATTCCTTGCCACACTCTTTGCACACTAAAGTCTTGTCTTCGTACATTGGAAAATACCTCTCTTCGGTTAGTTGTTGCCCCGTGAAATCCCACTGGATGAATGTTATAACGCAGGGTCGGTTAATTAGCGGCAATCTTCTGCCACAAGTCGGATTATACCACACGAAATCCTTTTGTCAATCCTTTATGAAAAAAATTCCTGAATTTTTTACGGATTTGTGCAACTTGGAGTAGCGGTAGAAAACCGGGAAACCGCGGTCAGATGGAGAACTGGGACTGTCCCTCGTAGGGAATGTGCAGATGGTCATAGGCCAGCGCCGTCACGCAGCGTCCCCGGGGGGTGCGGGTGAGAAAGCCCAGCTGCATGAGGTACGGCTCATAGACGTCCTCCAGGGTCACGGCTTCCTCGCCGATGGTGGCGGCCAGAGTTTCCAATCCCACGGGGCCGCCGCCGTAATTCTGGATGATGGCGGTGAGCATCCGGCGGTCGATGTTGTCAAGCCCCAGCTTGTCCACCTCCAGACGGCGCAGCGCCAGGTCGGCGGCGTCCTTCGTAATGGTGCCGTCGCCCATGACCTCGGCAAAGTCCCGCACCCGGCGGAGGAAACGGTTGGCAATTCGGGGGGTGCCCCGGCTGCGGGAGGCGATCTCCATGGCGCCCTTCGGGTCGATGGGCATTCCCAGAATGGCGGCGGAGCGGGTGACGATCTTCGCCAGCTCCTCCGGGGTGTACAGCTCCAGCCGGAACACCACGCCGAAGCGGTCCCGCAGCGGGGCGGAAAGCTGCCCGGCCCGGGTAGTGGCTCCCACTAGGGTAAACCGCGGCAGATCGATGCGGATAGAACGGGCACTGGGGCCTTTGCCGATGATGATATCAAGGGCGTAGTCCTCCATGGCGGGGTACAGTACCTCCTCCACGCTGCGGTTCAACCTGTGGATCTCATCGATGAAGAGGATATCATTTTCATTGAGGTTGGTCAGCAGGGCAGCCAGATCGCCCGGTTTTTCGATGGCCGGGCCGCTGGTAATGCGGATATTGACCCCCATTTCCGCCGCGATGATCTGCGACAGGGTGGTCTTGCCCAGACCGGGGGGGCCGTAAAGCAGCACATGGTCCAGCGGCTCCCCGCGCAGGCGCGCCGCCTGCATAAAGACCGAGAGATTTTCCTTGACCTGCTCCTGCCCGATGTATTCCTCCAGCGTGTGCGGGCGCAGGGAAAGCTCATTATCCCGGTCGTTTTCGGTCACTTCCGGGGCGACAAAGCGGTTTTCCAGGTCCATTTCGTATTCCGGCTGTTTGCCTCTATCGAACATGGTGTGATCTCCTCTCTTTGGGAGTAGTTGGTGGTTGGCGCGGGGCCGGGCGGCCGCAGGCCGGCGGCAAAGCCGCCGTAGGCGGGGCGCAGCCCCGCCAAAATCGTCCGGAGGACGATTTGCCTGCGGCCGGAACCGGCCTGCTGCAGGAAGCCGCGGGCGCAGACCCGGCGGCCGAAGACCGCCGAAGCGGACGGCAGTCCGCTTTAGCCCCGCCCGCAGGGCGGGGCGGGCTGCGCCCCATATCCCGGTCCCTGCACAAATTCAAAGCTGTTTACTTGCCGCGGGTAAAGGATTTGAGGGCCCGGCGGATCAACTCATCCACAGCCAGCGAATCCTCCATGGGGGCGATAACGGCGGCGGCATCGGTCTGGCCGTAGCCCAGCGCCACCAGCGCACTGATGGCCTCGCTTTTAGCGGTATTGTGGATGGTTTCCGCCACGGTGGAAATGGTGCCGATCTCATCACTAAACGGCATGCTGATGTCCTCATCGCTCACCTTATCCCGCAGCTCCAGGATGATGCGCTGGGCCAGCTTGGCGCCGACGCCCTGGGCGCGGGTGAGGGCCTTGGCATCCCCGGCGGCAATGGAGAGCATCAGCCGGTCGGGGGCGGAATCCGAGAGGATGGCCAGGGCCACCCGGGGGCCCACCCCGGAAACGCCGATGAGCATCCGGAAGCAGCGGCGCTCCTGCTCGGTGGAAAAGCCGAACAGCTCCATGCCGTCCTCCTTGACCCACAGGTGGGTCAGCAGGGTGACCTCCTGCCCACGGCCGGGCAGACTGGAAAGGGTGTGGGTGGAGGCGGAGCACTGGTAGCCGACGCCGCAGGCTTCCACCACGCAGTAGGTGGGGGCCACCTGGCGCAGCAGCCCGGAAATGCTGTAAATCATGTTTTCTTCTCCTTGTAGGTGATGGGTTTGCCGCGGCGGTTGCCGCCGCGAATCTCCGCCAGGGCGGCGGTAGGCAGGCGGCTTCCGCCATTGTGTCCATGGCAGATGGCAATGGCCAGGGCATCGGCGGCGTCATCGGGCTGGGGCACGGATTTGAGATTTAACAGGCGGCGGGTCATTTCCATCACCTGCTCCTTTTCGGCCTTGCCGTAGCCCACCACCGCCGATTTGACCTGCAGCGGCGTATAGCTGAATACCGGCACGCCCTGCTGCTCCGCGGCCAGCAGCAGTACTCCCCTCGCTTCCGCCACGGCAATGGCGGTAGTGCGGTTGGTGGTGAAAAAGAGCTGCTCCATGGCGACGGCATCGGGGCGGTACTGGGTGATGAGTCCCACCATGTCATCGTAGATCTGCCGCAGGCGGGTCTCAAAGGGGAGCTCCGCGGGAGTGGTGATGGCGCCGTATTCCACCAGCGAAAAGCGGACATTATCGTAATCCACCAGGCCCACGCCCACGATGGCATAGCCGGGGTCGATGCCCATGATACGCACGCGTAAGCCCCCTTTCCCGAAGTCCTGTTTTTATCGCATTAGGGCATGAGTTCCCATAATGATTCATCTTATATCGTACCACAAGAACGGATGTTCGTCAATAACAGAGAGCGATTTTTTAAGAAATATTCACAGATGAAAAAAGCGCCGGGCGGGCTGCCGGCATAGCGGGAAGGATGAAGCGGCGTTCGCGCCCTTTTTTGTGAAAGCCGATGATTTTTTGCAGGAAAATTTGTAGGAACGGGAGAATTTTTGGGGGATATGTTGCATTTTTGCTTGTGATACGATTATATAGTAGTGAGGGGGATTGATAATAGAAAAATTTAATGGGGGTGATGCCGATGGTGGTATAACGGCTATGGAGAAATTGTAGATTAATCGATGGAAGAGGAGACTGCACAATGAAAAAGATTAAGATTTTGTTGCTTGGAATAGTTTCTGTTTTTCTGCTTTTGGGAACTGCCTTTGCCATTGAAGCCACCCCCGCCGACCGAGAGGCCATTGAAAAAGTCTGCCGGCAATACCTGTTGGATTATGATGCAGCATACCTCTTGGGCAAAGAACCTACCACCGATTATTTTGCTCCCGGTTTGGCGGCAGAGTACCAGGCAAAAAAAATGGAGACCATGAAATGGAATGCCACATTAAACCGAGC
>ERZ825159.3831-NODE-3831-length-10270-cov-5.193049_pt1 | contig 10270 bp, 11 predicted proteins | sample MGYA00519932_ERZ825159 | MGnify/ENA primary metagenome ERZ825159 (study PRJEB31778, sample SAMEA3449191) | human gut metagenome | biome: human gut; feature: human-associated habitat; material: faeces | place: United Kingdom | collected 2010/2012 ...
AAAGAATCCTGGGCGCCGGGAAGAAATTTTCCATTTTTTCCGTTGATTAGGAGAATGGAAACGGACACATCGGACGATCAAAACAATGGGGGAAAGCGAAAATGAAACGCTGTCTGGCTGCGCTGTTGCTTGTGACAATGACCATGATGATGAACTGTGGGTTGGGAAGGGCGGAGGAAACTGTCTTCCCGGCCGATACGCCCTTTGCCGACCGGGCGGCAGAGGAAGCCCATCTTCGCGCCAATCGGGCGGTACACGACTGGTGTCTGTTTGAACCTGATCTGTATGTTTGCGCCATGACCGTGTAGGAAAACGGGGATCGCCTTTTTGAATACCGCTGGCAGTGTTCGCCCACAGCGATATTTTCAGTGAATGTGGCGAAGGATTCAGAGAGCCTCTACGATGAATGTCTGAAAGTCCAGCTCGCGCAGCGCCGCCGCCGTCGGCAGGGAATCCGTATAATTGCCGCGGAACTGATACGCGCCGCCAGCCATCAGTACCACCGCGCCCTTGGGCTGAACGCCCGTGCGCACAGGAATCGCCGTGACGTATGGCCGGAAATTCCAAGAATCGAAATAGCCGGTCATGTTCTCGGTAAAGCGAGTCTTGGTGGGAACGTTGTCCTCCTCCCACAGAAACAGTGCCTGAATGTGTTCAGGATCGGCAGCTGTATTCAGCACAGTGGCGTTGCCCTCGGGCTCAGGCAGCCGCCGCAGCATATTGCCGCGGGAATAGTCCTGAATCCTGCCCGAGCCGTAATTGTATTCCTCCGGGAAATCATCCGGGGTAGGAACGGTATCGGCAGAAGTACCTTCGCGCAGGTCGTCCATTCCATCGAAGAAACTGGAAGTATTCGTATTGCCTTTCATCATTGCATCCTCAATCGCGTCGATACCGTTCTCCACCTCGCTGGCAAGCGCGCCTGCAAACGTCCCGCAAAGAGTCAGAATGAGCGCGAGACCAAGACAAATCGCAAGCGTCTTTTTCATCATGAATCATCCTTTCTTCTGATTTTGCGGGACGGAAGCGCCGTCTTATTTCTGCTCGTCTACCGGCGGCACCATCTGAGCGTATTTTGCCAGCAGCTCCGGCGTGCTGGTGTAATAGCGCTTGTCCTGATTGAGCGCCGCGATGTGCGCCATTTCATCGCCCGTCAGGGCAAAATCAAACAGGTCGAGATTTTCTGCCAAATGTTTTGCCTGTTCCGTGGTATGTGGTCTTGCCATAACAGCTGCCGCAGCATATTTCCTGATACTCATGTCGGAAAACTCATCAAGTGCCTGCACCAGTGCATTGAGTTCACTGATGTCAACATGGTCCATGTCCAGCAGGTCAAGGACTTCGTGTGGGAGCCAGCTATCCTCCAAGCTCAGACGAATCTCCGATGGATCTGTGATGCCCCCGCGAAGGAGGGCACGGTCGATCTCTTCCTGCACCATGGGGAGGAACAGCCATGTGATATGCTCTGTGTCCTCCGGCTCGGCTTTGGATGTCACCGCAACGGTGATGGCATTCGGCTCATAGTAATAGCAGGGGAAGAACCGGCCATCGTAGACCTGCTCCAGCTTCATGCCGTTGTCGTAGACCACGCCGTAGGGGGTGATCGTGCCGCTGCCGCTTTCAATGAGCTGCCGTGCGGTTCCCTTGCCGTCCAGTTTGTTCAGCTCATCCACACTTGCGCTGCCGCCGTGCAGGTTCATGTAATGGTCGCGGCCGATGGCGGCGAGGTCGGAAAAGTCAGTGATGACCGTGGCTTGCTGGCAGCAGAAGGTCAGGTTGATGAGATCCTTCAGTTCAAAAAGCTCCAGCTTGTGGGCCATGGCCTGAAACTGCGCGGCCTCGCCGGTGTCGAAGCTTTCCAGCCGTTTGGCGAGGTAGTTCAGCTCCTCCATATTGACCGTGAGCATCTCCGTGCGCTTGAGCACGGAATAAAAGCTGTCAATTTTCTCTACCTTGCAGTCCGCCTTGAGCGCGTCGCCGATCTCCAACGCCTCCAGCATCTCCATGCAATGTGCGTACTGGTCGCGGGGGATAGGGAACGGAATGGTCGCCACGCCGTATTCCGGGTGGCTGGGATTACTGAGAACCGCTTGAATCATCATTTTTGTTTTCCTCCGATCCGTTGATTTTGTTCATCCGTGTCCGCAGGCAGGTCCCGTCCGCACCCCAGCAGAGAAAACCGTGGCGGGGATAGGGGCAGTCCTTGCAATCCGGGGAATGGCTGCAAACAGGTGCCGGCAGCGGCTCCTGCTGAAAGCCGGGGAAGTGCGGAAGAATGAGTTTGAAGTGGATCGTGCCATGAATTTCCATCATCTTTTCCTCCTAAAATAAAAAATGCCGGACATTTCTGTCCGGCCTGCGTGGATACTTATTTCATTGTCATGCCGCTCTGTTCCGGCGCGTCCCGCTGCCGCGGAGCATCCGCGGGCAGCAGTCCGCCGACCTGTTCCATGAGTTCTTTCAGCTCCTGATCCCGTCCGAAGGAAAGGCTTTCATCCTGCTCGCGGACGAACGCCAGCGCGCGGTAGATCTCCGCAAGCTGCTCCGGCTCAAAAAGGGCGTCTTTTTGAACAAGCCCGCTGCGCACAGTGAAATCGCGTTTGGCGGCTTCGTAGTCGTCCTGAAAATAGTGCCCTTGATGGACGCCTTTGCGGTCGAAGTCCCACTCCCAAGTCACGAATTGCACGCCGCGTTCGGTGGGGTGGCCCGCCAGCACTGCGTCACCGAAGTCAGCAAGGATGCGGTAGTCACCAGTGAGATCGGTCGCCTTGAGCTGAGGTGCGTATTCCAGAATCGCCATGTATTCCGAAGTCATTTTAGCGGTGTCGATCACCGCCTGCAAAGCGTCCTGCGCCCGGATACTGTCCATGTTCTCCTGCCGGTACAGCACGCTGCCCTTGCCGGAGATGCGGCAGAGACGCCCTTTTTCCCAGCAGACGGGCAGGTGGTGATCCTCGATCGGTTCTACCGTAAAACCGTTCTGCCGCAGCCGAATGGCGGTTTCTTCAAGGAAACGGAGCTGCGCGGTTTCGTTCTGATCGTTCATTGTGAAGTCCTCCTCGTAAGCAAAAAAATAGGCCGGAGCATCCTAAAAATGCTCCGGCCGGTTGACGGATTAAGTTGTGAAATGAAAAAGGGCGCCTATTTGATGGCTTCGACGAAACCAACAAACAGACGCCTGAAAGATCGTATGAAATTTTGAGAAAAAATCGCTCTATTCTGCGCCCGCAAAAAGGGCGCTTCTTTGAATTCTGCCCTTGAAATCGCAAAAGGGGGAGTTCGAATCTCCCCAGTTACCAAAATAACGCGAAAATATCTTTTTTTCTGAGTGCGGAATTTGAAATAAAAAAAGGTGGCAACCCTTTGGTATTCTAAGCGTTTCGCTTAAAATATCCGAATTGTTGCCACCTTATGGTGCCGGTGGTGGGACTCGAACCCACACGGAGTCGCCCCCGGCGGATTTTGAATCCGCTACGTCTACCATTCCATCACACCGGCGATAACAAAAGCTATTATAGAGGACGCTGCGTCGATTTGCAAGATAAATTTTTCCGGCAAAAAGCGCAAAAGGGGACTACCCTTTTTATGCGGCTTGTGCTATGCTATACTCTGTATCAGTAGATTATGCCCAAAGCGGGTCAAGGGAGGGGAAAGCATGGCGAACCACGGCAGAAAATTTGCCCGCGCGCTGGCGCTTGCGGCGCTTTGCCTGCTGCTCGGCGGCTGCGCGACGAACGTCTCGACCGACAAGCTCTATGCCTTGCCGAGCCTTCCGGCGGAATACGCCTCGCTCGAAGCGGAGATCAACGCCCTGCTCTCCGACGGCGCGGAGCACGCTGCGCCCATCTCGGGCAGCAACCTCCAGAGCGTGCAGATGGTCGATCTCGACGGCGACGGCGTAGAGGAGGCGGTGGCCTTCTTCCGCAAGGCGACGGACGAGCGGCCCGTGAAGATCTACTTCTTCCGCTCCAACGGCGACAGCTACGAGCAGATGGCCCTCATCGAGGGGACCGCCAGCTCGATCTACTCCATCACATACTATGACCTCGACGGCGACGGACGCCGCGAGATCCTTGTCGGCTTCAAGAGCGGCACGGAGCTGCAGGTGCTCGCCGTTTACACCCTGCGCGGCAGCGAGCCGCTCAACCTGCTCACCACCGCCTACCTCCGCTACGCCGTGAGCGATCTCGACGGCGACGGCCGGCAGGAGCTGACGGTGCTCTACAGCGGCGAGGAGAACCGCTGCATGGCGGACTGCTACACCTGGGACGACCGCGAGCTGAGCTGCATCTCGACGCTCGAGCTGTCCTTCTCCGCGCCCGAGCTTTCGCGCGTGGCGGCGGGCGCTCTTTCGGACGGGCAGCAGGCGCTTTACGTCACCGGCGTGGCGGACAACAGCGTGGCGGCCTACGATATCCTGACCGTGAAAAACGGCGTTCTGCGCAATGTCACGCAGAACACCGCCTCCTCCGCCGTGGACGGCGGCTTCCGCTTCCTCTCGCTCTATCCGACCGACATCGACGGCAGCGGCGTGATCGAGATCCCCGAGCCGGTCCCCTTCCCGCCGCTCGATGAGGAGAGCGAGACCTACTACCGCATCCTCTGGCGCGATTACGACAGCGCGGGAAAGAGTGAGGTCGTGTGCCGCACCTTCCACAACGCCGCCGACGGCTGGAGCCTGCTCCTGCCGGAGACGTGGGACGAGCAGGTGTCGCTCCTGCGCGCCGGAACGCCCGATGAAAACGCGGTCCTTTTCTTCTGCCGCAGCAGCGACGGACAGCTGCAGCCGTTTCTGGAGATCTGCGCCCTCACGGGCAGCGCCCGCGAGGAGCACGCCCGGCGCGGTGACCGCTTTGTGCTCGCCCGACAGGTCGAGACCGTTTACACCGCCGAGCTCCTGCCCTGCGACGACTGGGACGGCGCGGTCGACGAGGAGACCGTGAAGAAGAGCTTCAGCCTGATCGTCGCCGAGTGGACGACGGGCGAAAACTGAGAAAGGAACCGAGATACGATGAAAAAAGTGTTGGTCCTGGAGGATGAGTCCAGCATCCGCAGCTTTATCGTCATCAATCTGATCCGCGCCGGCTACGAGGTCGTGGAGGCCGAGACGGGCGAGGAGGCGCTGGAAAAGCTCAGCGAGAATCCCGATGTGCGCGTCACGCTGCTCGACATCATGCTGCCGGGCATCGACGGCTTTGAGGTCTGCCGCCGCGTGCGCGCGGCCTACCCGCACATCGGCATCATCATGCTCACCGCCCGCTCGCAGGAGATGGACAAGGTCACGGGCCTGATGACCGGCGCGGACGACTATGTCACCAAGCCCTTTTCGCCCGCCGAGCTGACCGCGCGCGTGGACGCGCTGCTGCGCCGCGCGGGCGATGCGCCGCTCGTCAGCGCTGCGGTCGGAGAGATCTCCCAGCCGCCGTTTCTGCTGAACATGACCGACCGCGTGGTGGAGAAAAACGGCAAGCGTCTCAAGCTCACGCAGCTCGAATATCAGATCATGAAGCTCTTCATGGAGAACCCCGACAAGGCGCTCACCCGCGAGGAGATCCTCGACACGGTCTGGGGCCGCGGCTACTTCGGCGAGGTGAAGATCGTGGACGTCAACATCCGCCGCCTGCGGCTGAAGATCGAGGACGACGCGCAGGAGCCGCGCTACATCGCCACCGTCTGGGGCACGGGCTACAAGTGGAGCACGGACTGAGCAGGCAGAAAAGATTTGAAGCAGAAAGGAAGTGACCGCCATGTCCGCAAAGCGCGGCTTGCGCATCCGCGGCCTGCGCCAGCGCTGGCTCGTGAATGCCGTGCTGCCCATCGTTCTGGTGGTCATCGCCATCGTCACGGTCTACACCCTCGGCGTGCGCCGGACCTACTACAGCGCCATGCGCTCGGGCCTTGAGACCCGCGCCCGCGTCGCCGCCGACAATTTTTCGAGCTACGGCCTCAAGAGCTACAGCGAGTATTTCCGCTACGCCTCCATCACGGCGGAGACCTTTGAGGAAAAGGACCGGCTTGAGCTTCAGTTCATCAACGTCAACGGCCGCGTGCAGGTGTCGAGCTACGGCCTGACCGCCGGCACGCAGCCGGGAACGAGCGATGTGACCGAGGCCGTCGCCACCGGAAAGCCGGCGAGCTTCGAGGGCCTTGACCCGCAGACGGGGGAGAGGATCCTCTCCGTCTCCGCGCCGCTCCGGTTCAACGGCCGCGTGATCGGCGTGCTGCGCTACGTCACCGCGCTGCACGAGGCGGACCGCAGCGTGCTCGTCAGCATGGCGGTCGCCATCGGCGTTGCGCTGCTGTGCGTGGGCCTTGCCATCTTCTCCAACGCCATCTTCATCAACAACGTCGTCGAGCCGGTCGCCGTCGTGTCCGACGCCGCACGGCGCATCTCCGCCGGCAGCTACGGCATCCTGATCGACAACCACTACCGCGACGAGCTCGGCGAGCTGGTGGACAACATCAACGATATGTCGCTCAAGATCTCGCAGTCCGAGAAGATCCAGCAGGAGTTCGTCTCCTCCGTCTCGCACGAGCTGCGCACGCCGCTCACCGCCATCAACGGCTGGGCGGAAACGCTCGCCGCCGATCCCGGCGCGAATCCGGAGCAGACGCAGCGCGGCCTCAACATCATCGTCAAGGAGTCCCGCCGTCTGACCACCATGGTCGAGGAGCTGCTGGACTTCACCCGGATGCAGGACGGGCGCTTCACCCTGCGCGTGGAGGAGACCGACCTGCTCGCCGAGCTGGAGGACGCCATCTTCACCTACCGCGAGATCTTCAGCCGGGAGGGCATCGAGCTGCGCTACGAGTGCGCGGACGACCTGCCTCCCATCATCGCCGACGGCGAGCGCATGAAGCAGGTCTTCTGCAACGTACTCGACAACGCCGCCAAGCACGGCGGCAGCGGCAAGCGCATCGACGTGTCCGTGGCGGCTGAGAACGGCAGCATGGTCATCCGTGTGCGCGACTTCGGCCCCGGCATCCCGGTCGAGGAGCTGCCCTACGTCAAGCAGAAATTCTACAAGGGCTCGTCCAAGGCGCGCGGCAGCGGCATCGGCCTCGCCGTGTGCGACGAGATCATGCGTCTGCACAACGGCACGTTTGACATTGCCAACGCCTCGGGCGGCGGCGCGGTCGTGACCATGACGCTTCCTATGGAAAAATAAATTTTAGAACAGCTGTTGCAATTTTTTAAAAAGTATGATACCATCATTGCAAGGAGAAACCTACATGGCAGAGCAAAACCAGACAAAACCCAAATTCCGCACCTCCATCGGCGGTCAGGCGCTCATTGAGGGCATCCTCATGCGCGGACCGGAAAAGCAGGCCATCGTCGTCCGCTCCAAGGAGGGGCTGGTCGAGAAGGTCGAGGAGCTGAAGCTCATCCGCGACCGCTATCCCATTCTCGGTCTGCCCGTGCTGCGCGGCGCTGTGACCTTTGTGGACTCCATGGTCCGCGGCGTGAAGGCGCTGATGTACTCGGCGGACTTCTTCCCCGAGGAGGAGAGCGAGCCGTCGAAGCTCGATCTGTGGCTGGAGAAGAAGCTCGGCAGCGAAAAGCTGCAGAAGCTCGTTGTGGCGCTGGCGGTCGTGCTGTCGCTGGGCCTGACCATCGGCCTTTTTATGATCCTGCCGACCTTCCTCGCGGGCCTGCTCGGGCGCTTCATCCCGAACGTGGTCGTGCACAATCTGGTCGAGTCCGTCATCAAGCTGCTGATCTTCTTCGGCTACCTGCTCCTGTGCTCGAAGCAGAAGGACATTCAGCGCGTGTTCCAGTACCATGGCGCGGAGCATAAGACCATCTTCTGCTACGAGGCGGGCCTGCCGCTGACGGTGGAGAACTGCCGCATCCAGCCGCGCCACCATCCGCGCTGCGGCACGAGCTTTCTGTTCGTGGTGGTCGTGGTGTCCATCCTCGTTTCGAGCGTGGTGTTCAGCTTCGTCGACTGGCGCAATGTCTGGGTGCGCATCGGATTGCACCTGCTGCTGCTCGTGCCGGTCGTGGGCGTGACCTATGAATTCAATCGCTATGTCGGCGGGCATGACAATCCCGTGACGAACGCGCTGGCAAAGCCGGGGCTGTGGCTTCAAAATTTCACCACCAACGAGCCGGACGACAGTATGCTCGAGGTCGCCATCCGCGCGATGGAGCTGGTCATTCCCGAGCAGAAGGGCAAGGACGAGTGGTAAATGGCGATCAAGTACAACGACCTCTATATGGACCTGCGCAGGCGCCTGCGCGAGGCGGGCGCGGAGGACGCGACGCAGGCGGCGCGCGAGCTGGTCTGCACCGCGTCGGGCAAAACGAAAAATGAGCTTCTGCGCGACGGGCTGCTCTACGCCTCGCCCGAGGTCGAGCGTGCGGCGTATTCCCTGTGCGCGCGGCACCTTGCTGGCGAGCCGGTGGCCTATCTCATCGGCGAGTGGGAGTTTTACGGCCTTGGGCTGGATATTTCACCCGCCGTGCTCATCCCGCGCCCCGACACCGAGGTGCTGGTGCAGACGGTCGTCCACGAGCTGGACTCCGGCGCGGACTGCCGTGTGCTCGACCTGTGCGCGGGCAGCGGCTGCATCGGCCTCGCCGTGGCAAGCCAAGTGCTGCGCAGCCGTGTGCTGCTCGGCGAGTGGGACGAGGAGGCGCTCAAGGTCTGCCGCCAGAACATCCGCCGCAACCAGCTCTCCGCGCGCGTGACGAGCCTGCGCATGGACGCGCGCGAAAAGCCCTCGCGCCAGCTCGGCGAGTTCGACTGCATCGTTTCCAACCCACCCTATATCCCCACGGCGGACATTGAAGCGCTCGATCCCTCCGTGCGCGACCACGAGCCGCACCTCGCGCTTGACGGCGGCGCGGACGGACTGGATTTCTACCGCGTCATCGCGGATAAATGGCGCGACGCTCTCTTGCCGAACGGACTCATGGCCTTCGAGGTCGGCATCGGGCAGGCGGACGAGGTGCTGCGCATCATGCGCGCGAACGGCTTCGGCGACATCCAGATCGTCAAGGACCTGCACGGTATCCCCCGCGTGGTCTACGGACGGCTTTGCAAAGAGATCTGACAAAAAATTTTAAGATACAGAAGCAGAAACAGGAGGATGAACCAATGGCAGCAGAGAAAGTGACTAAGGCGGCGCCCACCGCGCCCAACGCCGACAAGAAGCGCGCCATCGAAACGGCGATGGCACAGATCGAAAAGCTCTACGGCAAGGGCTCCATCATGCGCTGCGGCGACGAGCAGGCCGCGAACGTGGAGGCCATCTCCACCGGCTCGCTGGCGCTCGACCTCGCGCTCGGCATCGGCGGCCTTCCCAAGGGCCGCATCGTGGAGATCTACGGCCCCGAGTCCTCCGGCAAAACGACGCTCGCCCTGCACGTCCTCGCGCAGGCGCAGAAGGCGGGCGGCGAGGTCGCGTTCATCGACGCCGAGCACGCGCTCGACATCGGCTACGCCCGCGCCCTCGGCGTGAATGTGGAGGATATGCTCGTCTCCCAGCCGGATACCGGCGAGCAGGCGCTCGAGATCACCGAAGCGCTCGTGCGCTCCGGCGCGATCGACGTGATCGTGGTGGACTCCGTCGCCGCGCTCGTGCCGCGCGCGGAGATCGAGGGCGAGATGGGCGACAGCTTCGTCGGCCTCCACGCCCGCCTTATGTCGCAGGCGCTGCGCAAGCTCGCCGGCGCGATCAACAAGACCAACTGCATCGTCATCTTCATCAACCAGCTGCGCGAGAAGGTCGGCGTGATGTACGGCAACCCCGAGGTCACCACCGGCGGCCGCGCGCTGAAGTTCTACTCCTCCGTGCGCCTGGATGTGCGCCGCGGTGAGCAGCTGAAAAATGGCCCCACCGTCATCGGCAACCGCACCAAGATCAAGGTGGTTAAAAACAAGGTGGCCCCGCCCTTCCGCACGGCGGAATTCGATCTGCTCTATGGCGAGGGCATCAGCCGCGAGGGCACCATCCTGGATATGGCCGTGGAGCGCGATATCATCCATAAGAGCGGCGCGTGGTTCAGCTATAAGGACGAGCGCATTGCCCAGGGCCGCGAGAATACCCGCCAGTACCTGAAGGATCATCCCGAAATGCGTGAGGAAGTGGAAAACGCCATCCGCGCCACCTTCCAGGCTGTAGAGGTACCCCAGGATGAGGATCCCGCGCCTGAAATGCCGGAATCTGAGTTCGAAGATATTGAGTAATAAGCGCTGCGGCGTGCGCATTCGCGCTTCCGTTTTTCGGCGGAGGCGCGATGCTTTTTAATTCTAATAACGAT
>ERZ825159.3836-NODE-3836-length-10261-cov-4.070155_pt1 | contig 10261 bp, 11 predicted proteins | sample MGYA00519932_ERZ825159 | MGnify/ENA primary metagenome ERZ825159 (study PRJEB31778, sample SAMEA3449191) | human gut metagenome | biome: human gut; feature: human-associated habitat; material: faeces | place: United Kingdom | collected 2010/2012 ...
AGAATATGCTTCCTTTGCATCCAGCGTTGCGGTTAAATCCAATTCTTTCTCTGCCAGATACTTTTCAATGTATTCGTCCTGAATCGGTGACTTTTTATTATTGATAAGTTCAACTTTCTCAGGAATGATATCCACAGCAGTTACCTTGTGGTGCTGACTGAGAAGTGTAGCAATAGAAAGGCCAACATAACCAGTTCCGGCAACAGCAATCTTTAAATCCTTAAAATCTCTCATTTTTCTAGCCCTCTAATTTTCTTTTATTTATAAAACTCAGTGTACCATTCCGCGAAGTTACGCAGACCAGTCCGCAGGCTTGTACTCGGCTTGTACCCAAAGTCACGCTCCAATGCGCTGGTATCCGCATAAGTCACGGGCACATCACCCGGCTGCATTGGAACCAGCTCTTTGTGAGCCTCGAAGTCGTAGTCTTCCGGCAACACTCCGGCACGAACCAGTTCTTCGCTCAGAATCTGCACGAAATCCAGCAAGTTTTCCGGATTCTGATTGCCAATGTTGTAAACTGCATACGGCGGAATCGGCAGCCCGTCCTCGCCATTTTTCTTGTCCGGTGCCTCTTCATCACTCGGACAACGCCTTCAACAATATCGTCCACATAAGTAAAGTCACGCTTACAGTTGCCATAGTTGAAGATTTTGATGGTTTCGCCCTTCACCAGCTTGTTGGTGAATCCGAAGTAAGCCATGTCAGGACGGCCTGCCGGACCATACACGGTGAAGAAGCGCAGACCCGTGGAAGGAATGTTGTAGAGCTTGGAGTATGCGTGTGCCATCAACTCATTAGATTTCTTGGTGGCTGCATAAAGTGAAACAGGATTATCCACCTTATCATCTGTGCTGTACGGAACCTTCTTGTTGGAACCATAAACGCTGGAAGAAGAAGCATAAACCAGATGCTCCAGACTCTCGCAATGACGGCAGGCTTCGAGGATATTGAAAAAGCCGACCAAGTTAGATTCCACATAAGCATCCGGGTTGGTAATGGAGTAACGCACACCAGCCTGTGCTGCAAGGTTGACGACCACAGACGGCTTGTACTTCTCTAACAGCTCAGTGATCAGTTCCTTATCAGCGATATTGCCTTTGACAAAAGTAAATGTGGGATACTTGGCCAGCTCTTTCAAACGGAACTCTTTCAGTGCTACATCGTAGTAGTCATTCATGTTGTCGATACCAACGACCGTAGCGGAAGGTGCTTCCTGATAGATTCGCTTCACAAGGTTGGAGCCTATAAAGCCCGCTGCGCCTGTAACTAAAATAGTTTTATTATCCAAATTTATTGTACTCATTGCATTTGTCTCCTTATTTTTGAAGCGTATATATCAATTTTCCCTGGCTCTGTTCAGATGAAGCACTTCGTCCGCATATTTCGCAGCATTTTTTTCGCCTTGGTGGATAAACTTAGAACCAAGTCCTGATTGCCATTTCTCGCGCTGCCAATCAATGCCAATGTAATATCATGGGCAACTTCGCCTTTTTGAAATTCAATCCATGCTGTTCAGTTTATTCACGAACTGCTGCACGGCAGATACGATCTTACGAATCCTCTGCCGAGAACCCCAGCGCACCGGCGATAGGCGCACAGTACTTGAACGTCTTGCCCATCATGGAGACATTGGTGTTCGCATTGGAAGAAGCAGCGGCAGTCACCGGCAGGAACTTCTTGCCGACATTCTCCACAGAAGATCCGAAGTTCTGGAGCTTTTCTCCAGCTTCATCGATCTTGGCAAGAGTCGCATTCTGGATGCCATTTGCGTAACCACCTCCTTTTGGGCATAAGAAGATCCCTACTTTCTTTGACATAAGTAGGGCAAAATTAAACTATAAAATTCTTAACTTGAAATTTCTATGGTGATCTTGCTTGAGCAATTTCACAAAAAGTTGTTTTTCTGAAATTTCTTTCGCTTCGTATTTTCACGATAAGCTGATTTTCTGAAATTTCTATGCTAAAATAGCCTCAGAAATTTCAATTTCTGTTTTTCGGAGGAAAGGAAGCGATCATAACAAACCGAGCTGGTACACTCGTGAGTAATCTGTCAGGCGAAATGGCTTATGAATCTTTTCGACCGGCTCCGCTTCCACCGAATCCTCCTATTGAGGTGTCTGGTGAGCTTTTCACGAAACTTATGCACTCTTCGCAGGAAGCACCTGATAGGTCACGATCACATCTGTGACATACACAGGAGTCTTGTCAGAGGCTTCGCCCCAGTGGAGTATTTTCCATCATTTTCTTAAACTGCTCCACTGTCATTTTTGCCTTTTCAGCAGCGCGCTCTATTTTTAAATCACCATCTCGGACAAGCTGCACCAACATCCGCATCTCACCAATGTTAATGCCTTCTTCCCTGCCTTCGGCCTTTACGCCCTGACTAAGGTTGCACATAACAAGCACCTCTCTTTCCAGTTCTTCGTTCATTGCAACGCCAAATTCTTCTTCAAGAATTTTCTCTGTGACTGCTCTGGTCGAATGGAATAACGAATCAAAGTGTTTTGGAGCTCCTTGGTTTGGTGTGTACAAACCCAGATGCAGATTCCTCATCCCAAAAGCCAGTCGATGACATTCACAACTTTTATGCCATCGTAATTTCCTAGTGAAAAACGATCCAGTGTCAGGACAATCTTTTCATAATTATCATGAATGCTCCGCAGCGGTCTCATCTCTCTCTCAAAGGTTTCTTCCGCCGTCATATCAGCGGTCACCTGATAATAGGTAAGCACGCCTTCCTTCTGTGTCACAAAGTCAACTTCAGTAGAACCATATTTTCCGATATTGACTTTGCCGCCCCTTCGTGAAAGTTCAAGATACACAATGTTCTCAATGGTAAATCCAAGATCGTATCGTTTTCTTGGAAGAATGTGGTTTCTGATTCCCATATCTACCATGTAAAACTTATTGTTGACCTTTAAGAGCTGCTTTCCTACAATGTCAAATCGCTCCACAGGATAAAAAACAAAAGACTCTGTCAGGGCTTCAACATAATCGCTGACTGTGTTTTGGGATACTTTTCTGCCAGCTGAGATCAGATAATCGGTTATACTTTTCATAGACACCGGGCTGCCGATAACGCTTGCCAGATATCTGGCAATTGTCTTCAGTAACGCAATGTCTGTGATTTTTCGTTTTCCACTCTCTTTTTCTCTTCTTGTCTGTCGCTGCTCAATATCCTTTACAATGACGGTGTTGTAGATTCCTTCCAAATACTGATCTGTTTTTTCATCCGTACGGTTCATTACCGCCACATACGGAATTCCGCCAGTTTTCATAAACTCTGCAAAAGCTTCCTCTTTTGCCATACCTGTCACCGTCATATACTCGCGGAAAGAAAGCGGCAGCATCTTGATCTCTGTGTACCTTCCTGACAAAAGCGTTGCAAGCTCACTTGACAACATATATGCATTGGAGCCTGTGATATAAACATCCACATGATCTCTGATATAAAGGCTGTCAACCACTTTCTCGAATGAAGGAACTTCCTGAACCTCGTCCAAAAAGATGTATGTCATCTTATCAACACACAAACGTTCTTTGAGATAGTTGTACAGCCTCATATAATCTTTTAAGGGTTCGTAATCCAGATTTTCAAAGTTGATAGAAATAATCTGTTCTGGTGCGACTCCATTCGCCAAGAGTCTCTGCTGATACTGTTCCAGAAGTACAGATTTTCCACAGCGACGGATTCCAGTCACGACCTTGATCTGCCGCTCATCTTTCCATGCCCAAAGCTGGTCAAGATATTCTTTTCGTTCAACCATATCTGCATTCCTCCTTTTTTCTCAGTATAGCATATTATACGCAGAATATCAAATTATTTTCCCGTTTCGGAAACTTTTATTTTATGAGGCTCAATATTTTCTAATTATGGAAATTGTCAGATACGAGGCATGGAAAAGTGTTTAACTCCAACTCCACCAAAGCAGATCTATTCGCATGGGTAGAAACGCTCAATCTATAACCTTCCCATTCCTATGGAATGAAACACCCTCATAGCCGAGAAGATTTACGAATCCTCTCAACTATGAGGGCGTTGTTTTTTATTCATGCAGTTCCAATGGCAAACCATCTGGATCAAAGAAAAATGTCATCTTCTTTTGGGTGTAGCTGTCCAATCGAATCGGTTCGCATCCTATCCCCATCTGTTCCAGTTCTGCTACAGTGGCTTCCACATCCTCCACCCGGAATGCTAGATGCCGCAGTCCGCAGGCTTCCGGTCGATTCACGCGCTTAGGTGGGTTCGGCTCTGCGAAGATCTCCAGCTCAATCGCATCAGCACCCTCACCAACACGCAAATCCAGTTTCCAGTCATTCCGTTCTTTACGGAAGTTTTCTCGTACAATCGCAAATCCCAGCTTATTCACATAGAAGTCTTTCGATTTCTCATAATCTGAAACGATGATTGCCACATGATGAATCGCTGCTAATTTCATATTCTAGGTTTCACCTTTCCTTATATGTACCATACTTGCCGAATCGTTGCTGCCACCAGTTCCAAAAACACAGCCACGCTGCCAACCACCTGCGGAATCATAAAAATCACAAATCCTCCGATCAGCATTTGAAGTGCTTCCATCCCCTGCGACTGCTTCATCAGGAATGAAAGCACTGCCGTTGCGAACAGCACACTGCCCAGCAGATAGAATATCCATGCTGAACAACAATAAAGGAACATCACGAACCATTTCAGCAGCCATACTACTACGAGTAGCGGCAGGGTCAACAAGGTCAATATCAGTTTTGCCAGCTTTCGGGTTATACTCATTTCGTCCTCCTTCCGGTTGGTCTGTTGCCCATATTATATCACACTCACCAATGTAATAGCATGGGCAACTTCGCCTTTTTTGATATTTAATCTGTGTGCAATGCTCTTACGGCATCCTGTATACTCTGCTCATATTTGAACTGTACAACGATTCGCCCACCCTCATGCACATAAACATTTTCGATGAAGGCCGATACCATGCTTGCCGTAAGTCTCGTGCCGTGCAGGAAATTTTCTGCCTGTTCTGCCGCTGCGCGTACCGTTCCTGGAACAACGCTCTGGGCAGCTTCTTCCGCCTTGGATTGTTCAATTTTATCCTGCACCTCTGCAATCTTCCTATCATATTCTTGTTTTTTGTTCTTATAGTTATCCAGAGAGAGCGTTCCAGCTGCGTATTCCTCATACATCCGCATCTTCTCGCCTTTCAGATTTTTCAGTTCCTGCTCCATCGATGTTTTTCGACGGCTTGCCTTTCTACTGGCTTCTTTCAAGCTCTGTTCTTCCTTTTTAATATCACCATAGAGAGAGCCTAATAAAGAAAGTTCCTTTTTCAATGCCTGAAATACTGCATTTTCAATGTCATTGGCCTGAAATATCTCCGATGAACATTTGGTCTGCCCGATAAGTTCCTGTCCCTCTCTGCACCAGAATATGGGAGAAGCCTGTTTGTAGTCATATCCCATAGCTCGTCTGCAATTACCGCATCGAACTTTTCCCTTAAGTGGAAAATCCACGCTGCCCATTACTACTTTATTGCGGTTGTTTATGACAAGCTGCGCTTTTTCAAATTCTTCCCGGCTGACGATGGCTTCATGGGTTCCTTCCGTAATGTATTGCTGCCCTTTCGGAACAGTACGAGAGATAGACTTACCGGAAATCAACCTTTGGCTTTTTCCCAGAACCATCGCACCGGTATACACATACGCTGTGAGAATTTTCCAGACACGAGTGCTATCCCAAAGTATCACAGGCGCAATCGTGTAAGTTGTCTCTTTTCCATACGCCTTATGCTCCCGGTTATAAACACTCGGCACCGGAGCATTTTCATCATTCAGCGTCATCGCTATTTCTCGCGTCCTCAGTCCCAGAATCGCAAGGTCAAAAATACGACGGACAATTTTAGCCGCTGGTGGGTCAATGATATAGGATCCTTTTTTATTTGGGTCAAACTGATAACCAAACGGTGCAGAAGATGCTGTAGAAATCCCCTTACGCCACTTCACTCGATTGGCTGTCCGAAGTTTCTTTCCTGCATCCCGGCAGTACATGGTGTTTACCAGATTGCTTACAACCAAATCCATCCCCAGTGTCGCACCATTATAATTGTTGCTGTCATAGTTGTCATTGACGGAGATGAGCCGGACACCCAGCAGTGGAAAAATCTGCTCCATGTATTCGCCCACACCAATGTAATCACGTCCAAAACGAGAAAGGTCCTTTACGATAATGGTATCAATCTCGCCACTGCGCACACCATCCATCATCTTCTGAAAGCCCGGTCTGTCGAAATTTGTTCCTGTAAAGCCATTGTCAAAATAAGTATCCACATAATTCAGTTCACTGCTGCGGTTAATAAAATCCTGCACCAGTGCAATCTGCGTTTCCATGCTTTCGTTATCTTCGTTATCTTCCACCGAAAGCCGTCCATAGATTGCGGTTGGTATTTTTCCTTCATCCAATTCCGGGAACTGCACTGAAATCACTGCTTGTTCCGGTTGGGGCAAATTCTTTCTACTCTTTCGTGCCATCGTCTGTACCCTCCCATTCTATCCGTTCAAGCATCTGCTTCCATTCCTGTGTTTTCATCGTTAAACTGATTTCTGCCTGCCTATCGCCCAAAAATGTAACCACGACCTGTTCAATGTACTTTTTTACAAAATTACGATCCAGTGCCTCTGGGGTCTTATATTGTTCCATCTGCTGAATCCACGGATTTCGCAAACTCAATGCCCGTTCCCATACCGTCGTATTTTCCATGATTGCCGTAAGCTGTTCATTCAGCTTTCGATGGGCTTCTTCATAGTCCAGAACTTCAGCATGATACTGTTCTTCCGTGATTTCATCGGCCATATAGCATTCATATAACGGTACACGGCGAAACTGTTCCATATTAAGTTCAGCCAGGATGGTCTTCATCTGCATCGAACTATCAGCTCTTACTGCTTCAATTGCTTTTCTGCCAGCTCCCTGCTGAATTGCGGAGTACATCTTTTCTTCTTCTCGACGTTCTCTCTCCATAGCATCTATCACCTTTTTATATACAGATGCAGCCGGAGCTTTCAATTCCTTTCCATTCTCCTTGTGAGCACGGCAGTAGCTGCAATAGAATAATTCTTCTCCCGTTTTCTTATCCTTATGCCAATAAAGTGGACGTCCACAGGTACAAATGGTACGCTTTGCCAGTGGATTCGGTTTTTTGTATTTTTTCCGAGTCGATTTTTTGTTCTCACCCTGCCGCATATTGCAAGGAAGCGCATAAAACTGTTCTTTTGTTATGTACGGCTCATGGCAGTTCTCTGCAATAATCTGGCGACTTCCGTTTGCCGTTGCACCCGTGTATGTTGGATTTCTGAACAATCCCCTCAGATTATCCGATGTCCACAAATCAGGTTCTCCCTCATATGGTTTTCCCTGAATTCTTTTTTTGTGCCTCATCGGTGGTTCGACATTCTGTTCGTTCAACCATTTTGCAATATCGCCCATCTTCTGTCCCGATGCATATCTGGAAAAAGCTTCGCTCAGATACGGCGCAACCTCTTCATCCTTTGCCATGTTGCTTTCACCATTCCTGCGGATATAACCAAACGGAACAGAATTGGTCAGTCGGAATCCTGCGCCCTGCTTTTTCCTCCATGCAAACATGATTTCCGCGTGCATCTCGCAGCGTTTTTCCTCAAAATAGTCCTCAACCTCTTTTCGACTGGCAGTTCTGGTGTCCAGTCCTTCTTCCAGTACGATCAGGTTAACACCTGTCTCATAAAGAGTTTCCTTGATTGCCTGATGCGCCGCCGGGAAGTCAGGCCCACAGTAGTACATAGATGCTACAATGATGCAGTCAAATTTTTGCTCCACTCCATCATCAATCATTTTGTCAAATGCTGCACCTGCGTTTTCAGCATTCTTGCGATCAGAATACCTTTTCTGTAAATTTAACTCTTTATGTTCAGCCAGGTATTCTGCAATGCGCTGATTCTGGTCGGCAATCGTCAGTCCACCTTTATGGTTTTTCCAAGGTATCGTCCGGGTATAACTTACACATTTCATACTGCACCCTCCTCCGTTTCTGTTGTCAGAACACTGTTGCAATATTCCAGTACATTGCGGATTTCCTGGTCGAAGCGATATTGGATGTGAATGTGCTCCTTATCATAGACTGTAATGCTTTCCACCAGTTCTACCAGAACACGGCGATTCAGACTCGTTAAGTTTTGATAGGATTTAAAATCTTCGATCCACGGAAAATGTTCCACATCCAGATTGTTCAAACTATCCAGTTGACAGTCCATTTCCATTTTTGCCTTACGGATATTTTCGATTTTTTCGTTAAAGGAACAGCTGAACTCTTTGTACTCATCCTTACTGACAATGCCGTTGCTCATATCTTCGTAAAGCTGACGGCACAGGGTCTGGTATTTCTGTTCTTCCTGTTCCAGCACTTTCATGTGCTCTTCTACAGATTTTAACCTTCGTTGGTTTTTGGGAATCTCGTTGATTTCATCCAGACGTTCTTCTAGTCCGCTGATCTGCTGAATCTTTTCCTGCAATGCAGCCAGCACCACTTCTTCCAATTTACTTTCCCTAATGTGGTGTGAAGAACAGCCCAGGCCCTTATGATTTGTGACGCAGTTCAGATATATATACTTTTTACCTTTTTTTGATACGGTGCACCGCACCATATTCTGTCCGCAGTCACCGCACCGAACAATACCTGAAAAGAGATGGACTATCTTCTGTCCTTTCGATGCACAGGTGTCCAGCTTTAAAACTTCCTGCACGATGTCAAACATTCTTTGTGAAATGATGGCCTCGTGTGTATTGGGAACTTTGATCCAGCAAGATTCATCTACGTCCCGGATTTTCTTGATCTTGTAATTGATTTTCTGCCGTTTACCCTGCACCATCGTTCCGGTGTAAACTTCATTTTTCAGAATCCGAAGTACCTGAATCGCCTGCCACTTTGCATGAGTTCCAGTCTTGAAACCACTGTGATAATTTAATCCGCACAGCCGTTTGTATTCACTGGGAGCCAGGACCCCTTCGCTGTTCAGTTGGTCTGCAATAGAGTTTGCACTCATGCCTTCCAATTTTCTGCGATAGATAGAGCGAACAATATCTGCTGCGTACTCATCTACCACCAATCGATTTTTGTTCTGTTCATCTTTACTGTAGCCGTACACTGCGTACCCGCCGATGAACTCCCCCTTGCGCCGCTTAATGTCCAACTGGCTCCGAACCTTAATGGAAATATCCCTGCAGTAGGAATCATTCAGCAGGTTCTTGAAGGGAACCACGATGCTATCTGAATCACTGCTCTCAGTGTTTGCATTATCGTAGTTATCATTGATGGCGATGAACCGAATCCCCATCATCGGGAAAATCCGTTCCAGATACTTTCCCATCCCAATGTAGTTACGGCCAAGTCGAGACAAGTCCTTAACTATGATGCAGTTGATTTTGTCGGATTGGATGTCCTCCATCATCTGCGTAAAGCCCGGTCGCTCAAAATTGGTTCCCGTGTAACCATCATCTGCATATTCTCCTACCAAATGCAGTTCTGGTCGTTCTGCAACGAAATTCTGAATCAATTCTCTCTGGTTTCCGATGCTGTTGCTTTCAGCCTTATCTCCGTCCTCGATAGACAATCTCAGATAGGCCGCTGCTCGGATGCCCTTATTCTTTTTTTCCTTATAATAAAACAAAGCCATTAAACCTCCCGTCTCCACGCAATTCGCATGGTAAAATCCAGAAAGTTAATGGCTTTTGATTGCACATATTTACTTAACCCGTCTGTATTCTACCAAGCTGTAGCGCAAAAATCAAGCTGTAGCGTACATTTTTCGAAAAATCTTTTTTTCAGTGTTTCCCCATACTCTGCAAGAGGCAGTCCCACAGTTCACTGCCTTCTGGTCGGAACGATTCATACACGGTGATGCCCTTAATGATGATTTTTCTGTGATGGTCAGGCTCCGTTCGCTCCTGTTTCACTTTTTTGTCCATTCGCTCTTTCTGCTTCATCGGATCAACCCTCCTTTACTAATAGGAATCCAGAAGGGCATTTTGGAATACAGTTTTTGAAAGAAATTTTAAAAAAGCTGAAAAGTGTATTCCAAATAAAGGCTGCGGATTCCTATTTATAGAAGCATCTTTTTAGGGTAAGCCTTCGGATTACGGCAGAAGTCTGGGGCTTTTCTCTCTTAGCGCAAGATTCGCCCATAGTAACTCAAAACTCACTTTCGTGATTTTTCGTTCCCGGCAATCTTGATGGGG
>ERZ825159.3838-NODE-3838-length-10256-cov-4.568278_pt1 | contig 10256 bp, 8 predicted proteins | sample MGYA00519932_ERZ825159 | MGnify/ENA primary metagenome ERZ825159 (study PRJEB31778, sample SAMEA3449191) | human gut metagenome | biome: human gut; feature: human-associated habitat; material: faeces | place: United Kingdom | collected 2010/2012 ...
CAATTATCCCAATCCTATGGGGTATCCGACTTTCTGCTATCAAAAAGCTATCAGGGGATGCTATCAATAGCGGAAATTTGCTGTGTGAGATATTTATATTATATCATGTATGTTGAAGAATTGGCAATATGGTTAGAATGGGAATTCGTCACCCTCGTCCTCTAGTTCAGGAGTATGCTGCGTTGGAGATGGTGTTTCGGACAAAATAGCAATAAGATCTATAACGCGCTGATATAGCTCATCAAACGTTAGAATTTGTACTCCACTTAAGCTATTGCGAAAGCTCTCAAAAGCTGCAATTTGTGTCGAATTCATGGACGCAAGTTTGCCTATTATAACAACGCATTTAGGAGATAACACCTCAAATTGAGAAGCACTTTGGTGACAGAGGGTATAGTAGGATTTTGTGAGATTATCACGGTAATTCAAAACCTGATTTACTGCACCGCTCAATTCGTGACTGAAGCTATAAGTGCCGCGATACGAGTTTCCAATTATCTCTGTACAAGGGGTTTTGATTTCAATCAGCGCTACATTTTGTGATAGTCGATTTTGATATATGAAGTCACACAAATTACCGCCACTATTGTCTACACCCTTGCCTCCAACATAGGCTTTATCAGAAAAAATTGTGCAAGGGCACGCAAATATTTGCGCCAGAACCCACTGGTTTTCCTTGAAAACAGTAGTTTGCCAGAACTCTTCGCTTTTGTTATCGAGGTTGTCTGCCATGAGTGTGGCAACCCGTTGAAGTTTTTCAATATTCAGTGTTGTCGTTAGATGCTGCAAATTATCGTCCTGCAACTCCATAAGACTCTTCTTCAGAGACTCAAGAGATTCGGTTTGAGTAATCAGCCTTAGCAGTGTTTTGACGAGATCAAAATTTTCCTCATTTCCAATCATTCGAGCTGCTGAAGGATCATTTTGAATTATAGACAAGAATTGACGGAAAGCATTATCAACTCGAGTATAAGTAGCTGTTCCATACGGTATGTCTTTCATATTGCCGTATAACGCATATAGCTGTGCTAGCCCATGGTATAATTCATAGGTTTCACTGGTGTCCAACTGAAATTCCATCCAGTCGCCAGCTTTAACAGAACCGCGTGAGACTTTGGAAGATACATCACCGCTGTCGGTAGGGAAAACATCATCCTTTTTTCGCTTTTTCTCGTATAGAAGTTTTCCCGAAACGGATTTCTGCGGTTCTTTCTCATTCTTCACAAGGCTTGGAATAAATTTGAATCTAAGCATATCCGTTTGGTGTAATACAACAGGAGATGCGTTTGCTGTTGAAGAAGAAGTAGAGACAACATCAACTGTGGTTGCTGTCATATCACGCATATGGGGCGTTTGCAAAGGAACTCTCACACTTTTCTGCTCTCCTTTCAAACCTATGGGATTTGCTTAATACTATGAAGCTTAACTGTTGTCGCGCTTAGGAAATGATAAACACCTCTGACAGCCTATCAAATATGGCATTCTCTAATTTTGTTTTCAGGATGCGAATATTGTCATATCGTTCAGCGTTTTTTATGAACCAATCCAAAATATCTGTTTTTTCAATTTCCTCTTTTTCATCAGCTTTAAGGACGGACAGAATAGATTCATACCAATTATGAACAATGGTCTGTTTCTGTTCTGTAGAAAGCTCTTCATATGCAATGCAACATCCTATCCTTGAAAACATAGCTGGGCCTAGGATTTTTTTGATTTCTTCCTCGCTACCGAAATTGCAAGTTAGTAGAAAAATGGCTTGTCCTAAGTTTACATCGTAATTTGTATCAACATAGCGCCCCTCGTCAAACAGTTCATAGAAAGCATTATAAAAGGCTGGATTAACTTTATCAAACTCATCAATTAAAATAACATTTGACTCTCTTGCCATCATGTCCCTTGCAAAACTTCCTTTTGAATGTTCAGCACCAAATACATAATTGTATGCTTCTGTAGTCTGCATCATTGAGAACTGGATTCTTAAAAGCTCACCGCCCATTGTTTTACTTATACTCTTAGCACTCTCGGTTTTGCCGACTCCTGAGGGGCCATATAACATTAAAACAACTGGCTTGTTATTTGCCTTTGCAATCAGGCGATACATACCACTGATGATCTGCTTCTTACAATTACTTTGTCCTAAAATGTCCTTTTCAATATTTGAATAGACTTCCTTTAGCTTTTCTCTTGACAAATCTGGATACTGGGTTCCTAAATATTCTATATCATCACCATAGGCAGAGCGTAAGGAATCTCTAACTTTTCTTGGTGGGTTGTGAACAAACAAGGTTCCAATGTCATGATTGAGTGTAACCACATTAACAAAATTAGAGAGAACATGTTCTAAAACGGAACCATAATCATCAGCTCTGACAACGCAATTATCTACATCAATATTGCGACTAAGCGCAGATTCTCTTACGCCAGATTCATTTGGACGCAATCGCGCATTATAGTGCTGAATAAGTTCCATAAATGGAATGGTAACTTGTTCTTTGCTCGTCTCCGTTGCTACCAATTCCTCAAAATCCTTTTTAGAACCATAGAATATTACAATTCTATCAGTCATCTGCTTCAACTCCTGCAAGTAAGACATCGAATACATCTAAAGTTGGACTGGTGGCAGCGGCTTCTTCAGCATCCGCATTGGGTTCGTAAGATGGATTATCCTTTGGAATTAAAGAAACTTTCATTCCCAGTTCTTTGTTGACATTAAGATTCTCTAGAGAAGTTCTACCAACTTTTATAGCATAAATGCTCAAGTCCATTTTTAGCAAATCACTAATGGTATAACTGTTTCGGAAAGAGTTAATGTTGAACCGTAATATTACACGGCTCCTTCCTTTTGTTCCAACAAATTCATAATATCCTTTGGCGTGCCTAAGGGCATTGTCGAGTTTATCGACAGCAATATTGAATTCACCAGCAGGGATGGAGCTTCCGCTTTTTAACATACTTAAATATGGAGATACCATTACCATGTATGACAACGAGTCCTCTACTGCACTAATTTTATATCCTTTAAATTGTTTAATGGTGCCTTTGGGAAGCCGTGAATTCGTTCTCCCTTGGCTGAAATCCTCGATTGTTTTCAGAAAGTCCGTTAAAATCGTGTTCTTAACGATATTTTTTACCATCTTGCTGCTATTGAAAGATAGCCCAGCAGATACATCTGCAGAAGCTCCAGCCTCCCAGCCTAACAACGCCTTAAAAATTCCACTAATTCCAACTTTTCCGTTGGCTTGAACGCTTTGCGCTTCCTGTGCATCCCTTGATTTCAATAATTCAGTCGTATTTTCAAGTTCTCCACCAGCTACGATTTGAACATAATCGGTAACCGAGTCTTCGTCAAAGTACACTATTTTACAGATCTTTTCCATTACCTCACCGCTTTTCAATATGTAAGTTTAATCCACAATCATCAATCCATCAGTAAATGCTGACGGGTAGGATAACCTCATAATGACTTTTGAAAAAACAATTACGTACGCGTATGCAATTCCTTCTCCAAAACGATCATGCATCAGATTTCTCCCGTCAGGGCAGAAATTTACATCATCAGGCAAAGAATGTAAATATGGCAATTCGATTGTTGCGGAACACTCCGGGAAGTGTGCCTCGATCGCTACAACCTGCCCCACACCAAACGTTGTATGGTGAACAATAGCACCGGCAGGAATGAGGGGTGCTTCATCTGCATTTTGTGCTACGTCTCCATTTGTGATCTCAGTCACCTTGTCGGAAACCGTTGCATCAATATACTGCTTCCACGCAGGTGCCTCTAATATATCCCGTCTCGACTCGCATTTAAGAATTAAATCTCTAAGCTGTTCAGGATTTGCCTTTTCTGCCTCAAACATTGCGATGAAATACTTCTGGAATTGTGCCAATGTCAAAGGTACGATGTCCAGACGTTGCTTTACATCTCCCTTTGCGTACCAAATGCCATGTCGAAATGTCTCGGCAGTGTTAGTGTCAATACGCACTGCAATAAACATTCCGTAGACAGGCTTAGCATATTTCAGAACTGCATCCGAAACATGACGGCGAACGGGCTCACCCTCCATAGCTTCTTGACGAGAGGACGTAGACATAGTGACTTCCGTTAGAATAGTGAAATCATTAAACTCGCAGTACAGATCACCCTTGCCGCCGCCCGCTGCTGAAACTGGCATAAAATCAGAATCCAATTTGAAACCACGGACTTCATAAGGCTTATTAACCATGTGATCAATGGCTAAAGCAGCTCGCCAAAGTGTCCACTCAAGGTAGGCAGGAGTTTCGTCCTTAGGTACCTCAATGGCGTTATCTTCGTCATATACCAGCTTGCCCCCGCCTCTAATCAGCAGAGTCATGTAGTCTCTGATTTCCTGCCACTGGTTGCACTGATCATTTGCATATTGGATTTCATCTGTTTGAGCAAGAATATTCTCAAGCCGCTGCCGCGCGATATTAATTTCTGCGGCAGTGCTTAGTGGGAGATCAGAAATATCAAACAAGATATGCCGCTCTCGCATTTGTTTAATCAGATCGTCAAGCAAAGACTTGGCAATATCTGCGTTATCAGTAGGCAGAGGAGCACCGTTGCAGAGTGTTTTATACTGCTCCATTATCGGCACGGCACTCGCAGTTGCTTTTGCAAGTTTTTCTGCCAACACATGCTTTGTCGGGACAATAATAAGCCCTCTGCCTTTTCTTTGAAAAATTCCAGAAATACGGAGATACCGCATATTCATATCGCTATAATCTAAGAAATTATCAGGCTTTTTGTCGTAATTTTCGCCTCTGGCTGCAATTTCTTTCTTATCAAAAGAGCGCTTGGCAGGGGCAGCAGCTCTTCGTTGACGCAGATCAAGAATCCTATCAACAACCTCATCCACATTATAGCTGGGATTAGTGGTATGTCCCCACAGTGCGAATTCGATTCTGCTCAATTCAGAAGAACCGGTTCGCTGCTCAAGTTCCAGCATGACTGCCAGGAGCCATCTTAACGGAGAAAAATAGTGCATACCATCAGGCATTGGATATTGTTCAACGCTCATTGAACGAAGAAAGCACTCTTGCACAGCAGGATACGTGTCTGCTTTCAGAAAGGTTCTACCAAATGGCGTGATTTCATCAAGCGGTCCTAACTCTTCCTGCTTACCATCTTTTTTCTTGAGCTGGGGATAAATAAAACCGTTTCTGGAAAACATCAAGCGCCACTTTCGTGCGTGACTTCCGGATTCGTCCTTTCCAGCTTCATTTTGAATAATGCCTTTTTCATTTAAGAAATTCATGAAGGCAACTTCATTTTCTTCTCTTAGATTTCCGACGAAAGGAGAGCCGGCATACGCTGCGAATCCCTCCTGAATTCGATTGGGGTTACGCAGACCGGTATTTCCAACTAGCCATATTTTTATCTTTTCGCTCATGCTGTGCCTCCGATCAATACCCAACGAAAAGGTATTCCTGTACCGAATTCCTGTGCGTTTTGGCATCACTCTGATTTCCGAAAGAATACTTGTAATCTACCGGAACAACTTCAACATGTTTTTTGTACTTCGCCATGATTGCCACCATTTCATCTTGCGTGGGAAGACTATTTGAAGAATAGGAAACGATTAAAACACTGTTTGCAAATTTCTTGAATAGTCGGTCAAACGCATCTGCTGCGCCTTTCCTTGTTGAAAATGGGGTTGGATAGGATTTGAATTTCTTCGTCTGCGTATGCTCCTGAATTTCTACACCTTTCCAATCTCGGGCAAGTCCCTCCACAAAATGATACCGGCGCACGTACTCATTATCGGAGAGGGGTGAGTAGTACGGAGGGTCTATGTACGCCAAATCAGCCTGTTCAATGCGGAGATCCATTGCATCACCATTTCGTGACTTATTCGGCTTTCCATTGTCAAAGACGGCTTTATTTACTGCGTCAACTGCTTCGAGAAATTGCTGGGCGAGTGTCTTTTGCAAATCTTTTCGTCCATCATCATAACGATTCCCAGTGTATGTAAAGATACCGCGAGGACGCTTTTTGGTACAGGCGCGAATCAACGCTGTCATTGCAATCGCACGCTTGTATTGGTCGTGTATTCCCGCAATATTGGTGCGAAGAGTATCAATGAGATCATTCTCATCATCCGTATAGTACAAATCCTTAAATGTGCTTGCAACAAAATGATCGGATTCCTTGTGCGTAACCAGCAGACTCTTTGCCTCATTGAGCGGCAGGGTAACATTATTGTTCTCGACCATTGCTTTTGTAAAAGTTGCTGACATGGACATATAATCATTGCTGATTACCGTTTTGCCTTGGGCCTTGAACATATACCCGACAATGCCAGAACCAGAGAATAAATCTACTACTGTTTCTGCTTGGAACTGAGAAGCAACCGACCATATCTCAGACAACAGTTTGCTCTTTGAACCCATAAACCGTGTAGGAGGATATGCAGAAACCTGTTCCGGTAAAGGCTTAGGGGCAAGTTTGATAAGAAAGTGCTGCTTGGGTGGAACGGTTACAATCACGTCCTCGCCTTTTCGTGTACTTCCGTTGCAGGAAATGTGACGCTTCGTTTGGATAACATCAATTTTGAACGGAGCATATAATTCATGCACAAGAGGATGGTTTGAGTTTGTCAGGATGACGTGACAGCCTTTTTCGTGCAAACGCATGACTTGTTTTGCAAGTTCAACATGATCTTCTTCATAGAATTGTTCTTTAGTGTATCTCTTAAAATCCGAATACTCGGAAATCGGGAGATATGGAGGATCTAAGAAAATGAAATCACCCGGCTGAGCATAATGCTCCAGAACAAGGAAATAGTCTCCACAGACAATATCAGCTTTCCGCAAAGCCTGTGACGCTGCATGAAGCGCTTCGGTGTCACATATTTTTGGATTCTTGTACTTTCCGTATGGTACATTAAATTGCCCTTTTTTATTGACACGATAAAGTCCATTGTAGCATGTCCGGTTGAGATAAATCGTCCTTGCGGCAGCTTCTGCCTTGGGCAAAGTCTCCCAATCTAAACTGCGTACAGAATAAAACATTTCACTTGTATTTTGGTATTTCTCAAGGTAGCTGATCACATTGTCCACGTGGTCTGCTACTTGACGATACATATTGATTAGCTCGGGGTTACTATCTGCAATGACAGCATTTTCGGGCTGCAATGCAAAAAACAAGGCACCACCACCGAAAAAAGGTTCAATGTAACGTCCATAGGAAGAAGGAACCTTTGGAAACAGTTCTCCCAGCATTTGAGTCTTGCCGCCTGCCCACTTGAGAATCGGTTTGGCGGCTATTGTAGAAATCTGTGCTGCTGTATTACTTTGCATTTTGCCGCCTCCTTTCAGGTCTTGACCTCGGGTGTAAGTTCCATTATATCACCAATATCGCATTGTAAAGCGGTACAAATCTTCACAAGAACATCGGTTGTAACATTTTCATTTTTACCGAGCTTTGCCATTGACGCATGGCTGATGCCTGCTGCTGCGCAAAGGTCTTTTTTCTTCATATCCTTATCAATTAGCAGCTTCCATAATTTCTTGTAACTTACAGCCATGTCCTTCACTCCAACAGTAAATTGAATTCATATTTGGGTGAGTATAATTCAGCTTTCGCTGAATTATCTATCAGTATATCATACTTTGGCTAAGGGAACAAGTACGTAATTACCAATATCTCTTGCTCATACACAATGTCCATAGGAGCATGGCGGCTCCTATGGACACTAGCAGATAAATCACTTACTTCTGGCTTTATACTCGTCCTTTCAATCCAGTCTTCTTGGCAAGTTCACTTGTCGCCTTTCGGCGCTCATCCGAATACGGAGCGGTCAATCGAACGGCGAACCGCCTGCGGTCGATCTCGAAGGTTAACCTGCCCTGTTCATCATCGTCGGTCTGCTTACACAAATCAGGATATGCCGCCGCGTACTGCGTCAGCCGCTTTTTGAGCGCGGTATTATGCGTCTGAATTTCGACGGTTTTGCTGGATTCGTCAAAATAGATGCAGGTCGTTTTCTGCCGTTTGGTCAGTCCGGTTTTCATGTTGCCTCCATTTCTGCCTGTTCTGTAAAAACAGGTGCATTTTCAAGATTCTTTGTCAGCTCTACACCTGCAAAAACAGGTTAATTTTTGCATGGGGAGTGCCCAAATGATACGCGGCTCGATCTGGACGCTCCCATTCGATAAAATCCGTTTTTCTCAGCTCAACACGACATCAGCGGGCATCGTCCCGCATTGCCGCTTTTTCTCTGCGTGGACGGAAGAAATGCCAGAGGTTATTGCGCTGAATTACGTCTTCATAGTGTTGAACTTTCCCGCGAAGCTCTGCGTTTTCGCGTTCCAGATCCGATGTGCGGAGTTTGCTGCGAACGGATTTGTACTCAGAAAGCTCCTGCTTCAAACCGGCAATCTCTTCCTTGAGCCTTGCAATCAGCCTGTTTGCCGCGTCCAGAGCTTTTTGCAGCTTGGATTCCTTTTTCTCTGACGCAGCGTACTTCTTCGCCGCCGTTGCCAGCGATTCATACTCAGAACGCTCCAATATCACCTTGGAGGACAGCGGGACGGGCTTTGACTCAATCTTTTCGATGGCTGCCACATCGACCTGCTGATTCCGAATTTTCTCAATCTGCCTGCCGAGCGTCGTCGCCTGCTGCTCCTGCTGGCGGTTCTGCTCTGTGAGTTCTGCCAGCCGTGCCTGCTCCTGCTGCACCTTGAACTGCGTCACGGTCAGGTGTTCCTCTGAGCTACCACGCTCACCACGCTCCACATCGGTGTATCCTGCGGCTCGCATATGCTCAAAGAAATCATCCTGCAAAACGCTGTAGGATTTCTTGAGAACAGGCTTGCCGTTGGCACTCAGAATCGGTTTGCCGTTTTCGTCCAGCGCGGGCTTGGAAGCCCACTTCTTACTCATGCTGACCTGCTGAATCGTCTCCTTGACCGTCCCCACCAGAGATTTATCCTTGCAGCGTTTCGACCACAGTATTTGCTTCTCTACGACGGGGAGGTAGACCACATGAAGGTGGTAGTGATACACGTCTTGGCTCAGCGCGTCGGACATGGCGCGGTTGCGCTCGTCGGCGTGCATGACCGCCGATAGGATGTATTGCTCGCCGCCCACAATTTTGATTGCAGCTTTGTAGGCATCGGCGTAGAATTGCTTTGCAAACTCATAGCCGCCGTGGTTGAAGAAGTACGCAGAGTTGACGTCGAAGATCAGCTCTCCGAATTTCTCAGCATCCGCTTTCAGACCACGGGTGGAGATCACGCCGTCCGCCTGCGTGCTGCGGCGGAGAAAATCGACGGAGATCTCCTTGGCGGCAAGCCCCGTGATCAGATCCGCGTGGACGATGGCGATCTTTCCCGCGTCCTTGATCCGCCGGACGATCCCGGCGATGCCGCAGATATCGCCGTAGAGCACGAAGACGGTCTGCACGTCTGCCTGCAGACAGGCCTCCAGCCCCTCGTCGTCGCGGACCGCGGCAATGATGGGGTTCGACTGCAGGGCTTCATAGAGTCGTTGTTCCAATCTGATCCGCCTTTCTTCCGGGAATCCTGTTTCCTATCCAATATCTGACTTCTGAAAAAATGAAAAAGAGCATGCAAAACAGACGGCACGATTAGTCCGCTTGTCCCCATGCTCAATACTCCGGGCGTTTTTTTGATTGTTGGTGTCCTCTTACATTTGACAGTGTAGCACAACTGTCAAAAGAAATCAAGGAAAAGTACACGTATTTGTTAAAACTGTCAGTTTCAACAAAGAATCCCCTAACAGACTATTCATCCTGCGAGGGATGGCATTCTGCGATGAGGAACCACGCACCCCAAACCCGTCTTGACATGCTCCGCATGATAAGGGGAAATGGTGCGGCCGTACCTCAACGCATTCTCCGAGGGGAAACCTTGTGTGTTGTGCTGATCGTTCTGCGAAATAGAAAAAATATCTATATTTTTTGTTTGACAACATCCGAAATTTGATATATAATTTTTTATACAAAAAGAAGAAATTATTCGATGCAGGAGGAAGCAGAAATGAGGCCGATTTTTCTTCCATACGTTTCAATCGCCGACATGCTGACGCAGACGTTCGGGTCAGACTGCGAAGTCGTCCTGCATGATCTGAACGACCCGGAGCATTCCGTTGTGTACGTTTCCAACGGCACCGTGACCGGGCGCAGGCCCGGTGACAGCTTTGACCAGCTTGTGCGGCAGGTAATCCTGTCCGACGGGCGGAAGGACGATTATGCGGCCAATTATTATTTCAC
>ERZ825159.3839-NODE-3839-length-10256-cov-3.095481_pt1 | contig 10256 bp, 7 predicted proteins | sample MGYA00519932_ERZ825159 | MGnify/ENA primary metagenome ERZ825159 (study PRJEB31778, sample SAMEA3449191) | human gut metagenome | biome: human gut; feature: human-associated habitat; material: faeces | place: United Kingdom | collected 2010/2012 ...
CTGCATTCCTATCACACAACAGAGGCAGGGCTATCAATAAGGACCAGCGATGATATATTTACCACTCAAATTGACAGGAATAAACCCATTAACATTATTTAATCATCATCCGAAACATGCATCAACAGAGGAATATAGAGGTATAATGATAGTTTTACCCACTTTTTTGATAAAAATACCCATCACAAAAGATACAACCTATGATTTTTATACATACATTTGCGATGTAGTGATAAGGAAAGACCGTTGAGGGGCGGTCAAAAAAACCAAGTCACTTAGATTAAGGGTAAAGCATATAAAAAGTAGGGTCATGAAAAGGGGTAATTTTTTCGCAAATTGCGTATTTGCGGTTTCTGTTATTTTAACAGTTTTGTCATTCTCCGCTTGCACGGATGATTCAAATGACGTAGTAGCAACAACAAGTGAGGTTATTGAACAAGCCGAAGTACCATTCTCCGTGGTATTAAAAGCAATGAATTCAGATGGTAACGACATTACGACCAAGGGAGAGGTGAATGGAGCTACATTATTTGTCTTCGATCAAAACAACGATTTCTTCGAGCAGATTAATGTAAACAAATCTACAATTTTATCTCGCCGGGCTATAGACATTAACTGTCCGAACAGTAATGACATAACCGTGATCGCATGGAGTGGAATCAATTCTGGAAACGAAGAGATTTCAAACATGAGCAAAGCCAATATTATATCCGATTTGCAAGTCAGCCTAAAAGAGAATAACGGCATAGCTAATATTCCGAGCGATTTGTTCTATGGACAAGTTACGCTTCATAAGAACTCTTCAACAAAATCCACCGTATCAAACGAATTACAAATCATTCGCAAAACTTCAATTTTCCAGCTTTCAACAAAAGGACTGATCAAGTATCTAGGGAGTAATGCCGGAAATTTTGAATATCGAATTAAAAATACAAAAAGCTCATTGGACTACAATGGCAACCCAACAGGAGAAGAGGTTGAATTCGCTTTCCCCGCTTCTTTTGACGAAAAAGGTAATTTGACAACAGAAACCCAAGCCATTTTTCCGGCTCAAAATATAACGGTAGAGCTTTACAAGGACGGCAATCTTATTTTTTCTAGCGAAAAAGACAAAAATGGAGAATTATTCGCTGCAACCCCCGGAAAACGCACCGAGATCACTTTCAAGTACTCCGGAGAAGTTTCGGCTAATATTACAATTGCTGACTGGGCAACCGTTATCCAACATATAACAATGAATTAAGATACCCTCAATTTTTATATGCTTTGGCGCACGTCACGAGATTAGAGAATTTCGGGCGTGCGCTGTTTTTCTCTCAAAAACCGCATTCTCCGTGATAGGAATACCCATGATATTGACACGAACACCGTCTTAACTTTATTTAAATACTAACGAAAACCCGCTTCATCACAAGGTTCACTCCACCTGTTGATAGTTTTACACACTAAGCTGATATAAATACCGATCAAATAAAGATACAACCTATGAATATTATGAATATATTCGCAACAGACATTAGGGTAAGCATATAAAAATCACAGCAGGGTCACTACATAAACAAGGGTAACTAGATTTAAATTTTATATGCTAAACGCACGCTTCAGATGATTTCCGAGGCGTGCGTTATCTATATGATAGAAATACATTCTCCTATTGAGACAAATACCATCACTCAAAACATTTAGACATACATATCTTTGTATTTATAAATCAAGCAAAGCAATTTGCGAAATTTTACCCTATGACCCTGCTTACATATATAATTACCCTTAAATTATGATGTAGGCAAACCTAATTAACATAACCGCGAGGTTACATAATTATTTTGCCTGAACAATCAAGATCGTTTACGAGAAAGATTGTTCAGGTTTTTTTATCCTCCCAAAAGACCATCTGATAGCAAAAGAAAAAAGGACATAAAAAAAGGAGATCGAAAAATCGACCTCCTTTTCTAGGTAGCGAGACCCGGGATTGAACCGGGGACCTCATGATTATGAATCATGCGCTCTAACCAGCTGAGCTATCTCGCCATCATTTTATTGTCACTGTTTCTCTTATTGACGGTGCAAAAGTAGGGGTTATTTTTGAATTACACAACATTTTCAATAAAAAAATTCGCTTAATTTTTAAGGTCTCCACCTAAACAGTTAGTTATTAGATACTTTTTTCATCATTAAAATTAGTCGTTTTCAAATCTTTTACGTATCTTGCGGCAAATATAAGGATAAGAACAATGAAGAAAGAGAAGTTTCATATCGAATACATTTTCGATAAAGTTTCACGACGAAGCCTGTGGAATCACCTAACCACCGCTTTGGGACTTTCCGCTTGGTTCGCCGACGAGGTCATTATAAATGATAATCTCTATACCTTTAAATGGAGTAAAGAGGCCCAAGAGGCAACAGTGATCGACTCCAAGCCGGAGAACTTTATCCGTTACCGCTGGGTAGACGAGGAAGATGAGAACGCTTATTTCGAATTTATAATCCATACAATCGAATTAACAGGTTCTACGGCACTTGAGATTACGGATTTCTCCGAACCCGGGGAGAAAAAAGATTCCATTAATTTATGGGACTCGCAAGTGGAAGATTTGAAGCGAACGCTTGGTATTTAGAGTAGTTTTACAGAAATCTGTGGGGTGTTATCGTTTTTTACACTACTTTTGCCACTTCAACCAGATTAGGCAATGTTGAGAATAAAACGATTATATACATTTATGCTGCAGACATTCCTGCCGTTGTTTCTTATGACATTCGGTATTTGTCTGTTTATTGTATTGATGCAATTTCTTTGGCGATACATCGACGATATGGTGGGAAAAGGCCTTGGCATCCCTGTATTAGCGGAGATGTTTATGTATGCGGCTTTGTTCCTTGTCCCAATGGCACTTCCCTTGGCTATTCTATTAGCCTCATTAATGACTTTTGGAAATTTAGGGGAACGTCTGGAATTACTGGCCATGAAGTCTGCCGGGGTATCATTGATACATATCATGCGTCCTTTGATCGTAACGCTCCTATTCGTGAGCGTGGGAGCCTTTTTCTTCCAAAACAACGTAATGCCCGTTGTCCAAGTCAAGCTATATACATTATTATATTCCATGCGCCAAAAATCACCGGAATTGGATATTCCGGAAGGTTCATTCTACAAAGATATTCCCGGATTCAATGTATATGTGAAGAAAAAGGACCCGAAGGACGGTTTATTAAAAGACGTGATGATCTATGATTATTCGGAAGGATTCAATAACGCCCGTGTAATCGTAGCGGACTCCGGACGGCTAAAGACATCCGCCGATAAATTATTCCTTGTCCTATCTTTATTCAACGGAGAATCTTTCGAGAACGTAGGTAAAAGCCAAGCCAACACGACGCAAGCGAGAACCGCTGTCCCCTATCGACGAGAATCATTCAGCAGCAAGGATATCTTGATTGAATTCGACGCGAATTTCAACCGTACCGACGAATCTTTCATGCAGAACCAATATATGGGAAAAAACTTGAAGGATTTACAAACCTCTATCGATTCGATGGGCATACGCTTGGATAGCATCAAGGACGTGAACGCAAAAAGCATTTACGATGCCTCATACGTAAAAACACTAAAGTCCTTACGGGCTAAAAAAGAGAGTGAAGCCGAGGGGCAACCAGACGAGCAGCAGGAAAAATTGCCGGTAATCACTCCTACCATCCAGTTAGATTTCGACAGTCTTTACCTAGCGCAAGCAGCGAGTAGCCAAGCCGCCTTATTAGGTCGGGCCAAATCCTCGATCGAGAATATCAAGACCGACTATTATTTCCGCGCGGCCACGGTTGGCGACGAGGCCTATAAGGTACGCCGCCACTTGACGGAATGGCATAAGAAATTCACGGTATCGTTCGCTTGCATCATGTTCTTCTTTATCGGAGCGCCCTTAGGAGCCATCATCCGTAAAGGAGGGTTGGGCGTGCCGGTCGTTATCTCGGTAATCTTGTTTATCTTCTATTATATTATAGATAATATGGGCTTCAAGATGGCACGCGACGGCGTTTGGGACGCATGGGAAGGTATGTGGCTTAGCTCCGTGGTCCTAACACCTATGGGTATATTCCTAACCTATAAAGCGGTAAAAGATTCTGTTATCTTGAATGCCGACACTTACGTGAATGCCTTGAAGAACTTAATAGGTAAGCGTGAAGGGCGAAAAGTGGAACGGAAAGAGGTGATCATATACACCCCCGATTATGAGGCCACCCTCCCCCAACTGGAGAAATTGGTGGAAGAAAGTACGACTTATCTGACAAACCATAAACGTTGGATCAATTATCTGACATTTTGGAAACAAGGAGGAAAAGATAACACAGCGGAACTGTTAGCTCAAGACACGGAAAATATCGTGGAGGAATTAAGTAATTCCGACCAGAATTTGCTCTTGAATAAATTGATGGACTACCCGGTCATCGGAGGTTACAATAATAAGCTAAGCAAGCATATAAACGGGAAACTTGCTTTGGCTATCGGTATTTTCTTCCCACTGGGATTGCCGATCTACCTATTGGCTACGTACCAACGTAAATTGCTACGGCATGATATCGTTATGGTACAAAAGACCAGTAAGGAGCTGATCAATATGATATATTCATTACATTTGCTAAAAAAATAACTCGGATATAAATAATCAATAAATATGAGCGAGATTCAATTAAACACCATCGAAGAAGCTATCGAGGATTTCCGTGAAGGAAAGTTCTTAATCGTTGTAGACGACGAGGACCGGGAGAATGAAGGAGACTTTATCATCGCGGCCGAGAAAGTAACCCCGGAAAAAATCAACTTCATGTTGAAAAACGGACGAGGTGTATTATGCGCCCCGATCACGGAAGAAATATCTGGGGTGAAAACGCAAAACCCGGTTACGGGCTTTACGACCGTGCGCTCGGCGCGGCGTACTTAAACGGCGTTTTCGAGGCAGTGCAAAAAGATTTGAAAAAATAAGGAGAAAGAAAAATGTACGATTTACCTTTTGAAATAGACTTAAACGGAAAGAGCGTGGCGATAACGGGCGCGGGCGGAATAATCTGCGGCGAGTTCGCAAAGGCTCTTGCCGCTTGCGGCGCGCAGGTTGCACTGCTTGATATTAACTATGACGCAGCCGAAAAAGTCGCTACCGAAATAGGCGAAAACGCGATTGCGATCCGTTGTAACTGTTTGGATAAAGAAAGCATAAAGTCCGCCTATAGCACGATTATCGGCGCATTCGGCAAGGTGGATATCCTGATTAACGGCGCGGGCGGAAACAACCCGAAAGCCACTTGCGACAACGAAACCATGTCGCCCGAAATGCTCGGAACGGAGGGGTTAAAAGACTTTTTCGCGCTTGACGAAAGCGGGCTTAAATTTGTTTTCGACCTTAATATTACGTCGGCGTTTCTGGTAACGCAGGTATTTGCCGAAGGGATGGTGAAAACCGGCGGAAATATCATAAACATTTCAAGTATGAACGCGTTCCGTCCGCTTACCAAAATTCCCGCGTATTCTGCGGCGAAAGCGGGCGTGTCAAACTTTACCGAATGGCTCGCCGTTCATTTTGCCCCGTGCAAAATCCGTTGCAACGCAATCGCGCCCGGGTTCTTCGTGACCAACCAGAACCGCGCGCTTTTGTATAATGAAGACGGTACGCCGACGGCAAGAACGGGTAAGATACTCGCGGCAACTCCGATGAAGAAGTTTGGCGAGATAAGCGATCTTATAGGTTGTTTATTGTGGCTTTGCGATGATAAAGCAAGCGGTTTCGTGACGGGAACGGTTATCCCCGTGGACGGTGGTTTCTCGGCGTACAGCGGAGTGTAAAATATAGATAAACTGATCCAGTGGTGGTGATTAAAGACGTAAGCAAAAATCCCTCTTTCCGAGGTTTTGGAAGGAGGGATTTTTTATGCGCCGGAATTGTTTTCGTGTTTTATTCTTTGCCGGCATCGCTTATCTTAAGCGATAATAAAGAAAACGTTTTATCGGGGTAAATCGGTAAATCAATTTTTTTAGATGACCGGTAATTTTCCGGGGTTGCATATGTCCGGGTGTATGTGTCCTGGTTGCATGTGTCCGGGGTTGCATATGTCCTGGTTGCATATGTCCTGGTTGCATGTGTCCGGGGTTGCATGTAACGGATTTGAATAAATGAATTTGTATTCAGCGAAAAATACGCCTGATTCATTACGTCATTGATTCAGAGTTTCTTGTTTCAGCAGAGTTGCGAAACGCAACATTTGTTTACGCGAAGACACGCCGAGTTTTTCCAGAATATTGTGGTTGTGGAATTTGAGCGTACTTTCGCGTACGTTTAGTATGTCGGCAATTTCTTTTGCGGTTTTACCTTGCAGATAGAGGTTAAAAACGGTTTTTTCTGTTTTTGTAAGTTCTTTCAACCCTATTTTGAATGCCTCGTAGTCGTCGGGATCTATCTCGTTTTTGCGGGAATAAGCCAGCCGCTCGATTTCCGTTTGCCGCTTGTCGATTTCGCTGGTCTGGTTTTCGGTTACGATAGCAAGTTCTTCGTTCTGCCGTTTCAGGTTTTCCGTTTCGAGATCGCGCAGTCTGTCCTGTTCGGCAAGATACACGAATAAGTCGTCGATTTCGATAATATCGGATTTTGTTCCCGCATGTTCCTGCATGCGTATTTTTTCAAGGCTTTTTATCACCGGCGAAACGAATTTTTGCGAAAAAATCACGCAAAGCACAACGGCGGAAAAAATAAGTAAAAAGCATACCAATACGATTCTTGTAACGTTGATCGTCACGGTTTTATCGAATTCGCTTTTCGGTTGCATAACCACAAGAGTGTAGGCCGTATCGCAGATAACGACTTCGTTTTTAGCGGCAACGAAAGTGTTTTCTCCGGAGAATTCGATGAGCGCGTCGTTTATTTCTTTGGGGACGAGCGTACCGCTCGGTTTTAAAGAATAGCCGCCGAGAACGCCTGCCCAAAACATATTTTCACAGTCTATTTTGCCGTCTTTTTCCGTTTTGGAAAAGGTGCAGGTCAGTTGTTCTAATCTTGTTGGTTGAGCAAAGAAATCTTTGAAGTGATTTTTCGAGATTTCAAACCCGCAAATGCCGTAATACGTCCCGTCTGCTCCGAACAGAGGAGTGAGGAACGCCATTGCTTCTTCGCTTGTTCCGTTAAGCGTAAAAATATCGGTCAGCACCGATTTTTTTTCTTTGACGATTGTTTCGTTGAAGAATTTTTTTGTTTGCGGCACGAAATCGGTTTTGAATTCCAAACGCCATTTACGGTGCGGCATTACGTTGTTTTTTCTTCCGAGTTCCGCGCTGCCCCTGAACATCAGCAGCGTTTCGTCCGTGCGGTCAAGGGTGCTGCGTTGAAAATATAATCCCGTTCTGGATTTATCGGAGTTGGCTTCGCCCGTATTCACGGTTGCGTTAAGCATTATAAACGCGCCCGAAGCGTCCGCTTTCAGCAACTCCTCTTTAAGTTTAGGGAAAAGAACTTCCTGTACGCCTTCCGTATATAATTGCGAATCGTTGAGCGCGCTTATATGGATTCCTTTTTCATTCAGATAATTGTCTATTATCGCCGAAGAATCGTTTGCGAGCATCTCGGTCATCATCGAAAGGTCGTCGAAGAATTTTTCGATTTGTCTTGTATAGAACTCGTTTTGAAAAGTCAGATTGTTTGAATATTTTTCCGTTGTCGTAGAAAACTGCCCGACGAAAAACAAGCCGGCTGCGATAAACATAACGACAACGAGAACAAGCGTAAGCATATATAACAAAAGCTTACGATGCATAGACGTTTTCTTTTTTTTGAAATCTATGAACTTCATATCCCGGTCGCTCCGCAATCTTTTTTTCAGCCGACGTTATTCAGCGCGGCTTCCATTTCCGCAACTATTTGTTCGCAAGTTGCTCCTTTTTCGTATCTGGTTTCAAGGGTTTTCTGGATGTTACGGATTTTTTCGTACAAAGCGTACACTTTGGAGTAATACCCTTCAAAACCCGGTTCTTTCTTAAAAGAGCAGGTTTCGACGGTTGTAGTCAGGGCCTTATAAAGATTCCTGTAGGCATCCGACTTGAAAGATTGGTCGCCGATTTTTGCAAAAGCGCCCGTTCTTACGGGCATATAACCCGTTGAAAGAACAAAATCCACGTTGCGGCTTTCTTCGGTGAACCATCTTGCGAAAACGGTTGTCGCTTCGGCTTTGATATCAGTCGTTTTATAAGCGCAAAGCCCGACGCCCGATTGCGTTGCGACTTTTTGTTTGCCTGTCTGTTGCGGCATGGGCAAAACTTTCAGATTCATTGCTTCCGACGTGTTGTCGGGGTATGTGATTTCGTCGTTATAATAGAGTACGGAAGCCGAAGAGCCGATACCTGCGCAGGTCTGTCCCGTCATAACCTGCGTGTTGGAATATAAATCGGATACGACTATATGTCCTTTGGCGATAGACGTGGCAAACATATCGTATGCTTTTATCAGAGCGGGGTTGTTTGCGTCGTACCAGCCGTCTTTATAAGAAATATTTTCTCCGTCGGATATGGCGCACAGTTCCGCAATCCTTATCAGATAGTCTATTGCGCAGAACGGTTTGCCGCCCGACCACTCGTAATATTTTTCGGCAACGGAGAAAAAACCTTTCCAGGTTGCGAGGTCGGATAGCGAAACGTTTTTGTCGGCTGCGAATCTGTCGAAAACTCCGCCTGCGATGAAGAGCATATAAGTCGATTTAGAAACGGGGAAAACAACAAGTTTGTCGTCGACCATTCCGTCGCTTAAAAAATCGGGAACGAAATTGTCAAGTTCGGACGCGGAAAAATAATCGTTCCAGTTCAGAAGATTATTCACGCCCAGACCGCGCGCGTCGCTTGCATGGCAAAAGAATAAATCCGGCATTTCCTTGGATCCTGCTTTGCCTGTTTGCGCGTCTTTTAACTTTTTGCCGATCTGCGAGGCGTTTGACATCAGCGTAACGTTTATGACGATACCCTTGTCTTTGCCGACGGTTGAGTTGAATTGTTCAACGATGTCGTTCATGGGTGAATTGACTTGCTCGCCGTAAACGTGCCACATAGTAAGAGTCGTCGGTTTTTTGGGATCAAGCAAGGTGTTGTTTTTATTGCACGCAGAAAAAGTGAAGGATATTGCGAACGTCATCGCAATGACGATAAACAACGAAACGATTTTTTTGGTCTTGCATTTCATATCGATCTTCCGTTACCGGTTACGTGAGCGTTTGCCCACCCGATTTTAAAAATTTTTTGACTTTTTTTCGGTTTTCCCCACCTTTTTCAGATTTGGGTGGGGGAAATTTTATTGCGTTTTTACTATACTGATGATGCTTAAAACGTTGCACGTACGAAAAGTAACGCTGCAAGTGTAAACAGTATATCACACATGCGCGCCAAAGTCAATTCGCATTTGCAATAACGGAAAAAAATTTATACATAACAAATGGACGTAAAAGGAGTTGCTATTATGACACACAACACAAGAAAAACCGGAATATTTACGCTTGCATTGGGGCTGGCTATGTGCCTTACGGTAATTCTCGGCATCATATCGGTCAACCCGAAGTCGGTCCGCGCCGACACGACGACGATCGACACGCTCGAGGTGGCGTTCAAAAAGGTAAACGCAGGTGACAGTCTTGCCGCCGCGTTTGAATTCGAGAATGAAACGGAAAGAACGCTCAAAGTGCCGGACGGCGCAAAGTATACCGCAACGCTCTTATTCGTATCAAAAAACGGACAAATGACGACGTTGTGGGACAAAGACAAAGCGTCGTTCCCGTGGAACAGAGTTGAGAATCAACTGATCGAGCGGAACGTTGCGTATTGCATCCGCGTCCGTTTTGCGACGAAAGAAAACTATAAACTATCCAAAGATGCAGACGCGCTTAAAAGGAAAATGAAGGTTTCCGGAGCGGAGCTTGGCAAAGGTAAAGACGTAGAGCTCTGGGACTCTGCCGGGCAATTCGCCGATTTAACTGCGGTAGATATGGACTTCATTATTTCAAAAGGTCTGACCTACATAGGGTATCAGCAAACTATATATCCAAAAATCGACGAAGAGGTAACAGGCAAAATAGGCACGTTGTACACCGGCACGGGTATGTGGCTCAGAGGCGCGCCCGGTCCTTACGTTTATACGGTAAAAACCGCGCCCGTCGGCACGAAATTGGATAAGCACAACGGCTTTAACGACGATGAATCTACCTGCTACTATCAGATTATCGCCAAAAACGCAATGGACGGC
>ERZ825159.3845-NODE-3845-length-10237-cov-6.250737_pt1 | contig 10237 bp, 10 predicted proteins | sample MGYA00519932_ERZ825159 | MGnify/ENA primary metagenome ERZ825159 (study PRJEB31778, sample SAMEA3449191) | human gut metagenome | biome: human gut; feature: human-associated habitat; material: faeces | place: United Kingdom | collected 2010/2012 ...
GAATGAGAATGGCTCAATATGCAGTGTCTAAATCTCAACAAGTTGAAAGCCCAACAGCAACGAATTGATGTGTAAAAAATTATAAAAAACAGACCCTGTGAACATTCCGTAAATTGAATTTGCTCATTAAAATTCACAGCAAAGAAGTTAAATATTTGACTGAAAAATAAAATAATGCTAAAATTATTATTGTAAGCATAATAACGATAATTTATGGTGATAAGATGAAAATTGCTATTTGTGATGATAATTTGAATATAGTTGATGAGGTTAAGAATTTGCTTGATGAGTACGCTTTGAGCAAAAATCTTTCTCTCGATATTTCCACATTTAACGACGGGCAAGCCGTGCTTGAAAGTGACGAAAGATTCAATATTGCAATCCTTGACGTGGAAATGCCGGGTTGTAACGGAATTGAATTAGGCAAAATACTCAGAGAAAAAAACCGTCACATCGTTTTAATGTATATAACCTCTCATAAAAAATACCTTGATGAAGCGTTAAATCTTAATGCTGCAAGATTTTTTGAAAAACCAATTGATTCAAAAAGATTTTATGACGGACTTGACAATGCCCTTAAAAGAATTGATAATACTACAATAAAATTCTTTTTAAAAGAAGATAATGCATCCGTTAGAATAAACGCAAACGATATTATATATGTCGAAATTGAACCTATTGGTCATAGAAAAACAAAGATTGTTACAGAAGAAAAAACATATATATCTTCTAACAAAATTGTTTTTTGGGAAGAGCATTTAATAAGCTCACTCTTTGTTAAAACTCATAAAAGCTACATAATAAATATGGAATATATAACTAAATATGAAAATAACACCTTGCAGCTTGATGGCAAGTACAATATTCCTATTTCAAGGAATTACCAATCTTCTGTGCATAAGGCTTTTATTAGGTATATGACAGGTATGTAATATGAAACTGATATTTGATATTTTTCTTTATACATTTGAAATGATTATAGCATTTATATTCATTTCATATAATTATGATAAAAAACGAAGCAAAACAATCAATATTCTGTTTATAGGATTTTTCATTTTCTTAGCAGGTGCTTTGATTTTAAAATTTGTAAATAACGAAATATTAAATCTTGTTGTGTTTTTTATACTAAATCTGCTGTTTTTTATAATATGCTTTAAAATAAAAATTAAAGAAGCTGTAATTTATTCTATTCTTTTGGATGCAGTTATGTTTGGTGCAGAAATGATAGCACTCTTTTTTTCATCTTATGTAATGAAATTTCCCACAAATGCGTACAAAACAAACCTGGCAACCTTTTATATATTGACAATTATAAGTAAGATAATATATTTTGCAGTCACTCAATTTATTGCTTTTATCATCAATAAACTGAAATTTAAAAGTAATAATTCAACAAGATTTATACCTTTGTTTATATTCCCATTCATTTCCATTGCTATTTCTGTTTTGTTTTTAAGAATGTCTTTTGTTAATAATTATGATAACAGGTACAACATCAGCTTTATAATTTTAAATGTAATAATGATTATTGCTTGTATTTATGTTTTTATTTACTATCAAAGATTAGCTAAAAGTGATGCATATCTAAATGAATTGCAAACAGAAAATAAATTGCTTGAAATTAACAATGATTACATAGAAGTTTTAAAGCATCAAAACAATGAAATGCGTATGCTTTTTCATGATACAAAAAATCATTTTTTAACAATAGCAAATATAGATAATATAGATGAAATAGATTCATATATTAAAGGCGTTATAGGTGACATTCAAAAATATGATATCGTTCAATTAACAAATAACAAACTTCTTGATTTATTGCTGAGCAAATACAGTGCATTATGCAATAACAATAATATTAAGCTTAATATTGAAGTCAGAACAGCTAATCTCGATTATGTCCCCGATTCTGATCTCTCGATGATAATTAATAATTTAATGGACAATGCCTTTGAATCAGCCAAGCAAAGTCGGGAAAAGGTTATAGATTTTTCGCTTATTCGTGTTAATAATTTTGACATTTTAAAAGTATCCAACAGTTGTGATACTCCTCCGATTGATAAAGCACACAAATTATTAACAACAAAGAAATCCAAAGCAGAGCATGGTTTTGGTACAAGAATCATAGAAAAATATGCAAAAAAGAATAATGCTGAATATGAATGGCTGTATGAAGACGATAAAAACTTATTTATAACAACAATTATTTTCAAGCACTAAATTATTTTAAAATGCAAAAAAGACCACAATCTAACTAAAACTGATTGTGGTCTTTTTTTATGCGTTTTCAACAATTACATTTAAAGATATTTTATAGCATTCAACCAAAAATGGCTGTAAAACACACCACTATTGCAATTTCTATATATTTTTCTACAAAAAAATATATACTATAACTTGCCAATATGACTCTCCGAATAAATTGAAGAGCAAAAATTTTTAAGGGTGATACTATGAAAAAACAGTTATGTTTAATCCTGTCAATAATGCTGAGTATATCTGTATTTGCTCCGTGTCAAAGCGTAATAGCGGCACAAGTCAATAAATACAGTATCGGGTATTTTTCCGACTCGTTAAATGAGATAATAGATATATATGATTCAGATGAAGATTACATTTCCGATTCTGAAAGTGACCAAAAAATAATCAAAGACAGACTTATAGTATCATCCGGTAATGTTGCAGATGATTACGGTGCTGTCGATAAAGCAATCGGTCTTGGATATACAATTCTTCAATACGAAACCGATGAACTTGCAAAAAACGCAAAGGAGCGTATAAATTCAGACGGATTTAACGCTGAATATGATTCGGTTCTCTCATGTGCTGATGTAAATTCGACACAAGCTACATCGAAAACTTGGGGTAATGACAGAATTGAATCAGTTGAAACCTTAAATGCAATAAAAGCCTCCGACAGAAAGCTGTCGGAGGTAACAGTCGGAATTATTGATACAGGTGTCGATTATACGCATAAAGATTTGAAGAACAGAATTGTTGATACAAATTTGAATTTTTCATCAAGCGGCAAAACCAATGACAGTATGGACGATCAAGGACACGGAACTATGGTTGCAGGTATTGTTATGCAAAACACTACCGAAAATGTAAAAATAAAACCATATAAAGTGCTCAACAGTGACGGTAAATGTGCCACTTCACAAATTATTGCTGCCGTTAATCATATACTTTCAGAAACTGACGCTCCTGATGTTATCAACCTTTCATTAGGCGGCGAATACGATAAGCTTGACCCGTTTGAAAAAACTCTTCGCAGTCTTATAGAAAGCCTTATTGGAAAGGGATGCACCGTAGTTGTTGCGGCAGGCAATGAATCAAGCGACGCAGGTAACTACTCTCCTTCAAATATAAATAATGTAATAACGGTTTCGGCATCAACCTCGAAAAATGAAAAAAGTTATTACTCTAATTTCGGTTCCGTAGTTGACATTGCAGCTCCGGGCGATAACATTTACACAACAAATTTAGGAGGCGGATATACAAACAGTCACAGTGGAACATCATTTTCATCACCGTTTGTAACTGCCGCAGCAGCTACGGTTTTGATGCTTGACAACACACTTACATCTAAAGAAGTTGAAGACAAAATTAAAGATGCTGCTTTTCCAATTGTTTCAAATTCAGGAGCCGAATGGTGCGGTGCAGGAATTTTAAATTATTCTGCAATTTATGAAGAAATGCTTGCACCTGCGCCGACATTCAGCCAAAAAAGCGGTGCATATAATGAAGTTATCAATCTTACGGCAAATGCAGAAAACGGATATACAATAAAATACACTACCGATAATACTATCCCGACTTTGACTAACGGAGAAGTATTTGAAGGCACAATGACAATTGATGACAGCAAATCATTTGTTGCTGTTGCAATAAACGAAACCGGTAAAAGTAAATATATTCCCCTCAATTACTCTGTCATATACAAAGCAGACGAAAGTGATTTTGAAATCACGGCAGCAGGTGTTGTGAGCAGCTATTCAGGTGAAAAGACAAGTTTTATAGTTCCCGATACAATTAACGGAATAACTCCTGTATCAGTTGCAAATAACGCATTTGCAACTAGCGATATAAAAGTGATTCAATTGCCGAAAACAGTAAAAACACTCGGTAAAAATGCTTTTAATAAATGTGCAAAGCTCACCTCAATTACTGCCGAAGGAGTAACAAAAATAGGCACATTTTGTTTTTATTCTGACACATCATTAACAAATGTAGATATGCCTAATGTTTCGGTTGTAAACACATCGGCGTTTGAGAACTGTAAAAAGCTTGAAACAGTCAACTTTAATGAAACAGTTGAAGAATTATATCCGAGTGCATTTGAGGCAACAGGATTCAAACATGCATATTTTCCAAATGTTTATAACTTTCAAGACACATTTGCGAATACACCGCTTATATCTGCCGACTTACCTTTAATATATTGGGCAAGCGGCGCTTTCAGCAATTGCTATGCACTTGAACATTTATACGCACCTGAAATAGAAAAGTTAGCAAACGGTGCATTTAATAATTGTGTTAAACTTACCGAATTTGTAAAAGAAGGCGAATATGATTTACGAAATATTCAAGAAGTCGAATCAGGTGCATTTAAAGGTTCATATTTTAAAAACATAGAATTACCTTTACCCGAAAAGCTTGAAGGTAGCACATTTGACAGTTGTCACGCTGAATATATTGATATTCCTAATGTTAAGAATTTTGGTTCACGTACATTTTATCAATGCAAAGAACTTAAGCATATCAATATGCCTAATTTTGTTGAAAGCTATAACGCTGATTATCAAAACATATTTACCGATTGTTTTTCTTTAGAAGAACTTTATCTTCCTAATGCTGTAAATCTTCCGGCAATTTTCCCTTCAAGTGAAGAAGAAAACAGTAAAACAATGAGTTTAAAATTCATTTATGCTCCTAAGGCAGTAACAAGTGAACGAGGCTTTCTTCTATGTTGCGGCAATTTGGAATGGGTTTATTTACCTAGTATTGAGTATATCGGCGGCTTACCTACAGAAGTGGATTTCAAGTTGTACTTGTCAGATAAATTTGAAGAAAATGAACTTTACCCAGCAACACAGGCAACAATTATTGCTCCCAGCGGTTCTTATGCAGAAACATATGCTAAAGAAAATGACATAAAATTTATTGCAAGTGACAAAAGAGAAAGTGATCAAAAAGATGCAATAAATGTTAATGCTAAAGGGCGATCAATTTGCACCACGGTTGCAGGATTAAGATTTGGTTTTGACTGGAGCGAAATATCCGAAATTGAAAATTTGGCTTCAAATATTGAATACGGATTTATATACAGTCAAAAAGGAATTAAAGATTTATCTATTGAAGCAGTAAATGGTACAACCGTTAAGAAAGCATTGGCTCCTAACAGAATTGAAAATGACAGCACAACATCGTTTAATCTGGTTATTTCCAATATACCAAAGCAGTATTATAACAGAGAAATTACCGCACGAGCATATGTTTGTATAGACGGAATGTATTTCTATTCAAACACATTAAAAGGCTCTTTCGGCGAGGTTGCAAATCTTGTCCTCGCCGACGATGAAATAGATCAAAACACCAAAAACGCAGTTAATAAATTATTGGAGGCTTAATAATGAAAGAAATATACACTAAACCAAATACCGAAATTCAGGAGTTTTCATCTACGAATGTTATCACAACAAGTTCAACCGATATTGGCAAAAATGATAATATAATAGATGGTTCTGATGGTTGGTAATATGAAGAAGTGCATACTAATTATAATATCAATTTTAGTTGTGCTTTTCTCTTTTATTGCTTGCACAAATAACAGCAGTAGTAATAATTCTGCTGCTGTTACAAATAAATACGGTGGCATGTACACAAAAAATCAAGAGCCATCAACAAGTGATAAGGGTAACACAACAAAAAAGCATTCGAATATTACAGAATCTGTTACTCAAAAAGAATCATCTTCAAATATTCAAAACCATTCTTCTAAAAGAGAATCGGATAATATAACTTCATTTGAATCAGAAATCTCTAAAAATAATAATAACACAGAAACATTAGAAGCCACTTCAAAAAACAATGAAACAACTACAAAAAAAGCTCAAAGCACATCAAATACAAAACCCACTACCCAATCATTCACCGATGATAAAGGTTGGGTAAATAAATGGTATTAAAGAGGTTTAAATATGAAAAAAGAATCTTACTGATGACTACCTTTGCATTTTTGATGGATAAACAATATAAAAGGGCAAACTTAAAGTGAGGGTTTAAAGTTTTATTACTTTAAACCCTCTTTTTTCTTGAAATATCTCTCAAATTTTTTGCTAATTTCAATTCGTGTTACGATTTTGATTTGAGCGATGTCTCTCAAAAGTCTCAGTCATAAATGCCCTAAATCGCACTAAAATGACTTTGGAATTTTGAAATTTGCCGTCTCTTAGAATCTCTCAAACGCTCTCACGATATTTTGAGGCAAAGAAAAAATGCCCGAATACCGCCGTAAAAAGCAGTAAAAATAGGCTGAAAGTAAAACTTCCAGCCTTGTGGCAGCGAGTTCAAAATTGAATCTGAAAGTAATCGGACCACCGTTAAACTTGCATTTCATAGCATTTTCTGTTAAACCACGAATAACCTTCTCTGACAAGTCTGCTGAATAGTATTCAGCCATACCCTCAAGTACGGATTCAAAAATGATACCCTCGGAGCCTTTACTTATGTTTTCGTTTGCGGATATGACCTTAACACCGTTTTTGCGAAGCTGTGCCTTGTAATGAGCAGAGTCATAACGGTTACGGGCAAACCTATCCAGCTTACAAACAATGATAACATCAAACATATTCTTTGCAGAATCCTTAATCATTTTCTGAAACGCAGGACGCTTGTCGGTAGTAGCGGAGAACGCTCTGTCAATATATGTATCAATTATCGTTATATCATTTCTTTTGGCATATTCCGTACACTCTCTTAACTGACCTTCAATACTTTCTTCAGGCTGATTATCACTTGAATATCGTGCATATATAATTCCTGTCATTTTATCAATTTTCTGTGCTGTATGTTATAACTCTTTGCAACAAAGTTGTCAAGTCAGCACTTTGCAATCAAAAATAATAACTAAGAATTGTAATAATTTTTTCCATATACTGTAAGGTTTATTTCTTCATCATTCATTTTAAGAGATTGATACTTTTGTGAAACAATACTATGATATTGTTTCAATAAACTATCATCATCTTTTGTATAATTGATAACTGTTTGATAAATGGTTCCATTTTTCTTCAAAAGTTCCTCTCTAACATTACCTTTTGGAGGTCTTGTCTTGTCACCATTTCTAGATATAACCGCTCTATACTCGCAGATATTTTCGATAATTACGCTACGTAAATAATTATCACAAGTGAATCGATAATGCGTTTGTACTATTTCTTTAGGAACTAACAAAAATGTTTTGCCATCAATTATCATCGAGCTACCTTGATACTTGCTCCAGCTATGAGAATCTGCATTCCAATAGTACCTTTCCTCTGTATTATCAGTTAAAGGATAACCATATTTTTTGCATTGAGCAATCGTAAAGTCGCTAAGTTCCTTGTACAAAACATTTGTTAACAAATCCGACATACCATCTTCTGCAAAATTAGGAACACATAATACTACGTCAAGAGGATGTGTCATTTTTATAGTGTTAACATATTCCTCTATTCCTTCAAATATTTCCAACAGTCCATCCTCTGTATTTCCCTTGCCATTTTTAGATGCATAACCTAAATGCGTTGAATTGATTTCTTGTGCATATTTTAACAAATATCTTTTTTTGATTGTCTTTGATGTCGTCGTAATATACATCAAATAGTTTATCAAAATAATCCTTTGTTACTTTTTTGGCTTTTTCGCAAAAATCAGTATTACCTAATTCGATTAGTACTGGGTCAATAAACAATGTTGTGTCACATTTAGTATTAGTATTTATAAAATCCAACTCATTATGCGACGGATTGTTTTTGCCATTTAAAAAATTTGAAATATTCATAAAAATATTCTCCTAAAATATCCCCCTCATATATGAGGGGATTGTCTTGACCTAAGTTGTTCTTTTGATTACTATCAGGCTTGCTACACGGTGTAGGTATTCCGTTGATTTCTCTAACATAATAATTATCATATGTACCTCGGTTAATCTCTCTCACAAATTTAGCACGAGTCATAGTTTCACCAGTTAAATTGTCTCGAAATCGTTCGTTTCTACCGGTATCAGATTCCTGAGTAACAGATACTCTATTAAACATAAATCAGTCTCCCTTCTCGCCAGTAGCACAAAATTTAAATTGACTTTATGAAATAATTGTGATAACATATCAGTGTTGCTTGGTATGCGTTGGCTCAGCTGGCGTATTCCTATTTTGAGTGAACTTTTGTTCGCTCTTTTTTTGTATAAGCATTAGATTGCTTATACATATATTATAAACAAATCATTTCAAATGTCAACAGAAAATTCCGTCAAAATACGAAAAAAACGAAAAATAAAAGAAATATTGTGTCGAAACAGTAACAATGTAGCGTTTATTATTGACTTTTATCGTATTTTGGCTATAATAGACGTCATGGAGGTGTGTTTGTAATGTTATTGGAATTTAAAGTAAAGAACTTCTTATCCTTTGAAAATGAACAACAATTTATTATGAATGCAGGAAAAGGTAGGAGCTTTAATGATAGAACCTACCGAGATAACTATAACAAGATTCTAAAATTCGGTTCATTATTTGGAGCAAATGGTTCTGGTAAATCAAATTTTATTAAATCAATCGCATTTTCAAAAAACTATATCGTTCGGGGAAACAATAGAGCAACTATTCAAAAATATTATAAATTAAATCCTAGTTGTAAAGAGCTTCCGAGTAAATTTGAATATAAATTCTTTATTAATAAAAAAGTATACACTTATGGTTTCGAGTTAGTGTTAACGCAAAACCATATTGAATCAGAATGGTTAATATACAATGGAACAAAAAGTGACAAACTGATATATCGATATTCAAGCGCTGATCATTCATTTACTCTTGGTGACCATTTTAAAAATAATGATTTGAAAACAAAATTGCGATTATTTGCAGAAGCTATTTTTTCATCAGAGAACGAATTATTTATTAAAAGTATAAGCAAATATAATAACATTTTTACTGATTATGAAGAAGCGGTTATATTGCAAGATGTATATAATTGGTTCAACTATAATCTAAAAGTTAAATTACCTGATAGTGCTGTAACTGACTATGCATATTTCATGCAAGAAAAAAACACTGACGATATATTACGATTTTTTAAAGATTTTGATTTGTCAATTTCTAATTACGATTTTATTGAATGCCCAAAAGATAGAATTGCCGGAAGATTGCCTAAAGAAGTATTTGATGATTTGATTTCCAGAATTGAAAAAGATTTACTTAATGGTGATGATATAGAAAGCAATAGAGTGCTTTTTGGACTAAATGATGATTTCTTTGTTGCAAAGTATTTAGATGAACAAGTTCAATTTGAAACAATTCAGTTCTATCATGAAAATACTAATGTTCCATTTCATATGTATGAAGAATCAGATGGTACAAAGAAAATATTTAAACTTCTAGAAATACTTTTTCAAGAAGATGATGATATTGTATATATTGTTGATGAGATAGATAGATGTCTACATCCATTACTTACATATAATTTCATTAATGCTTTCCTTGAAAAAGTAAAAACCAAAAACTGTCAATTGATAATTTCAACCCAAGAGTCTTTACTCCTTGATTTTAAAATATTAAGAAAAGATGAAATTTGGTTTGTATCAAAGGAAAATGGACACTCAATTCTATCAAAATTAGATCCAACAAAAGACCGAGCAGATAAAAAGTTAGTAAAGGCATACTTGGAGGGAGATAAAGGGACGCCTAAAATTATTAATAATGTCTATAAGTATAGTTAATAAAACCGATAATATAAGAGACAAATATAACACATAACAAACAAAGGTACAGCATATTACAGAACGCTTTAGTTTTTTGATGGCTACCTTTGCATTTTTGATGGATAAACAATATAAAAGGGCAAACTTAAAGTGAGGGTTTAAAGTTTTATTACTTTAAACCCTCTTTTTTCTTGAAATATCTCTCAAATTTTTTGCTAATTTCAATTCGTGTTACGATTTTGATTTGAGCGATGTCTCTCAAAAGTCTCAGTC
>ERZ825159.3846-NODE-3846-length-10235-cov-4.632613_pt1 | contig 10235 bp, 9 predicted proteins | sample MGYA00519932_ERZ825159 | MGnify/ENA primary metagenome ERZ825159 (study PRJEB31778, sample SAMEA3449191) | human gut metagenome | biome: human gut; feature: human-associated habitat; material: faeces | place: United Kingdom | collected 2010/2012 ...
AGATACTGCATTTCTTTACGTTCGATATGAGCGTTTTCAAATTTCTCTGTTGGACGGAATGTTTTCTCAACAACTCCACCGTTCTTGATATTTTTTAATTTACAACGTACGAACGCTGCTCCCTTTCCAGGTTTTACATGCTGGAATTCGATGATCTGGTAAATATTATTCTCGAACTGAATTGTTAATCCATTCTTAAAATCTCCTGCTGTAACCATATTATAATTGTCCTCCTTAAATTATATCTTTTTTTATTTTATCTTAAATCTATAGTTGAATCAACTATTTATTTGCTAATTTATAGATTTCGTATATATCATTCTCATCACAGACCTTAAATGAACCGATCGTTCTGGTTCCTTCATAGGAACATCCATGTGCCATTTGTTTCACTTCTTCGTCTGTTTTTGAACCAATTTCTTTCGCCTCACGAAAACTTGTCGGCATATCAAGTGATGCAAAATATGCAACTGTTTTCTGAATTCCCTGCTGTGCAGCTTTCACATCGTCAGCTTCTTCTACATTCCAGACTCTTCTTGCATACTGCGCAAATCTGGCTGGTTTTGCATCATATACATAAGTTGCCCATGCTCCCCAGACAGCGGATAAACTTGCCCCATGTGCAATATCAAACTTCGCACTCAGTTCATGTCCTAACTGATGCACTGCAAAGTCTTTCTCCGCTCCAAGTCCTGTAATTCCGTTGTGTGAAAGACTTCCTGCCCACATGATCTCACTCATCGCATTATAATCGTGTGAATCCTTAATCGCAACCGCACCATTCCTGATCACTGTACGAAGCAGACCTTCTGCAATCTCGTCTGTCAGTTCATTATTCTCTGTCTGTGTAAAATAACGATCCAATGTATGCATCATAATATCCACAATGCCGCATCCTACCTGATACTTTGGTAATGTATATGTAAGTTCAGGATTCATGATCGCAAATGCCGGGCGGTTGAAATCTGTGGAAAGACCTCTCTTGATCTTCGTCTCTTCATTCGTAAGTACTGCTGAATCGCTTGTCTCACTTCCTGCCGCTGCAAGTGTTAATACAACTCCAACAGGAAGAGATTTCTTCACTGTCTGTTTCTTAGACCAGAACTCCCAGATATCTGTATCCGGATTCGCTGTTCCATGTGCAACAGCCTTTGAGGTATCGATCACACTTCCTCCACCTACTGCCAATACAAAGTCCGTTCCAAATTCAATGGATTTCTTCACTGCTTCTCTCGCAAATGAAAGCCTTGGATTCGGCTTCACGCCTCCAACTGTCATATATTCAAGACCGGCTTCTTCTAATGAAGCAGTTACCTCATCAAGTAATCCGCTTCTTACAACACTTCCTCCACCATAGACAACGAATACTTTGGAAGCTTTCAGGCTTTTCGCAAGTTCTCCTGCCTGCTTCTGTGTCTCTTTTCCAAAAATGATTCTTGTTGGTGTATACTGGGTAAATCCATGCATTCGCTCATCCTCCATCTGCCCATAAACAGGGGCAAAACTTGTATGTTACTGATTAATCTGCATCTCTTGTTAACTTCACAACGATCTCTTCTGCGATCTCTTCCACAGTCTTATAATCTGTGTTCACTACAACATCTGCTGCCGCTTCGTACTTTGGACGGCGTTGTTCCATCATATTAGAAATAAATTCAGTATTCTTATTCCCACGTAATAATGGTCTGTCATCATTGTCTTTGACACGCTCTAAGATCACTTCTGGAGATGCTGTTAATAAAACGACCTTTCCATTCTTCTTCATCTCAGCAACGTTCTCATCACGAAGCGCAACTCCACCACCACAGGAGATGATCTGGTTATTCTTCTTCTGAAGCTCAATCAAAAGGTTTGTCTCACAGTTTCTGAAATATGTCTCTCCATATTCTTCAAAAATCTTATTGATAGACATTCCTTCTTTCTTCACGATCTCTTCATCCATCTCTACCTGTGGAGATGCAAGGATCTTACTTAGATATGTAGAAACAGTACTCTTACCTGCTCCCATAAATCCGATCAATAAGATGTTATGTGTAAATAATGTCTTTGCCTGAATTCTTCTGCTGTTTTCTACAATATAAGTAAATATATCAAGAATCTCATCCTTATAGGTATTCTCATCCACATGTGTGAGCAGCATCTTACGCTGTCTCTTTTCCTGTTCTGGCTGAAGGATTGGCAATCCATTCTCTTTCTTGTAGACCATGATCTCTTTGATGATATCCATTCTCTCTTCTAATACAGAGACAATCTTCTTATCACACAGATCTAATCTCTCTCTAATCTCTTCTAACTGACTCATCTTCTTGTTCTTTCCTTTTCTATACTAAATGTCCCCATACTTCTCAGATAACGAAGTGTGGTCTTGTTCAGTATATCATACATTCCTATATTTTTTCAATTCATTGCCTCTATAATTTAGGCAAATTCACTTTGATCTGTGATAAATGAAATAAAATCTTTCACAACCGGTGTCAGATATTTTTCTTTTTTTAGTACAAGATATATATATCGTTCGATCTCTGGTGATATGATCGGACGAACACACACATCCATTGTATCAAGAAGCGGAATCTTTGGAACAATCGCAATTCCAAATCCTGCTGCAACAAGCCCTGCAACAGAAGAATCTTCTTCCCCTTCATATGCAATCGTTGGTTGCCTTTTAATCCTTGAAAAACAACTGTCGATCACTGGCCTTAATCCACTGTTCTTTGTAAAATATACGTAATCATATTCAATTGTATCCAGAAGATCGATTTCTTCCTTTTGAGCCAATGGATGGTCCTTTGGTGTGATCAAAACCAGTTCTTCCTGACCAACCGGAATAAATTCAAGTTCATCTTCCCCTTCCACATAAGAAGAAAATGCAAGATCATATTTCCCATCTTTTAATTCTTCCACGATTTTCTTCGTCGTTCCCTGTCCAAATGAAAAATGAATATGATTCTTCCCTTTTTCTTCCAGATAACCTTTGATCAGATTTGGAATAAAATGACTTCCCAAAGTAAAGATATACCCCATATCAATAAATCCACCGCTGGTTCCTGATGTTTCTGTTACCACCCTTTTTCCTTCATCCAACATATCCAGCGACTGCTCCACATAACGTAAAAACAATGCTCCATATTTCGTTAATTTTGCATTTCTCCCCTGTTTTTCGAATAATTTCACTCCTAATTCACTCTCAAGACATGAGATCGCATGACTTAAACTTGGCTGCGTAATGGACAGCATATCTGCAGTTCTAGTATAGTGTTCTTCCTTAGCTAATGCCCGAAAATAGTACAAATGATTCAAATTCATAATCTATTCCCTTTCAATTCATAAAATTTATTTATGGATAGTATACCATATTCTTCATTGCATTTATATATCTACTTTGCTATAATTATTTTTAGAAAACTATTAAGCAAATTGGAGGATCATAATTATGGCAGCAAAGAATTTCCGTAAATTATTTGAACCGTACACAGTAAAATCTATGACATTAAGGAACAGAATTGTCATGACTCCCATTGGAACAAATTTTGCTGAGCATACCGGAGAAGTAATCGTGGACAGCACCGGCGAAAATGGTACCGAAGGTGATCCACAGGAACACCACAGGACCCCACAGAGCACCCTGCAGTGCGCCGAAGATGGGGCCGAGGCCCGCAATGTTCAGCAGCTGGACCAGAAACAGCTTCCACTGAGGCATCACGACGTAGTCAACGCCGTCGTTGATGCGGACAGCAGGAGTTTCACGGTCATCGGGTCCGAACGTGTTGTCAACGATCTTGCCGTAGACGAAGTAGCCGCCGATCAGGATCGCTAAACAGAGTAAGAAACTAATCATACCAGAAACCTCCTTTTTGATTTTTTGCAAGCTGGCCCCATTCTGCCAGCTGCCAAAATCATCCTTGGCCTTATGTTAACACATTCTTCATAAAATGGATAATATGCTTCTGGTATGGGCTGTATATCAAAAAATATATGGCACATCACCTTGTTTGTAAGGCGATGTGCCATATTTTAACGCAGATAAGAGAAAAAATGAAGGACGTTTCTCTTTGAAACGCTCCCGGGAAGATGCGGGAGACATATCGCTGAAAATTTTGGCTCTTTTTTGTGCAGAGTGCCAGGGAAACCCGCTTTTTTGCCTCTTTTCGTGGCTTTTCTGCCGAAAGCGGCGGGCTTATTTTACCGTGAGGGAGGCTTCCCGGTGGAGCAGGTCGATAAAGGTCTGCTCTTCGGGGCGGAGTGCGCCGTGGTCGGGGTAGACCAGCACGTCCCGCATGACCTGACGCTGGGCGGGGCACTTCCGCAGCACCAGATGGAACTGGTCCAGCGCCCGCTGGGGCATGGGAGAGGCCCACATATAGGCCGAGGGCAGCTGCTGCAGGATGGAGAACTGGCTGCACCGCTCGTAGACATGGATGCGGCGGCTGTCGTTGACGTGCCAGCGCACGCCGTCGCCGCCGTCCTCGCCGGGCAGCTGGAAGTCGTCGTGCATGATCTCCATATAATGGTTCAGCTCGGCGAGGTCTTTCACCTCGTGTCTGGCCAGCGGGCCGTCCCGGTTGGTGAGCAGGCGGTACTCGAACTCCATCACCGGCTCCATCTTGAGGCCTCGGCGGGCACAGTAGTGGGTGTAGTGGTCGTCGTCCTCGGCGGCATACCGCAGCAGCGCCAGATGATAGCCCCGGCGCAGCACGAAGTCCAGCGCCTCCATCGAGCCGCCTTCCCGGATGTGGATGCGGAGCTGGTCGGCCCCGGCGGCCTCCTTCAGGAAATCCACCGCCGCATAGGAGGCGTAGGTGGCGTGGGGGATCATCACCCGCAGCTCGGCGCAGCGCTCCCGGGCGTGGTGGGCGTCCTCGGAGAGGCGGTCCACCTCTTCCAGCACCCGCGCGGCCTGCTCGATGAACCGACGTCCCTGCTCAGTGGGGATCATGCCGGTGGAGGAGCGCTCGAAGATGCGCAGGCCGTACTCCTCTTCCAGATGCTTCAGCGCCTTGCTGACGTTGGGCTGGGCGGCATAGAGCTGCTTTGCCGCAGCGCTCACCGACCCCCATTTCTTGATCGCAACGAGATAACGCAGTTCCGTGATGTTCAAAGCCCTTCCTCCCCCTGTCAACGCAGATTCCCCTCTATTTTATCAGCCCGGCGGCAGACGTGTCAAGCTGTGGTTGACGGGCCGGACCGCCCGGCTTATAATAAAGGAAAACGCCCCGCGCAGGAGCGGGGCAGGAGGTGGAGCAGATGGAGCGCTGCCGCGTTCTGCGCATCGAAGAACAGATGTATGGCTGCGAGGAGCTGCCCGAAGGGGCCGAGGTCTGCTGTGATGTGACGGTGGAGGCGGCGGACGGCACCCGGAAGACCCTGTCCTGCCCCGACGCCGCGCTGATACGGCAGGGCATCGGCGAGGGAGACCGGGTGCTCTGGGACGGTATGGAACTGAAAAAGGAGAGGAACAGCATGAAAAAGATCGAGACTTCGGCCCTCATCGGTCTGGGTGCACTGGGCATTCTTTTTGGCCGGAAGATGCCCGGCGTGAAGGTCATTGCGGACGCCGGGCGCATCGCCCGCTACTCGGCTCAGCCGGTGGTCTGCAACGGCGAGGAGTGCCATTTTGACTACGTCACCCCCGAGCAGGGCCAGCCGGTGGACCTCCTTCTGGTGGCCGTCAAGGCCACTGTGCTGGAACAGGCCATCCGGGACATGAAAAAGTTCATCGGCCCGGATACCATCATCCTCAGTGTCCTCAACGGCATCACCAGCGAAGAGGACATTGAGGCCGTCTACCCGGGACACTGTCTGTGGAGCGTCGCCATCGGTATGGACGCCACCCGTGTGGGCCGCAGCCTGACCTTTGGCGCGCCGGGCCGCATCCAGTTCGGCGAGAAGAACGGCGAGATGACCGACCGCGTCAGGGCCGTGGATGAGTATCTCACCGCCTGCGGCATCGCCAGCGAGCCGTGCAGCGACATCCTTTTCAAACAGTGGAGCAAGCTGATGGTCAACGACGGCCTGAATCAGGCCGCCGCAGCCTTCGACCTGCCCTACGGCGGCCTGACCAAGCCCGGCCCGGCCTACGACAAGATGCTCGAGGCCATGCAGGAGGTCATCGACCTGTCGGTGCTGGAGGGAGTCAACCTGCCTGCCGACAACCACAAGGCCTTTCTCGAGTCCATGGCCCCCACCTTCAAGCCCGACGGGATGCCCAGTATGCGGCAGGATGTCCTCGCCCAGCGTCCCACCGAGGTGGAGGAGTTTGCGGGCGTCGTCCGCCGTCTGGCGAAAAAGCACGGGATGCCCACCCCGGCCAATGATTTCTTCTACGAGAAAATCCGGGAGATCGAGGCCGGATACCACAAAGAATAAGGAGATGCCATGCACAACATTTATTTCGCCCGTCACGGTGAGACGGTCTGGAACGTCGAGAATAAGATCTGCGGCATGACCGACAGTCCCCTCACCGAGAAGGGCCGTCAGCAGGCCCGGGAGCTGGGCCGGAAGGTCCGGGAGAGCGGCGTCCGTATCGACGAGATCCTCTACTCGCCCCTGAGCCGCGCCGCCGACACCGCAAAGGCCGTGGCCGAGGCCACCGGCCTGCCCGCCCGCTGTGAGCCTCGTCTGCGGGAACAGTGCTTCGGCCGCTACGAGGGCACGCCCCGGGACGGCGCGGAGTTCCGCATCTCCAAGACCCACTTCGCCGACCGCTACGGCGACGGCGAGAGCATGATGCAGCTGGCCCAGCGCATCTACAATCTGCTGGACGAGCTGCGGCAGGACGAGGACAAGACCTATCTTCTCGTGGCCCATAACGGCATCGCCCGGGTGGTGGAATCCTATTTCCACGACATGACCAACGAGGATTACGCCGCCGCAGGCATCAAAAACTGCGAGATGGTGGAATATCGGTTCGAATAACAGCAAAAGGCCGTCGGGAAGCTCCCGGCGGCCTTTCTTTTCAACATTAGAAGCTGTTTTCGTAAGCAGGGTGCACCGAATGACGAGGATATTTGCTCCGCAGACAAGGCGATTTTCCGCAGCAATCCTGACGGATTGCAAGGGAAAGCAACGCAGTATGCGAGCAAAAAGGCCGTTCAAGCGGTGTGCAATGCTTATGAAAACGGCTTCTCAAGCCTTGCGGTAGTGGAAAACTTTGTCTTTCCGGACGAACATCAGCACGGTGACGCAGAGCGCACCGGCCTCGGCCACCGTAACGGCCAGCCAGACGCCCTCGATGCCCAGCACGAGGGGCAGGAGGATGAGGGCCAGCAGTTGGAACAGCAGGGTGCGCAGGAAGGAAATGAGCGCACTGGTCACGCCGTCGCCCAGCGCCGTGAAGAAAGAGGAGCCGTAGACGTTGAAGCCCATGAGGAAGAAGTTCAGGGCGTAGACGCGGAAGGCGTGGCTGGTCAGCGCCAGCAGCTCGGCGTCGTAGCCCACGAAGATGCGGGCCACATAGGGGATGAGGACCATGGAGAGGGCCGTCATGAGGACGGCCACCACGCCGATGAGGCGAAGGCTCTTGGAGTAGAGGTTGTTCAGCTCGGCGTGGTTGCGTGCGCCGTAGTGGTAGCTGACGATGGGGGCGCTGCCGACGGCATAGCCCACGAAGACGGCCACGAAGAGGAAGGCTGCGTACATGATGACGCCATAGGCTGCCACGCCGTTTTCGCCCGCGAAGCGGAGGAGCTGGTAGTTGTAGAGGATGTTGACCAGAGACATGGACAGGTTGGTCATCAGCTCCGAGGAGCCGTTGATGCAGGCGCTGCGGATGACGCCGCCGTTCCACTGGGTGCGGCCCAGATGGATGGAGGAGGTGGAGCGCCTGCTGAGGAAGTAGAGCAGGGGCAGCACGCCGCCCACGGCCTGACTGATGAAGGTGGCGATGGCTGCGCCCTCCACGCCGCCGTGGAGCATACCCACCAGCAGGACATCCAGCACCATGTTGGTGCCGCCCGCCGCCACCGTGAACGCGAAGCCCAGATGGGGCTTTTCGGCGGTGACGAAGAAGCTCTGGAACAGATTCTGCAAAATAAAGGTGGGCAGGCTGGCCATCAGGAGGCGGCCATACCGGACGGCGTAGTCCAGCATCTCGCCCTCTGCGCCCAGCAGCGCCGCCGCCGGGCGGACGATGAGAACACCGACAGCGGCGAGGACGATGCCCGCGAGGAGGGCCGTCCAGACGAAGAGGCTGAAATAGCGGTCGGCCTTTTCCCGGTCGCCCTCGCCCAGCGTGATGCCCACGATGGCGCTGCCGCCGGTGCCCAGCATGAAGCCCACCGAGCCGACCAGCATCGGCACGGGCATGATAAGGTTGACCGCTGCAAAAGCCGTCTTGCCCACAAAGTTCGAGACGCACAGGCCATCCACGATGCCGTAGATGGAGGTGAACAGCATGGTGCCGACGCAGGGCAGCACGAACCGCAAAAGGCGGCTGTAGTTGAAATGGTCGGATAACTGTATTTTCTGCTTTGACATGGGTGCTCCTTGTTACATTCCGGGCCGCCAGCCGGTGCAGTAGCGGGCATAATCCCGGTCGGCCTGCTTGACGTAGAGCACAAGCTCCTCGCCGCCGTCCTTTCGGGTGCGCTGACGCACCTTGGTGGGCAGGTTCTGGCGGTGGAGCAGCTCCATCTCGTCCCGCAGCTCTTCTTCGTTGTCAAACGTGTCCAGCTCCGTCCAGTGGGTGGCAAAGAGCCAGAATTTTACAAGATGTTCGTTCAAGGTTCGGCCTCCTGTCGGCTGTCAGATGGGTTCAGACGGTAAAAGGGCGCGATGGCGTTCACATCGCCGTGGCGCACGATGGAATAGGTGATGTCACAGTAGGGCTGGATGGCGGTGCTCTTCTCGACGGTGGAGATGAGCAGGACTTGTAACTGCATCCGGCGGAACAGCTCCATCATGGGGCGGATGCGGTCGCTGGTCATCTTGCTGAAGGCCTCGTCCAGCAGCACCAGACGGATGCTGTTCTCGCTCTTCTGGTAGATCTGCAGCAGGGATGCGCAGATGGCCACATAGAAGGGTGCCTGATTCTCGCCGCCGGAGGAGTCGCGGCTGACGCGGGACAGGTATGCCTGCTGGCCGGTGACCCGGTTGGTCACCTTGATGTCGTAATCCAGATAGGTGCGGTAGTCCACATAATCCGACAGGGTGGTGGTGCCGGTGCGGCCCTCCTGCCGGGCACGGGTGTTCTCGTCCACATCCGCCATGATCTTTTCCATCAGCGCATCCACCTGCCGCTCGTAGGCGGGGTCGGCGGTGGCGGCAAGGTTGTCCAGCGAGTCGCCCTCGGTCATCTGCTGGTTGCCCTTGTCCACGATGACCTGATAGAACGCCGCCAGCTGCGGGTCGCGGCTGGGCTCCAGCTCAAAGCGGTAGACCTCCTCGCCGTAGGTCAGCTGCTCCATCACCTTGTTCAGCTCCCGGAACTGCCGCCGGGCGTTGAAGATATCGTCCTTCATGCGGAACAGGATATCCTTGCGGAAGCGGTCCTTGCAGTCCCGCTGCGCCTGCTCCAAACGGGCGGCGTAGCGCTCCAAATCGATGCGCACAAGGCTCTCATGCTGGGCGCGGTACTGTTCCAGCCCGGCAAGCCCCAGAGGATAATCGCAGACGTAGCGCCGGTTGTATTCCCGCTGCGCCGGTTCCAGGGTGCTGTTCAGGTAGACGGTCAGGGCATCGTCCAGCTTGGCCTGTGCCTTTTCGGCGGCCTGCGCGGCGGCACGGGGGGATTTATCCGGCCCGGTCAGCGCCTGCTGACGGCTGCGGGAGAGCGGCTCCACCAGCGGATGAGCGGCAAAAAAGCTCTCTGCAGCCTGTGCGCTCTTTTCGGCGGTGTCCACCGCCTTTTGCTGCTCCGCCTCGCAGGAAGAGATCTGTTTTTCGCATACGCGCAGGTCACCGCCGGTCTGCTCCACGGCAGTGCGGGCGGCTTCCCATGCGGCTTCGCGCACCTCTTCCTCCTTATACAGCTGCTGCAACAGGGGGTTCTCGCGGCACTCCGCCAGCTTTGCGGCCTGCTCGTCCACCGCCGCGCGGGCGGCAGTCAGGGCGGCGCGGGCGTCCCACAAGGCGGCAAGTTCTTCCAGCGTTGTGCCGCGCAAAAGGGTCTGGTACTGGCTGTAGGCGGCTTTCAGGTTCTGCTCTGCCTGTGCGGCGGCGCGCACCTCCTCGGCAAGGGCGTTCATCTCCCCTGCCAGTGCCCCGGCGCGGGCGCGGCGGGCTTCCAAGCCGATATA
>ERZ825159.3847-NODE-3847-length-10229-cov-3.281207_pt1 | contig 10229 bp, 9 predicted proteins | sample MGYA00519932_ERZ825159 | MGnify/ENA primary metagenome ERZ825159 (study PRJEB31778, sample SAMEA3449191) | human gut metagenome | biome: human gut; feature: human-associated habitat; material: faeces | place: United Kingdom | collected 2010/2012 ...
CTCGCCGATCAGGTCGGGCAGCTCGCCGCCGACCTGGTAGGACAGGGACAGCTTGCCGTCCGAGAATGCGCCCGCGCCGGAAAAGCCGGTGGTAATGGCACAGGTCGGCTTGCAGTTTACGCAGACGCCGGTTTTATCCTTGGGGCAGTGGCGCTTTTCCACAGGCTTGCCCTTTTCGACGAGCAAAATTTTGTGGGGGGTGCTGCTCTTGCGCAGCAGCTCCAGCGCGGTGAAAATACCGGCAGGGCCGGCGCCTACGATGATAAGGTCATACATGGATAGGGGTTCTCTCCTTTAAACATAACTCGCGATCCTTCGCGCGGGAAACAAAATAAGGACAAACGGAGCTTGTAGGGGCGGATTCTATATCCGCCCGTGCCCGTTTGCTGATGGCACGGCGCTGCGGGCGCATATAGAATGCGCCCCTACGGTGTCACGGAACGGTTATTCACCGTCCTCCGACACATCCTTGCTCTCGGCGTCGTACACCACAGGGCCGTCGCTGCCGACATCGCGCTCGGCGGCTTCGGCCTCGTCCAGGGCGTCGCCGATGGCACCCAAGGCCGCATTGGCGGCGGCAGAGGCCATGCGGTCCAGTGTGCGCAGCTCCATGGCGGCGTAGAGAATGCAGCCTAAATTCAGCGCACCTTCGGCGATCAGCAGGATGCCGCAGAGCATGACGACGCTGACCGCCGCATCAAACGGATGCAGCACCAGCAGTACGCCCAGGGCAACGGATACGATGCTGAACAGCAGCAGCAACCACCATTTCTGCCCCTTGCGCTTGGCAAGGTCAATGGCGGTACCGATGCGGCTCAGGCCGTCAACGACGATGAAGATGCCGAACACAACGGGCAGAAAGCTGGTCACTACCTGCGGCTTTGCCAGCGTGAAGATGCCCAGCCCCGCCGTGATGACGCCGCCCACCAGCATGAACGGCGCGGTAAAGCCGGTGCCGCGGATGCGGGCATACTGGATCAGGCAGACAATGCCGGTGACAAGCACCACAACACCAAAAATGTTGCAGATCCAGAGCAGACTGGTCTCGGGCATGATGAGCAGCAGCATACCGATGACGATATACGCGACGCTCAACAGCAGCATTCCGTTTTTGACATAGCGCAGCATAGCAGCACGCTCCTTACTTGTTCATGGCCTTGGCGGCATCCACGATCAGGTCGGCACAGGTGTCCAGACCCAGCGCGGCATTCAGGCACAGGTCATAGTTTTCTGCCTGCCCCCACTCCTGTCCGGTATAGTATTTGTGATAGGTCTTTCTGTTGTCATTTGTCTCACGCACAACAGTCTTTGCCTTTCTCACTGAGACTCCATGTGTATCAGCCACAGTATCAACGCAAAAGGCATCATTCGCTGTCAGGAAAACTGAGACAACATCATCTCTTCCCTGAAAGGCAAAGTTTGCACATCGTCCCTGAATCACATATCCCTCACAGCCGGCCTCAAGCGGCAGCCTGTCAATAAATGTAAGAGCCCTCGCCGGAGTATCATGCAGCACATTATCCTCCTCCGTCTCCATCACAATAGAGTAAAGCAGGGAATTAACCGGTCTCTCACTGTAAAACTCCTCATACTCATCGTAGCAGCCTGCCTCTTTGGCACCGGTCGCAATAGCCTCTCTGTCCATGAAATGTAAATGATATTTCTCAGCGACTGCTCTACCGATAGTATCTGCATCGCAACCGCACTTTCTAGCAATTGTAATTATCATAATATTCCTTTCCAACGATTGTAGAATACTAATATGACTTGAATCATACATATACTCTTACCAATTGTCTACATCTATAACTATTTAATGAACTTATCTTATGGTAGAAAAAGCCAACGCGCAGGAAGCGCGAGGCTGCGATATCTACCTGAGCTTGTACGAAGCGGCCTAGGGATTGTTGGAATTGTGTTTGCAATCCAGCAACGCCCGTGCACGGAAGCACGGGCGAGACGTTACCGCGCCATGGACGGCGCGTAAAAGTCGGTTGCGTCCTACCTGTCACAACCTGTATCACAATTCTTACAAGCCCTTAGCCGCGTAGTAGGAAGCGAAGGCAGATATGCACAGCCTCGCGCTTCCGTCATTTGCACCACACACTCAGACAAATCAATAAAAGTTTGCAAACACCGATGCAAACACCACCGTAAGTATTCCTGCCACCGCGATAGCAAGAGAGCTCATGGCGCCCTCTATCTCGCCAATCTCGATAGCCTTCGCTGTTCCGATGGCATGTGATGAAGCGCCAAGCGCCAGTCCCTTCGATATAGGCTCAGTGATTCTGAATATTTTGCAAACAAACTCTCCGAGTATATTTCCAAGCACACCTGTCACGACGATAACTGCGACAGTAATGGTCACATATCCGCCGAGCTCCTCTGATACGCCCATACCGATAGCTGTCGTGATGGACTTTGGCAGCAGTGTGACATAGTCCTCGTGTGAAAGCCCCATAAGCACTGACAACACAAGCACTGTCACAAGACTTGTTATGACGCCTGCCGTGAGTCCGAGCGCGACTGCTGCTATATTTTTCTTGAGCAGGGTCCACTGCTCATAGAGCGGTATCGCAAGGCATACCGTGGCCGGTGTCAGAAACCAGCTAAGGTACGATGCCCCCTTATTGTATGTGTCATAATCCACATCTGCCACAACAAGCACTATGATGGTCAGTACTATTGAAATGAGAAGCGGATTGAGTATTGCAAGCTTAAACTTCTTCTTTAAAAGCATACCTAGCAGATATGCAACCAGACTTACTGTGACACCGGCAAAAAGCGATGTCTGAAACAAATTATCCATTATGATTATCCTCTATCTTATTTATTTTGTCCAGCATCAGCCCTCTTGCGCTTCTGCATACGGATTACGAGCTGTGAAACATGTCCTGTAGCAATCATTACAGTAAGAAGTGCCACAACCGTGATTACAATCACCGGTACGAGCACCGGCTTAAGATTGCCCCAGGATGACATAAGCCCCACTCCCGCAGGGATAAACATGACAGGCATTATCTCTATCATGAATTTGCCTGCACTCCTTACAGAGTTAAGCGGTATCAGGCCTGTCAGCAGACCTATGAAAAGTATAACCATACCATATATGCTCGCCGGAACAGGCAATGGCAGTAAATATTTGAGTATCTCACCTAAAAACGAAATCGCAAGTATGATGAGAAATTGCTTTAATAATTTCATTTTATATTGTATCTCCGTTATATATATTTCGTGACTATTTGTAACTGTTTATCTGTGTTCCCTGACCATCATTGTACATACAATGGCAAGCAGCACGCTTGAAGCCCATATAGCGCGTATTCCTATGTGCAGTGAGCACACTCCGCCTATACCTGCTCCTATTGCAAATATCAGAATAATTCCATAATAGTGCGCGGTCTTTTTCAGTGCCCCGATATTTCTGTCACGCAGATATATTGACAGACTCTCTGTGCCGCTTCTTAAGTTGCCGATGCACATGGTGCTGGCATAGCCGTAGCCGTTTACCTTTCTGAAGGACTGCACCTGCATAGAACAGCTGAATGATACAAGCATGGTCGCTATCATATCGTACCTGTGTGGTATGAAGCCCACCACAAACAGTATGATTATCTCTATCATCACTACTATCTGACGCCAGTGGATGCGCTTTGCCTTCTTATATCTATGCCCGATTCTCTCTGCCACAAGCACACCGAGTGCAAATGAAAGGATTGGGAAAAGATACGATAGTCCCTTCATCCATTCACCTATCATCAGATGCTGGCTCATCAGCACCACGTTTCCTGTCTGCGCATTCGAGAACACCTTGTTTCTCACGTTGTAGGTGTAGGCATCCTGAAAGCCTCCGGAAAGTGCCAGAATCGCACTCAGCAAAAAGGTCTCTGATGTCTGAATCCTTATTTTTTCTTTTTCAGTCATTTTTTCGCCTCTTTTTCTCATATTCGCTGTTAGCTGCCACACCCTCGTGTGACCCACAGCAATTACATATTTACAGCAATCCACACGGTTTATTATTATAGAAAAAAAGGGCGGATATTTCAATACCCGCCCCAAATATACAGTGTATTAAATTTTGCACAATACCTAAAATATATATTGGATATACATAATAGATATACATGATAGCTATACCAGATACTTTTCTTCAAACTCAGATACCGGTACCGGTTTTGAGAAATAATATCCCTGGAACTCATGACATCCCATCATTGTAAGCATATCAAGCTGCTTTTTCGTCTCCACACCCTCTGTGATGACGTCCATGCCTATCTTGCCTGCAAGCGTGATGATACTCTCTAATATATCCTGTCCCTTGACCTCGTTCTCAGATTTGCGAAGGAAGCCCATATCGATTTTCAGTACATCAGCACTGATGTCCTTTAGCATGTTGAGTGATGAGTAACCGCTTCCGAAATCATCAATCTCCACCCTGAAGCCTACGCCCTGAAGCTTGTGGATAATATTCATATTCTTCTCAAAATCGGTCATCAGCGTTGTCTCTGTAATCTCCAGATGCAGATTGGACGCTGCTATGCCATATTTATTAATCAGCCCTGTAAAGGTCTCATATATATCTATGATGTAAAAGTCCTTTGTAGATATATTTACAGATATATGATAGCTTCCATAGCCTTTTTCCTTCCACTCTGCAAGCTTTTGTGCCGCCTTTTCCCATATATAGAGGTCAAGCTTGTAAATTAGACCTGCGTTCTCTAAAATATCAATAAAAGCATACGGTGTCAGGATGCCTCTTGACGGATGAGCCCAGCGTACCAGCGCTTCTGCGCCCTTTGCAGCACCATCACGGTTCACCTGTGGCTGTAAGTACATGACAAACTCATCATTTTGCAATGCCGGCTCAAATTCACCGAGCAGGCGTCTCTGCTCTATTGATATCTCAAGCAGATGCTCATCATAGTATGCCACACAGCAGTCGTAATTATTCTTTATGGTGTCTGCCGCTATATTAGCCTTGTCTACCATAATGCTGACAGCCTCATCCCTGTCTCTTATCTCATACACACCCATGTATGTATGCAGATGGAAAGAATTGCCCGAAAACTCACGCTGCAGTTCTTTGACTGAATCTGCCACTCTTTTTTCATCAAACTCTTCTCTTGGCAGACACAGCGCAAAGCGGTCATTCATAAGCCTTGCACAAATGGTCCTCTCAGATGGATTCGATGCCATGAGCTTCGCCTGCTTTATGAGCACCTGATTGCCCTTCTCCATTCCAAATATCTCATTGATGAATTTGAAATCCTTTATATTGCTGCAAATCAGGTAGAAGGTTGTGTCATGATACTTGTTCACCATATCGTGCACATCCTCATAGAACTGGTCACGGTTCAAAAGTCCTGTCAGACTGTCATGCGATGCCTTGTACTTTTCCTGCTCCCACGACTCATACATCTGTGTACGGTCATTGTATACAAAATAATCACATATAACGCGATTGCTCTCATCATATATGCGCTTGTAGGCAATCTCAAAATAGTGCTTTTCACCGTTTATTTCAATATCTGTTGTCTGGAAGGTCATACTATCCCTTCTGTCATCTCCCAGCTTTTCAATCCACTGACTATATTTACTTTCATAAACAGACATATTGCCGCCATGCCTGTAAATAGCCTCCATCAGGTCATTGTAATATATGCACCTGCCCTTTCTGTCATAGCAGATGATACCATTGTTCATATCGCGGACCACAAGAGAGAGCATATTTTCTATAAGCTCATTCGGCACATATCTGTATGTCAGGTAATATATGATAATAGCTATAGCACCATATATAATCATGGTGAGGTCATATATGGAGTCCGAACCTATAGTAGCAATGTCAAACGAAAAGCCGATAAAGATAACTACCGCTATAGCCCCATATGCCTCCCTGTACATGCGCGATGATTTGATAATCATATACAGATATGTAAAAATAATCAGAATCACAAACGCATATGTGAATATAAAATGCAGCCTGTACCATAGGCTGTCATTATTGAATACCACCTTAATATTCTCAGCTTTTATGGATTCTATATCAAAAATCTTATTAGTCCAGGTGTTCTCTATAAGCATATATGTGTCCAGCACCGCAAATATCATGGAAGCAGCCTGCACTCCCTTGAAAGTCTTTACAGCACCTGTATAATACTGTGTATAAAACATAAGAGCGATGAGCATCCAGTCAAACAGAGCCATAGTAAGCCCCTTCGCAAGTACTGTAACAGTGTGCCCCGGCACAAATGTAAAAACAAAAAAGACTATAGCGCAGGCAAATGTCAACGTCTCATATATACACACACTTTTACCGAGTCTGTCATGTTTTTTAAAGGAACCGATTGCGCTATATGCAATCAGTATTGCTTCCATCAATACTCCCAGTCCATATACTATCCTCATATTCCCACCTGTCTTCTATGACCATATTACTAACCTGTATATAGCCATTGTAACTCATTTCATGTGTAATGTAAACAAAAAAGAGGTTGTCACAACCTCTTTTTTGTAATTTATTAACATTTATTATTTTCCTGAAGTTGCTTTCAGTCGTGTCATGGCACGGGCCAGCGAAGCTCTTGAGTGATAGTACTCCTGGATACTCTGCTTCTGTCGAAGCTGCTCCTCGGCTCTCTCCTTTGCCTCTCTTGCCCTTGCTATATCGATTTCCTCCGGATGCTCGGCTGTCTCGACAAGCAGTGTCACACGGTTGTTGACTATCTCTACGAAGCCCATTCCCACTACCGCGTACTCCCAGTTGTCACTGCCCTCCGGCTGAAATCTCATCTCGCCCTCATCGACGGCTATGACCATATCCTCGTGGTGGGCGAGGATTTCCTTCTGGCCATCGAACTCAGGGACTATTATGGAACGACATCTTCCTGAGTAAAACACTCTGTTAGCAGCTATTACCTTTAGATAAAATGTATTTGTTGCCATACGATTTGTCCTTCCTTATGCTTTTACTGCTGCATAGTCTTTGCTTTTTCCTTGACGTCCTCGATTGTTCCGACATTGAAAAATGCGTTCTCAGGATACTCGTCCATCTCACCATCTATGATGGCCTTGAAGCCCTTGATAGTCTCCTCTACAGGCACATAGACACCCTGGATACCTGTGAAGTTCTCGGCTACGTGGAATGGCTGTGAGAGGAACTTCTGGATTTTTCTTGCTCTGTATACAAGTACCTTGTCCTCATCTGCCAGCTCCTCCATACCGAGGATTGCGATGATATCCTGCAGCTCCTTGTACTTCTGGAGAATCTCCTGTACCTTTCGTGCTACCTGGTAATGCTCCTCGCCTACGATATCAGGCTCGAGGATACGTGATGTAGACTCAAGTGGGTCTACTGCCGGGTAAATACCCTGTTCAACAATCTTTCTTGAAAGAACTGTTGTGGCATCCAGATGTGCGAAGGTTGTAGCCGGAGCCGGGTCTGTGAGGTCATCGGCTGGTACGTATACGGCCTGTACCGATGTTACCGAACCGTTCTTTGTAGATGCGATTCGCTCCTGCAGCTCACCCATCTCAGTAGCCAGTGTAGGCTGATAACCTACGGCTGAAGGCATACGTCCTAAAAGTGCTGAAACCTCTGAACCTGCCTGTGTGAAACGGAATATATTGTCGATGAAAAGCAGCACGTTCTGGTGCTTCTCATCCCTGAAATACTCTGCCATTGTAAGTCCTGTCTCAGCAACACGCATACGTGCTCCTGGTGGCTCGTTCATCTGTCCGAACACTAAGGCTGTTTTTTCCAGAACTCCTGATTCCTTCATTTCTGTCCAGAGATCATTTCCCTCTCTGGAACGCTCTCCGACTCCTGTAAAGATTGAGTAGCCGCCGTGCTCTGTTGCGATATTGCTGATGAGCTCCTGGATGAGGACTGTTTTTCCTACTCCGGCTCCTCCGAAGAGTCCGATTTTTCCACCCTTTGCATATGGGGCAAGGAGGTCGATGACCTTGATACCTGTCTCGAGGATTTCCTCTGCAGGGTTCTGCTCCTCAAATGTTGGTGGTTCTCTGTGGATTTCCCACTTTTCCTCTGTATCAGGCTGTGCTCCGCCGTCAATAGCTTCACCGAGCACGTTGAACAGTCTGCCGAGAGTCTGCTCTCCGACAGGTGTCTTGATGCCGGCGCCTGTGGCTGTTACTTCCATATCTCTGTGAAGTCCCTCACTGGAAGCAAGCATGATACAGCGTACTGTATTATTTCCAATATGCTGTGCGACTTCCATCACACTTTTTTTGTCACCATTTAAAACTTCTAGTGCGTCTCTGATTGCCGGCAGGTTCTCATCCTCGAACTCTACATCGACAACAGGACCCATAACCTGGATAATTTTTCCTGTTTTCATCAAAAAGCCTACTTTCTCTTTTTCTTCTGCGATTTAGCACCGGCTATTACCTCTGTAATCTCCTGTGTAATCGCTGCCTGTCTGGCACGGTTGTAAAGAATGTCAAGCTCTGCAAGCATGTCCCTCGCACTGTTTGATGCGGACTGCATCGCCATCATTCTGGCGTTCTGCTCACATGAAAATGACTCTACAAGAGCACCGTAGACAAATCCAACAACGTAGTTTGGTACGATACGATCCATGACTGCCTCAGGCGATGGCTTGAGTGCCAGCTCCTCCCTCGGTATGTCTATAGGAATCTGCACAGTGAAGTCTGCCTTTTTCAGTGGCAGAAGCTGTGACATCTGTGTTTCCTCCTGAATCGCATTTATCATGCTGGTATAGATAATATAAACTTCGTCCAGCTCGTTATGTAGATATAGCTCCAAAATTTCTTCTGCAATATTTCTGGCACGGTTGAGTGTCGGATTCTGAACTGTGTAGTGGAACTGTTTTTCAATCTCAATTCCACGCTGTTCAAAATAATGACGTCCCAGCTCTCCGAGTACGAAAAGTGAATGGTTCGGATGATTCTTTAAGTGCTCCTCAGCCATTTTCAGGATATTGTGGTTGTATGAGCCCGCAAGTCCTTTATCGGCTGTGATTACGATATATCCGACCTTTCTGTCCTCAGGCAGCTTATCCTCGTTGGTCTTGAAATAGATGTCCTCCATATCAGGCAGATGCCTGAGTATTCGGCTCATCTCTGATTGCAGTGTGAAGAAATACGGCTCTGTATCTGCCAGCATCTTTTTGGACTTTTTCAGCTTCGAAGAAGAAATCATATACATGGCATTTGTGATTTTAAGCGTATCATTGATACTTTTTATTCGATCCTGTATTTCCTTCGTGTTTGCCATAATACTACCTGTTACCCTTTATACTCTTTTACTGCATCCATGATTTTATTTACGAGCTCTTCATCAATGGCTCTGTTCTCTTCGATTTTCTGTCCGATTTCCGGATAAGAAAGATCCATGTATGAGAGGATATCGCCCTGATATTTCTTGACCTCTTTTGTCTCAATTGTGTCAAACACACCATGGTTTGCCATGATAAGTGTCATTACCTGCTCATGCAGTGACAGTGGGTGGCAAAGCGGCTGCTTCAAAAGCTCCATAAGTGCTTTTCCATGTGCAAGCTGTGCCTTTGTGGCATCGTCAAGGTCTGATGCAAACTGTGTGAAGACCTCCATCTCCCTGTACTGTGCCAGGTCGATACGGATGCTTCCTGATGCCTTCTTCATAGCCTTTGTCTGGGCTGCTCCACCAACTCGGGATACTGAAAGACCTACGTTTACGGCCGGTCTCATACCTGCGTTGAAGAGGTTGCTCTCTAAGAATATCTGTCCGTCCGTGATAGATATTACGTTGGTAGGGATATATGCTGATACGTCTCCTGCCTGTGTCTCGATGATTGGGAGTGCTGTGATTGAGCCTCCGCCAAGCTCATCGCTCAGACGGCTTGATCTCTCGAGCAGTCTTGAGTGGAGATAGAATACGTCTCCAGGATATGCCTCACGTCCCGGTGATCTCTCGAGCAGCAGTGAAAGTGCTCTGTATGCTACCGCATGCTTTGAAAGGTCATCATATACGATAAGTACATCCTTGCCCTGATGCATGAAATGCTCTGCCATGGCTGTTCCTGCGTATGGTGCGATATACTGCAGTGATGCAGGATCGCTGGCTGTTGATGAAAGCACGATTGAGTAATCCATTGCGCCGTGTTTTGTCAGAGTTGACACAATTTTTGCTACTGTTGATGCTTTCTGGCCAATTGCTACATATATACAGATAACATCCTTGCCCTTCTGGTTGATGATGGTATCTG
>ERZ825159.3860-NODE-3860-length-10204-cov-2.783624_pt1 | contig 10204 bp, 5 predicted proteins | sample MGYA00519932_ERZ825159 | MGnify/ENA primary metagenome ERZ825159 (study PRJEB31778, sample SAMEA3449191) | human gut metagenome | biome: human gut; feature: human-associated habitat; material: faeces | place: United Kingdom | collected 2010/2012 ...
CATGTCATTCAGACTTTTTACTCCAAACACCGGCATATCCTTCACCAGATTCCCCTCCCGGATGTTTTCCTCCGGAATAACGCAAAAGCGTAAGCCCAGCTCTCTTGCGCGGATCACCCGAGGCAAAACTCCGGCAACCCCATGGATCTCTCCATTCAGACTGATCTCTCCTACGATCATAACTCCTTCCAGAAGATCCGGTTCCAGAATTCCGGCAGCCGCAAGTACTGCAGCCGCCACAGGCAGATCAAAACCGGCTCCTTCCTTTTTCATATCGGCAGGTGCAAAATTTACAGTTACTTTTTTTGGTGGCAGACAAAGCCGGGTGTTCTTAAATGCAGTCCGGACTCTTTCCTGGGCCTCTCTCACCTGGGCAGAGGGAAATCCTACCATAGCAAAAGAAGGCAGACCATCACTGACATCTGCCTCAACCTGGATCTCACGTACTTCCATTCCGTAGATCGCTGCTGATAAAACACTCGCAAACAAATACATTCCTTTCTGCGAAAAAAACGGATCCCGATCTTCCATCTTTTCGTCTTTTCAGGTCAGGCGGATATTCGAAATCCGCATTGGTTAAAAACAAGGGAATTTTCAGATAGACATTTTCTGAATTTTAGAAGATAATAAATTTAGTATAGTCCATTTTGCTCTCTTTTGCAAGGGTGCATTTCGTTCTGTTTTATACTTTCAATAGAAAGAAGAGGTGAGCACAATGAAATTTCAGCGTATTCAGGATTTACGTACAGATGCTGACATGTCACAGAAACAGCTCAGCGAAATTCTTCACATCAGCCAGCGTTCCTACTCTCACTATGAGACAGGTTCACGCAATATCCCGGTTGAAATGCTTATCAGACTGGCAAATTATTACGATATAAGTGTTGATTATCTGGTAGGACGCACTGATAAAAAAGAGATGAATAAATAAGTAAAATCACTTTTTTTAATATAAAAGGATTCCTGTAACTGTTTATGTTACTGAATCCTTTTATATTTTTTGTATCTTTTATTCTTTTATCATAACAGTATCCACAGAAGGATGGACTTTTGCACCCTCCGCTTTTGTTTTTGTCTTAATATTCACATAAAGACGACCATTATCAAAGGTAAGATAACCCTTTGCTACATTTCCCAGCGAGTCTGTAAACGAGAATCTGGTTGCATTTCCTGCGACGGATTTCTTTACTTTTGCCTTGCAGGTGGCTGTCTTTTTCTTATTTGTCTGTGAATAAGTAAAGGTAACCGACTTCTGACTGAGTTTCTTAATTTTGATCTTAGCCCTGCCGTTCTTACTGCGCCAGGTTCCCAGATAATCCTCCGGGTTAAAAACATAAGCCCGTTCCAGAATCGGTGTTGGCGTTACCGTAGGAATCGGTGTTGGGGTAGGTGTGGGCGTAGCTGCAGGTGTCGGTGTTACAGTGGGAACTCTTTCCAGTGCCGCGATCGCTTCTGCTTTTCTCTGCTCTCTGTCCACATTCTTTCTGTGTTGAAGCAGCAGAGTGCCTGCCAGCATAAGCAGGATAAACAGGATAATTACAATTATCAGAAGTTTTATAAGTCTTTTTTTCTTTTTATTCCGTTTCTGTTTCCCGTTGTTTGTTACCGACAAATCTGCATCTCCTCTTCTGTTTCTTGTTCGTTACTTATTCTTTTCCATCCCAGCAATAGGTACAGAGTTTACATGGTGAAATTCCAATGGAAGCTTTCAGATCATCAAGTCTGTGGAATTTCAGTGATGTGAAATTCAGCTCCTTACGGATTTCTTCCAGCATTTCTTTATAATTTGTTGAATTTGGATCTGCATAGTCTGCCAGGACTTTATCACTGACATTCTCTCCCTCGCGTTTGGCGATCACACGTCTTGTGATCAGATCCATCTCTGATTTTGAACGTGAGAAATTCAGATATTTGCATCCATAAAGTAAAGGCGGACACGCAGGACGGATATGTACTTCTTTCGCACCATTTCTGTAAAGAAATTCCGTCGTTTCTCTTAACTGTGTTCCACGTACAATAGAATCATCGATCATCAGAAGACTCTTATCCTTGATCAGACGATGTACAGGAATCAGCTTCATTCTTGCGATAAGATTTCTCTGGCTCTGCTGTGTAGGCATAAATGATCTTGGCCAGGTTGGTGTATATTTGATAAACGGACGGGCAAAAGGCACACCGGACTGGTTCGCATATCCAATCGCATGGGCAATACCGGAATCCGGAACACCGGCTACAATATCGGGATTTACTTCTCCCCTGTCTCTCCTGGCCAGCATATCACCGCAATGATAACGCATTTCTTCTACATTCACACCCTCGTATGCCGAAGTAGGATATCCGTAATATACCCAGAGGAAAGAACAGATTCGCATCTTGTCTCCTGGCTTCTGCAGAACCTGGGCTCCCTCCGGGGTAATAAAATCAATCTCTCCAGGTCCCAGCTCTTTCAGGTCTTCATAGCCAAGATTAATGTAGGCATGACTTTCAAAAGAAGCACAGCATGCATCTTCCTTCTTGCCGATTACAAGAGGAGTTCTTCCATAACGGTCGCGTGCTGCGTAAATGCCCTCCCCTGTCATAAGAAGAAGGGTCATAGAGCCCTCGATCATCTCCTGTGCATAGCGGATTCCCTCAACAATACTGTCCTTCTGATTGATCAGCGCTGCCGTTACCTCTGTAGGATTCACACTGCCACCGCTCATCTCCAGAAAATGGGTATGCCCGTCTTTGAAGCATTTCTCTACCAAAGCTTCTATATTATTGATCTTGCCTACTGTTGTAATTGCAAAATTTCCCAGATGGGAACGCACCAGAAGAGGCTGCGGTTCATTGTCAGAAATACAGCCTATTCCAAGATTGCCTTCCATCTCTGCCACATCCTTGTCAAATTTGGTACGGAACGGTGAGTTCTCAATATTATGGATCACGCGGTTAAATCCACTGCTCCTGCTATAAACGGTCATTCCGCCCCTTCTTGTACCCAGATGGGAGTGATAATCAATTCCAAAAAAAAGATCCATTACACAATCAGACTTTGACGCAACACCAAAAATTCCACCCATTTTTCCTTAGTCTCCTTATTTTTTCTCCTTTATAACGCCTTTTCTGTAGGCATCCAAAAGCTGTTTCAGCTCCTGAATTCGTTCTTTCAGTGCCTTACCGTTATCCGTATCTCCCACAAGGGCACGCCTTGGATTATAGCGGACAGCCACACGGTTGGACACAATGTCCCTCTCTGTTTCCACTGCATCTTCCGCCGAAGTAAAAGGCTCATGGGCAGTCAGGCTCAGACCATAGGAACTGTAAACAAGAGTATATCCGGCAATACCGGTCACATTCCGGTATGCCTCACAAAAACCACCGTCAATTACGATCACCTTGCCATCACATTTCACCGGATTCTCTCCCTCCAGCTGATGAACAGGCACGTGACCATTGATAATATGCCCCTCATCCGGATCCAGCCCGAATTCTTCCAGCATACGATTTATTACCTCTTCTTTTTCCCAGAGGTGATAGTAGGCATTCTTTTTCTCTTTGTGTGTCTCTTTGTCTGCGATAAAATAACGCTCGAAGGTAGTCATTTTATCTTTTCCATAAAGGGGAGAATTAGGCCCGGCCCAGATATACCACAGAATATCCTGGCTTGCTTTCTTCTCCTTCTCATCTACGGTAAAAAAAGCTTTTCTTACGTAGGCTTCCAGTTTATCATAAAGTGCCTTGCCTTTACAAGTCTCACCGTAAATCTCAACTTCTTTCAGAGTTCCATCCTCGTTCAGCGGAATACTTCCATGGAAAAGAAGGTTCCCGTTATAGGTCTTATAAAGGCCGCCTTTATCCAGAAGCAGCTGCATGTGGTTCTGAAGCTTCTCGCAGTTTCGAAATGCTGAGCTCAGGCGCTCCACTACTTCTTTTTCCCCATCTGTCAGCTCATAAGGATGTTCCCAATCAATGGTTGGAAAATGGGTGTCCAGAAGATTATGCACACTTCCATCCGGCAGCTGCACAGTGCCCTTCTCCGGATCAATCCCCTCCAGAACGCATCGATTCTCCATATGAAAATCCGGATGTTCTTTCGCCAGTACCCCTTCCAGCTTAAACTGGATAATGGAAATGGCTTTGTGCATTTTCCTGCTCAGCTCTTTCTCAAGAGCATTGTAATTGGAAGGATTGCCATGTACTTCAAATACCTGGCAGGGATCATCCCCGTAAACCTCCATGGCAAAAGCAGCAAGAGGCATCATATTGATTCCATAACCATCCTCCAGAATATCCAGATTGCCGTAACGGATACTGTTACGGATCACTGTGGCCATACAGGCAGCCTGTCCTACAGCGGCGCCCATCCATACCACATCATGGTTTCCCCACTGAATATCCAGAGAATGATAATCCATCAGTCTGTCCATAATAAAATGAGGACCGGGACCTCTGTCATATATATCGCCAAGCACATGAAGGTGGTCTACAACCAGTCTCTGGATCAGTTCAGCAAGAGCGATAATGAAGTTCTCTGCCCTGCCGATATCTATAATGGTATCCACAATGGAATCGTAATAAGCCTCTTTATCCAGAACTTCTGCTTTCTCCGTGATCAGCTCTTCGATCACATATGCATAATCCGAAGGCAATGCCTTACGAACCTTGGATCTGGTATATTTGGAGGCAGTTGTCTTGCACACTTCAATAAGACGGTACAGGGTGATCTTGTACCAGTTCTGCATATCAGACTCTTTTTTCTTCACATAGGCAATTTTTTCCTTCGGGTAATACACGAGAGTTGCCAGGGAACGCTTGTCACTGTTGCTTAAGGTATGTCCAAATACATCATCTATCTTCTTTCGCACAGCTCCCGAACCGTTTCGAAGCACATGGGAAAAAGCTTCGTACTCTCCGTGGATATCGGAAAGAAAATGCTCGGTGCCTTTTGGAAGATTGAGAATGGACTGAAGGTTGATGATCTCTGTAGAAGCCTTCCCGATAGTGGGGTAGAGCTCCGCCAGACGTTGTAGGTAGCGCAGTTCTTCTGTTTTCATGGAACCTCCTAAATTCATATTACTCTTATTTAACCAGCGTTAGAAATCAAACAATGAAATCTGATTGGATTGTGGAATATCTCCAAATAATCCAAGTTTATCCATCAGATCAATTACGGTCTTGCTGACCTTGGTCCTGTCACGGAAATCATCCTTGGAAAGAAATCTTCCCTGTACAGCAGCATCCACTACAGCATCTGCCGCCTTATCTCCAAGACCTTCTATAGAATCAATGGACGGCATCAGTTTTCCTTCTATGATCTGGAAACGATGTGCCTTCGCCCGGTAAATATCAATGGGCATAAAATCATAACCTCTTGCATACATTTCCTGGACAATACGCATATCTTTCAGGGTATCCTGCTCTTTTTTGGATGCAGCGTCCCCTTTCTTGCGTATCTCTGCCATATAAAACTCCAGCTTTTCTTTTCCCATACACATCAGTTCATAGGAAAAAGCTGTGGCACGGATACTGAAATATGCACCGTAATAAGCCAGCGGCTGGAATACCTTGAACCAGGCGATTCTGTATGCCATCATAACGTAAGCTGCCGCATGGGCTTTCGGGAACATGTATTTGATTTTTTTGCAGGACCAGATGTACCAGTCCGGAACGCCGTGTTCTTTCATAGTGGTGATCCACTCATCTCGGAGACCTTTTCCTTTACGGACGCTCTCCATAATAGTAAAGGCAAGACCACTTTCCACACCCTGACCGATCAGGTAGATCATAATATCATCTCGGGTACAGATTGCCGTGGAAATAGTAGCTTTTCCCTCTTCGATCAGTGTCTGCGCATTTCCCAGCCATACATCCGTACCGTGGGAAAGTCCGGCAATACGGACCAGATCAGAAAAATATTTCGGCTTGGTATCCACAAGCATCTGCATGGCGAAATCAGTACCAAATTCTGGAATTCCCAGACAGCCAAGCTTGCAGCCGCCGATATCCTTCGGATCAATTCCAAGAGCTTCTGTACTGGCAAAAAGTGACATAACCGCCTTGTCATCAAGAGGAACCTCTCTTGCATTCAGGTCTGTCATATCCTCAAGGGTACGGATCATGGTGGGATCATCGTGTCCCAGAATATCCAGCTTCAGCAGGTTTCCATCAATGGAATGGTAGTCAAAATGGGTGGTGATAAATCCACTGCTGGAATCGTTCGCCGGGTACTGGACCGGGGTAAATTTCTCTATTTCCTCTCCCATTGGGAGTACAATAATTCCGCCAGGATGCTGTCCGGTGCTTCGCCGGATACCGGTACACCCCTGTACAATACGGTTGATCTCGCAGGAACGCTTGTGCTGTCCCCGCTCTTCAAAATAGTTCTTTACATATCCGAATGCGGTTTTATCCGCAAGGGTACCGATGGTTCCCGCCTTGAAGGTCTGACCTTTTCCGAATATAACCTCTGTATAATGATGGGCATTGGACTGATACTCTCCTGAGAAGTTCAGGTCAATATCAGGCTCCTTATCTCCTTTGAATCCAAGGAAGGTCTCAAAGGGAATGTCAAAGCCCTGTTTGGTCATCCTGGTGCCGCACTTTGGACAGATCCTGTCTGGCATATCGCATCCCGCCATACCGGAAAAAGCCTTGATCTCCGGAGAATCAAAGTCACTGTACTTACACTCCGGATTGGGGCACAGATAATGGGGTGGCAGAGGATTTACCTCTGTAATACCAGACATGGTAGCCGCCAGGGAAGAACCTACAGACCCTCGGGAGCCCACCAGATAACCATCTGCATTGGACTTCCACACCAGCTTCTGGGCAATAATATACATCACCGCATATCCATTGGAAATAATGGAATTCAGCTCTTTGTCCAGACGGTCTTCTACGATCTTGGGAAGCACTTCACCATACATTTCATGGGCTTTCTGGAAACACATATCCTTTAAGTCCTGGTCAGAATTCTCAATAACCGGCGGATATTTATCCGGATGGATCGGTGACATTTTCTCTATCATATCCGCAATCTTCACTGTATTTGTAATTACCACTTCCTCTGCCTTCTCGCTTCCCAGATAGGAAAACTCCTCCAGCATTTCCTCAGTAGTGCGAAGATAAAGAGGTGCCTGATTGTCGGCATCCTTGAAGCCGCTTCCAGCCATGATAATACGACGGTAGATTTCATCCTGGGGATCCATAAAGTGAACGTCACAGGTAGCAACAACCGGCTTGTTAAACTGTTCACCAAGCTTTACAATTTTTTTGTTGATCTCAATCAGATCCTCTTTCGAATGAATCGTATCATTCTTTTCATCCTCCACCATGAACATATTGTTCCCAAGGGGCTGGATTTCCAGATAATCATAAAAGCTTACCAGCCTTGCGATTTCCTGCTCCGGTGCATTGCGCAAAAGAGCCTGGTAAAGCTCACCAGCCTCGCAGGCACTTCCAATAAGAAGTCCCTCCCGATGTGCCTCAAACACGCTCTTTGGCACACGGGGTCTGTGGTTAAAGTACTTGATATGGGACTGGCTTACCAGCTTGTACAGATTGATACGACCGGTCTCATTCCGCATGAAAATAACGGCATGGTAAGTAGGCAGTTTCTTAATGGTGTCCGGGGAAACCTTTCCCTGCTCATTCAGCTTGTCTACATCCGTAATATCTCTTTCCCTGCACATTCCCACGAATTTCTCGAAAATACGTGCCGTACACTCTGCGTCATCAACTGCACGATGGTGATGATCTAGGGAAACGCCAACTGCCTTGGCAACGGTATCCAGCTTAAAACGGTTCAGCGCAGGCAGCAGGAATCGTGCCATACCTACCGTATCCACATAGGTGAAATCATTTGGGATGCCCATGCGGTTACAATTCTCTATAATAAAACTCATATCGAAATCTGCGTTGTGGGCTACCATTGTAGCTCCTTCACAAAATTTCAGGAATTCCGGTAAAATTTCTTCAATTGGACGGGCATTCATAACCATGCTGTCATTAATACTGGTCAGCTGCTCAATTCGAAATGGAATTGGAACCTGAGGATTAACAAATGTGGAAAAACGATCTGTGATCTTTCCATTTTCCACCAATACAGCACCAATTTCAATGATCTTACAGGTAAGGGGGGAAAATCCTGTGGTCTCAATGTCGAAAACCACGAATCTTCCGTCCAGGGACTGTTTTTTCGGGTTGGTGACCATACCCTTTAAGTCGTCTACCAGATAGGCCTCCATACCGTAAAGCACCTTAAAATCAGAATCCTTTGGCACGCAGCCTCCCCACGCATCAAAGCAATGGTTTGCCTCCGGGAAAGCCTGCACCACACCATGATCTGTGATGGCAATGGCAGGATGCCCCCACTCGTAGGCACGTTTTACCAGCGCTTTTGCCTCGGTTACACCATCCATATCGCTCATTTTCGTATGACAGTGAAGTTCCACACGCTTCTGAGGGCTGGTGTCCACTCTGGAGCTGCGGAAATCGGAGATTTTCTTAATTCCGGAGATGGAGCCTATGGTAAGCTCACCATCGAAACGGTCAATAGAAGTAACGCCTTTGATTTTCAGGAAGGCACCTTTTTTCACATGCTCTTTGATCTCCGGCACCTGCTCATTGCGCAGGAACATTTTTACTGTGATGGAATCTGTGAAGTCCGTAACTGGGAAAATCAGTATGGTCTTCTCATTTCGAATCTCTCTCGTTTCCACATCCATAACCTGACAGCGGATGATAACCTCTCCCATTTCCTGCACAATATTTTCCAATGGAATAGGCTCGTCCTCGAAATCTCTTCCATAAATAACGTCCGGATTTGGATCCTTGCGGAAGCCACCACGGAAATCGCCCCATTTGCCTTTCTTTTCGAATGGCTTTTTCTCGAAAGGCTTCTTTTCACTGGCTGCCTCTGCTTTCTTCTCCGACCTGGCAGCGGATGTCTTGCCGGCTGCGGCCTCTTTTCCTGTTTTTTCCTCAGCTGCAGGAGCTGGTGCTGCGCTCTCTTCTTCTGTGGAAAGTCTGGCATGCTTCAGCACATTAGCTACTTCCTGACGGATCTGGATAGCTGCATTTTTGCGGTACCTGCTCTCCTCCGTCTGCACATAATCCAGAGAAACTTTCAGGTCCATTCCGCAACGCTCGCAGAATACTTTGTGAAGATATTCAATAAGTATCTCACTTTTCTGTCTGGAAATCACAGAATCCGGAAGTGCCATATTCAGGCAGTCATCTTCTGGAAATGTGATCTGTGCCTGCTTGAACAGATTGTATTCCAGCATGTTGTAATTGCGAAGCTCCAGTTCCATGCTGGAGCGGTAGGTATCCAGGAAATTCTTTGGCGTGTACTGTCTGGACAGATGGAACTTCTCGATTACCTTCACACTCACTTCAAGACCAGGAAAGCACTGTCTCTGAATCTGCTCTTCCAGGCTGAAAATATGCTTTTTATGGATCCAGCGGTCGCTTTTCAGGTAAACCCGGACACAGGTTTTGGCAGAGTTGCAGGCAACCTTGGTGACGATCACCTCTTCCAGAAGTTCACTTAATTCCTGTTTTAATTTTAAGTTTGGAAATACGTCAAAAAATTCTTTTTCCATTTATAGAATATACACCTTCTGTCATTTCTGTGTCTTATTGCTATCCCAGTTCATCAATTCTTCTCTCAAGGTATCCAGCAGCTGGTCTTCCGGCACTTTCTTCACAATCTCACCGCCTTTGATCAGAAGACCTACACCTACGCCGCCTGCAATTCCGATATCGGCTTCTTTCGCCTCTCCCGGGCCGTTTACCACACAGCCCATAACAGCTACTTTAATGTCAAGAGGGATATCCTGCACCATAGTTTCTACTTTATTTGCAAGACCGATCAGATCGATCTGGGTGCGCCCGCAGGTTGGACAGGATACTACTTCCACGCCGCCTTTGCGAAGTCCAAGGGTTTTTAGGATACGTCTGGCAGATTTTATCTCTTCCAGAGGGGCACCAGTCAGGGAGACGCGGATCGTGTCACCGATTCCCTGGTATAAAATAATACCAAGCCCTATGGCAGATTTGATATTTCCAGAATAAAGGGTTCCTGCCTCTGTAATTCCCACATGGAGAGGATAACTGGTCTGTTCCGCAATCAGTTCGTGAGCCCTGGCGCACATCATAACATCAGAAGATTTGATGCTGATCACCAGATTGTCATATCCCAGGTCTTCGATGATATGAA
>ERZ825159.3861-NODE-3861-length-10202-cov-3.203508_pt1 | contig 10202 bp, 8 predicted proteins | sample MGYA00519932_ERZ825159 | MGnify/ENA primary metagenome ERZ825159 (study PRJEB31778, sample SAMEA3449191) | human gut metagenome | biome: human gut; feature: human-associated habitat; material: faeces | place: United Kingdom | collected 2010/2012 ...
CCATTATATATGTCTTGTTTAAGCCCCCTGAAAAAATGTATACTGCATGCATATATGCGTTTTGATTTATCCCCATTTTGTCCCGTATTTCGCCTCCACCGCACGAAAATGGTGTGTCCTTCAAAAGCCGCGCAAATAATTATACGCATTTTATGCATATTATTTCAATTTATATATTTACATTTGCCGTAATCGGGACTATAATCGCATTATCAGCCACGTTATGCGGTGTATTTTTATTTATGAAGGGGGTCGTTGGATATGAATAAGAACGATGCTTTGAATATTATCGATGCCAAGGCGGGCATGCTCTGCGCCGCTTCAGATGAAATATGGGGCTTGGCGGAGCTTTCGCTGCAGGAATACGGTTCGGAGAAGCTATATGAACAGCTTCTTATAAAAGAAGGCTTCAGCGTGCGGCATGGCCTTTGCTCAATAGAAACTGCCGTCACCGGCACATATGGCAGCGGCCATCCCGTAATAGGTATACTTGCCGAATACGATGCGCTCTCCGGCCTTAGTCAGCAGGGCGGCGCAACGGTGGAAAAGCCCGTCCCCGGCAACCCGAACGGGCACGGCTGCGGGCACAATCTGCTGGGCGCAGGCGCGCTGGCCGCCGCGATCGGCGTCAAGGCCTGGCTGGAGCAGACCGGCTGCCCCGGCACCGTCACGCTCTACGGCTGCCCCGGCGAGGAGGGCGGCGCCGCCAAGGCCTTCATGGCCCGGGACGGCCTTTGGAAGCGGCTGGATGCCGCCATCACCTGGCACCCGGAGGACACCAACGAGGTCATCACCGGCTCCTCCAACTCCTGTATCCAGGTGCAGTACACCTTCCACGGCGTCGCCTCCCACGCGGCGGGCGCGCCGGAGCTGGGCAGGAGCGCGCTGGACGCGGTCGAGCTCATGAACATCGGCGTGCAGTTTCTGCGCGAGCATATGACCGACGACGCGCGCATCCACTATGCCATCCTCGACGCCGGCGGCCGCAGCCCCAACGTCGTGCAGAGCGCGTCCACGGTCTTGTATATGGTCCGCTCGAAGCACGTGGCCGAGGCCGTGAAGCTGCAGGCGCGTGTCGACAAGATCGCCGACGGCGCGGCGCTCATGACCGAAACGAGCTATACCCGCAAGTTCATCGACGGCACGGCCGACTGCCTGCCGAACCGCACGCTCGAGACCCTCATGCACGAAAACTTCGCCGCCCTCGGCGTGCCGCAGTACACCCCGGAGGAGCTGGACTTCGCCAAAAAGCTCGCCGCGACCTATTCCAGCAACCAGGCCGTCCCCGGCACCGGCAGCCGCATGCAGGCGGACTACGCCCGCAAGATCCGCGCGCTGCAGCAGACCTCCGGCCACGCGATGAACGATTTCCTGCTCCCCTACTTTACGGGCGAAGCCTTCCGCGCGGGCTCGACCGACGTGGGCGACGTGAGCTGGCTGTGCCCCACGGCGCAGTGCTCCGTCGCCTCCATCCCGAACGGCTGCCCCGGCCACAGCTGGCAGATCGTCTCCTGCGGCACGACCTCCATCGCGCACAAGGCCGCGCTGCACGCGGGCCGCGTCATCGCCTGCACGGCGATCGACCTGTTTACCCAGCCGGAGCGGCTGGCACAGGCGAAGGCGGAATTTGATCAGGCCGCGGAGGGCGGTTATGTCTGCCCCATCCCGCCCGACGCCGTCCCGGTCGTGGCGGACTGAGCGCAAAAAGGGCTTGACTTCCGGCCAAAATACAGGCACTATAGCTGTATAACATTCCGGAAACGAGGTTTTTTCTATGAACGTCGTCAACTTTGGTTCTCTCAATCTCGATCATGTCTACGCCGTCGACCATTTCTGCCGCGCGGGCGAGACCATCCACACGGCCGGCTACACGCAGAACGCGGGCGGCAAGGGCCTGAACCAGTCCATCGCCGTGGCGCGCAGCGGCCAAGCACTCTGCCACGCCGGCATGCTCGGCGCGGGCGGCGAGCCGCTGGCGCAGCTGCTGGAGGGCTGCGGCGTCGATCTGCGGTATCTTGGCCGCACCGAGACCCCGCAGGGCCACGCCATCATCCAGGTCCAGCCCGACGGACAGAACTGCATCTTCCTCTACGGCGGCTCCAACCAGGCCGTCACGCCGGAGGACATCGACGCCGTGCTCTCGCACTTTGCCCCGGGCGATTATCTGCTGATGCAGAATGAGCTTTCGAACTTCACCTACCTGCTGCGCGCGGCGGTCGGCCGCGGGCTGCGCGTGGTGCTCAACGCTTCTCCCATCTCCGGGGAGGTACTGGCGGCCGATCTGACCGGCGTCGACTGGCTCGTGGTCAACGAGATCGAATGCGCCGCGATCGCGGGCTGCTCCACGGCGGAGGAGGGCTATGCCGCGCTGCGGGCGCGCTATCCCAGGCTCGGCATTCTGCTGACGCTCGGGTCCGAAGGATCCGTCAGCTGGAAGGACGGCGTGGAGATCCGGCAGTGCGCGTATCCGGTCCAGGCGGTCGATACGACCGGCGCGGGGGATACGTTCCTGGGGGCTCTGGCCGGCTATTTGTCCACCCTGCCTCCCGGCCTTCCTTCGTTTGAGGAAGTGAAGAGGGGGATTGTGTACGGGACGGTGGCGGCCTCCTTCACCTGCGAGTCCTTTTCGGCAGACGCCCTTCTTTCCATGACAAAAGAGACCTTTCGCCGCCGTCTTGAAGAGTATGCGGAGATGTGCCGCCTGCCAGACATCCGGCTCTCTTCCGCAAGTGCCTGTTAAGACGGAATCAGACCTCCTGAAAAAGAGGGGATGCCGCCTTTGATGGTTCGTTTTCCGGTTTCCGTTTATGCGGACTGTCCGGAATTTTCAGGTGAAAAAGGCCCGGACGCGGAACATGGAAAACCCCGGCGTGGCTTGCACGGCCGGGGTTTCCGTAAAAACAGGGGATGCAGTCGGCGGGATCAAGCATCCTGAAGGCCGAATTTAAGCTCGGCTTCCGAAACCACCTGGCCGTTCACCAGGCAGCGTGCCGTCGCCTGGCCGATGTTTCCGCGCATCTTGGTCAGTTCCGCTTCAATGATGAGCGTATCGCCGGGAACCACGACGCGGCGGAATTTAACCTTGTCCGCACTCATGAAGTAGCCGAGCTTGCTGGCATTGCCGGGCTGGCGCAGCATGACGATGGAGGCTACCTGGGCCATGGCTTCCACCTGGAGAACGCCCGGCATGACCGGATGTCCCGGGAAGTGGCCCTGGAAAAAGAGTTCATTCATGGTCAGGTTCTTCAATCCCCGGCACTTGGTTTCTCCTTCAAAACCGATAATGCGGTCCACCGTCAGGAAGGGATAGCGGTGCGGCAGAAGGCTCATCACTTCGTTGATGTCCAGCACGGCGTCTCCGTACGGAACATTGACGGGATTGGGAGCCATCTGCTGGTTGCGGTGGTGTTCCTTTTTGAGCTTGGCCGTAAGTTCGGTGTTCGGGCCGTGGCCCGGCTTGATGGCGATGACGTGGCCCAGGATGGGTTTGCCGCACAGGGTCAGGTCTCCAATAAGGTCCATGGCCTTGTGGCGGGCAAATTCATTGATGAAACGCATGGGCTCCTTGCTCATGAGCTCCTCGCCGCGGATGACCACGGCGTTTTCCAGGCTGCCGCCCTTGATGAGGCCCTTTTCCAGCAGGGGCTTGATGTCTTCGTAGAACGTAAAGGTGCGGGCCGGGGCCAGTTCCTTTTCATACGTTTCCGGCGTGATAACCGAGTCAAAGTACTGGGTAATGCGGTTTTCCGGCCCCACGCAGGTGACGGAAACGCGGAATTGCTTGGAGGGGAGAATAGTCAGGATGGAACCGCCTTTGGTTTCAATGGTAACGGCCTCGCGCACTTCCAGATAGCGGCGCGGCACATCCAGTTCCACGATGCCGGCGCTCTTGATCAGTTCTACGTAGGGGGCTGAGGACCCGTCCCCGATGGGCGGTTCATTGGCGTCCATTTCAATGACGGCGTTGTCAATGCCCATGCCCGTGAGGGCAGAGAGAATATGTTCCACGGTATGCACTTTGACGGAACCTTCAGCCAGGCTGGTGGCGCGTTCCACAGTCTGCACCTTTTCCACGTCCGCGCTGATGAAAGGCTGGTCCGGAATGTCCACCCGGCGGAATTTAATGCCGAAGTCGGCAGGAGCCGGTTTCAGGGTCAGGGTAACGGGCTGTCCCGTATGCAAAGAGGTACCGGCCAGGGAGGCCGGAGAGCCGACAGTTCTTTGGTTTCCACATGCCATGCGGGGATGCTAGTGAATGAGCTTCCGTTTGGAAAGCACGAAATCACGGATTTTCCTTTAAATTCGGGGAAGAGGCGGCATTCCGGCGTGTCATCCCGGAAAGAAGAGGATAAAGGGCGCTTGAAAAAAAGCCGCTCACCCAGTAGTGATGTTCCATGCACATTACAGCAGGCCTCCGCATTTCCCGTGCGTTTATTCTCGGCGCCGGGCTGGGTACCCGCCTGCGCCCTCTCACCGGCATTCTGCCCAAGCCGCTGATTCCCTTTTTCCATGAGCCCCTTATTCTGCATTCCATGCGCCGATGCTACGATTGCGGCATACGGGAGTTCATCATTAACACCCACCATCTGGCGGCAGCCTGGGACAAGGTGTTCCCTGAACATTCATGGAACGGCTGCCCCGTTCATTTCAGCCATGAACCCGTGCTGCTGGATTCCGGCGGCGGCGTCAAAAAGATAGAGCCCCTGGCTTCCGCGGAAGAACCGCTGCTGGTGGTGAACGGAGACATGGCGGCCACATTTGACCTGGGCCGCCTGCTGGAGGAGCATTTGAGCCGCCGCCCTCCCGTAACGCTGGCCCTCCGCACTTCCGGAGACAAGAAGAACGTGGGATTTGATTTTTCTTCCGGCCTGGTGACGGATATGAGGCACGCCCTGGGCCGCGACCCCGGATCCTGCCAATTCACCGGCGCGTACTGCATGGAGCCGGAAATATTCGGACGCATCCCTTCCGGGGAGGCCGTTTCCATTATCCCCCTGTTTCTGGATTACATCCGGGAAGGACGCCTGCGCGGCATTCTGGCGGACGACGGGTTGTGGATGGACATGGGAACACCGGAAACCTACCTTCAAGCTCATCTGGATTTTCCATCCCCCGCTCCGCGCATCCACCCCCAGGCCAGGGTGTCCCCCCGCGCCTTTGTGGACAGCCATTGCGTGATAGGCCCCGGAGCTGTGGTAGAGGACGGCTGCCGCCTGCAAGGCTGCGTTGTCTGGCCGGGCGTATGCGTGCCTTCCGGCACCTGCGCGGAACGCCGGATTTTCTATTGTTCCCCCACCGATTACTGACGATGCTTTTTCTGCGTCTGCTTCCCCTGATATTGTGCTTTTCCGGCCTGGTTCACGCAGAACACCGCGTCTTCACCAGGAAGGACGGATTTTTGTCCATGCGGGACAAGCTGAACGTGTATTTTTTCCGTTCTGATACGCACCGCCTGCTGGTAAGGGATGAAGGGAGCGTCAAAACGCCCCGGTACGGCTCCCTGGACAAGGCCATGAGGAAAAGCCCCTGCGTGGCCGGAGTCAACGGAGGATTCTTCAGCGCAGACGCGGAGGGAACTCCCCTGGGCCTGGTCGTCCAGGACGGCAAACGGCTTTCTCCGCTGGCCACGGGGTCCTTCGCTGTTTCCGGTGTCGTTTACGAAGGAGGCAGAGACGGATTAACCCTGGTCCGCAGTTCCGTGCTGAGGCGCATGAAAAGACTGCCGGCCATGCAGGCGGCTATCCAAGGGGGGCCCTTTCTGGTGGAGAACGGCTCCGCCGTAAAAGGGCTTAACGCGCAGAAGTCCACCTACCGCACCTTCATTGCCACGGACGGCGGCAGGAGGTGGTGCATCGGCGTTTCCTCATCCCTGACTCTGAAGGAGTTGGCATCCTGGCTGGCGGCTCCCGGGGCATTGGGAAATTTCCGGGTGGAAACGGCCCTGAACCTGGACGGCGGCTCTTCTTCCGCCTTCTGGTGCCATGAAACAGGCATTTCCTACCCTGCGTTCAAACAAGTCAGGAATTATCTGGGCGTAGCCCCCGTGGAACGCCGGTAAACTCCGTTCTCCACGGGACCATGGACGCGTTTCCCTGCGCCTATCCTGCGCAGCAACAGAGCCGCGAACATCAGGAAACAAACCAGGACGGCCCAGTCGCCCAGCATGGCGTACAGGGTTATTTTCGTACAGCCCACAGGCAATGTGGCAGCCATCACCCCTCTGGTAAACGGTGAACCGGAGGAATCCCGCAAATCCGCAATAACCGCGCCGTTGGGGGCCAGAGCCACGCTTACGCCGGTATTGGCGGCACGGACCATGGCACGGCGCAGCTCAATACACCGGAACGCCGCATTGCGCCAATGCTGTTCGTTGGCGCAGGAACGGTTGAACCACCCGTCATTGGTCACGTTCACCATCAACTGGGGCTCCTGCCGGATGAAGCGGCGCACCCAGCTTCCCACAACATCTTCAAAGCAGACAAGAGGGATGACCCCCACCGTAACGGAGCTTCCGGGACGGATGGGCACGGGAACGGGGCTGGAGGAACACCCGGGCGTATAATTCAGTCCCATGGCGGTTCCGGCGGAAGCCTCAAAGGCTTTTTCCAGAAATGGGAATGTTTCCCGCATAGGGATGTATTCGCCGAAGGGGACCAGCATGGCCTTGGCGTGCGGCCGGGCTGTGGAATAATCCCCCTCAAAGACGGTAAGGCAGTTGTAAGCCCGCGCCACACGCCCATCATCAGACAGATAGATATCATCCGTGCCCGTCAGCAGAATAAAATTGCATATCCCGTTCCGGAGAGCCTGGACGTAATCTTCTTCCGCGCTCAAAAAGTTGACATTGTCCTGATTGGAGAAGCGTTCTCCCGTGGCATCACGGTAAAACGTGGAAATGGGGAAGGAACTTTCCGGCCAGATTACCCAGGCCGGCATATCCAGGGAGGCTTCCGCGCCGTCTTTGACCGCCTGTTCCAGAGCGCGGTTTTGAAGATCCAGCATTCCCTGTTCCGTCATGTCCAGCAAAGCCCGGTAAATGTTCCTCCGGTTGGCCGGGTCCCATTTTTCCTTCTGGCTCAGATTCAGCTGCACGGCCATGACGGGAACGGTGAATCTGCCGTCTCCCGTGGCTTCGGCAGACTGGGCGGAGTAACGGGCCGTCCAGATCACGCCAGTGACAAACATGGTTAAAAGAACCGCCACCAGTATGAAAAAATCCCAGGGAACAGTGCGCCTGCCTTCATGGATAATCATGGTTCCGGCCCGGCGGCAAACGCGCCAGAGCCAGACGGAAAAAACGGCCGGAATAAAAGCCAGCGCCGTTACTCCAAGATATTCCGCCCACTGGGCCAGAGGATTGCCGTAAAGGGCCACGCCCAGATTGTTCCAGCCGAAGCCCGGTATCAGCCAGCCCCGCCCCCATTCCAGACATACCCATAAAGCGGCGCCCGCCAGAGCGGCGGAAGCGCTGGGCAGTATGTCGCCCAGGGCCCAGGTTTTCCAGGCGGCCCGGCGTTCCTTTGCCTTCAGCCTCGCATCGGGCAGCGGCCGGGCGTCCGGACGGAAGAACACTCCCATGACCAGAGCCCAGAGGCCGGGAAACAGGCCTCCGTAAAAAATCATCAGGGGAATATAGCCCAGCGTGCTGACTTCATTGACCCACCAGAAGGAAATGCCGTAAAATACTACCCCAAACATCCAGCCATACAGGGTGTATGCCAGCATTCCCCTTTTCCCCTCCCGCCTGCGGCCGTACCACAGGGCTGTCAGCAGAGGCAGGAACCCTATCCATACGCACCCGCCCCAGTCCACCGGGATAAAGGCGCAGGCCATCAGAATTCCGGAAAAAGCGGCCAGCAGCAGCCCTGCCCACACGGGCAGGAGACGAGGGAGGGAAGCAGGTGGGATATTCATCGTGAAAAGCCTTTTATTCCGGGAACGGGAATGCCGCCATTGTCCCCCATGCTGACTCATTCCTGCAACAAAAAAGATTGCAAAATTTACTCAAATGCGGAAATAGTGGGCGCAGTTCATACAACCCATCATACACAATGGCAGATATCGACGAAAAAACACCTCTAAACGTCCCCGGGAAATTTTACGTGGACAGTTCCTGCATTGACTGCGACCTTTGCCGCGAAACGGCTCCGGAAAACTTTGGACGGGATGACGATGAAGGAGTATCCTATGTCAAGAAGCAGCCGGACAACGACGAAGAGCTGAGCGCCTGTGAGGAAGCCCTGGAAGGCTGCCCCGTGGAAGCGATTGGCAACGACGGCGAATAATATTCTCCATATATTATTTTAATCGCCCGGGGCTGTTGGCATTCAACGCTCCGGGCTTTTATTTTCCCCCATGTCCTCCCCTTGGTTTCCCTACACGCCGGACAGAGACCGTCCGGATCCCCACGCCTCCCCCGTCCGGTATGATTATCTTTCCCGTGACGAACAGGAGGTGAGGCAGGCGCTGGCGGACTGGTTCCAGATATCCCCCGCCACCAGTGAAACACGTAACCTCCATACGGCGGAATCCCTGCTGGGGGATATTCTGTCCAGGCTTCCCCTGGACGGCGACGGGATGGATCCCGAATTGCTCCGGGCAGGATGGCTGAAAGCTGCGGGGCCATTCCTGGGCCAGCAATCCAACCTTCTTTCCATTGTCAAGGGAGTGGCCACCATCCAGGTGCTTCAACCAGCCATGCGCTACCATCTCCAGCAGTGGCAGGGAGCCCTGCTGGGAAAACTGAAGGACCAGTTCGGCAAGGACGCCGTTCATTCCATCCGCATACGGATAGGATAATTTTATACTGCGTAAAATGTTTTCTTTTGCAATTTCCCTGTTTCTTTGAAAGATCATTCATCATCCACGTGTAATATTTGCCATGCGATTATCCCTTTCCGCGCCTTTGCTGGCTTCCGGCCTGATGCTTTGTTTTACCTCCTCCCATGGAGACTGGACATCCCCGCACCCTCTCCAGCAGGAAAAAGCCGCTCCGGTCCCACTGATTCCCTTCCCGTCCCAGGTGGACTGGAAAACGGGAACATGCCCTAAAAAGGCTCCCGTTTCCGTGAAAAAAAACGCGTCCCTGTCTAAGACGCTGGGCAAGGAAGGGTATGAACTGCGGATCCGCCCCAACGGCATTCTGATTAAGGCCGCTGACGATGCGGGCGTTTTTTATGCCCACAGAACGCTGGACCAGCTGGGAGCCAGGGGAGATTACCCGTGCTGCGACATCAAGGACAGCCCCGCGTTCGCCATCCGGTGCTTCATGCATGACGCAGGCCGCCATTTCCGGACTGTTGAAACACTCAAGGCGGATATTGATGAAATGGCCCGGCTGAAAATAAACGCTTTTCACTGGCATCTGACGGATTACCCCGCATGGCGCATCCAGTGCAAAAAGTACCCTGTTTTGAATGATCCCTCCAAGAGGATTCAGGGACGGGACGTTAACGGCACCTACTCCTACGACCAGATACGGGACTTATTCCGCTACGCCAGGGAGCGCCATGTCCAGATTATTCCGGAAATCGATATGCCCGGGCACAGCACCTATTTTAAAAACTGCTTTGGCTTCCCGATGCATGATCCCAGAGGCATCAACATTCTGGAAGAACTGCTGGAAGAATTTTGCAGGGAAATTCCGGCGGAAATGTCTCCCTACCTTCATATCGGAGCGGATGAAATCCGCATTCCCAACGGAAAGCAGTTTGCGGACCGGATGGCGGCCAAGGTCAAATCCCTGGGACGGCAGCCCATCCAATGGGCGGGCAACAATGACCTGCCTGTGTCCGGAGACAGTTATGCCCAGCTGTGGAATGATGAAAATTCCGTAGGCCTGCCGGATCCAGCCAGGCAGAAGAATCCCTACTTCGACTCCACGGCAGGATACGTCAATTCCTTTGACCCCGGCATTCTGGTGCGCAGGAATTTCTTCCGCCAGCCCTGCGGAACAGCCAGGGGAAACAACCATTCCCTGGGCGTCATCCAGTGTCTATGGCCGGATACCCGGGTGGAGAACAAAAAAAACATTCCTGTCCAGAGCCCCCAGTGGCCTGCCATGTTCGCCATGGCGGAACGCAGTTGGAAAGGAATTCCAGAGGATGGTTCCCGTTTTGCCGGCAGTCTGCCGGAAAAGAACACGGAGGCTTATCAGGCCTTCTCTCTGTTTGAAAAACGCATGGAAGCCCTGGCCGGAAGCA
>ERZ825159.3862-NODE-3862-length-10201-cov-5.072639_pt1 | contig 10201 bp, 11 predicted proteins | sample MGYA00519932_ERZ825159 | MGnify/ENA primary metagenome ERZ825159 (study PRJEB31778, sample SAMEA3449191) | human gut metagenome | biome: human gut; feature: human-associated habitat; material: faeces | place: United Kingdom | collected 2010/2012 ...
CCAACCGCTCCAGGGGCGTCTCTTCCGCCAGCTCGTCTTTGATGTCCTGAGGGAGGTTCCCGTTCATCTCCGTATCAATGACCCCAGGGGCCACGCAGTTGACGGTGATGCCCGACGGTCCCAGTTCTTTCGCCAGGGCCTTGGTCAGGCCGATGACCCCGGCCTTGGCCGTAGAGTAAGCCACTTCGCAGGAGGCCCCCACCTGCCCCCACATCGAGGAGAGCGTGATAATTTTTCCGGCTTTTCGGTGGAGCATATCCGGCAGGACAGCCTGGGCGCAGTAAAACACGCCGTCCAAGTCCACTCCCATCACCTCCCGCCAGCTGGCCTCGGTGATGTCGGTAAACAGCTCTTGGCGGGCGATGCCGGCGTTGCAGACCAGCACGTCGATCCGGCCGAACTCCCGGAGAAATGCGGCGGTCATGGCCTGCACCTGCTCCCGCTGGGCCACGTCGCAGACGTAGACCTTAACCGGCACGCCCAGGGCGGCCAGTTCTTTTGCCAGGGCCTCGGCTTGGTCCTTGGCCTTGCGGCAGACGATGCCCTTGGAGCGCCAGCGATCAGATTGAAAAATGAATCTCATGCCAAGGCCTCCCCTACTAGGGGAGGTGGCATCGAGCGTCAGCGATGATGACGGAGAGGTTTTGCACCAAAAAGCGCCCCCATCACTCAAAGGAGCAATGGGGGCGCTTTCCCATATTACAATGGGTTCCGCTTACTCAGCCTTGGGGGCTTCGGGAGCCTTTGCCTCCTCAGCCTTTGCGGTGGGCTCTGCCGGAGCGGCAGGAGCGGCAGCGGGCTTCGGAGCCTGCTTCACCACGGGCTTGGGGGGATTCGGATCGTCCTTCAGCGGGAAGAGGATGATGTGCTTGGGGCACTTCTGGGCGCACATGCCGCAGCCCTTGCACTTGTCGTAGTCCACACGGGCCACGCCGTCCACAACGTGGATGGCATCAAACTTACAGGTGCGCTCGCACATGCCGCAGGCAATGCAGGAAGTGGTGCAGGCCTTCATGGCAACAGGGCCCTTATCCTGATTGGAGCACATGACCACGGGCTTGCGGGGGCCGCCTGCGTCGATCATAATGACGTGCTTGGGGCAGATGTTGGCGCAGGCACCACAGCCGGTGCACTTGTCCTTGTCCACCTTGGCCACACCGTCCACAATGTGGATGGCATCGAACTTACACACCTTGGTGCAGTCGCCCAGGCCGATGCAGGCAAAGGTACAGGTCTTGGGGCCGCCGTACAGGGTGGCAGCAGCAGCGCAGGTCTGGATGCCCTTGTACTCGTAGCTGGGCTTGCAGTGCTCGGAGTTGCCCTGGCACTGGACCACAGCCTTCTTCTCCACAGCGCTCGCCTCACCGCCCATGATCTTGGCAATGGCGGCAGCAGCCTTGGGGCCGCCGGGTGCGCACTTGTCGCAGGGAACACCGTCCATAACAACGGCCTTTGCGTAGTCGGCACAGCCAGCGTAGCCGCAGCCGCCGCAGTTTGCACCGGCCAGGCAGGCAGAAACTTCTTCAATACGGGGGTCTTCCTCAACCGCCATGAACTTTGCGGCCAGCACCAGAACAACGGCACCGATCGCGCCCACGATGGTACAGAGGATCACAGCAGATACAATATTCATAATCCTGTTCCTCCCTTACAGCGTCACGTTGAACAGGTTTTCGACGAGACCGCCGAAGCCCATAAAGGACAGGCTGGTGATGGCTGCTGCGATCAGGGTGATGGGCAGGCCCTTGAAGGGTGCCGGGGGATCGCAGGCTTCCACGCGCTTGCGCACGCCGCTGAACATGACCATGGCCAGCATAAAGCCGACACCTGCACCCACGGCACAGACCAGAGCCTCAATGTAGGCAGCGGCAAAGCCAAGGGTAGCAACATCTGCGCCGTAGTCGTCCACGACCAGAATGGTCACGGCCAGCACGCAGCAGTTGGTGGTGATCAGGGGCAGGTAAACGCCCAGAGAATTGTACAGTGCAACAACATACTTCTTCAGGAAGATCTCGATGAACTGCACCAACACTGCAATGACCAGGATGAACACGATGGTCTGCAGGTAGCCCAGGTCAGCCGGGTTCAGAACGAAGATCTGGATGGGGAAGGTGACAGCCGTTGCCACCAGCATAACAAAGATAACAGCGCCGGACATACCAATGGAGGAATCCAGCTTCTTGGAAACGCCCAGGAACGGGCAGATACCGTAGAACTTCACCAGCACGTAGTTGTTCACCAGGATCATGCTGAAGAAGATCGCAGCAAGTTTGACTAACATCTTATTCTGCCTCCTTCTTCAGGTTGTCGAGGTCGCAGCAGCTCTTGCGCTCGATGCGGGCATCCAGCTTGCCTTCCAGCCAGACGCAGCCGGCCATCAGCACGCCGTAGCAGAAGAATGCGCCGGGAGCCTGGGTCATAATGCTCATCTTGGCCATGCTCTCGGGCAGGACCTGGAAGCCCAGCCAGGTGCCGCTGCCCAGGATCTCACGGATGGAGGCCATCAGCACAACGGTGAGGGTGTAGCCGATGCCCATGCCGATGCCGTCCAGTGCGGAATCCACCACATTGTTCTTGCAGGCAAACATCTCGGCACGGCCCAGAATGATGCAGTTGACAACGATCAGGGGCAGGAACACGCCCAGTGCGTTGTACAGGCTCTCCATGTAGGCCTGCATGAACATCTGCACGATGGTCACGAAGCCTGCAATGATGACGATGTAGCAGGGCAGATGCACCTTGCCGGGGATCACCTTGCGCAGCAGGGAGATCATGATGTTGGCGCACACCAGCACGAAGGTGAACGCAGCGCCCATGCCCAGAGCACTGGACACGGCGGTGGTGACAGCCAGCGTGGAGCAGGTACCCAGAACCAGACGCAGAACGGGGTTCTCTTTGATGATGCCGTTGGTAAGGATGCTTACCTTGGACTTCTTTTCTTGTGCCATTTCTTACCAACCTCCTTATGCCAGCTCGTTGTAGCAGTTGACGCAGTCGTTGATGGCGGCAAACAGAGCCTTGGAGGAGAAGGTTGCGCCGGTCTTGCCGTCCACGCCGTTCTCACCCATCACAACGTTCTGGGTGCAATCCAGGCCGTCAAACTGCTTCAGGAAATCTTCATCGGCAACGCCGCTGCCGATGCCCTTGGTCTGGGTAGAAGCGTCCACCCAAATGCCGGTCTCGGTGCCGTTGGCATCCATGCCGACGATGACGGTGACGATGCCGCCGTCAAAGCCGGACTCCTCGGCCTTGATGGCCAGGCTGCCGTCCGGAGCCTTGACCACGCCGGTGACATTGGCGGTGGTGTAGTCGGTCACTTCCTCCAGCTCAGTAGCGTCCGAGACAGAGGGCAGCACGCCGACGTAAGCAGCCAGCGTGGTGCGCTTGGTGTTCTCGGCAATGACCGGGGCGGTCATGGAGTTTACCAGAGCCAGCAGCAGGCTGACGACCAGAGAGATCACGCTCAGCACGACGATGGGCTTGACGGTAGTCTCCCAGTTGGAATTCGAGGTCTTACTCATTTGTCAGCACCCTCCTTCGCTTTCTTCGCAGGCTTGACGTAGCCATACGGGGTCTGACGGGTCAGGTCATTGATGTACGGGACCCACAGGTTCATGAACAGCAGTGCGAAGGACACGCCCTCGGTGTAGCTGCCCCAGTAACGGATGGCAAAGGTCACGATGCCCAGTGCCACACCGTACACCAGTTTGCCCTTCAGGGTGAAGGGGCTGGTGACGTAGTCGGTGGCCATGAACACAGCACCGAACAGCAGGCCGCCGCTCAGTACGGCTGCCAGCGCAGCGTGCAGATCGCGGGTAGCGATCAGGTAGAACACGAACATGCTGCCCACATAAGAAGCAGGGATGGCGATGCTGATGGTCTTGGTGGCCACCAGGTAGACAAGGCCCAGCACGATGGCCAGAGCGCAGGTCTCACCCAGCACACCGCCATGGATGCCCATGAACAGATCCAGCAGGCTCAGCTTGGACTTGTCGGCCACAGCCAGCGGGGTAGCGCTGGACAGCTGGTCCACCGCTGCATCCGGGAACACCCAGTTGTTCATGGAGCTTGCAAAGCTGATGAACAGCACGATGCGGCCCACCAGAGCGGGGTTGGCAAAGTTCATGCCGATGCCGCCGAACAGCTGCTTGACGATAACAATAGCGACAAAGCAGCCGACAATGGCCATCCAGATGGGGAACCCGGCAGGCAGGTTCATTGCCAGCAGCAGACCGGTCACGGCGGCGCTCAAATCCGAAATGGTATTAGTGCGCTTGGTGATCTTACGGAACAGGTACTCGAACAGGATAGAAGCCGCCACACAAACGACCTCCAGCAGCAGGGCGCGGGTGCCAAAAACCAGTACCGACGCCACCACGGCAGGCAGCAGGGCAATGAGGACATCACCCATGACGGAGGTGGTGGAGGCACCGCCGCGGACATGAGGCCCGGCGGAAACCAACAGTTTACGATCAGTCATATTCTACTCCCCTCCCCCTTACTTTTTTATCATCTGCTTGCCCAGCTGGTTATAGACCACCAGGTGGCGCTTGGCAGGACATACATAGGCACAGCAGCCGCATTCCATGCACAGATTGACATGGAGCGCCTTCAGGGCCTCCACATCCTCGGCATGATAGGCGCGATCCAGCGCCGCGGGGCTGAGACTGAGCGGACAGGCCCGCAGGCAGCGGCCGCAACGGATGCAGGCGGTCTCGGCTGCCATTTTGGCTTCTTTTTCATTAAAGACCAGCAGGCCGTTATTGGTCTTGCTGATGGGGGTCTGGTCATCCCGGCAGGAGGTGCCCATCATGGGGCCGCCCAGGATGATCTCGGCCGGTTCGCCCTTGTAGCCGCCGCAGAAATTGATGATGTCCTCCAGCTTGGTGCCGATGGGAACCCAGACATTCTTCGGCTCGGCTACCGCGCCGCCATCCACCGTGACCATACGGCTGGTAAGCGGCAGGCCGGTCTTGACATACTCCGCCAGCTTGATGACAGTGCCGACATTCATGACCAGTACGCCGACATCACTGGGGAGCTTGCCCTCCGGGATGACACGGCCGGTGGCCTCGTAAACGACGACCTTTTCGGCGCCCTGGGGGTAGCGGGATTTGAGCTCCAGCACCTCCAGCTTGCTGCCCTTCGCCGCGGCGTCGGCCTTGATCTTCTCAATGGCCTTGGGCTTGTTATTTTCGATGCCGATGACCGCGCGGCCGCCCGGCATATGGCGCAGAATGAGCTCCGCGCCCTCCAGCAGCAAGTCGGTCTTTTCCAGCATGATGCGGTAATCGCAGGTGAGGTAGGGTTCGCACTCGGCGCCATTGATGACAAGGGTATCGATGGCTGCGCTCTTCAGGCCGGCCAGCTTGACGCTGGTGGGGAATCCCGCGCCGCCCAGTCCCATCAGACCGCAGGCGCGCGCCGCCACCAGAACATCCTCCAGCTCCGCGCCGATGGCGGGCGGAGTGAGGGTCTCATCGATGGTCTGCTCGCCATCGGTGGTGATGACAATGGCTTCCGATTTGGCGCCGCGGGCATTGAAGATCTGCTCGATGGCCTTGACCTTACCCGATACGCTGGAATGGATCGGTGCCGAAACCGCCGCTTCACTATCGCCGATGAGCTGGCCGACCTTAACGGTATCGCCAACCTTTACGACAGGTTTGCAGGGGGCGCCGATGTGCTGAGACATGGAAATGGTGACCTCGGCCGGGACCGGCATGATCACGCTTTCCAACTCGGCTGTGTTCTTTTGGTGCTTCACATGGATGCTGGGAAGCGAATGGAACATAGCCACAGGTATCCCTCCTAATTGTTTATTTTAGGCTTAAGCGGTCCAGATAGGGCATGACAACCCGCAGGGCCGTCCCGGTGATGGCGCCCATGAGCAGTCCCGCCGCTAAAAGAACCGGCAAGTAGTACCAAACATATTGATTGCTGATGATGAACCGGGCCGCAATGAGCTGGCCCATATTGTGCGCCGCGCCGCCGAAAACGCTGAGCAGCAGGTACTGCCGGCGAATGCCCGGCAGCAGGCTGAGCAGCAGCATGACCGTGACTGAGGCAATACCGCCGGACGCGCTCATGGCGGCGGCCACCGCCCCGCGGGTAAGCAGCACAAACAGGGACTTGAGCACCGCGATGGTGTAGCCGCTGACCGGCCCCAGCGCAAACAGGGCGTACATGGTGACGATATTGGAAAGGCCCAGCCGGATGCCCGGCGGCAGCATGGGCAAAGCGGGCAGCAGCGATTCCAGGAAGCTGAGTGCCATGGCCAGCGCGAACAAAAGGCCCATCAAAGCCAATCTTTTTACTTTGCGGTTACGGTTCTGTGCTGCCATTTGCTTCTCCCATAGTGGTACATCATTTATTTTAGTTGCTTTTGGGTGTAATTTCAACCAAAAAGCCGCTATTTTACCGCCGAATTTTAATAAAAAAATATCATTTTAGTTATAACTAATGCTGAAAGCGGTAACGGTGCCTGACAAAAAACTGGTGAAGTACAAATGCCTCATACTTCACCAGTTGATGTATGGATTATCTCGGAAGGTCAATCCAGATCGCAGCCGGTGCAGCCTTCGCAGTCGCCTTCGCAATCCAGGTCATCCAGATCGAACTCCAGCTTTTCGCCGCAGTTGGGGCAGTCAATCTCCCCTTCGCACAGCATGCTTTCATCCACGCAGATGGTATCGCCGCAGGTGGGGCACTTTACTTCATACAGGGGCTCGTCCTCATCATCGAACTCATCATAGTCATCCAGGCCATAATCATCGTCCTCATCAAAGTCGTAGTCCTCATCCTCATCGTCTTCCTCATACAGGGCGTCTTCCACATCCTGCAGATCATCATCGATGGCATCGACGACTTCGCCCAGCTCCTCTACCGCATCCTCCAGATCGGTAACGGAGAGCGCCAGGTCATCCAGCACCTCGATGACATTGAGCAGAACTTTGCCTTCGGCAGTGGTATCGGTCAGCTTGAGGCCATCGGCCAGGCCGCGCAGATAAGCAACTTTTTCAATAACAGTCATTTTTGTAACCTCCCTTATGGTATGGGTGTAGATAATGACAACCGGCGTAAAATGAGATTTACGCTCTTTCCATGTACTCACCGGTTCTGGTATCCACACGGATCATATCGCCCTCATTGATGAACAGGGGTACCTTGATCTCGGCGCCGGTTTCCAGGGTGGCGGGCTTGAGGGTATTGGTGGCGGTATTGCCGGCAAAGCCGGGATCGGTCTTGGTGACCTCCAGCTCCATGAAGAAGGGAGGCTCTACGCCGAACACGCTGCCCTTGTAGGAAAGGATCTTGCAGACGGTGTTCTCCTTGACGAACTTGAAGTTATCGCTGAGAATGCTCTTGTTGATCGGGATATTCTCGTAGGTCTCCTGATCCATGAAATAGTACAGGTCGCCGTCGTTGTAGCTGTACTCCATGTCGCGGCGGTCCACAAAGGCCTCCTCGAACTTGGCGGTGGGGTTGAAAGAGGTCTCGGTGACAGCACCGGTGATCACATTGCGGATCTTGGTGCGGACAAAAGCGGCGCCCTTGCCGGGTTTAACATGCTGGAACTCGATGATCTGATAGACATTGCCATCCATATCAAAGGTCACACCATTGCGAAAATCGCCTGCACTTACCATAATACAAAAACCTCCAGGATATAATGTACGGATTTAACTATCTGATTTTAACATATACCGGTGCATAAATGCAAGGGTTTTTCACAGGATAATGAGCTCTTTGGGGCTGTTTGTCAAATCTTTTGTGCCATCCGGGGCAAGCCAAACCATATCCTCGATGCGGACGCCGAAGCGGCCCTCCAGGTAGATGCCGGGTTCCACGGTGATGACCATGCCCTCCTTGGCGGTGGTCTCCGGGGCGATGGAGGGAGAAAAGCCGGGCATTTCGTGGATCTCGATGCCGACGGAATGGCCCAGGCTGTGGCCGAAGCAGCCCTCATAGCCGGCATTGTAGATGAGCTCACGGGCGGCGGCATCCACGGCGCGGCAGGAAGCGCCCACAACGGCCTTTTCGATGCCGAGGAGCTGGGCGGCCAGGACGGTATCATACACGCGGCGCATCTCCTCGGTCGGCTCGCCGACGGCAACGGTACGGGTCATATCGGAGCAGTAGCCGCCCCAGTAGGCGCCGTAATCCATAGTGAAGAAGTCGCCCTGCCGCAGGGGACGGTCGCCGGGGACAGCGTGGGGCTTGGCGGAATTGGGACCGCCGGCGGCAATGGTCTCAAAGGCAAGGCCATCCGCGCCCAGACGGCGCATGCAGTATTCCAGGTAGGCGGCAACCTCTTTTTCGGTCTTGCCGGGCTTGATGAAATCGAGGATCTCCAGGAAGGCGGCATCGGTGATGCTTTGCGCCTTGCGGATGGCGGCGATCTCCTCCTCGTCCTTGAGGGAGCGCATCTCCAGGATCTTATCATTGAGGGCGGCGGCAGTGAGGAACTCCACCTGCGGCAGACGGGAACGGTACTGCTCCAGGCTGCCCACGGTGATGTAGTCGGTTTCGATGGTGACGGTTCTGGCGCCGTGCTTCTTCACCAGCTCGCCCAGCTGGTCGTACAGCTTATCCTGCAGGATGACCTTGGCCCCGGTGACGGTGGCCTTGGCGACCTCGATATAGCGGAAATCAATGATGAAGTAGGCAGCATCCCGGAACGCCAGCAGTGTGCCGGCGGTGGAGCCCAGTCCGGTAAAGTAGCGGCGGTTCACATCGGAGGTGATGAGAGCGGCATCGGCCCCCTCCGGCAGGGCTTTCATCAGTTTTTCAATGCGGTTCATGTTTGATTCTTCCTTTCTGCGGCTTGGTTATAAAGATCTCTCATGGTGGCGGCGTCCTCCGCCTGGGTTCCAGCCGATTCACAGATGATGGTGGGCTGGCTGTCGTACTTGACCAGCACCTCTGCCAACGGCGCAAAGTAGGGGCCGTAGGTGGTATCGGCAAAGGTGAGGTGGCGTTTTTCCCCGCCGTTTTCGGTGTACTCTATCTGAGAAAAATGGGAATGGAAGCACTTCATGCGCTGCTCCCCTATCTCATTTTTCATGGTCAGCAAAATGTGCTCGTAGTCCTCCGCCCCGCGGATGCTACCCAGCGTGCGGGCATTGAGGTGGCCGAAATCGATGCAGGGCAGCAGGCGGTCATCCAGCTTGCACAGCTCCATGACCTCCTCCAGCGTGCCCAGCTGGTTAAACTTGCCCATAACCTCCGGGCAGACGATGATGTGCCCCAGGTGGGCCTCATCCAGCGCTGCCAGCGCCTGCTTTAAGGTCTCTCCCGCAAGGGAAAGCGCTTCCTCCCGGCTGATCTTGGCGCAGGAGCCGGAGTGGACCACGATGCGGCGGGCGCCCATCAGGTCGGCGGCTTCGGCGGATTCCAGAATGTACTTGATGCTGTTCTGACGCTTTTCTTCCTCCACGCTGGAAAGGGAGATATAATACGGCGCGTGCAGCGAAAGCTGGATATCCCGCGCCTCGCAGCCGGCCTTCAGCTTCAGTACGCCTTCACGATTGATACGCACCCCGCGGCCGCACTGGTATTCGTAGGCATTCAGGCCCATCTTTTCCAGGTATTCCGGGATCTGCGGGGTGGATTTATAGCCCATGGCGGTAAAGCTTTCGCTGTTCCCGGCAGGCCCTATTCTTATCATTCGGCATTCCTCCTTTTGCGGCGGTGGTAAAGGCGCAGCAGCGGCTTTTCCAAGGGACGCTTGATGCGGTACAGGCCGTAGCCTTCTTCGGCGTAGGGCTCCACCAGAATGGTGACGCAGCCACACAGGTTGCCGCACAGGATATCGGTAAAGAGCTGATCCCCGATGAGGGCGGTCTGCCGCGGGCTGACACCAAACTCCTTCATCTTGGCCAGGGCCACCTTCTTTTTGGGCTTGGCGGCATCGGCAATGTAGCCCAGTCCCAGGCGATTGGCAAAGGGCGCGACCCGCAGCTCGTGATTATTAGAAATGACAAAAAGGCGCAGCCCGGCCGCCCGCTGGCGCTCCAGCCAGTCCATCACCTCCGGCTTTATTTCCTGGCTGTTATCACCGGTCAGGGTGTTATCCACATCCAAGAGCAGGGCACGGATGCCATGCCGGATAAAAAAATCCGTTGGGATCTCCTCGATGCGGTGGAAATCGTATTGCGGGGTCAAAAGCGGCAAGGGCTCACGCTCCTTTCGGTTGGTT
>ERZ825159.3874-NODE-3874-length-10168-cov-2.373875_pt1 | contig 10168 bp, 8 predicted proteins | sample MGYA00519932_ERZ825159 | MGnify/ENA primary metagenome ERZ825159 (study PRJEB31778, sample SAMEA3449191) | human gut metagenome | biome: human gut; feature: human-associated habitat; material: faeces | place: United Kingdom | collected 2010/2012 ...
CAACAAGAAAAACGCGCAGCTCGCCAAACTCAAACTCGTCTACGCCGCGGCGAAATGACGCACGACATCCGGCAAAGACAAACCCCTCCCGGCCAAATGGCCGGGAGGGGTTTGTCTTTATTGGGAGGCGGCGGATCACTTCGCGCCGAAGAGTTTTTCCCGGAGCGAGAAGCCTTCGCATTTCGCGGCGAAGCTGTCGTACTCGGTGCGGAGCGATGTCATCAGCTCCCGGACCGACTGAATCTTCTCGGCACGCCAGGCGTTCGAGCCGCAGAAGGCGTAGCCGTTGCGGAGCTTGCCCTTGCGCATATGCTTTCCGTTGCCCGCTTCATATCCATCGCCGGCCACACCATGCGTGAGGATAAGTGGGAAAAGAAAGCCTACAAGGGAATTGAGCTTGCGGGCAGGACACTGGGCGTTATAGGCTACGGCCGCATAGGTCAGGCGCTTGGCGCAAAGGCGCAGGCGCTGGGCATGAAGGTGCTGGCGTATGATATATTCAAGGCGGAGGGCCTTGAAAACGAGAACATGAAGTACGTTGAAATGGATGAGCTGCTCGCCAATGCGGACTTCATATCCGTACACACCCCCAGCATAGACGGCAAGCCCCTGATAAACGCCGATACCATCGCCAAGATGAAGGACGGCGCAATAGTTATAAACACCAGCCGCGGCAACAACGTGGACGAGGACGCATTGCTTGCGGCCCTTGAAAGCGGCAAGCTGCGCGGCGCGGGCCTTGACGTGTTCGCCGAAGAGCCCGCCAAGAATCATGCGCTTTACAGCCATCCCCATGTGAGCTGCACGCCGCACATAGGCGCGCAGACCGCAGAGGCGCAGAAGCGCGTAGGCGCGGAGATTGTTGACATAATCAAGAACTTCGCGTAAAGCAAAATACGGCACAATACAAAAGCCGCGGGGGATAACCCCTGCGGCTCTTTTACTGCACATCGGCTTAGGTTTGCGGAACGAAAAACGATTTTACGGAGCGGAACGTGATATAGTCCGCCTTGGCTATGTATTGCTCAAAGGCCTGCTGCGCCGCCGCGTCAAGCTTTACTATTTCAACTATCACCGTATCGCTCTGCGGGTCGTAATTTACAGAGCTGAGGCGGATAAGGTCGCGCTGCTCCTTGGGCAGGTCAAGATATTTTGTGAGCATGTTATGCGTTATGCTGCGCATATACTCGCCGTTTGCATAGGAAGGCATTTTGGAGGGCTGAATGTTTATATATGCCATGTCAACCTTGCCCGTGGCCTTCAATTCGGCTGAGATTTTGCTTATGTTTGCCGAGGACGATACGCGCACGCCGAGCTTGCCGCCGTTATCTTTATCGATGTATATGCCAAAGTATACGCTGCTGTAATACGTTTCAAAGAATGTGCGTACATCGCCTGCGTACAGCATGGATATACCGGCCGTATTAAGATGCTTGAAATATTTCTTGTATACGAATGCGGTGCTGCCGCTCCAGTTTATTTCTATCCATTTTCCGCGCACGGCAATAACCGTTATTAGGCTGCCTTTGGGCAATTTACCGAGCTTTGCTGATGCTGTGCTTGCTTCGCTGCGCACGTTTACGGCACTTTTGGCCGTAAGCACGGTGCCCGCGGCGATGGGTTTTTCGCGCGTGAGATACTTTGCGAAAACATAGCCTTCGGCATCGCCGCTTTTTACCTTTGCCCATTTGCCGGAGCGCTTAAGATATTCAACCTGCTCGCCTGTTTGCAGTTCGCGTATAACGTCGTATTGCGTGCCGGGGCCGGTGCGCATGTTCACGTGTTCCGTGGCATAGCGGTAATCATTGCCCGCGGCAAGCACGCCAAGCGGCAGCGCAGCAAGCGCGAATAACAGTACAAGTATCAACGAAATTTGCCTTTTCATATGGTTACCCCCTTACAATAATATTCTTTTTTCACCTGAAACAACATTAGTTTTGCAGCCCGGCGAATGCCGAACGCAATGCGACTATCTTATGATTTTATTCTAACAGAATAAGAGGGGGCGTCAACCGAGCGGCGGCGTTGTTAACAAAAAAGCCAAAAAGCGGCGCAAATGCACCGCTTTTTAGAGTATACCGGGGTTTATTTCTCCATTTTGTTCATCATAAGCGCGGGTATTGCCGCAAGCGAGGCAACTATGGCCGCGGCAAGAAAAACGGAATACGGCGGCACAAAGTCCGCCCCGTTGAGCCCCATTGCGTCAAGCCCTATCAAAAGCGATATTATGGGGCCGATTATCATGGGTATAAGCACCATGAAGCACATGCGCACGCCCTGATAGCGCCCTTCGCACCCATGGGGGATATGGTCCTGGAATGTGGAAGTAAAGCTGCCGGTGAGCGAAAGTATGCCGCCCATCATAAGCGTGCCGCCAAAGTATATCACGGCGGTTTTCAGCGCGCCCTGCATATATTGCAGCAGATAGAAGGACACGATGCCCGCAACGGTTATTATGATAAGCGGAATGCGAAAACGCGCGCGGCCGAAGCGGTCGCTCAGCGCGCCAAAAAGCCCGGTGAACGCGGCGGACAGCACGATTATAACAGCCATAGGCACAACGAAGCCGTCGCCCAATTCAAGCGTGATGCTCAGAAAATTGATAAGGTATGAAAAGAATGTCTGCTGCGCTATGCCGATAAGGCACGCCGCCGCAAGGCATATATACAGCGCGGGATTGGCGCGTATATTCCCGGGCTTGAAGCCGTAAAAGAAGCCGCCCGCAGCCATATCCGCGCGCCCAAGCGTTGAGGCATCCTTCAGCATGAAAAGGGCTATAATGCCCGCGACTATCGGAATTATGCCAAGCGTTATGAAGAATGCGGCATTGGATTCGGCATGGGCATCATACATGGAGCCAAGGCCGATGAAAACTATTACCACGGCAAACACGGGCAACACGGAAAGCACCGAATTTACCCGCCCGCGGTTGCCGCTGTTTGTATTGTCCGCGACCCAGGCGTTGAACGCGGCGTCGTTTGAGGTTGACCCGGCAACGGTCATTATGCAATCGAAAACGATGAGCAGCGCCGCCGTGAGCGCAACGCCTCCCGCCTCAACGCGCATTGGCAAAAGGGCGAAAAGCATTATTGTAACGCCCCACGCCATATAGCCGAAGGCTATATACGGCTTGCGTCTGCCGCTGCGGTCGCACAGGCCGCCGGCTATAACGGTTGTAGCCGTGGCGGTAAGGGCGGAAAGGATGACCATGAGCGTTGTTACAAGATAGGCCATGTCCGCCCGGCCGGAATTGGCGAATATATCCTGCGCAAGGGTGGCGAAATACATGTTTTCAACTATCCATGCCACCTGCCCCACAAGGCCGAAAAATATTGCCGCGAACCATATCCGCGCGCCCACGCCGCTTTTGCTTTTCATAAGGGTCTCCTTTATTCTTTGGTGCAGTTCTGCTGCCAGCGCCAGCCATCGCGGCACATATCCTGCAATGTTTTTTCCGCGCGCCAGTTCAGCATGCGCGCCGCCTTTTCGGTTCCGGCGTAGCAGGTGGCTATGTCGCCTGCGCGGCGCTCGGCCATGCGGTAGGGTATCTTTATGCCGTTGGCCTGCTCAAACGCATGAACAAGCTCCAGCACGCTTGTGCCCTTGCCCGTGCCGAGGTTGAATATTTCCGTGCCCTTGTGATTAGCCGCGTATTTCAGCGCAGCCACATGCCCGCGCGCAAGGTCCACAATGTGTATATAGTCGCGTACGCCCGTGCCGTCCGGCGTGGGATAATCGTTGCCGAACACGCTCAGCTCCTTGCGTATGCCCGCGGCGGTCTGCGTAATATACGGCATAAGGTTATTGGGAATGCCGTTGGGCTTTTCGCCTATAAGGCCGCTTTCGTGCGCGCCTATGGGGTTGAAATATCTGAGCAGCACAACGCTCAGGCTCTTATCCGCAAAGGCGGCGTCCTTCAATATTTCCTCTATAAAATACTTGGTTTTGCCGTATGGATTGGTGCAGTCGCCCGCGCTCATGTCCTCGGTAAAGGGCGCTGTGTGGCTGCCGCCGTATACCGTGGCGGAGGAGCTGAAAACGATGTTTTCGCACCCGTGCGCCTTCATTTGCTCAAGTATGGTAAGGGTGGTGTCAAGATTATTGCGGTAATACCTGACGGGTTCGCTTACCGATTCGCCAACGGCCTTGAACCCGGCGCAGTGTATGACAGCATCGATGGCGTTTCCTTCAAAAATGCGGCTGACCGAAGGAGCATCGGCCACGTTGATCTCATAGCACGGTATGCGCTTAGAGGTTATTGCATAAAGCCTATCGATAACATCGGGCGAGCTGTTGCTGAAATCGTCCGCAATTATGGGGTCAAGCCCCGCGTTTATCAATTCAACCGCAATGTGCGAACCAATGAAGCCCGCGCCCCCGGTAAGCAAAACAGACATAATAATATAATCCCCCTTGACTGTTTATTTGTGCATATATTATATCAAAACAGGCGCGCAGGCACAACGTGCGGTTTGACTTAGTGCAAACGGGCTGATATAATGTAGAATAATCGCATAATAGGCGCATTGGCGCAGTCACAGGGAGGGGAAACTTGTGTCGAGATCGCGTTACAGGGGTCTTGTCGTGCTGCTGATGGATGTGTGCTTGATTTTTTTCTTTAATTTTGCCATGTTCTTCAGCTATCTGACGGATGGTAACATCCAGCTTTACAATTTGGTAATGCATATCGGCTTGCTTACGGTATGCGTGCTTGTCTTTCAACTTTGGTTCAAAACGTATGATACGCTGTGGCGCTATGCCGAAAGCCAGGAATATCTTACGCTGCTCAAGGGCATGGGCTGCGGCTTTTTGCTGTACTCCGCGGTAAATATAATACTCGGCACCAGCTTCATTTGGATAAGCGAGGCGCTCAAGGGCACGGCGCTTGCGCTTATAAACATGCTTACCATTCGCTTTTTGTACCGCGCGTACAGGCGCAAGGTGGCAAACGTTGGTACGGGCGCGCAGCGCTACACCGCCATAATAGGCGCGGGCAGCGCGGGCGTGGCATTGCTTGGAGAGCTTAACGACAATGTGTACGGCACATATAAGCCGTATTGCCTTATCGACGATTCACGCGAAAAGCAGCGCAAGCGCATACACGGCGTTAGCGTTATAGGGCCGATTGACAACACGGTTGAGCTGCTTGCAAACACGCCCGTTACGGACATAATACTGGCCATAAACAACACCACGACTGAAAGAAAACGCGAAATACTGGACATATGCGCAAACACGCGCTGCCGCGTGCATATACTGGGCGACCCTGTTACGCAGGTTGAGGGCGGCGTTTCCGGCAAAAAGAGCCTTTCTTCCGGCATGAGGGAAGTGCAGATAGAGGATTTGCTGGGCCGCGAACCGATAAGGCTTGACAATCAGCGCGTGAATGAATTCGTGCGTGGCAAGGTGGTGCTGGTAACGGGCGGAGGCGGTTCGATAGGATCCGAGCTTTGCCGCCAGATAGCGGCGCAGGGGCCGAAAAGACTGATAATACTGGACATTGCGGAGAACACGACGTATGAACTGCAAAACGATCTTGTGCATCTTTACGGGCGGGATTTTCCGCTGAGCGTTGAAATAGCATCCGTGCGTGACAAGGCGCGCATGGAGCAGATATTTGCAAAATACCGTCCGCAGCTTGTGCTGCACGCGGCGGCGCATAAGCACGTTCCGCTTATGGAGGACTGCCCGGGCGAAGCCATAAAGAATAACGTTTTCGGCACATATAACGCCGCCTGCACCGCGCGCAGATTCGGCGCGGAAAAGTTCGTGCTGATTTCAACGGACAAGGCCGTGAACCCAACAAACGTTATGGGTGCAACAAAGTGCCTGTGCGAACAGGTGCTGCAATCCTTAAACGGTGGAGAGACGGAGTTCGCCGCGGTGCGCTTCGGCAACGTGCTTGGCTCAAACGGCTCCGTAATACCGCTTTTTAAGAAGCAGATAGCCTACGGCGGGCCGGTAACGATAACGGACAGGCGCATAATACGCTATTTCATGACGATACCGGAGGCGGCGCAGCTGGTGCTTGAGGCCGGCTCCTTTGCGCACAGGGGAGAGGTTTTCGTGCTGGACATGGGCGAGCCGGTGAGGATAGCGGATTTGGCGGACAAGCTGATAAGGCTTTCGGGCTACGTTCCTGGAAGGGACATAGAAATAAAAGAAGTGGGGCTCAGGCCGGGCGAGAAGCTTTATGAGGAGCTGCTGATGTCCAACGACAATCTGCACAAAACCGAAAACGAAAAGATATTCGTTGAGGAACGCCCTGCTGTGGACGAGGAAATGATGAAGCGCAGGCTGGATGAGCTGAAAGCGACGGTTGCACTTGGCAATAACGAAGAAATACTTGCCGCGCTGCATAAGCTGGTGCCCACGTTCAGAAGGCCCGAGGAGGTAAATAAAAACGCCGAGCAGGTCAGCGCGCAATGCGCCAAGGCCAAATGCCGCTCGGTAGGAGTTGCAATATGATAGACATACACAGCCATATACTCTTTGGCGTGGACGATGGCGCGGGCAACGCGGAGGATAGCCTGATAATGGCGGAAACGGCAGCGGAAAACGGCGTTAAGCAGATGATAATGACGCCGCATTGCTGCGAGGCGGACGGCTTTGCCAATTTCAACACGGCGGAACTTACGGCAAGGTTTGATTCCATGCGCGCCATGATGAAGGAAAACGAAATACCGCTCAAGCTATACAACGGCATGGAGGTATTTTCAACGCCAAGGCTGGGCGAACAGATAGACGAGGGGAAGCTTTTGACACTTGCAGGGTCGAAATACCTTCTGATAGAGTTCGCGTTCGGCGAGACGGACGAATTTATGGAACGGAGCCTGCAAACGGTGTTCGAGCGCGGGCTGATACCCGTTATTGCCCATCCGGAACGGTATTATTTTATTCAGGATGAGCCGGCGTTCCTTGAACACTGCGCGCTGTGCGGCGCGGTTGTGCAGCTGAACAAGGGCAGCCTTACGGGCATGTTTGGCAGGCACGCGAAAAAGACGGCGCGCTGGTGCCTGGAGCACGGGTGCGTACACGTAATTGCAAGCGATGCGCACGGCCCGTACCGCCGCACGACCAAGCTGAACGACGGTTACGACGTGGTTGCGGAATACTACGGGCAGGACGCGGCGGAGCTGCTGTTTTCGGAAAATCCGGCGGCCATAATAAACAACGGCGAAGTATATGCGCTGGCAAGCGAATTTTGACCCAATGCGGAGGGATAATAACGCACGATGAAACGGCTTCATATCACAATGCTTATTCTGTTCATAGTCTCGGCGCTTCTGCTGGGGGGAGCTATACTTTATAAGCATTACACTACAGATACTACAATGCCGGAAATACGGGTGGCTGAAGAACCGCTCAGCATTTCCATTGCGGACGGCACGGATGCGCTTATGAGCGGCGTTACGGCATACGACGCAAAGGACGGCGACATAACGGACAAATTGATACTGCAAAAAATTGAAATGGGCGAAGGCGGCGAGGTCAGCGCGACATATGCCGTGTCCGATAACGACAGCCATGTTGTTACCCGCACGCGCACAATAATATATACCGATTATGTTCCGCCGCGCTTTTCGCTAAGCAAGGAATTGCGCTATGCCCCGACGGGCAGCATACAGGTGCGAGACAGGCTTACAGCGTACGATGTGATAGACGGCAATATAAATGATCGCATAAGGATAAACACAAATAACCTTTCGCCTTATTACGCAGGGCTTTATCCCGTTACGTTTGAGGTGACGAATAGTCTTGGCGATCATGTTTCGCTTACGCTTGAGGTTGAAATAAGGACAATAGCCGATAACGAACCGGTTATAACGCTTGACACATATCTTGTGTATATGACGGCGGAGGAAGCGAAGTCATTTAAGCCGATGAAATATGTTAAGGAAGTTATAGGCGCGGAAAAGAGCGCCGTATATGCCGATAAGTCCCGCCTTAAAGAGGGCGTGAACCGCATCACTTATTCCTGCCGCAACGAAATAGGCGTGCGCGGCAGCGTGGTGCTGTATATTGTGGTTGAATAGCGGGAGGGCAGCAATGGAAGAACATGCATCAAATCGCTGGACGGATTACAGCCTTGTCTGCATCATCCGCCGCATAGTTAAGGAAATACCCACCGTTATCGCCGCGGGGCTTATCGCGGCAATGCTCACGGTGGCCTATCTTCAGGTATTTTATAAGCCGCAGTACACCGCCAGCACTACTGTTGCCGTGGGCATGAAAAACGCAAGCTATACTTCCGTTTTTTCAAACCTTTCAAGCACATCCGAAATGGCGGGCACTTTCACAAAGCTTTTTGACAGCACGATGTTTTCAACCATATCAAAGGAAAAGCTGGGCGTTGAAAAGCTGAACGGCGAACTTGAGGCGTTCGTAGTGCCGCAGACTAATCTTATGACGATGCGCGTAACTGCGGATAACCCCACGGACGCGTTCAAAACGCTCAGGTTCCTGCTGGACAATTATTCGGCCGTGTCCGATTATGTGTTCCAGAATGTTGTGCTGAGGGAACTTGACCCGCCGTCCGTGCCAAAGTCCCCGTCAAACCCGCTGCAGCTTCGCGCGGCGATAGAGCGCGCGTTCATAATAGGCGCGGCGGCAATGGCATTGGCGCTTATAGCATCAATACTTCTTGCGGACAGGGTGCAGACCACCTCCGCCGCAAGGCATAAAATAGACGCAAAGCTTTATTGCACCATTCACCACGAAACAAAGAACAAAACGCTGCGCACAAAGTTGAAAAAGACCACGAAGGGCCTGCTTATAACCAACACCACCGCAAGCTTTAACTTCAGCGAGGAAGTGGCGAAGCTTGCCTCCCGCGTGTCCCATGCCGTAAGGCGGGACAAGAAAAACGTTATACTCGTCACAAGCGTTGCGGAAAACGAGGGCAAGTCCACCGTTGCCGCAAACCTTGCCATATCGTTGGCGCAGAAGGGCGGCACGGTGCTGCTGATAGATGCGGACATGCACAAGCCTTCGCAATATAAGCTGCTGGGCGCGGAAGTGAAAACCGAACTTGCGGACATGATACGCGGCAAATGCGGCCTTGAAACGGAATACATAGAAAAATACGGCGTGAACGCGATGTTCTCATCCGCGGTGCAGAACGACGCGGCGGAGCTTATATCCTCCGGCGCCATGCGAAGCATGATGAAGGAACTGAGTGCGGCAACGGATTATACAATAATCGATTCGCCGCCAATGGCAATGTTTTCCGATGCCGAAATGCTGGCGGACATAGCGGATCTTTCGCTGCTTGTCGTGCGGCAGGACTGCGTGAGCGCGGGCAGGATAAACGACGCCGTGGATATGCTTAACCAAAGCAAGGCGCACCTGCTGGGCTGCGTATTCAACGATGTGCGCGTAACGCCCATAATAGGCAGCCGCGCGGGTTACGGCTACGGCTACGGATACGGCTATGGATACGGCTATGGATACGGTTACGGCCGCGGCTACGGCGGATATGGCTACGGCGAGAGGAACGCGAAGGGCGGCAGGAGCAGCCGCCGGCATACGGAGGAAGCCAATGGAAGAAAAGAAAATTGACCGCCGGGATGAAGGCGCAATAGATATATCGCGGCTTTTGCAGGAGTTCCTTCCGGTACTGAAAAAGTTGTTTTGGATACCGCTTGCGCTTGCGGCGATAGTAGGCGCGCTATGGTTCGCCAAAGGATATTTCAGCTATACGCCCATGTACGCATGCGAAGTTACGTTCACCATTCAGGTATCCGCATCCGGCAACACGGAGCAGAGCAGCGGATACAGCTATTATAATAAGGCCACGGCGGAGCAGCTGGGCAAAACGTTCCCATACCTTATCCAGTCCGACCTTATGTATTCAAAGCTTAAAAAAGAGCTTGGTGTGAGCGTTATAAACGGCTCTATAACGGCCGAGACTATGGACAACACAAACCTTTTCACCATGCGTGTTACAAGCAGCAGCCCGCGCGATGCGAAGGCGATACTTGAGGCGGTGATAAAGGTTTATCCGGAGGTTGCGGATTACGTTATAGGCAGCACCACAATGAATCTTTTGACGGATCCTGTGGAGCCGACCGTGCCGTATAACAGCTTCAGCCCCGTAAAAACGTTCATAAAGGGCGCGATAGTGGGGCTGATAATAGGCTTTGTTTTCCTTATGCTCTGTGCGGCG
>ERZ825159.3876-NODE-3876-length-10161-cov-2.324560_pt1 | contig 10161 bp, 8 predicted proteins | sample MGYA00519932_ERZ825159 | MGnify/ENA primary metagenome ERZ825159 (study PRJEB31778, sample SAMEA3449191) | human gut metagenome | biome: human gut; feature: human-associated habitat; material: faeces | place: United Kingdom | collected 2010/2012 ...
CCAAGCTGCGGCGAAGGTCCGCCTTCTTGATCTTGTTGATATTGATGCCGTCATAGCGGATCTTGCCGTCGGCGATATCATAAAAGCGGTTGATCAGGTTGGTGATGGTAGTCTTACCCGCGCCTGTTGCTCCCACGAAAGCTACCTTCTGTCCCGGCTCGGCATACAGAGTAATATCATGCAGAACGGGCTTTCCATCCACATAGGAAAAATCCACATCTTTCATGCGCACATCGCCGTGCTGCCTTATCAGCTCATAGCCGCCTTCCGGCAGAGGCTTTTTCCATGCCCAGATACCGGTGCGGCAGTTGGATTCAACCAATGCTCCGTCCTTCTCCTCGGCATTCACCAGCGTTACTACGCCGTGATCCTCCTCACTGGGTTCGTCCATCAGTTCAAAGATGCGCTCGGCGCCAGCCAGCGCCATGACGACAGAGTTGATCTGCTGGGAAACCTGGCTGATGGGCATGGTAAAGCTGCGGCTGAGCTGCAGGAAAGAAGCAATGCTGCCCAGTGTCATTGTACCGATGCCGGTCAGAGTTAGATTGGGTACCGCGGCTATGGCCAAAAGACCACCCACAATAGCAACCAGTACATACTGTAAATGCCCAAGGTTGCCCATAATAGGCATCATAATATTGGCATAGGTGTTTGCTTTTGTAGCGTTTTCACAGAACTCATTATTGAGTACATCAAAGTCCTTTTGATTTTGTTCTTCATGGCAGAAAACCTTGACAACCTTCTGCCCGCCGATCATTTCTTCAATAAAGCCATTTACTTTGCCAAGGGATTGCTGCTGCTTTACAAAGTATTTGGCGCTGCCGCCACCTACATTCTTTACGACGAACAGCATCAACCCCAAAAAGACAAACATGAGGAGGGTAAGCCACACACTGGTACTCAGCATGGCAATGAATACTGCTGTGATGCTGATGATGGAACTGACCGCGTTGGGCAGGCTCTGGCTGATCATTTGCCGCAAGGTATCGGTATCGTTGGTGTAGTAGCTCATCACATTGCCATGGGTATGGGTATCAAAGTACTTGATGGGCAAGGTTTGCATGTGGGCAAACATATCGTCCCTTATGGTTTTTAGGGTGCCCTGCGCCACGGGGATCATCAGCCGTGTCTGCAAGTAGGAAGCCAGCATACCGGCCAGGTAAATGCACCCCATCATGGTCAAAGCTTGAAGAAGCGGGGCGAAGCTTGGTGCCGACTGTCCAATAAGCGGAGCGATATAATCATCGATCAGCGATTTGAGGAAAAGAGAGGCGGAAACACTGGCTACTGTACTGATGATGAGTAAAATAAAAACACATACCAGCCGGGCTTTATTTCCTTTGGCGATGTAGCCTATAAGGCGCTTCAATGTTCCTCTGGCATCCTTGGCCCGCTTGCCGCCGGTAAAGCCTCTTCTAGGAGAAGCACTCATTCTTCCAGCCCCCCTTTCTGTTGAGATTCATAGACCTCACGGTAGATTTCATTATTGGCCAGCAGTTCTTCGTGGGTGCCGCAGGCGTTTATTCTGCCGTTATCCATTACAACGATCTGGTCGGCGTCCATCACCGAGCTGATGCGCTGGGCAATAATGATTTTTGTGGTATTGGGGATTTCCTCACGGAAGGCCTGACGGATCAGGGCATCAGTCTTGGTATCCACGGCACTGGTGCTGTCGTCCAGAATAAGGATCTTCGGTTTGCGCAGAATGGCGCGCGCAATGCACAGGCGTTGTTTCTGTCCGCCGGAAACATTGGTGCCGCCCTGCTCGATATAGGTATCATACCCATCGGGGAAGGTGCGGATAAAGTCATCGGCCTGCGCCAGACGACAGGCGTGTACCAGCTCCTCGTCGGTCGCGTCGGGGTTGCCCCAGCGCAGGTTCTCCTTTATCGTCCCGCTGAACAAGGTATTCTTCTGCAATACCATCGCCACATTGTGCCGAAGTGTTTGCAGGTCATAGTTCCGCACATCCACGCCGCCTACCTTTACACAGCCGCCAGTCACATCGTACAGACGAGGGATGAGCTGCACTAGGCTGCTTTTGGAAGATCCGGTGCCGCCGATAATACCAACCGTCTGTCCGGAGGGGATAATCAGGTCAATGTCATCCAGCACCGTTTTATCGGGACGCTTGGCATAGCTGAAGCTCACATCAGTGAATTCCACACTGCCGTCTTTGACCTCGTACACAGGGTTATCACAGTTGGTGATATCACTTTCCTCATCCAGCACTTCCACGATGCGCTCGGCGGAGGCACGGGACATGGTAATCATAACAAATACCATCGAAAGCATCATCAGACTGGAAAGGATCTGCATGATGTAGGTGAAGAAGCTCATTAGGTTTCCGGTAGACATATTTCCAATGACGATCTGTTTGGCACCCAGCCAGGAGACCAAAATCATACAGGCATACACACAGCCTTGCATCAGTGGGGAGTTGAGGGCCAAGATGCGCTCGGCAAGTGAAAAATCATTATAAATGGTGCCGGAGATGGTATCAAACTTTTCGATCTCGTGGTCCTCGCGCACAAAGTTTTTTACCACACGGATACCGGAAAGATTCTCCTGCACTACGCCATTCAGTCGGTCATAGGTCTTAAAGACCCGTTCAAACACGGGGTGAACATGTTTGATGATAAGGTAAAGCCCCACACCAAGGATGGGAATGACGGCCAGGAAAATGAGAGAAATATCGTGATTAATGCGAAAGGACATGACCATGGCGAAGATGAGCATGGCAGGGCAGCGGATAAGGGTACGAATGATCATCATAAAAGCATTCTGCACATTGCTCACATCGGTAGTCAGACGGGTGACCAGACCAGCGCTGCTGAATTTATCAATATTGGAGAAGGAGTATACCTGCAGATGATGAAACATATCATGCCGCAGATTGCGAGCAAAGCCTGCCGTGGCGCGTGCACAGCTCCGGCCGCTCAGTGCACCAAAAGTAAGCGCTACCAGTGCAAAACCCACTAGAATGGCACCATATCGCAGGATCATGCTCATGTTGCCGGCTTCTATGCCCTTATCAATTAGGCCAGCCATTACAAAGGGGATGGCCACATCCAAAAGCGATTCCACTAGCACATAAAGAGGGGAGAGAATCGCGTCTTTTTTATATTCCCGTATGCATTGGGACAGTCGTTTAATCAATGGTTCGTTCCTCCTTGCCAGGGGTCAAGTTTTCTATCACTTTATCTAGCAGGACATAAAGGGCCTTCAACTCTTCGCCGGTTAATCCGGCAGTCGCTTTCTGCTCTACCCGCAGGATATCCTGCTGCATTTGCGCCAGCTGTTCTATGGCGATCGGTGTTAGGACCAGTCGTTTAAGGCGGGCATCGCCCTCCACGGGTTCCCGCACGATCAATCCGTCCCGCACCATAATCTGCAATATGCCGGTTGCGGTGCTGCGCCGGATATGAAATGCTGACTCCAAGTCCTTTTGAAAGACTGGCTGGTCCTCGTGTACTTCTAAATAACCCAAAAACATTTTCTGCATCATGGTTCCGGGGTGGACTGTATCACGATTGGTGCCCAATTCTTGGTGAATCAAGTTGGAGATTCCTTTAATCTTCATGCATATAGACGGGCGCTTTATCTTCATATTGGCTCCTTCTATCTTGTTAGGATGCTAACAATTATAGCGCAGTTATATAGTCATTGCAATCGTCAAACTTCACAAGATTAAAGCTAAGATGAAAACAATTTATGAACGGAGTGGGCGGGCATATTTCACATCTTTTGCGGATAAATCTCTGTTACTCTGCGCCTATCATTTTTCCCCACGGTATGGTACAATTAAACTGTATTTTTATAAGGAGGAGCACACAGTGAAAAAACAACTTCTTTTCCGCCGTTTTCCGGCGGTTCTATTGGCTCTGCTGACGGTACTGATGCTGGCGCTGCTGCCTGCCTGCGGCGGTATGACAACCCGGCCGATGGGAGAAGATGACCCGCTGGTGCAGGAAAACGGCACGCTGCTGGTTGAGGATGGCTCCTATTCTACGCCAGAGAAGGTGGCGGAATACCTGCATTTTTATGGCCATCTGCCACAGAACTATTTAACCAAGCAGGAAGCGAAAGCACTGGGGTGGGTTGCTTCCCAGGGGAACCTGTGGGAAGTAGCCGAAGGAAAATCCATTGGCGGTGATCGCTTTGGCAACCGCGAGGGTCTGTTGCCGGAAGCTGATGGACGCACCTGGTACGAGTGTGATGTGAACTATATGGGCGGCTTCCGCGGGGCGGAGCGGCTGCTCTATTCCAGTGATGGACTGATCTACTATACCGATGATCATTATGCGAGCTTTACCCTGGTTTATGGCGAGGAGGAAACACCATGAGAGAAGTTTATCTAGAGGGCCGGCTGATGACCGACCGTGCCGCGGCGCATGCAGAGATCAAGGATAAGCTATCCTTGCCGGAGTATTATGGTGCCAATTTGGATGCTCTGTGGGATTGCCTGATCGAAATAGGAGAGGAGACGGTTATTACAGTCCGTCATCCAGGCGCTATGTTTTCTGCCCTGCGGGAATATGGCTGCCGTTTGCTGATGACATTTTTTGAGGCAGAAAAAGAAAACCCTGTTCTACACATTATCATTGGGACCCACACCGCCAACCGAGAGGAGGAAACTGAATGAGTGCTGTTCATTTTCCAAAGGGCTTTGCTCTTGGGGCAGCTTCCGCTGCTACCCAAATTGATGGCGACTGCAAGGAAAGCAACTGGTATGAGTGGTACAAAAATGGAAAGATAAAGGATAACAGCGATCCCAATATCGCAACTGACCATCGCGGCCATTTGGAGGAAGATACCCGCCTAATGGCGGAAATGGGAATTCGTCACTACCGCTTTGGGCTGGAGTGGGCCCGGCTGGAGCCGCAGGAGGGCCAGTTTTCGCAGGAAGAGATTGAAAAGGTGCGAGAGGAAATTACGCTGCTGCACCAAAATGGCATTCATGTGCTGCTTACCCTGCATCATTTCTCCAATCCTCTGTGGTTTGAGCATCAGGGCGGCTTTTTGGGCAAAAATGCCGTAAAGAGGTACCTTGCCATGGTGGAATTTGCTGTGCGCCACCTTGGTGATCTGGTGGATGAATATGTTACCATCAATGAACCAAATGTCTATGCGGTCTGCGGTTATTTGGGGGCAGGCTTCCCCCCTGGGGAATTCAATATCTCCCATGCTCTGCGGGTAATGAAGGTGATGGGCGAATGCCACCGTCGGGCTTACCGGTTAATTCATAATATCCACGAAGAACTGGGCTATGCCGAACCCAAGGTTGGCCTAGCCATGCATATGCGCGCCTTTGTGCCGTACAATGCGAAAAATTTGTGGCATCGCATTGCTTGCCGCATCTCGGAATACAACTTCCAGACCAAGTTGAACAAGACCTATATGCTGGGCCCCGAGGGCCCCTACGCCGATTTTTTGGGCCTCAATTATTATGCTCGTACTGCTACCTCCGGCTTGGGGGATGGTACTTTGCCGAATGTTCCGGTGAATGATCTAGGCTGGGAGATCTACCCGGCCGGCATTGTGGAGTGCTGCCAAAAACTCCACGCCCTTCTGCCGGAATTGCCCATTTACATCACCGAAAACGGTACGGCCGATAATAATGATGCGTTCCGCCGTCGTTATCTTTATGAGCATCTCAAGGTTCTTTCGGAAAGTGGTCTGCCCGTCACCCGCTATTACCACTGGTGCTTTGTGGATAACTTCGAATGGCTGGAGGGCGAGAGCGCCCGCTTCGGCCTCGTGAACGTCGACTATGCCACCCAGACGCGCACCATCAAGCGCTCCGGCGCGTTCTACGCCGATATGATCCAGCACGGCGGCGTGACGGACGAGGCGTTGAACACCTACGTCAGAGGGGAGGTCTACCGCATCGAATGATCAACGTCAGACAAGGCGTGTTCCACCTGCGAAATGAAGAAGCGTCCTATCTCTTCCGCGTGAAGGACGGGTTTCTCGAGCACCTGCACTTCGGCGCGCGCGCCGAGACTGCCGACGCGCCGGCCCTCGCCTCCCGCCCCGGCTGCGGCTGGGGCGACAGCACGCTCTACCGCGAGGGCTCCAACGCCGACTGCCTCGATATCCTGCCGCTCGAGTGGAGCGGCTGCGGCCGCGGCGACTACCGCGAAAGCCCGCTGGAGCTGTCGATCGGCGGCAGAGCCGTCTCCACCGACTTCCGCTATCTCGGCTGCGAGGTGCTGAAGGAGCCGCCGCCCTCGGCGCTGCCCGTCTCCCGCGGTCAGACCATCCTCGCCGTGTACCTGGAAGACGCGGCGGCGAAGCTCCGCCTGACGCTCCTCTATGGCGTCCTGCCCACGGCCTTTACCCGGCGGGCGATCCTCGAAAACTGCGGCAGCTCCGCCGTCCACATCCGCAAATGCATGAGCGCCTGCACGGAGCTTCCCGGCGACTGGGAGCTGCATACCTTCTCCGGCGGCTGGATCACCGAGATGCAGCACACCCGCACGCCCGTCACCATGGCAAGGACTTGCCTCGAGAGCACGACCGGCGCCTCCTCCAGCCGCGCCAACCCCGGCTTCCTGCTCGCCGCGCCGGACGCGGGGGAGCAGGCGGGCGCGGTCTACGGCTTCAACCTGCTCTACTCCGGCAGCCACTACCTCAGCGTGCAGAAGAGCCTGCAGGGCCTCACCCGCGTGCTGCAGGGCATCTCGCCCGCGAATTTCGACTGGGAACTCGCGCCCGGCGCGCGCTTTGAGACGCCGGAGGCCGTCATGGCGTATTCCGGCGCGGGCTTCGGCGGCCTGTCCGCCTGCTTCCACCGGTATGTGAACGAACACCTCATCCCGCCTGACTGGCAGGGCCGGCCCCGCCCCATCGTCTACAACAGCTGGGAGGGCTGCATGTTCGATTTTACGGAATCGAAGCTCCTGCGCCTCGGCCGGGCGGCAAAGCAGCTCGGCTGCGAGCTGTTCGTCCTCGACGACGGCTGGTTCGGCAAGCGAAACAGCGATACTTCCAGCCTTGGCGACTATACCGTGAACGAAAAGAAACTGCCGGGCGGCCTGCGCGGCCTCGGCGAAAAGCTGAACGCCATGGGATTGCAGTTCGGCCTCTGGTTCGAGCCGGAATCCGTCAGCCCTTACTCTGAGCTCTACCGGCAGCACCCCGACTGGGCCCTGCACGACGTCCTCGGCCGGGAGGATCTGCTCGGCCGACACCAGCTGCTGCTCGACCTCACAAAGCCGGAGGTGCGGGACTATCTCGTCGAGAGCGTCGGCGGCATCCTCGATTCCGCGCCGATCTCCTACGTCAAGTGGGATATGAACCGCCATTCCTGCGCGCTCGGCGCGCAGCAGCACGCCTTCGTCCTCGGCCTCTACGACGTGCTGCGCCGTATCTTCCTGCCCCGGCCGCAGATCCTGCTTGAGAGCTGCTCGTCCGGCGGCAACCGCTTTGACTGCGGCATGCTCTGGTTCTCCCCGCAGATCTGGTGCTCCGACGATACCGACCCCGTTGAGCGCCTGCGCATCCAGCAGAGCCTCAGCTTCCTCTATCCGCCCTCGTGCTTCGGCACGCACGTCTCGGCCAGCCCGCACGCGCAGACGCTGCGGCACACACCGCTCTCTACGCGCGGCAACGTGAGCCTGTTCGGCTGCCTCGGCTACGAGCTCGACCTCACGGAGCTCCTGCCGGTCGAGCAGGCGGAGATCCGGGCGCAGACGGAGTTCTACCGCGCCCACCGCCGCACGCTCCAGTACGGCCGCTTCGCAAGAGGCCGGACCGACGGCGGCGGGACCGTCTGGCAGATGCAGACGAAGCAGGAGACCGTCGCGGCCGTCTTCCACGGCCTGCAGCCCGCCGCTCCCGGCTACGAGCACCTGTGCGTGACGGGGCTGGACGGGGAGAAGCAGTATCGCCTGACCTCCCGCCCCCAGCTTCTGCGCGTGGGCGATTTCGGGACGCTCCTGCGCCATGTGCTGCCCGTGAAGCTCAATCCCAACGGCCTTGCCGTCCAGACTGCGGACAGCCTGTACCGGATGTCCGACGGCAGCCAGAGCCTGACGGCCTCCGGCGCGGCCTTCGCCGCCGGGATCTGTCTGGCCCCGCGCTTTGCCGGCACGGGCTACGACCCGGACGGCCGGATGCAGGGCGATTTCGGCTCCAATGTCTATTTCATTCAGGAGGTGTGCAGTCATGAAAAACCTTGACCGCCGCAACAAATACTTCTTCGGCCTCGGCACCATCGGCCGCGACATGTTCTATGCGTTTGAGGCAAACGCGCTTCTGTATTTCCTGTCCAACATCCTCTCGCTGCCGCTGCATGTGTTCGCGGCGGTCAGTCTTGTGCTCTCCGTCCTGCGTATTGCCGACGCGCTGAACGACCCCATCACCGGCCTCGTCATCGACAACATCCACACGAAGTGGGGCAAGTTCAAACCCGCGATCCTCGTCGGCGGCGTCGTGTCCGTGATCTTCTACCTGATCCTCTTCGGCAACGTCGGCACCGGCACGGCCTACGTCATCTTCTTCGCCGTGGCCTACGTCCTCTGGGATATCAGCTACGGCATCAACGACATCGCCTACTGGACGCTCCTGCCCGCCCTCACGCAGGACCAGAAGCAGCGCGAGAATTACGGCGCCTTCGCCCGCATCTGCGCGAACATCGGCATGTACATCATCATGGTCGGCTGGCAGCCCATCACCGCTGCCCTCGGCAACACGCCGAAGGCGTGGATGACGGTCGCCGTGGCCGTGAGCGTCATCTACCTCGCCGGTCTGTGCTTCCCGCTGTTCGGCGTGAAGGAGAACCGCGAGATCAAGGAGGACGAGGAGAAGTTCACCATCCGCGACATGTGGAACGCGCTGACGAAAAACGACCAGCTCATGTGGACCACGCTCTCCATGGCCCTGTTCATGGTCGGCTACTGCACCACGACGGGCTTTGCCACCTATTACATGCAGTACCTCTACGGCGATATCAACATGTACGCCGTGCTGGCGGCTGTCTGCGGCGTGGCGCAGCTGGCCGCGCTCATGATCTTCCCGCTGTTCTCGAAAAAGCATGACCGCCGCCAGCTCTATACCGGCGCGACGGTCTTTGTGGTCGCGGGCTATCTGGCCTTCTTCTTTGCCGAGCATTCTATCGGCCTGATCGCCGTCTCTGCGATTTTGATGTTCGTCGGTCAGGCGTTCATCCAGCTGCTGATGCTCATGTTCCTCGCCGATACCATTGAATACGGCCAGTGGAAGCTGGGGCGGCGCTCAGAATCCATCACGTTCTCTATCCAGCCGCTCGTCAACAAAATCGGCGGTGCACTTTCGACCGGCCTGATCAGCATCAGCATCATGCTGGCTGGGATCAAAACAAAGGGCTCTGATACGGCAGCCGCAGCCATCGACGCATCCGGCAAGCTGACGATCAAGCTGGCCATGCTGGCCATTCCGCTGGTGCTGATCGTCGCGGGTTATGTGATTTATCTGCGTAAATACAAGATCAGCAAGGAATTCTACGACAGCATGCTTGCTGACATTAAATCACGCGAAGCAGAAGCGTCAGCTGATCGATAAAACGTATCGTTACAAACAGCCTCCGCCCCGCAGAACACTGCGTGGGCGGAGGCTGTTTGTATATCACAGTTATATCACAGGAAAAATTTTCGGTGCAGCGATTCGCGCAAAGGCTTGCAGATAGCGATGACGATGAGCATCAAGCCCAGCACAATGCCTGCGACCATCGGATAGAACGACCAGAAGAGCGTCTCGTGGATCTGGAAGGTCAGATTGATCAGGAACTCAATGAGCACGGCCAGTCCGCCGCCAAGGATCAGCATACCGCCGTAAATGTAAAGATACCCGCTGCGCAGATAGTGCGTCAGGGCAACTGCCGCGCTGATGAGAAGGCCAATCGCACCCGTGACCGGGAAAGCAAAGGACAAAGTTGATGTAAAGCAGATAAAGTCCCACTGCGATGAAATCAACCGGCACAAAAATGACAGGATTGGGATGGCGGAACCACATGGGCAGCAGGATGACGATATACAAAAGACCGATCGCGCCCGCCGCGTAACCGGACCAGACGAGCGTTCCGTTGATACGCCAGTCGCAGAGCAGGCACAAAAGCGCAGGCAGAAGCGCCGCGATGGTCTGCACAAATAAAATACCAGAACGATTCACGTCCTCAGG
>ERZ825159.3879-NODE-3879-length-10155-cov-4.855248_pt1 | contig 10155 bp, 9 predicted proteins | sample MGYA00519932_ERZ825159 | MGnify/ENA primary metagenome ERZ825159 (study PRJEB31778, sample SAMEA3449191) | human gut metagenome | biome: human gut; feature: human-associated habitat; material: faeces | place: United Kingdom | collected 2010/2012 ...
ATCTGCCGCACCTCGCTCGCCGTATCGGCACTTAGAATTATGCGGTATTGCCCAAGGTCGTTTCTTTACGTTTCGTCCGGGCGGTATTCCAACAGGTCAGCGGGCTGGCAGTCCAGCGCTTTGCACAGGGCTTCCAGGGTGGAAAACCGCACCGCTTTTGCTTTGTTGTTTTTCAGGATGGAAAGGTTGGCCGGGGTAATGCCGATGGTTTCAGCCAGCTCCCCCGCCCCCATGTGGCGCTTTGCCATCATCACATCCAGGTTGACGATAATTGGCATCTTCTGCGCCCCCTTACACGGTATAGTCCAGTTCGTCTTTCATCTTAACGGCCTGGGCAAACGCATTTTTGATGACCCGCACGATCAGCGCCATAAACGCCGCCGCAACGCCAATGGCAAAGATGAACGGCAGCCCCAGTACAGCACCCACCGGCAGGCAGAGCGCTGCAGCCCAGGTGCAGCACCAGCTGATGCGCCGCAGGGCCAACACGTTGGCAGGGGTAAACACCTCTTCTTTTTCAATGCGCGCCAAAAACATGTACAGGTTATACAGCATCCACAGGGCCAGCGCGGCGCTGCAATAGCCCAGCCCCAACAAAAAATACCCCAGCTTTGGCCCATGCACCAGCTGCAGCGCGTGCACCGCCAAAACCCAGCTGACGATGCGCGGCCCGCACAGCACCATCACCACGCACCCCATGGCCGCCGCCAGGGTGGCGAACTTGGTCAGCATAATGCTTTTGTGGTCGTTCCAGCCAAAAAAGTTTTCTGGTAATTGACGCATTGGTCATTCCCCCTGATGTTTTATGGTATATCCGATGCTGTTATCATAGCATATATCACATTGTTTTGCAATACATTTTTATTGTTTTTCAATATATTTATTCTGTTTTGCAATGCGTTTATGCTTCAGGTTCCTGCACCAGCTGCCCTGCGGCAGATTTTCTGGCTGAAAATGCGGCAAAAAGCTTGACTTTTTCTCCCATACCTGTTACAATATTTAAGCTGTAACAGGCAAATTGAGTATTTGTGCCCGTAGCTCAGTTGGTAGAGCACCTGACTTTTAATCAGGGTGTCCGGGATTCGAATTCCCGCGGGCGCACCAAAAAGCACCAGAGAAATTTTTGTCCAGTGCTTTTTTGTTGTGTCATTCAAGATTCTCAACATTGTGATTCCTTTTTGGCTGCTTAGCCCGCTTTTCATTTCCTCCAGATCATCACCCCCATCCAGAACAGGTTGGCGAAGATCCTGTCGGTGCCGGTGGCCACCATGGCCGGGAACAATGCCCAGGACAGCACCCCCCGATGGCAATATGCCCCAGCATCTGCCGCGTTCCTGGAATACATTCGCTCTCGACTGGGGGATGCCTTTTGCTGATTTCGCCCATACCAACAACAAACACCGTGCCGCCATGCAGGGGGTTCTCCTGCTTGCGGCACGGTGCTTTGTTGTATCAGGCTATTGTCGGGTTATTGTTTCTTTTTGGCAAGCTGTCTGCCCACGGCCCACAGCCAATCCAATGCGGCGGCGGCAAGGGCGGGGTACACGATCAGGCCGAACAGCTGGTACCAGGTGGGGATAAAGTAATCTGCCCCGCCGGGCATGGTGCTGGCGGCGTTCAGGGTAATGCTTTGCGGAGTAAAGGTCAGGCCCACGGTCTTGTTTTCATCGGGGCTGCAGGGATCCAGCCGCAGTGCCACGATCTGGGTGCGCGGCAGGGTGTACACATAGGTGCCGTCTGCCAGCACTTTGGGGAAGACGCGGCGGTCCTGGCTGTAGGGCTCCCCCGTTTTTGTGGTGTAATACAGGCACATTTCGCGGGAATCGCCGTCAAACTCCACGTTGTAGCTCACGGTACGCACCACGCGGCCGGATACATCCTCCAAAATCATCTGCGGGTCGCCGCCTGTGGTAATCAGCTGGCCCTGGGGTGCGCTGTTCTCCCCCGGCTCCCCCCAGGTCAGCTCGGCCAGCTGCCAGCTTTCAATGGGGATCGAGGTTTCAGTCAGGGTGCCTTTTGCCTTGGCGGAGCTGTCCCCCGCAAAGGCCACCGCACCCTGCACCAGCCAGAACACCAGCGCCGCGCACCAGCACAGCACCGGCAAGGCAAAGCGATGGGCAAACAGTCGGTTCAGGCGGCTTTTCCATGTCATCTCTTTCATTGGGCCGCCTCCTTGCTCATCTGCATTGTGACCGGCTCATACCCGGCATCCGTTACGCGGTAGAGCAGGGTCTGCCCCGCCTGCGCAGCGGCCAGGTGGTCGGTAAACAGGTTCTGATAGCTCTGCACAAAGATATCGTCGATCTTTTGCAGGTAAAGCACCGTACAGCCGTTGGCACGCACGGTTTCATCCAGGCGTTCAGCGGTGTAGGGGTGGTAGTAGCGCTGCTTCACGCCCTCCTCCTGCGGTTCCAGCTCCGGCAGGCCGAAGGTTCCGCCGCCGCCCTCCTGCGTGGCCCCCACGCCGGAGTAATCCACCAGGATGGGGTAAAAATCAAACACGGCAGAGAACCAGTGTTCGCCGTTATCCCCCTGGCTGACAAAAAACACGCGGTCGTTTTCGTTCAGGTAATCGCTGCACAGCCAGTCAGCTTCGGCGCGGGCGGTCTTGCGGTCGGCGAATTCGCCATCCGAGAAGCCCAGCACCGAAAGCTGCGGCAGGATCATGCCGTTCACCCGCACCAGCATGGCGGCGGCCATCAGCAGAACACCGGCCTGGCCCGTCAGGACAATCCAGCGGCGGGCCGGGGCTTTCTGTTCGCCATCCGCGGTTTGCAGGGCGGTGCTCCAGCAGGCCAGCGCCATAAAGAACCAGCCGATATAGTAGGTATAGATATAGCGGTTATAATCCACCAGCCCCACGGCCTGATCCGGCTTGAAAATAAAGCCATAGCTGAGCGCCAGCATGAGGTTATACCCCACAAAGCATGCAAGGGACAGCACCCCGATGCAGCCAATGCGCAGCTTGAGCTGGCGGCCTCTGGCGCAGATGGCCGCCACCAAGAACACCAGCAGAATCAGCACCACAACATTGCGGCCCTGGCCGATCATGCTCAGCCGACCATCCGAAGTCCAGAACTGGTGGCCCATATCGGCCATGGCTTGGGTGAACTGGCTCTGGCGCTCGGCGTAAAAGCCCTCCACCGGCTGGCCCAGCAAAATCTTGATGCCGTTGATGACCACAGCGGACAAGGGGGCGCTGGTTTCGCCGGTGCCGCCCTCGCTGGCACTTTTGGCAACCAGAATGCCCACATAGCGGATGTTCCAGAAATAATAGATCAGCATGGGCGCGGCAAAGCAGGCAATGGCAAAGCCGGTGCGGCGGGCAAGGCCCTTTTTGAAGGGGTGCTCCGCAAACAGCCAGGCATCCACAGCCATCAGCCCCGCCGCCACCAGGGACAGCACAAAGGTGTTGGCCTTGATGTTGGCCGCCAGCGCCAGTACCGGGAGTACGGCCCACTTGGGGCCGCCGGTTTTGCGCAGCGCCAGCCACAGCGCCACAGCGCCGCCCAGTGCAAGGCCCGCGGGCACATCGCCATAGGCGGTCATATAAGTGGTATCCAGATAGATCGTATGGTTATACACCGTCAAAAACCAGGGGGCAAACCAGCAGATTGCTGCCAGCGGCACCGCAATGCGGTACTGGTGGAAGTTCAGCCCGCCCAGCACCGCGGCAAACACGGCGGCGGCCAGCACATCATACGCCACATAGATCTTCCAGTCTGCATAATGGCCCAAAAACTGGAAGAAGTAGGAGAGCAGCGGCAGACCGGGGTTTTGGGTCTGGGGCCAGGGGGTTCCAAGGGTAGCCAGGGCATACAGGCGGTTATCCGCCTTGGTCACCTTTACGGCGGTAGCCCACAGGCTGAGTTCATCATACTTGGTTGCCAGCGGCTGGCGGATGAAAAAGTACACCGCAAATGCCAGCGCCATGCCCCAGAACAGCACCGCCCCCGGTGTAACCAGGCGGCGGTAGGCCGGGCGCTGGCCTTTGTGGGGCACCAGCGCCCACACGCCGCTGCCCGCAAACACCGCCCACAGCAGCACAGTGCCGGGCAGCAGCAGGTTTGCCATGCCCGCAGCCGTCAGCCAGGCAACGGCAATGCCCAGCGCGGTCAGCGGGGCCAGCGCAGCATGCAGGTTACATTTGAGCGTTAGGAACGCGCAGAACAAAAACAGCACCGCCAGCGCGGCAAAGATGCAAAGCAGCTCCATAGAATCACCATTTTATACAACATAAAAGCCCTGCGGGTGTACCCCCAAGCCATGGGCGCACCGCCCCACAGGGCTCTTTTTTACTTTTTGCTGAAAACATCAACGGCAAGGCAGACAAACGCAGCCCCCACAGCCGGGGCAAACAACAGCAGCAGCCATTGGCCGCCGTTTGGCACAAAGCGCAGGTACCACGGCTGCACCGGGTTGAGCACCACGCCGTCCAGCCGGGTAGGCACGCCGCCCACACTGTCCGGGTCAATGCGCAGCCCGGTCACGGTAAGGCCGCCCAAGTCAAAGGTATACTGGTTTTCACCGCTCACGCGGGCAAAAACTTTCTGGGTCTCGCTGTACTCGGTCTGGCCGGGGCGCAGGTAATACAATGCTACGCTGCCGGACGGTAGGTAGTGCACGGCGTCCAGCTCCGCCGTTTCCAGCCAGGCTTCGCCCCGCCAGATGATGTGCGGGTCGTTGTCGGTGGAAAGATACCAGCCGGGTTCATCCACCGGCGCGGTATGCCATTCATCGTCATCATAATTGACAAAGCTTTCAAATTCCAGGTCATCCACCGTCAGGGTGCGGGTCACCATAGTGCCGTCTGCTTTATGGTTCAGCATCACAGCGCTGCCCACCAGCACGTACACCAGCCACACAATAACAGCGGCGGCATATGCCAATATCAGCAGCTGCTGGGGGCGCAGCGGGCGGCCCGCACGGGCGGGGGCGGCAAAACGCTTGGTTGGGCGTTTATCTTTCATTGTACCACCCCGCTTTCTGCCACAGCCACCGGGGTAAAGGCGATAGGCTTGCTGCGGCCTTCAAACCGGTAGAGGGTTGCGGGCATATTCGCTTTCAGCCCGCCTTCGAACCGGATGCTGAACTCCCGCTCCAGATAGTCGTCCGCGCGGTCGATCAGCAGGTAGTCGATCTGCTTTTCTTCCATATAGGCGGTCAGAGAGTCTGCGGTGCAGACCGCCTCAAAGTCATACAAGGTCCAGTTCAGGCTTTCCACCAGGTTCATAAAGTCGGAGTCCCACCGGCTGGAATAATCATCGTTGCCCCACCAGGTACCGCCATAGCCGTTGACCACCTTGGCGGTCAGCTCATACTTGTAGTAGTACCAGCGGGTGGCATCATCGCCCTGACTGATGACCAGCACGCGGTCCGGCCAGTCCAGCACGGTGTTCATTGCTTCAGCGCGGTTCTTTACATCGCGGCGCAGGGTGTACAGGCTGTCGGCGTTGGTCCAGAACCCGGCTGCGGGCACACCGCGCCAGGCAAAAATACCCAGCACTGCCGCAGCGGCCAGCCCCAGCGCCGCACGGCCCAGCCGCTGCGCCGCGCCGCTGCCCTGCCCCACCGCAAAGCCCAGCACACAGAAGCCGTACAGCATCCACCCCTGCAGGTAGGGCGCGATATAACGCTCATAGTCCTTCAAGGCGGAGCCTTCGGCCTCGGAGAAATTGTAGAAGTACAAAATCAGGTGGAAGAGATACAGCGCGGCAAAGCAGAACGCCCCGCCCACAAAGCCAACCACGGTGCGGCGGCGTGCGGCACCGGCAGGCGCTGCCACAAAGGCCGCCGTGAACAGCAGCAGAATGCAGCTGACGGCCATGATGGGCGCGCCCACCAAACAGACGCGGCGGTACAAAAATGCCTGGCTCATGCTCTGCATGATCTGGGCAAAGCGTTCTTCACGCCCAATGCCCAGCAGCTGCTTGATGCCGCCGGTCAGCACAGCACCATAGCTCAGGCCCGCGCTGCCCACGCTGGCCCCAGTGGTTTCGGTTGGGGTCACGGCGGCGGTATAGCGGTTCCAACTGATAAACACCGCCAGCACCACCGCCGCCAGAATACTGCATTTTGCCAGCGATACGCCGAAAATGCGGCCAGGCTTTGTATCCGGGTGCGGCGTACCGAACAGCTGATCCAGCCCGATCAGGAACGTAACGATCAAGGCATAGGCAAAACCGATATCTTTGGTCATGGTCAGCACGGCAAGTGGCATGGCACAGGCAAAAAAGCCGGTTTTGCGCCCGCCCGCCGCGGCATACAGGCACAGGGTTCCGCCAAACAGCAGTGCCAGGGGGGTATCCGCCATGGCGTTGGCGTAAATGGTGGATGGGGTGCCCGCCGGAACCACGCTGAAAAAGAACGGCAGAAGAAAGCCCGCAGCAAACACCAACACAGCACCCGCCCAGTTTTTGCGCGGCATGGCTGCCGCCGGGGCAATGCAGGCCAGGAACAAAATATCCAGCCCGGCCAGGCACTGCCATTCATAAAACTGGCCCGGTACGCGCTGGAAGAGATAGGAAACCAGGCTGGTTGCCGGGTAAGTAAAGCTCGCCGTCAGGTTGATGGGATCCGCCACATACAGCGCAGCGCGCTCCGCCACCATCTTGGGGGCAAGGCCCCAGGCGGTAAATTCATCCCACTGGGTAAACATGGGCTGCTGCAAAGCAAACAGCACCCACAAAAAGCAGCTGCCGCCCACAAACAGCAAAAAGCCGGGGCTGAACAGCGCCCGCCGGATAGCCCGCCACCCGGCACGCACCCCAAAGTAGACCCCGCCGGCCAGCCAGACCGCCATGATGATAAAATGGCCGAACTGCAAAAGCCCCAGCAGGGAAAGCAGATACAGCACCACGGCCGACCCGCACAAAGCGGGCAGCGGCAGCAGGGCGGCATCGAACCGGGTACATGCCGCCACGCACAGACAGCATGCGGAGAAGAACAACAAAAACAGCAGGCCGAATACAATCTGCACGGTACAGCACCTCCCGGAATCAGAATTAAATTAGTAATTAGCAATGAATCATTAGCGGTGGATTGCCGCCCGGTGGGCGGCTCAGAAAATTGGGGCAAGGTAGCATATAAAGGCTGATTCTATACCCGAAGACTATCACGCAAAAGCCGCGAAAAACCGCAGATTTGATCGTGCCACGGGCACACCGCCATTATTTTTAACTATTCTCTCATATACGCGTAAGCCAGCTCACGCGTATACGACGTACACCGGCCCCACAAAGTAGTGCTGGAAGAGCAGCACAGCGCCAAAAACGGCATAGCAGGCGCACAGCGGGGTGATGGCCGCTTCGGCCTTTTCTTCCGTGATGGCGGGGCAGATGGTTTTGCGCAGCAGTACGGCCAGAGCGGGCAGCAATGCCAGCCAGACGCAGAGGAAATACCGCGCCTGCAGCCCCACAATGCGCACCATGCCCACCGGGGTATAGGTGATATACATGGCTGCCATGGCACCGGCGGCGTACACCAGCGCCAGCAGCGCCGCCCCGCCCACGCGGCGGCGGGTGGGGAACGCATCGGCGCGTTTTGGCTGCGCAGCAGCCAGCAGGGCGGCCAACAGCAGCACCAGCGGGCCGGTCAGGTTCAAAAAGCTGATGGGCAGGTCCTTCCAGCCGAACAGGCCGAGCTGCCCAATAAAGAAATCGTTCTCTCCCAGGGTCCCACAGAACGCAGCAATGGTTCGCAGAGGGTTGCGCAGCACAAAGGCCAGCTGTTCACCGCCGTTTACCGTGCTGCCGCCCTGGCGCTCAATCATGGGATAGTTATAGCGGAACGCCGTGCCGTACCATTCCGTCAGCAGGGTAACGGCCATAGCACCGCCAAAGCCGCCCAGCGCCCACAGCGGGCGGCGTCCCTTGGCATGCCATTCCCGCTTTGCCACCAAAAAGATGGGCAGGACCCACAAAAGGTTCAGGTACGGTTTGGCGATATTGACAAAGATGCAGGCGGCAGTGTAAATGCCCACCGTTTGGGTGTTCCACTCCCTGCGGGTCAGCAGGGCAAGCATCAGGTAATAGCAGCCCAGCAGGGTTGCATCATAGCTCAGCGACGACCCCATAAAAAGCGACATCGGCAGCAGCATAATGGCCGCAAAGGCCGGGCGGTAACGCTCCGCTTTGGCCAGCGCCAACGCGCACAGCAGCGTGTAGGCGAGCAGGTTGACGATGCGCCCGCCATACAGGCAGCCCAGCGCGCCAAAGCCCAGCAGGCGTGCCAGCGCCATACCGACCGCGCCCGGCAGGAATGGAATGACCAGAAAGCTGACCGGCTCGCTGACCGGGTCCGGCACAGAATCCCGCACATCGTGCGCCAGGTACAGGGCAAAGCTGTCCGCCATGCTCTGCACTGCGCCTTCCTTGCCGTATTGCTTCAGGGCATAGCCCGCGGTGTTATAGGCTTTTTCCGCCCCGGTATCGGGGTCAGTGCCCACACCGGCAGAGGTATGCGCATTCACCCATGCACCGGGGAACGCTTCCAGCAGGTATGCCACATCGTCCGGGTAGGTGCGGGAAGCATCAAAATCAAAGTGCCCAGTGGAGATGGCATAGGTGCGCAGGTAATGGTCAGCTTCGTCCGGCGTTTGCAGCGGCGGGTTGGCAAATGCAAACAGCAGCCCGCACAAAAAGATGCACACGGCCCCTTTTGCCGCAAATCCTTTTGTAAACCGCCGCACACAATACCCGGCCAGCAGACATACTTCCAGAAAGGCCGCACACCCCAGTGTAACCACCAGGGGGGACACACGGTTATCCAGCCCAAAGAACCCCCGCCAGTAATAGGCCCACAGCACGCCGCACACGGCGGCGCACAGCACAGCCAGCCCCCACCGCACAGCGGCGGGCAGCTTTTGTAATTTTATTGGCATAAAACTTCCTTACGACCGCCCTTACAGAATGTACTGGCCGACCTTGTACTGGTCCAGGTTGCCGCGCAGGAACTCAATGGTTTCGGCAAGGCCCTGTTCAAAGGTATACTGCGGTTTCCAATCGGTCAGGGTGCGCAGCTTGGTGGCATCGCCCAGCAGGCGGTTGACCTCGCTCTTTTCGGGGCGCAGGCGCTCGGCTTCGCAGACGATCTTGGCGCTGGGGTTGATCTGGGCAATCAGCTCATTGGCCAAATCGCCGATGGAATGTTCCACGCCGGTGGCAATGTTGATTTCCTGGCCAATGGCGGCATCGCAGTCCGCAATGGCCATAAAGCCGTGGGCGGTGTCCTTGACATAGTTAAAGTCGCGGGTGGGGGTCAGGCTGCCCAGCTTGATTTCCTGCTGGCCGGCCAGCAGCTGGGTGATGATGGTGGGGATGATGGCGCGGCCGCTCTGGCGCGGGCCATAGGTGTTGAAGGGACGCACAATGGAAACCGGCAGGTCAAAGCTGCGGTAAAAGCTTTCAGCCAGGCGGTCCGCGCCGATCTTGGTGGCAGAGTAGGGGCTCTGGCCCTGGAACGGGTGGTGCTCGTCAATGGGCACATACTGGGCGGTGCCGTATACTTCGCTGGTGGAAGTAACCATCACGCGCTGGGTGCCCAGCTCACGGGCAGCGTTCAGCACGTTCAGGGTGCCCTTGATGTTGGTATCCACATAGCTGTCCGGGCTGTGGTAGCTGAACGGAATGGCAATCAGGGCAGCCAGATGGAATACGCGCTCCTGCCCGCGCATGGCAGTACGCACGCCGTTGGGGTCACGTACATCGCCCATAAAGATATCCATTTCATTGCGGATCTCCGGGGGCAGGGTATCGATCCAGCCCAGGGAACCAAACGAGTTATACAGGCAGAAAGCACGCACTTTCTCGCCGCTTTTTACCAGCTCTTCGGCCAGATGGCTGCCGATAAAGCCATCGGCACCGGTCACCATAACGGTATGGGACATTGTAAAAACACTCCTTTTTATATGGCAATACCGCCCGCAGGGCAGAACAATCCAATTATTACAAAATAGTATAACCGATTTGCGGCCTGATTTCAACCAATGCCCCGCCCATCGTGCAAAAAAGTGCCGGGGCTGCCGCGGATAGGGTAGGCCTACATTAAATTTATATAAAGATTATTCCGTTTGTATCAAAGAGTTCGGCAATATGTTATAATAGGGCAATACCGCATAATTCTAAGTGCCGATACGGCGAGCGAGGTGCGGCAGAT
>ERZ825159.3886-NODE-3886-length-10145-cov-3.014073_pt1 | contig 10145 bp, 10 predicted proteins | sample MGYA00519932_ERZ825159 | MGnify/ENA primary metagenome ERZ825159 (study PRJEB31778, sample SAMEA3449191) | human gut metagenome | biome: human gut; feature: human-associated habitat; material: faeces | place: United Kingdom | collected 2010/2012 ...
TGGCGCGTTTTTGGCAGAGCCGTCGAGCGTCGGCACGAGGCGGATATTCAGCGGATCAGCATCCGCGCCGGTGATGGATTCACCGATTTTTGCTTTTGCAACGCCCATATACTGATAAGAAGCGTTGGTATGCATGGCAAAATACTGGAAGAAGCTGCCGACGGCGTCTCCACTTAAGAGAACATCGGCGTGCTCGTTCTGCCGGGTCGGAACAGCATTCAGACGCTGGCGGCCGGTGTGGAACATTCCGCGCACTTCGGCGATGATCTTCTCGGCAGATTTGTCGGAGAAGCGGAGATCCCTGTAGATCTCAATCTCATGATCATCCTTGCGGGAGTTTGTGACAACCTCGATCTCACAGTCAAAGCCGGAGAATGTGACATCGACACCGCGGGAATTGCGGATGCGTGTCTGCTTCTGATTGACAAAAATCTCATAGGAGTTTACGCGGGAATCCTCTTCCGATTTGATTTCCTGCATGGCCTGCACCAGTTTTACGAGTTCAGAGGTAAGATCGCGGGAGGCATCAGGCATTCCATCATTTGCCGGTGCATCCGATGGCTCTGCAATCGGGTACCATGGGTTCTGCACGAACTGTGCAGCGAACAGCGCCTGGTCAATTTCCTGCTGCATTTCTTCGCGGGAAATGCCCTGGTGGATTTCTTTTTCTGCGCTTCCGCGGAATTTCCCATCCTCACTGTCGACAAAGACAGTCAGAAACGTGTGCGTTACTTTTTTCGCGCGGCTCATGTCGAGCTTCTGACCGATGAAAAATGCCTCGCGGGATTCGGTCTGCTCTTCGCGGATCAGAAAGTCGCTGGCTTTGCTTGTTTTTAATACATCGTATAATTCGTTCATCAGCCTAACCTCACTTTACATTTCAGATACGGGCCGCCATCGCTGACTTTGACCCATTCTTTGTGACCTTTTCCGCACATGCCGGAGCCGAAGAGCTCTTCTTTGTCGGAAACCATGGAGATGCTCTTTAAGAGATCCGGAACGTAGCCGGTCAGGGTGACGGGAGATACGACTTTTCCGGTCAGCTTACCGTCTTTGATCTCGCGGCCGAGTCCGACCATGCACTGGATGCCCCAGTGTTTCGGGTCTTCCATACCGGACTGAACGCTTTCGAGAAGATAGCCGTGCTCAATCGAAGCGATCATATCATCGAGTTTGTCTGTGCCTGCGGTGAAGTAGGTGTTGGTCATACGGGAGTAGACTTTGCGCTCGAAGCTCTCGCGTTTTCCGTTTCCGGTCGGCGTGGTGCCAAGGCGGAGTGCGCTTACGAGATCGCTGATGCCGGTAACGAGTATACCGTGGTCGATGACTGTGGTGTCGGTGCCGAGCGTTCCCTCATCATCAAAAAGATAACTGCTGACCTGCTGTGCGCCGACTGCTCCGTCGTGCATGGAGGAGAGCTGGGAGGCAACAGGCTTGCCGATATACTCTTTGGCGAGTGCGCGGTCTTTGACAAACATATCCATCTCGACACCGTGTCCGAATGCCTCGTGTGCAATCACGCCGGTGACATCCGGTGCGGTGATGACATCGTACATGCCAGGGGTGACCGGATCGGAGTGGAGCTTGTCGTACAGAACGGCGATGATTTCCTCAACAATCGCATCCATCTCATTTAAGATTTCCACGCCTTTCAGGCCGGAGCAGGAACGGTACGACATATTCTGTTTTCCGTTTTCTGTGCCGATTGCGGAAAGGGAGCCCTCCGAGAAAGCGTAGGACTGCATCAGATCCTTTTTGGAGGAGAGGAACAGCTTGTTGACACGGGCAAAGCTGACGGTACTCTGGAATTCCAGAATTCCTTCATGGGCAGCGCCGGCGTCGCAGAGCTTCCGAAGGTGGGAGAGAATCTCCTCTGCGGAGACGGTCTCCGGGTCAATCTCGATTTCATTCTGCATCGTTTTTGCGATGGCTTCTTCCTGCACGAGAGGAGACTCCATCTGCGCAATGCCGAGTGCCTTTAATGCCTGAAATTCGGATTTCAGCGCGGAAGTAATTTCCTCCGCAAGATCTGCGGCATCGGTGAGGTTGTTGAAGGAATATTCGGTGTAGGAACCGTCCTGCCATGCACGGACAACGAAGCCGCGTTCACAGAAGTGATAATCGCCGACGCTGGTCTGATGCATGCTGACACGGTAGGTCGTACCTTTGACATCGGTGCAGAGCACGCTGACGTAATCAAATTCGCGCTCGAGCAGACGGATCAGTTCCTGAATCTGTGGTTTGATTTCCACAAGATAGGATGACATTGGAACCTGCATAAGTTTGGTGTCCTTTCTGGAGCCTGCCGGAGTGTTCGATAGAGAACCTGTGCCGGGGCTCAAAATAATAGAATCCGGAAAAAATAGTTTCGAAAAAATCCCGAACATAGTTTCATTATAGAAGTGGGAAATGGAAAAAGCAATAAAAAAAGGTTGACAAAATGAATTTTGATGATATACTTTGAATATCAAAACATTTGAAAAGAAAAATGTTTGAGAATGAAATAAGCAAGAGGACAGTAAGGTGAAAAACGGCAGAATTGCGGGAACCGGTTCGTATGTACCGGAGACGATATGGAAAAATGAAGATCTGGAAAAGATGGTGGAGACGAGCGATGCCTGGATCCGGGAGCGGACAGGAATCGGTGCGCGCCACATAGCCGGGGAGGAGACGGTTGCCCAAATGGCAGTAAAGGCGGCGAGAAGAGCGCTGGAAAATGCCGGGATCTGTTCGACAGAATTGGATCTGATTCTCGTCGGAACCTCCTCGTCGGAGAGCATCTTTCCGAATACCGCCTGTCTTGTGCAGGATGAGATCGGAGCTTTCCGTGCCGCCTGTCTCGATGTCAGCGCCGCCTGCACCGGATTTCTTGCGGTGTATGAGCTGGGCCAGATGTATATCCGGAGCGGCAAGGCAAAAAACGTGCTGCTGATCGGCGCGGATGCCCTGAGCCGCCTGGTGGACTGGAGTGACCGCGGAACCTGCATTCTGTTCGGGGACGGCGCGGGAGCCATTGTGCTGACGGCGGAGGAGCAGGAGACAAAAGCGTGCGAAAAGATCCATTCCGATGGAGAAAAAGGCGTGTCGCTGACCTGCGAAAAGGGAACGTATCTGCAGATGGACGGCCGTGCCGTGTTCCAGTTTGCCTTATCCCGCGTGCCGGAAGTCATCCGCGAGGTGCTGAAAGAAGCCGAGGTGCCGGTCGAGGAGATTGATGCGTTTATCCTTCATCAGGCAAACAGCCGCATCATCGACGGCGTGGCAAAACGACTGAAGGCATCGAAAGAAAAATTTCCGCGGAATATCGAAGCATACGGCAATACGTGTGCGGCGAGTATTCCGATTCTGCTGGATGAGTGGAACCGGTCCGGCAGAGCCAAAAAAGGACAGAGAATCGTTCTCTCCGGTTTCGGAGCAGGACTGATCTGGGGCGCGGCGTACCTGGAATGGTAAGAAACGCCCATATAAAATAAGAAGAATAAGAAAAAAAGTGAGGACAAAAACATGTTAGAAAAAGTAAAAGAAACCGTAGCAGAAGCACTGGGAGCAGACATTGATACTATCACAGCGGAGACTTCCTTCAAAGAGGATCTCGGAGCAGATTCCCTGGATCTGTTTGAAATGGTCATGTCCCTCGAGGACACCTGCGGCGTGGAAATCCCGACCGAGGATCTGGAAACGATGGTAACTGTCGGTGATGTTGCAGAGTATCTGGAGCAGCACAAAAACTAAGAAAGATCGGGAAGCAGGAGGAAGCGATTCATGATCACAGAAGTGACAAAATTACTCGGGATTCAGTATCCAGTCATTCAGGGCGGCATGGCCTGGGTGGCGGAGCATCATCTGGCAGCGGCAGTTTCCGAGGCCGGCGGCCTTGGCCTCATCGGAGCATCGGCGGCACCGGCAGAGTGGGTTCGGAATGAAATCCGCGAAGCAAAAAAACTGACGGACAAACCGTTCGGCGTCAACATCATGCTGATGAGCCCGTATGCTGATGAGGTGGCAAAAGTGGTTGCCGAGGAAGGCGTAAAAGTCGTTACGACGGGCGCAGGAAATCCGGAGAAATATATGGAACTGTGGAAAAACGCTGGTATCCGCGTCATCCCGGTGGTCGCTTCCGTGGCTCTTGCAAGACGAATGGAGCGCGCAGGCGCAGATGCCGTTGTGGCAGAAGGATGTGAGTCCGGCGGCCATATCGGCGAGACGACAACGATGGCACTCGTTCCGCAGGTGGCAGATGCCGTAAAAATTCCAGTCATTGCGGCCGGTGGAATTGCGGACGGACGCGGCATGGCGGCAGCCTTTATGCTGGGTGCCGAGGCGGTTCAGATGGGAACACGTTTTGTCGCTTCGAAAGAGGCCGTTGTGCATGAAAATTACAAGCAGCTGGTGATCAAGGCGAAAGATATTGATACCCGCGTGACAGGCCGCACAACCGGTCATCCGGTGCGGGCGATCCGAAATGAGATGACACGCCATTATCTGGAACTGGAAAAAGAGGGAGCTCCGTTCGAAGAGCTGGAAAAACTGACGCTCGGCGGTCTTCGAAGAGCCGTTGTGGACGGCGATGTCAAAACCGGAAGCGTGATGTCCGGTCAGATTGCAGGTATGGTAAAAGACGAGAAAAGCTGCAAAGAAATCATAGAGCAGATGATGAATGAGATGGAAGAACTTCTGAAAGGAGCACCGGCGCGGTTATGAGTAAAACAGCATTTATGTTTCCGGGACAGGGTTCCCAGTGTGTCGGCATGGGCGCGGATTTTTATGAAGCATGTCCGAAAGCGAGAACCGTCTACGATATGGCATCCGAGCTGATCGGGATTGATATGAAAAAACTCTGTTTTGAGGAAAATGAACATCTGGATCAGACAGAGTTTACCCAGATTGCACTGCTGACAACCGGAATGGCGATGGAGCAGTCCATCCGGGCGTGCGGCCTTACGCCGGATGTGACAGCGGGCCTCAGCCTTGGCGAGTACAACGCGATTGTGTCCGCCGGCGGTATGGAAATGGCGGATGCGATGAAGGTCGTCCGCAGAAGAGGCATCCTGATGGAGGAGGCCGTTCCGGCAGGCGAGGGCGCGATGGCGGCGGTGCTCGGCATGGAAGATGCAAAAATCGAAGAGATTTTGAGCGGGATTTCCGGCGCCTACATTGCCAATTACAACTGCCCGGGTCAGATTGTCATCACCGGATATGAGGCGGCAGTGGCAGAGGCTTCGGAAAAGTTAAAAGAAGCAGGCGCAAAGCGGGTACTTCCGCTGAACGTAAGCGGCCCGTTCCATTCCCCGATGATGGAAGCTGCGTCCCAGGGGCTGACCGAAGCGCTCGAGGGTGTCGGCTTTATGGAGTTGAAGATTCCGTATGTGACGAATGTAACCGGCCAGTATGTGCGTGATACGGCACTGACGCGCGGCCTTCTGATCCAGCAGGTGGCATCCGGTGTGCGGTGGCAGCAGAGCATCGAGGCAATGATTGCGGACGGCGTTGATACCTTCGTGGAGATCGGACCGGGAAGAACACTGACCGGCTTTTTAAGAAAAATCAACCGGGATGTAAAAGGTTACAATATCCGCACCTATGAGGAAATGCATCAGGTGTGCGAAACTTTATTATAGATAGTGGATTATGCAGCAGGAGAATGAGATGTTAAGTGGAAAAACAGCAGTAGTAACGGGCGCATCCCGCGGAATCGGGCGTGCGATTGCAGAAAAACTGGCGGCGGAGGGAGCCTTTGTTGTCATCAATTACAATGGTTCGAAAGAGGCGGCCGAAACCGTGCTTGCGGGAATCCGCGCGGCAGGAGGAGACGGCTGCGTGATGCAGTGCAATGTATCGGATTTTGCGGCGTGTGAAGCGTGGACGAAGGAAATTCTTGCTTTGTATGGGAAAATCGATATTCTGGTCAACAACGCGGGCATCACAAAGGACGGCCTTCTGATGGGCATGTCGGAGGAAGCCTTCGATCGTGTCATTGAGACAAACCTCAAGGGAACGTTCAACTGCATCCGCTTTGCGGCACGGCCGATGATCCGTCAGAAGAGCGGCTGCATCATCAACATGGCTTCTGTGGTCGGCGTGGCAGGAAACGCCGGACAGGCAAATTATGCGGCATCGAAAGCAGGTGTGATCGGCCTGACGAAAACAGCGGCACGGGAACTGGCATCCCGCGGCATCCGCGTCAATGCGATTGCGCCGGGCTTTATTGAGACTGATATGACGGAGGTTCTTTCGGATAAAGTGAAAGAAGCATCCGTATCCCAGATTCCGCTCGGCCATTTCGGAAAGCCGGAGGATGTGGCAAACCTGGCTGCATTTCTGGCATCCGAAGCGGCAGCTTACATCACCGGACAGGTGATTCACTGCGACGGCGGCATGGTGATCTAAGAAAAGGAGAGTTGGAATGAAGAGAAGAGTAGTCATCACAGGGCTGGGTGCGGTAACCCCGATTGGAAATACCGTGGAGGAATTCTGGAACGGCGTCCGCAAGGGAGCCTGCGGAATCGGAACGATTACGAAATTTGATACAGCAGAATATAAAGTACATCTGGCAGGCGAGGTCAAAGGCTTCGTGGCAAAAGAACGCATGGATTTCAAGGCGGCAAGACGAATGGGAACTTTCTCCCAGTATGCCGTTGCGGCAGCAAAAGAAGCGTTTGCAGATGCCGGCATTTCCATGGAGAATGAAGATCCGTTCCGCGTCGGCGTTCTGGTGGGCTCCGGCGTCGGTGATCTGAATGCATGCGAGCAGGCGAAAGCCAAAATTGATGCCGGAAATCAGTCCCGCGTCAACCCGTTTACCGTTCCGGTGATGATTGCGAACATGGCGGCGGGAAATGTTGCGATTGCACTCGGCGCGAAAGGAAAATGTACCAGCGTGGTGACGGCGTGTGCGACAGGAACGCACTGCATTGGCGATGCCTTCCGCGCAATTCAGTACAACGACGCGGACATCTGCGTGGCAGGTGGTGCGGAGAGTGCAATTACGCCGGTCGGCGTGGCAGGCTTTTCGGCACTGACCGCACTTTCCGAGTCGGAAGATCCGCTGCGGGCTTCGATTCCATTTGATAAGGACCGGAACGGTTTCGTCATGGGCGAGGGCGCCGGCATTCTCGTACTTGAGGAGCTGGAGCACGCGAAACAGCGCGGCGCGAAGATCTATGCAGAGGTAGTCGGATACGGCGCAACCTGCGACGCGTACCACATTACTTCTCCATTGGAAGATGGAAGCGGTGCGGCACGTGCGATGGAGCTTGCGATGGAAGAAGCGGGAGTAAAACCGGAAGAAGTTACTTATATTAATGCACACGGAACGTCCACACATCACAACGATCTGTTTGAAACGCGTGCGATCCGGAAAGCCTTCGGTGATGCGGCAGACCATGTGCTGGTCAACTCGACGAAATCGATGGTCGGTCATCTGCTCGGCGCGGCAGGCGGTGTGGAAGCTGTTGTCTGTGCGAAATCCATTCAGGACGGCTTCGTGCATCAGACGATTGGAACAAAGGAAGCAGATGCGGAATGCGATCTGAATTACTGCATCGGCGCTCCGGTGGAAACCGATGTGAAACTGGCAATGAGCAATTCCCTTGGTTTTGGCGGCCACAATGCGGTGCTGCTGTTTCAGAAATATGAATAAAGCGGCATCGTGTTCTGGTGCAGAAAGGAAAATAAGATGGAATTAGATCAGATTTTACAGTTGATTGATAAAGTTTCGGATTCTTCGCTGACCGCGTTTGATTACGAGGCTGATGGGATCAAGATTGCCATGGAGCATGGAAAAGCAGCTCCGGTGCAGGTGCAGATGAGCGGGGTTCCATCCGGTGCCGGTCTGCAGATGGCAGAGATGATGGGCGGAGCAAATGGCGTGACAGCGAAAGAAGCAGCCATGCCGGAGAGAAAAGAAACGGCAGGAAAAAATACAGCGGCTGAGGATCACAGCGAAGCAGAAGAAGGCGTTTTTGTGACATCCCCGCTGGTCGGAACGTTTTACACAGCTCCGGCAGAGGATGCCGAGCCGTTTGTGAAGGTCGGCGACACCGTGAAAAAGGGACAGGTTGTAGCGATTGTGGAGGCCATGAAGCTGATGAATGAGATTGAGAGCGAAGTGGACGGAGTGATTGCGGAGGTTCTGGTGAAAAACGGCGAGATGGTTGATTACGGAAAACCGCTGTTCCGGGTAAAAGCGTAAAGCCGGGACGAGAAAGGAAGCAGCGAATGAACAGTTTGACAACGAAACAGATTCAGGAGATTATTCCACACAGACATCCGTTTCTGCTGGTGGATTACATAGAAGATTTTGAGCCGGGCGAATTCGGCATTGGGTATAAATGTGTGACGTACCGCGAGGATTTTTTTGCGGGTCATTTTCCGCAGGAGCCGGTGATGCCGGGCGTGCTGATTATCGAGGCGCTGGCGCAGGTCGGTGCGGTTGCGATTCTTTCTCTTGACGAGAATAAGGGAAAAATTGCATTTTTCGGCGGCATCAACAAGTGCCGTTTTAAGGGAAAAGTGAAACCGGGAGACAAGCTTCGTCTGGAGACGAAAATTATCCGCCACAAGGGACCGATGGGCGTCGGGGAAGCGGTTGCTTCGGTCGACGGCAAGGTGGTCGCGCAGGCGGAACTGACCTTTATGGTGGGGGCAGCACAATGATTCGAAAAGTTTTGATTGCAAACCGTGGGGAGATCGCGGTCCGGATTATCCGGGCATGCCGTGAGATGGGAATTCTCACGGTTGCTGTTTATTCGGAGGCGGACCGGGAGGCACTGCATGCGCAGCTCGCGGATGAGGCGGTGTGCATCGGGCCGGCACCGTCGAAGGACAGTTATTTAAATATGGAACGTATTTTGAGTGCGGCGCTTGTGACGGGGGCGGATGCGGTTCATCCGGGATTTGGATTCCTGTCGGAGAACAGCACGTTTGCGCGGAGATGCCAGGAGTGCCACATTACATGGATTGGGCCATCTCCTGAGGTGATGGACCGGCTGGGTAATAAGTCTGAGGCGCGAAATACGATGCAGGCAGCCGGTGTGCCGGTGATTCCGGGGACGAAGGAACCTGTTTTTGACTGGGAGACGGGTCTTTCTGAGGCCGACCGGATTGGTTTTCCGGTGATGATTAAGGCGGCGCTTGGAGGCGGCGGCAAGGGTATGCGCATGGCGGAGACGCGCGGGGAGTTCCAGAGTGCGTTTCAGACGGCGCAGAAGGAGGCTAAAAGTTCGTTTGCGGACGAGACGATGTATGTGGAGCGGCTGATTCGTCATCCGCGTCATGTGGAGTTTCAGATTATGGCGGACTCGTTCGGGAATGTGATTCATCTTGGCGAGCGGGACTGCTCGATTCAGAGGAATCATCAGAAGATGATTGAGGAGTCGCCTTGTGTGGCGATTGATGACACGCTGCGGGAGCGGATGGGCTCGGCGGCGGTCCGGGCGGCGAAGGCGGCGCATTATGTGAATGCGGGGACGATTGAGTTTCTGCTGGAGCCGGACGGGAATTTTTATTTTATGGAGATGAATACGCGGATTCAGGTGGAGCATCCGGTGACGGAGTGGGTCACGGGGATGGATCTGATTCAGGAGCAGCTTCGGGTGGCTTCGGGGATGCCGCTGTCGGTGACGCAGGGGGAGGTCCGGCTTTCGGGGCATGCGATTGAGTGCAGGATTAATGCGGAGAATCCGGCGAAGAATTTCAGGCCTTGTCCGGGGAAAATTACGGAGATGCATCTGCCTGGGGGATTTGGAGTACGGGTGGATACAGCGGCGTATGACGGGTATGTGATTCCGGCGTTTTATGATTCGATGCTGGCGAAATTGATTGTGCATGGGAGGACGCGTGAGGAGGCGATTGCGCGGATGAGGAGTGCGCTGGGGGAAGTCGTCATCGAGGGAGTCGACACTAACGTTGATTATTTGTATTCTATTTTAAATGAAGAGGAGTATCTGGCCGGGAGGGCGGATATTGAGTTTGTGGAGCGGTTGACGGAGAGATTGTGAGAGACGGACGCCGCCCGGCAGTACAGCAGAGGGGGACGGCGCGGTTTCAGAGGAAAGAAACACTAAGGCCTCCAGCATTTGCTAAAACCATTTTCAAAAATCCAAAACTCGCTGTCGCTCAGACAGTTAGATTTTTGAAAATAACGC
>ERZ825159.3890-NODE-3890-length-10129-cov-2.892496_pt1 | contig 10129 bp, 7 predicted proteins | sample MGYA00519932_ERZ825159 | MGnify/ENA primary metagenome ERZ825159 (study PRJEB31778, sample SAMEA3449191) | human gut metagenome | biome: human gut; feature: human-associated habitat; material: faeces | place: United Kingdom | collected 2010/2012 ...
AGAATCTCGTCACTTCAGTGATGAGAGGTTCAATGCCACTAAACTGTTTAATGTATGGATATGGAGAGAGTTTATTTCGTAAGGGTGGATTTTCATTTAAGAAATTTATGAACGGTCCGATGATTGCTTCCGTTATTGCGCTTGTTCTTTGTATTTTTAATATTAAACTTCCATATGTTTTAGCACAGACATGTACATACGTAGGGAATGTGACTACACCATTATCCATGATGGTAATTGGTGCTGGGTTAGTCAAAATGGATGTTAAGGAAATATTGGATATGATTTACAATATTTAAAATGATTATATCACCTTTGTTTTATATGTTTTCTCTTTCTTTATTTCACATGGATCCATTGATTGAAAATACACTTATACTCATTATGTGTATGCCAGTGGCAAGTAATTCTAGTGTATATGCATTTATGTATGGAGAGGATGCAACGCTTGCTAGTAAAGCTATTTTCTTGACAAGTGTTTCGCGTGTGGTAACGATTCCAATTGTGTTTATTTTGCACAATTTGTAAATAACGTGACAAATGTAACTATAAATAAAGGCCAAAATTTGAGTTATTGATTAGAATGATGTATGATTAGGATATAAGAAAGGATGTCATGATTATGGAAAAATGGACTCAAGAACAGTATGCTGCTCGTTTACAGGAAATGAAACAAGAAGCTCATGATAAAATGTGGTTATACATCGAAGTGAATGCCAAAGAGTTTATGAATGAATGTGAACCAGGGGTAAAAAATTTAGCAAATTGCTGCAAAGCAATGTTAGATGCAATGTTAGAAGGAGATGGCTTTATTGTAGAGCCTAAGATTCGTACTAAGGTTGCTGGAACTTTAACAGTTCGTTACTATGTTGATAACTTACATCCAGGTCGTAGAAAATACGCAGATGTAATGAAAGTACAACAACAATAAAAAAAGAATCATTTCTGATTCTAAAATAGCTTTAAATATTTAAAAGCTTTGTATAAGCCGTTATTGTCAATTTTATCTGTGACATAGTCGGCTTTTTCTTTTACCTCTTTGACACCATTTCCCATCGCAACTGAAATATCAGCATATTCTAACATTGGTAAATCATTTTCAGAATCACCCATCGCAACGGTTTCATATTCTTCTTCATAATAGTTTTTGACAAATTGAATAGCCGTAGCTTTATTGTATTCTGAATGTGTGATTTCTCCGCCTAGATGCAAGAAGTTTGTGAATGTTAAATGCTTAGGGATTTGTCTTAATATTTCTTCTCTTTGTGAAAGTGAGTCAAAATGAATGCTGACTTTCATGACTTGATTGTAATCATCGTCGGTAATTGTTGAAATATCTGGAAAAGATAAGAAACGATTTCCCATGCGATTGTCTGTATTAAATTGGCGCATTCTTTCTCTGTTTTTCTCACTAGTAAATGTCATTTTGCTTCCCTCTAAAGAGAATCCTGAATCTTTGGCAATGTGCAGAATAAATTGAGTGTCTCTTTTTTTCAATGGTTCAAAAAGTACTTGTTTATTATCAATTATAATTTCACTGCCAGCACCGAAACAATAGCCATCTAAATTCATATCTAATAAAAATTGAGGGACTTCACAACGTGTTCTACCTGTGTTTATATAAATTTTATGCCCGTTTTTTCTTGCATGTTCAATTGCTTCTAAAGCAGAACCAGGAATCTTTTCAAATGTCCATAGAGTTCCGTCTAAATCTAAAAAAATAATTTTTTTCATAACCTTCCTCCACTACACTATTCTATCATATTATTGTATGATATAAGAAAAAGAGGGAATTGGCATGGAAAAGAATGTGATTATAACGATATCGAGGCAGTTTGGATCCAATGGAAGGGAAATTGCTCGTAAATTAGCTGAATATTTGGATATTAGTTATTATAATAAACAAATTTTGGAGAAAATTGCAGTAAATATGGGTGTTTGTGCAGATTTTTTTAAAGACCAGAATCAAGATGCGAATGGCTTATTTACAATAGAATCTAAAGGCCTTTTAGGACTTAGAAATATTACAGAATTAAGTGTGAATACACAAATCTATGATATGGCAAGTGATTTTATTCAAAAGATTTCCCAAAGAGAAGATGCTGTTATTGTAGGAAGATGTGCCGATTATATTTTAAAAGACAATCCGGATGTTATTTCTGTATTCTGTTACAGTGATGTAGAAGAACGTATTCAATGGTCGATTGATGAATATCAAGTGCCTGCCAAACAAGCCAAGAAAATTGTGCAGGAAAAAGATGCACAAAGATCTAGATTTTATGAATTCTATACCAATCAAAAATGGGGAAATCCACGTAACTATACATTGATGATCAATACGTCGAAGATGAGTACAGAAGAAACAGTACAATTACTTGCTTCATTTTATGATGCAAAAAAAGGCATCCTCACATTTAAGAATGCCTTTGAAAATCAATATGAAAAAGATAATAAGTATTAAAAAAGTCGGAAACCCGACTTTTTCTTTTACATAATGTAAGGTGTAGCGAAGTACAATACGAAGATGATCATTAATGCCCAAACAGTTGGGTGAACTTCTTTAGCTTTACCAGCTGCAATCATGGCAATTGTATAAACGATGAATCCGCATGCGATACCATTTGAAATAGAATACATCAAGATCATCATAATAACAGTGACAAAACCAGCAGCGGCAAAAATCATGTCATCCCAGTCAATACCTTTTAACTGTTGTGCCATCATAATACCAACAACAATCAATGCTGGTGCAGTAACTGCGTTCGTAACTGTACTTAAGATAAGTGGTGATAAGAATACAGCTAGTAAGAAGCAAACACCAGATGTACATGCAGTTAAACCTGTACGTCCACCAACACCAACACCAGAACTAGATTCAACAAAGCTAGTTACTGTACTAGTACCTAAAACTGCACCAAATACTGTACCAACCGCATCAGCAAGCAATGCTTGTTCAGCATTTTCTAGTTCACCTTTATCGTTGATCAAACCAATACGGTTTCCAATCGCAACAAGTGTTCCAGCTGTATCAAAGAAGTCAACAAATAAGAATGAGAAAATAACTACGAAAGCTTGGAATGGATTTGCGAATAATTCAGAAATTCCTGAGAAGCAAGATCCAGCAGCTTGTAATTCAAAATCAAACGAAATGAAATGTTCAGGTAAAGTAGGCATACCAGCCATTCCCATGAATCCAAGGATGATTCCAATCACCGCAGTGATAACCATACCTACGAAAACGGCTGCAGGAACATTTTTAATAACTAACGCAATTGTGATCAACAATCCAACAATCGCAAGTAATACGGTTGGATCTGTTAAGTTTCCAATTGTTACAAATGTTGAAGGACTAGCTACAATAATACCATTTTTTAAACCAACAAACGCAATGAAGAAACCGATTCCGGCTCCGATTGCCAACTTTAATTGTACTGGAATTGCGTTGATAATAGCTTTACGAACACCAGTAACAGAAATAAGAATAAAGATAATACCTGAAATGAATACAGCACTTAATGCAGCTGCCCAGCTAAAGCCCATTTGTCCACAGATTGTGTAGGCGAACAATGCGTTTACACCCATACCAGAAGCCAATGCAACTGGGTAGTTGGCAACAAGTCCCATAATGATACTTGCCACACCAGCAGAAATAGCTGTCGCAAGGAATACAGATGCTTTATCCATACCAGCATCTGCCAATACTGCAGGGTTAACCCCAAGAATGTAGGCCATAGCCAAGAATGTTGTAAGACCAGCAATAAGCTCTGTCTTAACGTTTGAACCTTTTTCGTTCAATTTAAAGAATTTTTCCACGATTCTCTCTCCTTCTCTCTTTTTTCAAAAGACCCCTCCATTGTAGCATAAGTTATTCTAAATAGATGCACTTTGATAAAGAAAAAGCATAAATATACGTTTTTATCGGTAAATCCGTTATTCTTTCCATTGAATGTTTATAAGTTTGAAGCTGAGGGGCATACATATCAATTAATTTATTTTCATTATCCGTGGCATCTGTTTTAAAATCAATGATAATTATCTCATCTTCTTTATAGATAACTAAGTCCATAAATCCATGAACGACTTGGTTTTTTTCTTTAATAATATAGCTTTGTTCAAATACATGCTTTTCGTTCATCCAAGAAGCATAGAGTGCATTCGAATTTAAAGCTAGAATCTGTTTAATGTCATAATCCTTTAAAGTATATCCATAAGAATTCGCATAAGAAATAATTTCTTCTTGTTGATAAGGATATGAACATTGCGCCACAATTTCATGGAATAAAGTACCGCGAAGCGTTCCTATATTTTTAGTAAGAGAAATCTCTTTCCAGTCTAATTTCATTTTGGCCCCACTAGCCGTCTGACTCGAGAACACATCGGATGTTTTCGTATAGACAGGAAGTTTATAAGACTTATTATTTTGACGCACTTTTAATGGTCTTTCATACAATTCTGATTTTTTATCAAAAACCACTAGAGAATCACTCGTATTGGCATATGTATGTAAAAGCCATCCTGTATAACTCTCATCTTCTAATAGAGTATAGGCGTTTAATGGACTATAAAAATCTTCAATGCTTTCAATCGTATCTACAATGACCAATTCTTTTTGAGGGCGTGTTGTCGCCACATAGAATACACGCATTTCTTCTGCAAGATCATCCAATTCTTTTTTTGTTTGTAGAGCTAAATGATATATTGAATTGTACTTATATTTATAATCATTACTTAAGCCTTTTAAAGATAATCCTAATATTGAATCAAGTAAGATGCATGAACTGCCATGTTTATCTCTTTGTTCATGTTGCGAAAGAATATATACAACAGGAAATTGTAAACCTTTAGATTGATGCATTGTCTTTACTTGAACTACATCATCTTCTTTGCCATACAAGCTTGCTTCCTGAGTTTGATCTTGCGTTGCATCTTTAGATAGTTGTAGGACAAAACCATGGATGTCACTCTGATTTTCATACTGGGTTGCCAATTCTAATAAATAATCCAAGTTATTCTTATCTTGAATGGTTGTAGAAGCATAATAGAAATTATTATAGGCATAGATATATTGTAGCAGTTGTACAATTGTTTGATTTCTATTTACATATAATTCAAAGAAAGGCTTCATGAAATCTTCGTTTTTAATACTCATATATAAAGATGTGCCTTTTTCTTTTCCTATGCAGCACTTCGCAATTTGAGAAAAAGATACATTAAATAATGGAGACATTAAAGAAGCACATAACGCAATGTCGTCGGTTAAATCTTCTAAAGCTTTTAAAGTAGAAAGTACAATTTGAATGGCAGGATTTGTATAGAATCCATGATCAATGGTAATCATAGCTGGAATGTTGTAGGCCTCAAAAACTGTTTTCAGTTTTTCTTGAGGCGCATGATTACGGGTTAACACACACATCGATTTATAGGGCGTGCCTGCTTTGTGCTTTTCGATAATATCTTGTGCAATCAAATCAAAACGATTCTCATTGTGATTCTTTTTGATGGTAGCTTTGTTGCCTTCTTCATCTTTATATTCTGTATATAAGAAACGAACTGGATACTGAGGACTTTCCATTTGTCCTTTCGTACCTACATTGGCAATATCGATCTCTTCAAATTGTTTTCCCAATAATTCATTGTTCATGATCTTACTATAAAAATCATTGTTGAATTGAATAACACTCGCATTGGAACGATAGTTTTCCTGCAATAATAAAGGGGTGTTGTTGATATCTTCCTTTTTCATCCAGTCCTGCATAATTTTTGGATTGGCTTGTCTAAAACCATAGATGGATTGTTTAATGTCACCCACTCTAAATACGTTGTTTTCATGGCAGAAAGACGCAATGATTTTTTCTTGAAGTTCATTGGTATCTTGAAATTCATCCACTAGAATCATCTGATATTTATTGTACATTTCTTCTTTGATCATCGGATCTTGAAGAAGTTGATACGCAAAGTGCTCCATATCATTAAAGTCAATCACTTCCATTTTCTTCTTTTCTAATTGAAAGTATAACTTCACTTTATGGGTTAATTCAAATAAGGTATATACTAAAGCTTTATGATTTTGAATGTCCTTTAAATAGAATTCTTCATCAAATAAGTTTTCTACAATCTTTGTTTCATGATCTTTAAAAGAAGTTTGATATTTTGAGTAATCCACCTTATCAATTGTCTTCTTAAAACCGATGGTATTTTTTAAATACAATTCAAATTGAGCTTTAAAATCTGAATACGAGTTGGCATCTAAACACTTTGATAAATAGTCCTTTTTGACTTCATAATCTTCAGGCTTTGCGATTTGATCGATTACTTCATCTAAAATCTCTGACATAGCCAAGCAATGATTATGGAAGTATTTCAATGCATATTCCATTAATTCTGGACTTAAATATGTATATGAATCTTGAATGTTTTTAATCCATGTCTTTGCGTCTTCTTCGGATTTAGAGTTGAGGATTGCCAAAATATCTTCAATGTATTTTTGAATGTCTTCTTCTGTTTTTCCAAAAGAGAGAAAATACATTTTTAATTTTGTGTATGCATCTAGGTCTAAATCTTGAATCGCATGTTTGTAGGCGTTGTCAAAGGCGATGCGCGTTTGGGTTGAGGATGCCGTTTGTTTGGACATCGTATAAGAAATAGGAATCTTATAGTAATAATTTTGTACAATCGACAAGCAGAAACTATCAATAGTTGAAATACTGGCTGTTTCAAGTAGAGCCATTTGCTGAAGAATATATTCTGTTTTTGGTTGCTCTTTTAATTTGGAAAGAAGACGTGCCTTCATTTCAGCTGCCGCATCCTTTGTGAAAGTCATTGCCAGGATAGAATCGATTGAAATATGGTCTTTTAATACAAGCTGACATAAACGTTCTACTAAAACTGCTGTTTTACCACTTCCGGCACTGGCAGAGACAACGACATTTGTATCTCGAATGTCAATGGCTTTTTGTTGGGGAATTGAAAAATCCATGTTTATTCTTCCTCCTTTTCTACACGAAGCATTGGTTCAACTTCATTCGCTGAATTTCGACAAATAGATCTGTAAGCACAGAATTTACATGCATCTTGGACGTGATTAGGTAGGGCTTGTCCACTTTTAATGTCTTCTAAAAGACTGTCAACGACTTGAGTCCATTCCTCTTTGATGGTTTCTAAACTTGGATTGGCTCTTTTTACAGGCATATATCGTTTTATGTCATCACAATAAATGCTCGCATCACTAAAGTGCCATCCATTTAATCTTCGATTGACTTTAAATGTATCCGCAATATCTTTTTCATCGTTTACAGTGAGTTCAGGGATTTTTTTGCGATAATTTAATTTTCCATAAGTGAGTGTTTCTGGGGTTGTCCTTAGTGCAATATAGAAACATCCTACTGGGATTAAACCGGATTCTTTTTCGTAAGCTAACGTATATGTGGCTAACTGTAAGGATAATCCTTTTTCAAAGTCATCAATTTTAATATCTTTATCACTTGATTTATAGTCAAAGATACAAAAAGATGTGTTTGAACTGTCGATTCGATCAATATAGCCATATAAATCAATGGTATATCCGTTCCATGGGTAGGAATAAGAGAACTTGTGTTCTTGTTTATCCATGTTCATGTGCCAGTTGGATTCAAAATTATGTAGTTGTTCAAAAATCAACATAAGTTTTTCTGTGATTTCTTCAATTTGAGAATCAAACCATGGAACTTGTTGTAAAAGCACTTCTTTTGCGAAGGAAAATTCATTTTCAACATAGTGATGAATTTCTTCTTTGGATAAAGAAGTATATTCTTGTCTATCTTTAGAAATCACTTCTAGAACATGATGTAATATGCTTCCACGAATTCGAATGTCTGTGATGTCTTCTTTTTCTTTTAAATATAAGCCGTATTTTAGTGCATGAGAAAAAGGGCATCGTGCATAGGATTCGAGTCTTGAAATAGATCCTTTAAAATGATCATCCTTAAAGAATATGGATTTAGCTGTTGTTTCATTTAAATCGATAGTTGGGGTAGTCCAATTAAAAGAATCGGGCGTAGTGATAAACTCAGCCTTTTGTTGGAGCCAATTTTCTATGTCGGAGCTAGGTTCATAATTTTTTCCTTGATAATCACTCTGTGGATAGAATACGTAAAGAATTTCACACAAAGACAAACAGTCAAAGATTTGTGCCTGCTGGTTTTGAATGCGTGTTTCAAGATTTGGTAAATCCGTGTTTTGCACATAGGCCTCATCAAAGATTCCAGTATGTAACTTTAAAGCAGGAAATGCACTGGCATTTGTGCCAGTTAAAAAGACGATGGGCCTTAAATTTGTGATGTCCTGTCTAGATCCAATGAATACCCCTTCAATGGAATTGGCTTTCTGATTGGCAGAAAGATTTTGGATTTGGTGAATCAAGATGTTTAAATCATTCGCATTATGAATGTGTGTATGCACATCTTGGATAAGTGACATGACATCGTTGAAGGCATTCAAATCTTCTTTTGTGACTTGTTCATGTAGATTTTGAATGTGTTTGGCCATCTTGATAAAATCGTATGCATCAAATAAGAAGGCATGATCGCGTACCCATTCTAAAGTGTCTTGTTCTAATTTTTGGTAGGATGCGAATTGGTGGGAATCAATGATTTCATTATCTTTGTATGGAAGTGTAGTTAAGAAAGGTTCAAATTTTAAAAATTGTTCAGGGAACAATGTGTAATACTGCAAGAGATAATTGTCATTTGGATATAGGGTTTGAACTACGTTTAAAAAACTTTTTAAATCCATATCTTTAGCCCATGTTAAATAATGGATCCACTCGTTATATATAGATGTAGTATGAACTTCTTGTATAGTTGTGAATGGGATCTTATGTGCTGTAAGAATCTGGGTTAAAACATTGATGTCACTTGGGTTGTTTAGGGCAATGAAAATATCATCGGCTGAATAGTCATTTTCAATAATAAGATTTGCGATGACTTCCATTTGTTTGCGTGCGTTGGCAACACTGTAGTAGTGTGTTGTCAACAGTTGCTTATCGCCGAGCCATTTTGCGCCATGATCAATCAACACTTGAATCCAGTAACTGTCTAATTGAGAGTATTCTTTTTTTAGGATATAGATGTTTTCTAAATCTGGTAAACTTGAAAGGACATCTTGCGTTTGGTCTTCTTTGATTTGAATTGGATACAGAAGATTTAAGATTTCATGTAAATCTTTTTCTTTTTGGGTTGAACAAGGAAAATCATGAATCTGATAGGTTTTTGCCATTTTTATAAAGTCTAGACAGGCATTTAAAAAGTCATAGTCTTCTTTACTGGAATAGAAGGCATTGGAAAGAGAGACATTCTTTAAAGCATCTTTGTACAAATAAAGAATTTCAATGTCAGATTTATTTTGTCCATGATAAAAAGAAGATAGCCAGCTAGACAAGGTTAAAACTTGTATGCCAAGGCAATCTTTTTTTTGTTTTAAAATTTCTTTGTATAAAGATAGATGTAGGGTAGCCGGAGCTAATATTGTACTGTTGTCTGGAATTTGTATCATAAAATTATCACCTAGATTATTATACCATCATTATTATTAACTCGAGAGTTATTAACTGTGCAGTTAATGAAAAAAAGTGGATCAAGCGATCCACTTTGTGTTGTATTATAGATTTTCTGTAATGTGTCTTGCGACATATACACCAGATGCACTGGCATGACTTAATGAGTGTGTTACACCTGAACAGTCTCCGATAACGAATAGTCCTTTGTGTTTTGTTTCTAAATTTTTATCTACTTTTACTTGCATATTGTAGAATTTAACTTCAACACCATATAGTAATGTGTCATCACTAGCTGTTGATGGACATACTTTATCAAGCGCATAGATCATTTCAATAATGTCATCTAATTGACGTTTAGGGATAACTAGAGATAAGTCTCCTGGTGTAGCCTTCAATGTAGGAGTTACGAATCCTTGTGCAATACGACTTGGAGTTGAACGTTGTCCACGAATCAGATCACCAAAGCGTTGAACGATAACACCACCACCTAACATGTTTGATAGGCGGGCAATACTTTCACCATATTGGTTACTTTGTGAGAAGGGTTCTGTGAAATGATTTGATACTAATAAGGCAAAGTTTGTGTTGTTTGTGAAA
>ERZ825159.3891-NODE-3891-length-10126-cov-2.306424_pt1 | contig 10126 bp, 9 predicted proteins | sample MGYA00519932_ERZ825159 | MGnify/ENA primary metagenome ERZ825159 (study PRJEB31778, sample SAMEA3449191) | human gut metagenome | biome: human gut; feature: human-associated habitat; material: faeces | place: United Kingdom | collected 2010/2012 ...
TATAAAGGAAAAGGACGCTTCGGGCGACTATACCGGCGAAAGACTGTACATAAGAAATGATGACGGCACATCTGATGAATTCATGGACTATGGCTTCGAAACCATAGAGAGCGCGGAGTTTTCTCCCGATGGAAGAAAGCTTGCGCTGCTTGAGCGGGCGGCGGAAGCCACCAACCTTTACATAATAGACGTGGAGGCCGAGGAGGTGCTGACCGACCTTACGGATGCGGGCTTTGGCGACTCGGTAAGCGCCTATACGTGGGACGATATAGGGACTACGATTTACGCCGTGAGCGGCACGGATTCCATGACCATACATCAGTACGACTTTGACGTACCCGATGAGAGCAAGCGCCATTCCATAGTGGAAAAGAACGGCGCGGATGAGGGCAGCATAGCCTTTGCAGACGGGCGCATATACTTCGTACAGGGTGACATGGAGAACGGCGATATGATATACAGGGTAAAGTGCGACGGCGGTGTGCGCAGGCAGTTCACCTACGGAAGCCTGTTTGCTCTTTCCGGCAATAAGGAATATATGGCTATAAACGCGGAGAGCGGGGCTGCGGCATCCAGCACAGGCAGCGAAAAGCTCAGGATATACGAAATGGATTCAGGCAACAGCATACCTGTATCCAACGAGTTCGGCGCTCAGGAATTCGTATGGTCCAGGGACGGTTCGAGGCTGTATTACTTCGAGAACAGGCTGTCGGGTGACGAGGAGAACGCCGAGGAGGGCAGCTCCAATAACGATGAGTATCCGTATACGCTTTGGGTGTATGATCTGGTTGAGGGCAAGAACCGCAGAGTGGCGGATATGCCAACCACAGCCATATTCCCCGGCGATTCACCGGAGATACTGTATTTTAATTTCAACGACAGCGATACCATGGGCGAGAAGATAAGGGCCACGTATATCCTCGACGCCGGCCGTATCGCGTCGTAAATCAGAATATGGACATACGGGCGCGTTAGGTGTAGAATAATAAAGCCAAAAGGCAAAAAACAATTGAATAGTCAAAAGGCGCAGAGTAGGACGCCGCGCGTTGTTCCGAGGCAGAGCAGGATAGTTGCTTCGGACTCAGTGCTCCGGGGACGGGGAGTTGTCCCGGGGACGAAAAGCCAGATGGCTTACGGTGCGGCATCCGCATCCCGCTGCTGCATAAAGGAGAATTGCCTCCTCTATGTGGTGAAAACTATCAAAGGAGGTAAGTTCTATGGAAAAGACAAGGAACAGCGCAAACGTAGACCCAAGGACAAGACGGCTCGCTTTTTGCGCGCTGTTTACGGCGCTGGGCGTGGTGCTGGGAGGGCTGCTCAGCATACCGGCGATGCCGCTGGGCAGTTATACGCTGAAGATAGGCTTAGGCGTGCTGCCGGTAATAGTGACGGCGGTGCTGTATGGGCCGCTGTACGGCGGAACGGTAGGGGCGTTGACGGATCTTTTGCAGGCGCTGATATTCCCCAAAGGGGCCTATATGCCGTGGTTCACAGTAATAGGGGCGCTTTTCGGGGTGATCCCCGGTATGTTCTTCGTAAAGGGCCAGAAGCCTACGCTGAAGCGCATATTCGTAGCTGTGTTTTCAGGACAGGCGGTTTGCAGTGTGGTGCTCAATACGCTGCTGCTCATGTGGCTCTACGGGTCTCCGTGGCAGATCGTATATGCGAGGTTAATAAATCAGGCGGTGATGATACCGCTGTATACCGCCCTCGTGTATTACGTGGTAAAGCTTATGGATAAGTGTGGGATTATATAAACCCGGATAAATGTGCATACTTTTCCGTATATGGAAAATACATATACGGAGGATAGGACAATATGCTTCTGGGCTTGAAGGAAAAGAAAAGGGAACAGGGCAAAACAGAGGATATACGCCGTGCCATGGAACAGTGGCAGGAGGCCGAAAGGTACTTCAAGAGCGTATCCGATACCGACCTTGTGGATTACGCGGTTTTCGAGATGGAGGCTGCGAGAAGGAAATACATGCTGCTCCTCAAGCGCTATGCAGAGGAGCGCAAATACGGGGAGTAGAAAGAGATAATGCCGGAAACGCTCATCATGTTTGGGATAGGTATACTTATGGTGTGGGTCATATGCAAGATTTTCGCATGGCCCCTCAAGATACTTTTCAAGCTGGTGATAAACGCCGTTATGGGCGCTATCGTGCTGCTGGTAATAAACATAATCGGCAGCGCGGTAGGCTTTACGCTGCCTATAACCGCCCTTACGGCACTGCTGGTCGGGCTGCTTGGCGTGCCGGGCGTAGTGCTCATAGCGCTTTGGGTGCTTTTAATGTAGAATTGCAGAATTGCTTCCCTTGCCGTGCGGGGGAAGCTTTTTGCGCATGGGAGTGCGAAGGATGGAAGATTATATCAAAGCATTGCGAAATATGGTAGACTCCTCTGGCCGAATAGTGTTCTTTGGCGGCGCGGGGGTGAGCACGGAATCCGGAATACCGGATTTTCGCAGCGAAAACGGCATATACGACGCTATACGCCGTTTCGGCGAACGTCCTGAGACGCTGCTGAGCCATAGCTTCTTCATGGGGCACACCGAGCGCTTCTTCCAGTATTACAGGAGCGCGCTGCTTGTGACAGACGTACAGCCTAATGCCGCTCATCTGGCCCTTGCCCAGCTGGAGCGCGAGGGCAAGCTTACAGCGGTGGTTACCCAGAATATCGACGGCCTGCACACCAGGGCCGGCAGCAAAAACGTATATGAGCTCCACGGCAGCATATACAGAAACCACTGCATGAATTGCGGCAAATTCTATTCCGCCGAGGATATAATGGATATGGATACCGTGCCGAGATGCAGCTGCGGCGGCGTGATAAAGCCGGACGTAGTGCTTTATGAGGAAGGCCTGGATGGCGACGTGCTTCAGGGCGCCGTAACTCACATAATGCGGGCGGATATGCTCATAGTTGGCGGCACGTCGCTGGCTGTTTACCCGGCTGCAGGGCTTATTGACTATTACCGCGGGAACAGGCTGGTGCTCATAAATAAGAGTGAAACGCCTTATGACAAAAGGGCGGATCTGGTCATACATGAGTCCATAGGCCGTGTGCTGTCGGAAACGGTAAAATCTAAATAAACTATAAACAAATCTGTTCAGAGGAAGGAGCTTATATCAATGGCAAAGGCTACTACCGCCATTCTGCTTGCAGCAGGCGAGGGGAAAAGAATGGTGTCCAAAAAGCAGAAGGTAATGCATAACCTGTGCGGCAGGCCCATGCTGGGTTGGGTAATGCGCAGCGTTCAGCAGCATATCACGGAGAGACCCATAGTGGTGCTGGGCTTTGACGGGGAAAGCGTAAAGGATTATTTCGGCAAGGACTGCACCTACGCTTATCAGCAGAACGTGCCGGGCAACAGGGTGGACGCCCTCAGGGCCGGCATGAGCGCGGTAAACGCGGATACCGGCTATGTGCTGGTGATGGCGGGAAATATGCCTCTTATAACCGACCGCACTGTGGCGGCGCTGGTGGAGGCCGCAAAGGGCTTTTCAGCCTCCAGACTCATATGCTTTTCGGACGACGAGGATACGCTGATATCCCCGGCGTACTGCTTTGAAATAAGCGTGCTGAGAGAGTGCCTTAAGATGGACGCGAGCGATATAGAGAGCTACGTATCCTGCCTCCGAAAGAAGAACATGGCGGTGGTGGACGTGTACGCACCTTATATAGAGGGCATGGAGATAGCAGACAGGGAGGATCTGTGGTGCTGCAACGCTATACTGCGCAGAGAGATAAACGCTTCCCTCATGCGCAAGGGCGTCACATTTATAGATCCCGAATCGGCATATATAGACGCCGACGTGCGAATAGGCATGGACACAGTCATATACCCGGACGTATACATGAGCGGCAGGACTGTCATAGGCGAAGGCTGCAGGATATACAATGGCTGCCGCTTTGATAATACCGTGGTAGGCGATAATTGCGATATGCAGGCCGTTGTGGCCATAGATGCCGTAGTGGACGACGGCGCCAGGGTAGGCCCCTATGTAAGGCTCAGGCCCAATACGCACATAGGCAAAAACTGCAAGATAGGCAACTTCGTCGAGATAAAGAACTCAACCATAGGCGAAAAGACTTCCGTGGCACACCTTACATACGTGGGCGATTCCGACGTGGGCAGCCACGTGAACATGGGATGCGGTACGGTGTTCGTAAATTATGATGGTTTTGAAAAGCACCGCTGCAAGGTGGGCGATAACGTATTCCTTGGTTGCCAGACAGCGCTGGTTGCGCCGGTCACCGTAGGGGACGACGTATATACCGCCGCAGGATCGGTCATAACCGAGGATATACCTGCCGGCACTCTCGCCATTGCACGCACCCGCCAGGAAAACAAGGAGGGCTGGGTAGCTAAATACAGGGCGATCAAGAAAAAAGAAAAATAAAAGAATTTCTTGACAGGACATGGGGATTTGTGCTTTCATACATGAGGAACAAAAATAAATATAAAATGGGAGAAACAAAATGAGCCTTTACAGCGAATGGCAGGGAATCTGCGACCAGGTACAGGAGCAGGAGCCCGGCGTTGCGAGGAAGTTCTGGAAGGAATACTTCGCGGCGGAAACCGAAAATTATAAAAAGATACTCGGAGACTATACCAATACGGTAGAGGGCAAGCTTTCCGATCTTGCCAAGGAATTCAACATGGACGAGGTCACCTTTGTGGGCTTTTTGGACGGCATCAACAGCAGCCTCAAGAAGGAGATAAAGCTGGACAGCCTTAAGAGCGGCTCCAAGGTAACTCTGAATATCGACTTTGAAAAGCTTTACTACAATATGCTGGACTGCAAGGCGGAGTGGCTGTACACCCTCAAGGAGTGGGAACCTATCCTTACCCCCGAGCGCCGCAAGGAGATAACCCATGAATTCCGCACCTCCAGGATGTTCGTAAAGACGGCGGAGCCCGGCCGCAACGATCCATGTCCCTGCGGCAGCGGCAAGAAGTACAAGAAGTGCTGCGGAGCCGGCAAGTAATCAATACAATGTGTTTTAAATGCGGTCCCCGGATATGCCGGACGACCGCATTTTGAATTTTTGGCAAACCCGCCCAATTGGATAAATAATATGCTATAATGGAACCGTTAATATAGACATAATGATTATCGGATATAATTTTCTTAGCAAACGGGAGGCGTTCTGAATTAGTATGAAGATAAGATTCTGCGGTGCGGCCAGGTCTGTTACGGGTTCATGCCACATGATAACCTTCGAGGGCGGAAGCATACTTGTGGACTGCGGAATGCGGCAGGGCGAAGACGCGCATACCGATTACGGCGAGGGGGATTTTCCCTTTATACCTTCGGATATAAAGGCGCTGCTCATAACCCACGCGCATATAGACCATACCGGCATGGTGCCGCTGCTGGTAAAGCGCGGCTTCAATGGCCCGATATTCTCTACCGAGGCCACGGCAAAGCTCTGCGGGATAATGCTGCCGGACAGCGCCCACATACAGGAGCAGGACGCTGAATACCAGAACCGCAAAAATGAGCGGGCAGGCAAGCCCCTTGTAGAGCCTCTCTATACCGCTCAGGACGCCGAAAACTCCCTCAGGCTCTTTAAGGGCGTAAGGTATGACAGCATCATACAGATATGCCCCGGCGTGGAGGCAAGGTTTACAGACGTTGGACATCTGTTGGGCTCCGCCGCCATAGAGGTATGGGTGACTGAGGGTGGCAAAAAGACCCGCATAGTATTCTCGGGCGACATAGGCCGCGACGACAGGCCCATAATAAAAGATCCCGAAAGCCCGGAGGGCGCGGACTACCTCGTGCTGGAGAGCACCTATGGCGACAGGCTGCACACAGTCAGCACCGACGACGAAAAGGAGCAGGAATTTGCGGAGATACTGCGGGAAGGTATAGCCCGTGGCGGCAATATAGTCATACCGGCATTTGCCGTGGGCCGCACACAGGAGCTTTTGTACTATATCAAGCGCTTTCTCGTGAATGGTACAGTACCCGGCCTTGAGAAGGTGCCGGTATATATTGACAGCCCTCTCGGCATAAAGGCCACACGCATATACGCGGGCTGCGGCGCGGACTGCTACGATGACGAGACTAAGGCGCTGGCCAGAAGCGGCGACCTTTTCGAGTTTGACAGCCTGCACATCGCTGAGACGGTGGAGCAGAGCATGGAGATAAACGAGCTTACCGGCTGCAACATAATAATATCCGCATCCGGCATGTGCGAGGCAGGCCGCATAAGGCATCACCTTAAGAATAACCTGTATAAGGCAAACGCGACGGTGGTGTTCGTAGGCTATCAGGCGGTAGGCACACTGGGCAGGATAATCATCGACGGCGCAAAGAAGGTAAAAATACTTGGCGTACAGGTCATAATAAATGCGGCGATAAAGCAGATTGAAGGCTTCTCGGGCCACGCGGATCAGAGCGAGCTGCTGGAATGGGTATCCGAGATACCCGAGACCCCAAAGAAGATATTCCTTGTACACGGCGAAGATAAGGCCATAAACGCACTGAAGGGTAAGCTTCAGGAAAAGGGCTACAGCATTGAGGTGCCGGAGATGTTCGAAGAATTCGATCTGGGTACCGGCGAAGTGTATGCTACCGCTACAAAAAAGGTCACGGAAGCGGCAAAGCAGCGCAGACAGCAGGCGGCCGATATACGCGCATCGCTCAAGCGCCTGATATTCGCGGCCACCGAGCTGCTCTCTGCGGAGCCCGATAGGGCAAAGGACATGGAGGAGGACATAGGCGGCCTTGCGGATCGCATGGAAAAGCTTGTAAAATAGCTTGAATACACGGCTTGAAGTATGAAAACGAATGTGGTAAAATACTTCGGTAAATAAAACGGCGTTGAAGGAGAAAAGCAAAGCGTTTTCCGCCGCAGAGAAGGCCCTGTTAGCTGGGAGGGGCCTGCAAAGGCGCATTGCATGAGTTCGCTCCGGAGCCGCCCCGGTGAAGCCTGAAAGGGTGCGTAGTCGGGGCCGGGTGTGCCCGATACAGCTTCAAAGGCCCCGTGATGGCGGGGTAAATTAGGGTGGTACCACGAACGCGCCTTCGTCCCTTCGGACAAGGCGCGATATTTTTTTGGAGGAAAGCGAAAGATGAACGAGACACTTCAAAAGATCAGGCAGGAGACACTTGAGCGCCTGAAGGCCGCGAAGGACGAATCCGAAATCGAATCCCTCAGCGTTTCGGTTTTTGGCAAGAGCGGTTCCCTTACGGAGATACTCAAGTCCATGGGCAAGCTCAGCAAGGAGGAGCGCGCCTCTGTGGGCCAGTCTGTGAACGCCGTGAAGAAGGAGCTTGAAAAAGAGCTCAGCGGGCGCAAGGCTGAGATCGCCGCAGGATGCAGGAACTGCGCTTTGAGCGGGAAGCCATAGACGTTACCGAGCCCGGTAAAATAGCCCAGCCCGAAGGTCATCTGCACCCGATGACTCAGACCTACCGCGCTATTCGCGACGCATTGGTAGGCATGGGCTTTACCACATATGAGGGCCCCGAGGTGGAGTATGACGATTATAACTTCACAAAGCTGAACCTGCCCCTGGATCACCCTGCCCGCGATATGCAGGATACCTTCTATGTAAACGACCGCGTTGTGCTGCGCACCCATACCTCCCCGCTGGAAGCGAGGGCGCTGCTGAACCTCAAGCCTCCCTTCAGGCTTATAATGCCCGGCCGCGTGTTCCGCGTAGACGAAGTGGACGCAAGCCACAGCCCCGTTTTCATGCAGATGGAGGGCTTCGTAGTGGATAAAAACCTGACATTGGCAGATCTCAAGGGTACGCTGCTCACCTTCATACATACCGTATTCGGCGAGGATGTGAAGATGCGCTTCCGCCCAAGCTACTTCCCCTTCACGGAGCCTTCGGCCGAGGTGGACATTTCCTGCACCCTCTGCGGCGGAAAGGGCTGCCGTCTCTGCAAGGGCACAGGCTGGCTGGAGATACTGGGCTGCGGCGTTACCAACCCCCATGAGCTTGAAAACTGCGGCCTCGATCCCCACGAGTGGAAGGCGATAGCCTTCGGCGTAGGCGTGGACCGCATAGCGAGCCTGAAATACGGCATAACGGATATCCGCCTCGAGTACGAGAACGATGCCCGTTTCCTCAAACAGTTCTAAAGGGAGGTAAGAATTACTATGAAACTGCCGCTTAAATGGTTAAAGGAATATGTGGATTTTAACGTTACTCCCGAGAAATTCGTGGAGCTGATGATGTGGCGCGGCTTTGAAGTGGCCGATATAGAAGACGAGATGCCCGGCATCACCAATGTCGTAGTAGGCAGGATAGAGGCGCTGTCCAAGCACCCCAATGCAGATAAGCTCCAGATCTGCTCCATAAACGTGGGCAGGGAAGAAAACATATGCATAGTTACCGGCGCTACTAACGTATATGAGGGGGCGCTGGTGCCGGTAGCGCTGGACGGCGCACACCTTGCGGGCGATATAGTGATACACCCCACGAATATGCGCGGCGTTGAAAGCCTGGGCATGCTGTGCTCCGGCAAGGAGCTGGGCCTTACCGAGGCGGATTACCCCGGCGCAGAGGTATACGGCATAATGCTGCTTCAGGGCGAGCATCCGCTGGGACAGAGCATTCAGGAGGCCGTAGGCCTTGACGATCTGGTATTCGATATAGAGCTTACCCCAAACAGAGCGGACTGTCAGAGCATAATAGGCATTTGCCGCGAGGCCGCCGCCGCTCTGGGCCAGAAGTTCCGCGAGCCTGAGATCAAGGAGATAAAGGGTGCCGGCAACAGCGCGGATTACGCCTCCGTGGAGGTGCTGGATACCGACCTCTGCCCGAGGTACATTGCAAGGGCAGTTACCGACATCAACATTGCGCCTTCACCGGCGTGGCTGCAGAAGCGCCTGCGCAGCGTTGGCCTTCGTCCAATAAACAACATAGTAGATATCACAAATTATGTTATGGTGGAGTACGGTCATCCTATGCACGCGTTCGATCTCTCCTGTATAACCGACGGCCATATCATAGTGCGCCGGGGCAAGGAAGGGGAGAAGGTAGTTACCCTTGACGGCAAGGAACGGGAGGTTTCTCCCGATGTGCTGCTCATAGCCGATCCCATAAAGGGCGTGGGCATAGCAGGCGTAATGGGCGGCGAGAACTCCGAAATAACAGAGAATACTAAGACTGTGCTCTTTGAGGCTGCGGCCTTCAAGGGCAGCAATATTCGCCACACTACCCGTGAGCTGCATCATGTTACCGACGCCGCCGTACGCTTCATAAAGGGGGTAGAGCCTGTCAATGCCATGGATGCCATAAACAGGGCCATAGAGCTCGTGGATGAGCTGGGCGCAGGCAAGGTTATAGGCGAGAGCATAGACGTATGCGCCGTGGATACCAATGAGCGCGTGATAAACGTGGACTGGAAGCACGTAAACGCTATACTGAATACTGCCATTGCTCCTGAGGAAATGGTGAAAATGCTGGATACCATAAATATTCCCGCCAAGGTTAGCGGCGAAAAGCTGGTTGTAACCGTTCCTCATTACAGGGTTGATATCGAGAGCAGCATAGAATCCGATTGGGACATAGCCGAGGAGATTGGCCGCATCTACGGCTATTACAATATCGAGCCTACCCTTATGAAGGGCGATACCTTCCGCGGACGCCTCAGTCCCGAAACCGCATTCGAGGACGAGGTAAAGGATATGTGCGTCACCATGGGCTGCTATGAGATGTACAACTACAACTTTACCGGCCCCGCAGTACTTAACGCTCTCCGCATACCTGATGGCGACGAGAAGCGCCTTGCGGTGAAGCTATTGAACCCCTTCGGTGAAGATCAGAGCCTCATGCGGACCACCCTCATGGCAGGCATGCTGGACACCTTGGCCCGCAACTGCAACCGCAAAACCGGCTGTGGCAGGTTCTTTGAGGTGGGCAACGTACATTTCGACAATAACGCCGACCTGCCCGAGGAGCGCAAGATGCTGGGCATCATAGTGAGCGGCGGCGATGAGAGCTTCTTTACCCTCAAGGGCTGCGTGGAATTCATACTGCGCCGCCTCGGAATAGAGGACAGGGCAGAGTTTGTAACAGGCGGCGGAGAGTACCTCCAGCCCGGACAGAAGGCTACTGTGCTGGTGAACGGCGAAGTAATAGGTGAAATGG
>ERZ825159.3895-NODE-3895-length-10117-cov-3.002882_pt1 | contig 10117 bp, 9 predicted proteins | sample MGYA00519932_ERZ825159 | MGnify/ENA primary metagenome ERZ825159 (study PRJEB31778, sample SAMEA3449191) | human gut metagenome | biome: human gut; feature: human-associated habitat; material: faeces | place: United Kingdom | collected 2010/2012 ...
TGAGCGAAGTCATAGTTATAACTTCAGGCAAAGGTGGCGTTGGTAAAACAACAACGACAGAGAATGTAGCAATTGGTTTATCTCGACAGGGATTTGATGTATTAATTGTAGATTTTGATCCTCAGGGAGATCTGACAAGCTGTTTAGGTTGGAAAAACAATGATGCACTCGAACATTCTGTATCTTCTATGCTAGATGATTATATAAATGACAATGATATTGATTATGATTCTTTGATTTTGCATCATGAAGAAGATGTAGATCTGATTCCGGCAAACATTGAATTGGCCGATTTTGAAATGCGTTTAGTCAGTGTCATTAACCGAGAACAGACATTAAGTAATTGTATTGAACCATTAAGAGATAAATACGATTACATCTTTATTGATTGTCCACCTTCTCTTGGTATGCTTACCGTCAATGCGTTGTCTGCTGCAGATGAAGTATTAATACCAGTACAAACACAGTATTTACCAGCTAAAGGAATGACGAAATTGTTACAGACGGTCACTAAAGTGCAGCGTAAGATCAATAGTAATTTGAAGATTACAGGAATTGTAATGACACTTGCAGATCTAAATACCAACATTACCAAAAGCACGATTGATACGATACGAGAAAGCTTTGGAAAGAACATCCGTGTATTTGATACGATCATTCCAAAAGCTACGAAAGCCAGTGAAGCATCTATTTCCGGTAAAAGTATCTATGCATATGCCAAAGATTCAAAAGTGGCTGTTGCTTATGATAATCTGACAAAAGAATTGATAAAAAATTCAAAAGTAAAACATAAAGATGAAATGAGTCTTTAGGAGAATTGAAATGAAAAACAATTCAGTCCAATTAATTGGAACACTGACAAGGGATATTGAACTATCTAAAAATAGTAAAGGCAATTCTTTTGTCCGATTTACACTAGCTTGTACAAGAGACAATAAGCCATTTACTGATTTTATTAACTGTATTGCCTTTGGTGATTTAGCGAATGATATCTGTAATCATGGTGATAAAGATACAGGATTCTGTATTGTAGGAAATCTTCGTACAAGCTCTTATGAAAAAGATGGTAAAAAACAGTATTCAACCAATGTCGTTGTCGAGTCTTTTGAATTGTTAAATGACTAGAATCAAACGATGTCCCTATTGTCATGCTACAGCACATTTGTTGATTGACTGGGATAGTAAACGAATCAATGGCTATTATGGTCAATATGTTACATGTACATTGTGTTCTGCTAGAACACAAACCAAGCAAAATGCAGACCAGGCTATTGATGAATGGAATCATCAAACAATGAAAAACACGATACAACTCACTCTATTTTAAAGGAGGTGGCACATTTGCCAAAACTAGATTTAGGATTGCCTAGCTATGACTCTTTATTTTCTACTGAAAAAGAAAGGCAAGAAGCTAATAGCGAAAAAGTAATGACAATCCCCATAGATAAAATTACAGATTTTAAAGAACATCCCTTCCATGTAACAATGGATGAGGATATGGCAAAACTTATTGATTCGATTAAAGAAAATGATATGCTGATGCCTGCATTAGTTCGTCCAAAAAAAGATGGAACATATGAAATGATTTCCGGTCACAGGCGTAAATTCGCCTTATCACAGCTAGGAAGAAAAGAAATGAATGTCATTATCCGTGATTTGGATGATGATCAGGCAACAATCTTAATGGTCGATTCCAATATTCAGCGTGAAAACATCTATCCAAGCGAACGTGGTTTTGCCTATAAAATGCGACTCGAAGCCATGAAACATCAAGGTAAGAAAGTAGATATTAATGTAGATGATGTACCTGTTGAATATTCAAAATCAACTTCTACTCAAGTTGAGCAGAAGTCGAAGAATAAGTATTCAGTAGAATTATTAGGTGAACAATTAGGGTTAGATAGAAATCAGATACGTCGTTTTATCCGTTTGACCTATTTGATTGAACCATTACAGGAAATGGTGGATGGACGACATGAAAATGAAATCAAGATTGCATTTAATCCTGCTGTTGAACTTTCGTATTTAACAGAAACCGAACAGTATGATTTAGCTAATGCGATTGTTGAAAATCAAAGGACGCCATCTTTAGCTCAATGTCAGGAATTTAAACGATTGAGTCATGATGGCGAACTGACTACAGAATTCATTGAAGATACCTTATCGGAGGAAAAACCAAACCAAAGAGAAAAGCTATCTTTTCAAATGAAGGAAATTGATAAATATTTTCCCAAGGACTACACACCAGGCAAGAAGAAGGATTTGATGATTCACTTGCTGGAAAGCTGGGCAAAGAAAAGATCACGCGAACAAGAGCGATAATTGAATGTAGAAATTGCTTTGTTCGTACTTGTGATTGTTCCAAACTGTTGGAGGGGCAGTTTGTCTTTGCACCAAGACGTGTGACTGTGACCTCCCCTAAAACCCCTCCTACCTACCGAAAGAATCTTATTACCTACCGAAAAAGAAAAAATGTTGTTATTTAGTAAGTAGATATATTTGTATCTAGGTAATTATTTAGAAGAACTTGTATTTAAAAGATAGTAGAAATTATCAGTGAATATAATTGGAGGTTTAGTCAATGAAAAGAAAATTAATTGCGTTATGTATTTCAAGTGTACTTGTTGGTATAGGTATTGTTTTTAACATGAATCAGGATGTATCTGTTCCAACAGTAGAAAATTTTACGAAAGATACTTCTTTAAGTGTTAGTAAACATGAAGCTACAGTTAGTGAACATGAAAATGTTGACAAGGATGAGAAAACGAGTGCTGGAGATACAATCAAAAAAACTGAGTCAAAAGAAGAAAAGCAGAAAGAGGAAATTACAAATAAAAGTGACTCTAAAACAACAAGTGTTTCTTCGGAAGGTAAAAAACAAAATTCTAAGAAAGAATCCACTGCAAAGAGTTCTTCCAGTTCAGATCAAAAGGCCTCAACTTCAAACAGTTCCAATACATCAGATAAATCAAAAAAAGATGTTGTAAGTCAACCTATTGAAAAGCCTACTGAATCCAAACAAGAACCTGTAGTAGAACCTATGCCTGCTCCAGAGACTGCAAGGCCATGTTATGCTTGTCCTGGTGGAGTCAATCCAGATGTAAGTTGTGATGTGATTATGGATACGAACTTTTACTATGCAACTTATAGTTCACAGGCTGAAGCAGAGGTGGGCGGAATGTATTACCTGGATGAAGTAATGTACATCGGTGATATTGAAATTACAAACTATTCTGTTCAACCAGTATATCGAAATGATCACAGCATTGCTTATTATGGATTAAATCTTTGGAGCAATGGAAGTTTGATTCAATAAAAAAGGTTTATAAGAAAAACTCATTTAAATTGTATCTTATTAGTAAAAATGATATATTATAAATGAAGAGTCGGTATGGAGACTATAAACCCATACCATTGGTCGGAACAAAGACCTAAAACTTGTTCCAGTGCAGAGAAAACTGCTAAACATCTTAAAAGGCGAGCAATCGCCTTTTAATTTTAGAAAGAGAGAATTGTATGAATAATATTTCATTTAAACAAAGGGTATGTCAATCAATAATTGATCAATCAAAAATATATAAAAAAATCTTTATTGATCGGCAATACCTAATTTGTTCGAAATGTTTTACGAATCGCAAATACTATATTTTAGTTGCAAACAAGGATAACTACTTGCATTTAGTAGGCGTTCATACAACTCTAACTCCTTCTGAATTTTTTGAAAAATGTTTTAATGATACTCTTACTGAAAATGATTTTGATTTTTCAAAAAAGAATCAAAGTGAAAAAAGTGTAAAAGGTTCGGTTAGAAGAAAAATATCAGCTTTAGAAAACATAAATAATTTTTTTGCACAAGAGCTATATATCGAAGAAGGGTTTCGCAAAAATAAAGTCAGTTGTGTAATTGCTACATCGGACAATAAAATAACAATTGGTTTTTCTGAAGGAATTTATTCAAGACCCAAAACACTTCTTAAAGGTAATATGCTTAATATGAGTACCAATCAAATTGACTTAATACTATCTAAAGAAAAAAAGGATAAAACATTTAATAAAATAGAATATGGAAATGAGCAAATATTATCTTATTATCATAAAGATATTTATCACTTGATATCAAAAAACTTAATCTAAATGAAATACATTATTTTAGCGAGGAAAAATTCTCGCTTTTTTTGTTGCAACAACCTAAATGAAAGGAAAAAGAAGATGAAAAATATATTAAAGAAAGGCAGCAAGTTCTTTCTTTCTGCACTAGTGATATTGAATTCATTTATGAATATAATCACAGTACATGCAGAAGAAACTACTACAGAAAATGATTTAGATACAATTACAGAATTAGGCTATTTGGAAGATGTATTTCCGGATCAAATCATAAATGAAAATGATACGATGATGACCGATACAACTTCCTGTGGGACACGATATGCCATGATTTATATCGAAAACCAGTACGGATTTGATTATATCTCACATTTATATGTTGGTGATAAAACCGTATTTTGTATTGAGCCGATGCAATTGTTTATAGCTGGTAATGATTATGTTCCAGATAGTGCCAAATGGGATGAACTAAGTGAAAGCCAAAGACAAGCTATTTGGGAAATCAATTATTATGGTTATTCTTATCCAGGACATGAAAGTGAAAACTATTATGTAGCTACTCAAATCATGATCTGGCAAGTTGTTACTGGCAATTGGTATCAACCGTACTATATGGATGGAACGACAACATATGATATTTCAAATGAAATGAATGAAATTAACAACTTAAGAAGTACACCTCAAGGAAGACCTTCATTCAATAACCAAACAATCAAAATGGGACTAAATACTCCAGTTACTTTAACAGATTCAAAAGGAACATTAAGCAATTATTCTATTACAAGTGGAAATGGTGTTAATGCTTCTGTAAATGGAAATGATTTAACGGTATCCATCACTTCAGAAAACTATGATAAAACACTTACCTTCTCAAGAAACTTTGGAGCAAGAGACGTCAATATTATTTATGGAAGTGGAGGTTATCAGCGTGTTATTTATCTGGCAAGCAGAAAAGATCCTTCTCCTAATTTCAAATTAAATTTTGAATTGCTATATGCTGATATCGAAGTTGAAAAGCAAGATGCAGAAACTGGAACATCTACGCAAGGTGATGCAACTTTCAATGGAGCAACATTTGCCATCAAAGATTCAAGTGGAAATACTTTAGAAACAATTACGACAAATGGTTCAAAAGCTAAATCTAAAAAATATCCAGTGGGAACAACTTTGAATGTATGTGAGGTCACTTCTCCAGAAGGATATTTAACAAACAGTTCTTGTAATAGTGTTGAACTCAAATATTCAGGTAATAATACTCCTTCAACTTTTTCTACAACAATCAAAGATCAGGTTATTAAAGGTCGTATTGAAATTGCCAAGACAATCGATAAAGAGAAATATGGATTATTCCAATCGAATGTTCAAAAACCAGGCAAAGGATTCAAGTTTGATATTATCCTAAAATCAAGTGGCAAAGTTGTATCCACATTAACAACAGATGAAGATGGTCGAACTATTAGTGATTATCTTCCATATGGAACTTATATTGTTAAAGAACATGAAACAATGGGATATGATACTTTAGAACCATTTGAAGTGAAAATTGATAAAGATCAAAAGACCTATTTCTATAACATCTATAACGATACGATCAAAGCCGAATTAACAATCTATAAGACAGACAGTGAAACTGGGAAACGCATTCCTGCGGCTGGTGTTGAATTCAAGATCAAAGATGCAGCTGGTAATTATGTTACTCAAGAAGTCACTTATCCTAAAAAATATACAACGGATGTATTTAAAACCGATGAAGATGGATCTGTGCACCTACCTGCTCCATTAAAATTTGGTGAATACAAGCTTGTTGAAATCAAAGCACCTCATGGGTATGTATTAAAAGATACAGAAATTCCAATCAATGTAGATGGTTCTAGTACAGAAATCTTCATGAACTTTGACAACAAAACTCAAAAAGGACAAGTTTATGTTGAAAAGAGCGGTGAAATGTTATCTGGTGTTAAAGAATCTGAAACAGATTATAGAACACTTTATACACCAGTCTATAAAGAAAAATATCTATCTGGTGTTACGTATGAAATCACAGCTCGTGAAGATATTGTTACTCCAGAAGGAACAGTATGGTTCCATAAAGGGGATGTTGTAGATACATTTACAACAGGTGATGGTATTACAACTTCTTCCTTACTTCAGTTAGGTAAATATTCCATCAAAGAAACTGCAACACAAACAGGATTTGTATTAGATGAAAATAGCTATGATTTTGATATTGAATATGCAGGTCAGATGATTGATGTAGTTGAAATCAAACAGGCTTATGTCAACGAAAGACAAAAGTTGGATTTACAGATTACTAAAACATTTGAAGATGAAGACAAAGAAGCTTATAAAGATGTTATCTTTGGTGTCTATTCTAAAAATGATATTACAGTCGATGGTAAAGTCATCATTCCAGAGGATGGATTAGTTGGTACATTGACTATTGATGAAAATGGTAAAAATGTAGAACAGATAGATCTTCCTACTGGGGATTATTACGTAAAAGAACTTGAAACAAATGTTGGCTTCAAATTAGATGAAGAAGAACATGATTTTACATTCAACTATGATGAAGATACAACTAAAGCCACAGTCATTGTTCCTATGGAATTGCGCAATGAAAAACGTAGATTAGAATTAGATGTCAACAAAGTAGATAAAGAACATCGTGATCATTTCTTAAATGGAGCTATCTTTGAAGTCTATGATAAGACAGCTAAATCTTATGTCACTACCCTTGCATCAGGTCAATTAATGATCGTTGGTAATGATGCCAATGAAGAATATGAAATCTCTAAGAATGAAGATTTTACAAAGATCATCAAAACCGTTAAAACTGATGAAAATAAAAAAATCATCTTAGATATTGAAGATGGTACGTATTATTCTCGTAAAGTTGGAGATGACAAGGTTAGTAAACATGTCATTAAAGATGGAAAAGCCGTATTAGTTGATGCCATCTATGGTCATGAATATGAATTCAAGGAAATCAAAGCTCCTACTTCTTATCAGTTAGCGGATAAATCCAAAGCTTACAAAGTAGAAGCAGATAAAGATACAGATACGATCATTTATTATTTTGAAAATGCACGTATCGTTGTTCCAAATACAGGGGTATAAATAGTATGAAACATAAGAAAATAAAAATAGCAGCACTAGTGATAGTTACAGCAAGTCTATTAGGTGGCATTTTATATAGTGAGTTTGGAACAAAGAAATCTTATGATTATACGGATTACTATGTAGAATCGAAACCAGATAAAACAATAAAAGAAAATAAAGATAATGAGGAAGCTTCTGAAAAGGAGCTTTCTTTATCTTTACTTCAAAAAACGAACAATGATATTGTAGGCATTCTAGAATTTGATAATCGCGTTATTTATGAACCTGTCGTACAGGCTCCAGATAATGATTATTATGTGCGTAAAAACATCAAGAAAGAATATGCCAATGCAGGTATTCCTTTTGTATCCGCAGATGGAAACATCGAAGCCAAAAATGTGGTAATCTATGGACATTCTAGTAAATGGAGCGACATTATTTTCACTCCATTAATGAGCTATATTAACCAAAGCTACTATAAAGAACATCCTACATTTCGATTTATTACAGAAAATGAAATAAGAACGTATCAAATTTTTGGAGTCATGAATGTTGATCTTAATAACTTAAACGATTCTTTAGAATTTACTCAATCCAGCTGGGATTCAGATACTGCATTCAATGCCTTTATTTCTGATTCCATTAATCGTGGATTATATAAAACAGGTATCTCAGTCAATACAGAGGATAAGCTGATGACTTTAGTGACTTGCGATACCAGAAATGACAACAAGAGGACAGTCATACTGGCAAAACGAGTGGACTGATTCAAAAAGTCCATAAATTCATGAAATGTTAATAATTGTATGATATCGTTGAATTAGATAAATCGGGATTTGAAAGGATGATGATATGATGGATAAATTAAAAAAGAACATGGTTTTCTACCTACTGTTGCTGATAGATTTTTATATCGTTCCTTGGTTTATAAAAAACACAGGAAGTGCAATGATTATTATGTTAGTAATTATTCCTCTAATATGTTTAATAACCTCTGTTTTTTATGGGATTAGGAATGGTTTTAACTTCTGGTATATTTTGATTGTAGCAATAATGTTTGCGCCATCTATATTTATATTTTATAACTCAAGTGCATGGGTTTATGTAGTTGGATATGCTGTTATTGCATTATTGGGAAATTTAATAGCATTGCCATTAAGAAAAAGATAACTTCCAGTTTTTGAAACTGAGAAATCGCAATTTAAGGAGGCAAAGTACAATGAAAAAAGCTATTATTATGATGATTGTGGTATTTGCTTTAGTTGTTTGGCCGTTCAGCGGTGTGTGGCAGCTCTTGTCTGGCATCATTGGCGGTGGAGTCCGAGAATCCTTTATTTATCCGATTTATGGTGGAATTATTCTTCTTTCAGGTATTATAGTCGTTTGTACTGAACTCATTCTGGAAGAAATCAAATCGTTAAAAGACGATATAAAAGATAAAAACGAAGGATGCTGACAAGTTCGCGTTTGTTGAATGATATTCAACAATGCACACCCCCAGTGGGGTGTGCAAGCGACAGAACGTTTTTGCGCAAGCAAAATGGCGGAGTTTCACTCCGACAAGTTCCCGTTTGCGCTAGCAGCAAACACCCCAAAATCCTGCACCACCATGTTACCGGGAGGATTTTTCCATGATATATCTGGATAATGCTGCCACCACGCGCCCCTGCCCCGCTGCGCTGGATGCCATGCGCACCGCGCTGGAGGATGCCTGGGGCAATCCGTCCGCGTTGTACCGCCTCGGCCAGCAGGCCCGCAAGCTGGTGGAGGACGCCCGCCGCACGGTGGCCCGCGTACTGCACGCCGCGCGCCCGGCGGAAATCACCTTTACCAGCGGCGGCACCGAATCCGACGTACAGGCTTTATACACCGGTGCCGCCCTGGGCGCTGCCGCAGGCAAACGGCACATCATCTCCACCCAGATCGAGCACCACGCCGTGCTGCATACTTTACAGGCGCTGCAGACGCAGGGTTTCACTGTAACCTTGCTGCCGCCGAGCGCCGCCGGGCTTATCACCCCGCAGCAGCTGGCGGACGCCTTGCAGCCGGACACCTGCCTGGTCAGCATCATGTTTGCCAACAACGAAATCGGCACCGTGCAGCCCATTGCGGAACTTGGCGCCCTCTGCCGGGAGCACGGCGTGCTGTTCCACACTGACGCTGTACAGGCTGCCGGGCACCTGGCCATTGATGTGCAGGCCACGAACATTGACCTGCTCAGCCTTTCCGGCCACAAGTTCCACGGGCCAAAGGGAGCCGGTGCGCTATATACCCGGCGCGGTATTGCCTTGCAGAATGTGCTGTACGGCGGCGGCCAGGAGCGCGGCCACCGCGCGGGCACTGAGAACGTACCCGCCATCGCGGGCCTTGCTGCGGCACTGGCCCAGGCGGATGCCAACCTGCCCGCCAACACAGCCCGCTGCCTGGATTTGCGCCAGCGCCTGACGGAGCGGCTGCTGGCCATTCCCGGCACCCACCTGAACGGTGATGCGGCCCAGCGCCTGCCCGGCAATGTGAACATTACCTTTGACGGCGTGGAGGCCGAAACCCTGCTGCTGCTTTTGGACGAAGCCGGGATCTGCGCTTCCGCGGGCTCTGCCTGTTCCGCCGGTGCGGTGGAACCCAGCCATGTACTGCTGGCCCTTGGCCTGACCCCCGCCCAGGCCAAAAGCACCCTGCGGCTGACGCTGGATGCCGCCAACACGGCGGAAGAAATCGACACCGCTGCCGCTGTGATCACTGCCTGCGTACAGCGCCTGCGCGATGGCGTGCGGTAAGGCGTTTGCCCTATTTTCGAGGTGAGATGTCCGGCAGGGCCAGTCTACGGGACGATGCAAGCATTGACCCCTACAGATTGATTTTTAAGGCAATACCGCATAATTCTAAGTGCCGATACGGCGAGCGAGGTGCG